>ERZ773059.1-NODE-1-length-175110-cov-6.029471_pt1 | contig 175110 bp, 172 predicted proteins | sample MGYA00580514_ERZ773059 | MGnify/ENA primary metagenome ERZ773059 (study PRJEB29015, sample SAMEA2737981) | human oral metagenome | biome: human oral; feature: human-associated habitat; material: dental | place: China | collected 2056 ...
GAGAAAAAAATAAATTAAACTCTGGGTAGCCCACAGTTTAATTTGCCTAACTTTACAATTCCACGGCTTGCTTCTCAATACTCTCAAGAGGTAAACCAATTGCAACAATTATTTAATGACTTTAAGAAAGATTATGAAGCACTTAGAGACAAAATAATTAATGATGCAAAAGGATACAAATTACAAGCAGACAGTCTTGTAGGCGCACTCTTTTATCAGCCAGTTACTTTATCTGACGAGGTTTATACTAACGCACAAAAAAGACTTGCATGCGGAGATCCTCCTGGTAAACAAGGCAGTTTAGGTGATGCACTACATTGGGAACATTTACTCAAGGCTATACCGGACGGAGAAAATTTGATATTTATCACAAACGATGGAGACTGGATTTCTTTTTTCGATAGCTCTAAAATGAGTCAGTTCCTTCTTATGGAGTGGGAGGAAAGAAAAAAGTCGGCCATTACACTCTATAAAAATCTATCTTCATTTTTTAAGAAAGAATTCCCGGAAATTAAATTAGATGAACCAAACTATCGTCAAGATCTGCTCATTAATGAGTTAAGAGAAAGTCACAACTTCGACCGGTCAAGAGAGATTCTGGCTGAACTAATGCAATATTTGGACAGGCTAACAGATCAGCAAATTATAGAAATCATTAGAATATCTCTTGAGAATTTTCAGGTATACGGCGCACATCAATACTCTCCGGATCTAATTGGGGATAGACTGCACAAGATGTTGAGGTATATACGTGATGTTACCCTACTCACACATGAATTAGAAAAAGAAATAATATCAAAATTTCCTCAACAATAGCGAACTGTTTGCTAGAAATTACAGTATCTACTTGCCATCCGCCTTCGTCCAATCTGTCGCGAGGTCGAAGCCGTGTGGATGCTTGGTGGCAAAGCTACCAGTATCGTACACTTTGCCTAGGCCCATGCTTGTTTCAACCACCGAGCAGCGTGGGTAATTGCTATAATTCGCCGCCACGAGGATATAGCCGTCTTTATCGACCTTAGCACCATCATCGCGAATGGTATAGGTACCGCCACCACAGTTACGCATCGCACCATTCATCGGCAAATCGTAGTATGTCTCGCGGTGGCTCACCCCTTTGCTGTCAGTAAAGTGATGCGCGCCCTTGCTCTTCGTCAATGGATTCTTAGGCTTTGTCCCAACTACTTCTACTTGCGCAATCGGCTGCTTTACCACTGTTTGCGCTGCTAGGCGGCGTTGCACTTCAGTGCCATCCTTCATCTCGACTGTATAAGTCAAGCGGCGAATGCCTGGCTGACCAGCTCGCTTAATTGTTTTGCTACCGATGAACTGCTGCTTATCTTTGATCGTCTCAGTTGCAAATGCAATCGGCTCCTCCGCTGTCACCGTATGCGTCGGTGCGCGGTGAATAGTCATCATCTCGCTTGGCCCGTCTAGTGCAATGTTGCCAGGTGTCTGGAAGCTGGCTCTGTCCTCGCGGTAGAGCGCCATGCCAGCCGCCTTGGCAATATCCTGCGGCGTCTGTGCTGCGGTGAGCACACGAGAACGCTTCTTACCATCGATCACAGTGACTAACCGAGCCCGCAGGATTGTCACTGTTGGCGCTGCTTGCGCAAGCGACGCATCAAGGTGGGGCGAGACGGAATCATGCGAGGCATCAATCTTCATACCTGAGGTAGCGATGAGCTCCCGCACAGACGAAGCAGTCGAGTACACAGCACGCTCTCGACCATTCTCTACTACAGTAACCAGTCGAGCTGGCACTGCTGCTGGGCTCTGAGCCGAGGCATAGCTTGCCACGACAAGGCCACTCACCACACTTAGCCCCAGCAGGCAGGCCATCATTGGTTGACGATGCTGCCACAGACGATAGAGGCTCTTCGTAATCATCTCACTCTCTTAGCTAGGCTGCTAGCGGTAGATGTCTTGCAGCCCCATCTTATTCTTACAGGTTGGCCAGGGTTGCCAGCCACGACGCTGGTACGTTTCCCAGGCTTTTTGGTCTTGCACCTCTGGTGGCGCCTGTGCTGCATTGGCATAGCCACCAAAGCCACCCCAGGTCTTGATGTCAAATTGGTACGCACCATAGTAACCATTGCCAGTGTTGGAAGTATAGCCTCCTTCACAGCTACGTAGTTTTGCTAGTGCCCCTGCAAAGTCACCACTAAAGGTAGTATCGACCGACTTCTTCTTCGTCCCAACGATCTCGACCCGGTTGACCGGCTCTTGCGTCACCACACTGCTGAGCTGCTTGCGCGACTCTTCGCGGCCATTCTTCATAATAATCTCGTACGTCACGGCCTTCTTGCCTTTTTTGCCCTCGGTCTTGACTTCTTTTTTGCCACGCTCGCGGTCGGCATCCTTGATCTCCTCTGTCTTGAAGTCGACTTCTTCCTCTACCGTGACCGTCTGCTTGCCATTACGCCAGAGCTCTACCGTCATACCAGCTGTCAGTGGTGCGCTCGCTGGCACCGAGAGAGTGTCATCAGCACCTAAGGTAATTTTCTTGGCCTTGAGCATTGCACCGACCGTCTTCTCCATCGTATATGCCTGGATGGTTTTGCCATAAAATACAAGGGTAAAGGGCGTTGCGCGGCGGATTGTCATCACCTCTGCCGCCCCATCAGCAATGATATCGCGCGAGCGAGCCAGCACCGCTTGGTCTTCGTCATGCAGCGGAATACCCGCCTGCTCAGCAATCTGCTTACCTGTGCGATAAGCAGTAATAAGCTTCGTATCTGCCCCACCATCGCGAATCACCACTGGCCGCGCTCGATAGATGTTTACTTCGTACGAGGCGCTCTCTAGTGGTGTATCAAGCTCAGGCTCGGTGCGGTCTTTGTCGTCAAGTCGCACATTTGCCTCACGCAACGCATCACGCAAGGTAGTCGCCTTGGTGTAGAACCCACGCTTGGCCGTGCCTTCGTGCAGTGTGATGATATGCTCGCCACTACCTGGCTGGCGTGACGCTGCATGGACGGACGGAATCCGCCATAGGCCAATACCAACCAGTGCAACCATACCAGCGACAGCAAGATTGCGTGGCGAGAGAAATTTCAAAAATGGAATAGACTGTATCATAATCTGCGTAGCAATGTACGCTACGATGTAGTATAGCAAAATGCGGGCAAAAAAGCTAGTAGATAGCCCAGAAAAACCCTCCTTGAAACCTCACTACATCAGGGGTCGGAATATCGCTACTACTTATGCTCAGCAACCAAACTTCGCACCACTGCCGCGTCATTCCACGGTTGGCGCTGGCCATTAATGATGCGAAATTGCTCGTGGCCCATACCAGTGATAAGAATGGTATCGCCCGCCTGAGCAATGGCCAGCGCCTGGGCAATGGCCTCGCGCCGGTCGGCAATCTCCTTGGTGTGGTCTGCCCCACCAGCCTGGTGAATGCCGCGCAGGATTGCCTGGCGGATGCCGGCTGGCTCTTCGTTGTAGCTCTCCTCGTCGGTAACGATGATCTGATCGGCCAGGCGAGCAGCAATCTCACCCATGATGGGTCGCTTCGCCTTGTCACGATCACCCGTCGCCCCAAACACCAATATGATACGCTGCTTGGTAATGGCCCGCGCTGAGGTCAGTAGCTTCTCAAGCGCATCGGGGGTGTGGGCATAATCAACTATCACATCATATGGCATATCCATCGGCACACGCTCAAAGCGCCCTGGCACACCAGTGAGGTTAGCTACGCCTTGGACAATATCTGTTGGTGCGACGCCCAGCAATTGGCAAGCAGCCGCTGCAGCCGTCATGTTGTAAATATTAAACACTCCTGGGAGATGTGTTGTCAGTGGTAGCTTTGTCGCGCCATCAAGAAGTACCGTTGCACTGCCGCCCACTTTGCGGGTCGCTGCCTGCGTGATGCGGGCTGTGGCAGCTGCATCTTGGCCATAGGTAACCTTCTGCTCATGCGCCGTGTATTTGTCGAAGAAAGGAAACCACTCGTCATCACGGTTGAGCACAATGTAGCGTGGCTTTCGAGCAAAGAGTTTGCCCTTGGCGGCGGCATAGCGCTCCATCGTCTTATGGTAGTCGAGGTGGTCTTGGGTGAGGTTAGTCATGATTGCAACGTCAATTGGCACACCATCAAGTTTATGTTGATCAAGTGCGTGACTGGTAATCTCTAGCACGACGAAGTCCACATTAGCTCGCTTCGCCTCGGCAAAGAACTGCTGCATCCGCGCGGTAGAGCCAACCGTCGCATTGAGGTCATTGAGCTGGCGCTGGCCTGCCACCTCGATCAGTGCCGTGGAGAACATTGCTGTGCGGCGGCCACTCGCCTTAAGGATTTCATTGATGTAATTAACAGTGGTCGTTTTACCATTCGTGCCCGTCACGGCAATAACGCGCAGATGCTTGGCCGGGTTGCCATAGCGTGCTGCCACTAGGGCAATGCGGCTCCGCCGATACGCTTCTTCGAGAGTGTGGATCATCGCTGCGGGCAAGAGGCGGCGCAGCTGCTTTACAAGTGTGTTTTTCATTTTTTTAGTATAGCATTTTTTGGCCAATGGCGGGCAATTCTAGGGAGTAATTTTCTCAAGGCGAGCATACTGCACATTGAGCTTCTTGGTAGAACCATTTACAAAGCGCACACTCACTGCCATACCATCGATGTCGATCACCTCACCATCGCCAAACTGGAGCGACCGTACCATATCGCCAACCTCATACGGCATGACCTCATCGAGCGCATCGTCATACACTGGTGTGGCCGGCTCGGTATGCACCATCGACAGGCTCATGCCCATATCATCAAGAAAGCGCGATGGGTTGTTGTAGCTGCGGCTACCAAATTGCAAGCGGCTCTGTGCATAGCTCATGTAGAGCTCCTGCCGAGCGCGTGTCATCCCCACATAGCAGAGGCGACGCTCTTCTTCGAGCGCGGCTGGCCCTTCCTCAAGCGCCCGGGCACTAGGGAACAGCCCATCCTCAAGCCCCACCATATACACCACGGGGAACTCCAGCCCCTTGGCAGCGTGGAGCGTCATCAGCGTCACGCTGTGCGCACCCGTTGCTTGGTCGGCCGAAGACATAAGCGCAACCTCCTCAAGAAAGTCTGGCATACTGGCAAAGGCCCGCGCGTCAGACAACAATGCACTGAGGTTAGCCTCGCGATCATCAGCCTGAGGTGAGCCATCGAGGATATAATTGCGGTAGCCCGTCTTAGTAATCACATCATCAATCAGTTGACTTGGATCAGCCGCAGCCTCGACCTGCGCTTGGAAGCCGCGTAACAACTGGCCCAGTTGCGTCAGGGCAGTCTGCGCCCGCTTCGTCAGTGTCGCTGCCTGGCTGGCATTAACCAGTGCACTAATGATATCGAGCCCACTAGCGCCCTGCCAGATGAGGAATTTCTCCAGGCTCGTTACTCCAATGCCCCGCGTTGGTACATTGGCAATCCGGCTAAAGCTCACGCGGTCATTTGGCTGGTAGATAAGGCGCAGATAGGCCAAGATATCCTTAATCTCCTTACGGTCATAAAACCGCACCCCACCAACCAACTGGTATGGCACGCGCTGCTGGTTGAAAGCTCGCTCAAAGGCATAGCTCTGTGCATTGGTGCGGTACAAGACAGCAAAGTCGCTATAGTCGTGCTCACCCATCGCCACCTGCGCAGCAATCTGGCTGGCAATGGTATATGCCTCCTCTGCTTCATCATAGGCAGCTTGCACCTGCACTGGTGCACCTGGGCCGGCTGCCGTCCAGAGGGTTTTATCCGTCCGCTGCTGATTTTTATTGATTACATTGCCAGCGGCTTCGAGAATGGCGCCCGTTGAGCGATAATTTTGCTCGAGCTTCACCACCAGTGCCCCCGGGAAGTCGCGCTCGAAGTTGAGAATATTCGTAAAATCTGCGCCACGCCAGCTATAGATCGACTGCCAGTCATCCCCCACCACGCAGATATTGCGCTGTGAGTTGACTAGCAGCTTGATGATCTGATACTGCGCAGCATTCGTGTCCTGATATTCGTCAACGAGAATATGTTTAAACTGCGCTTGGTAGCGCTGACGCACCGCCGAGTGGTCACGCAGGAGGCGTACCGTCTCGAGCAAGAGGTCATCAAAATCGAGCGCACCTGCATCGGCCAGCAGCTGCTCATACAGCTGATAGATCTCTGCCACCGCCTGCTGGAAGGGAAACCGCGCACTGGCTGCGTAGTCGCTGGGTGAGAGGAGCTGATTCTTGGCTTTGCTAATTGCTGCACTGGCAGCACGCGGCTTAAGCCTGTCTGCACCAATGGAAAGCTGCTTCATCGCTTGTTTGATGAGCCCTTGACGGTCGTCTTCGTCGTAAATCACGAAATTTGACGGAATGCTAATGGCCGCACCATCACGCCGCAAAATCCGCACACAAATGCCATGGAATGTCCCCATCCACGGCATAAAGGAGCGGGGCGGTTGGTCGGTTGGCGGTGTGTGAGGCGAGCTTACTTGAGTAGGCCCGGCAATCTGCCAGAGGCGCTGGCGCATTTCGCGGGCTGCTTTGTTGGTAAAGGTAACAGCCAAGACTTCATTCGGCCAAATGCCCTGCTCGGTCAGGAGGTAAGCAATGCGGTGTGTGAGTGTTTTTGTCTTGCCACTGCCCGCCCCTGCAAGAATTAGGACCGGGCCATCAGATGCAACCACTGCCGAGCGCTGGGCGTCATTTAATCCATCGAGTATATCCATAGTAGCCTATTATACCGGATGCCGCTGCACTGGCGCTAGGTAAAGAGTGTGTAATAGACTGCACCAAGACCAGCACCAAGTGCCAATAGCATGACGATCCACAGCAGCCAAATCCAGCCGGCGGCTTGCTCGGGGCGGCGGCGCGACTTCTTTGGCGCGCGGGTAAATTCCTCAGCACTGTAGATTGGTGCAACGACATTGCCTTCGTTCTCTTCTTGGAGTGCTTGGTGGAGGGCGAGCGCAGTGTCGCCATTTTGGGTAGTGGCAGCCGCTTCTTCGATGGTATTGACGTGTGCTTGGTCGCTCGCGGTTGGCTCATCATCCCACTCAGTCTCCACCGTCATTGGCTCAGCTTCGACTCGCTCTGCTTCGCCGTAGTAGTCGATATCTGGCTCGCCAGGGCCAGGCACGGGCAAGCTCAGGTCGATCTCATCTTCTGCAAACTGCGGCCCTGCTCCATCAGCCGATGCCTCATGAGAGTCGGCTGGTTCATCCGGGTAGAGCGACCGGTCGGCGCCATAGTGATCCTCTAGCTGATACATGGGCTCATCATCCGCTGTAGCAGTCTCTGGTGTATCTTGCTCGGGTAGTGGGTAGTGATCATCGGCCGGATAAAGTGATGGCGCATTCTCGCTCGTATCTGTCAGCGCATCAATGAATTGCTCAGCTGAGGCATGCTCATCATGATACATTCCCATCGGAGTAGTATCGGCCAAGGTTGGCGCATCACCCACCAGTGTATCAGCACCACCAAGTGGCCGCTTATCGACTTTTGCCTCGGCATCGGGCAAGAATGGCGTGTAGCTCAGCGGCTTTTCATCGCCAGGCTGGAGGTCGAGTGTGCCTGCGGATGGTGTCTCGTCAGGTGCTGCTCCGTCAGACACTTTAGCCTCTCCATTTGCTCGATCATTCGCGGCTTCGGCATGATGCTGCGCTGGCTCATGGCCAGGTGCTGGGCGAATATCCATGCCCACCACTGGCGCGCTACTTGTCAGTGGCTCAACCACCGCACCCTGGCGGCGCACCCGCGGGCGAGCCGTTTGGGCGGCTGCAGCAACTGGGGCAGCCCCACCCACAATATCCATAAAGCGGCCACGCGGACGCTGAATAGATGGAGCAGCTGCTTGATCATCATTTGGCTCGGTTGGTGCTGTCTCATCTGCAGTATGCATAGCTGGTACATCGGCAACCGATGGCTTAGTCTGTTGGTCGACTGGCTGAGAAAGCGTAATTGGCACAACTTCAGGCGCATTCTCTGGCGTGTCCTCCTCTTTTTGTGGAGACGTTGGTGTGTCATTGGTGGATGTCTCAGGGCGAGCAGCAATAATCTGCTGCGCCTTGGCCACGACATCGTCAGCCGGGGCAAACAGTGGTGTAGTGGGTGCATATAGCTGCTCCGGTTGGCTATCAGGAGTATCTGACACCTGCATTGCTGCCGTGCTTTGTGCGGTGTCATTCGTATTCTGAGCGACATCGGCTGCATCAATAGCATTCGCTTCCTCGTGTGAGTCAGGCAATGGGGTATCGAGGTATGGTTCAGGAGTCGCTCGGTGCTCATTATACGTACTTAGCAGCGGCAATGGGCGATCGATGTGAGCTTCTGGCATAGCATCCTCAGTGCGCGTCTCCTCTGGCTGTGGCGATGGGTTATCATTAGCCACTGCTGCATCTGGTATGGCGCGCTCAGCCGTTAGTAATTCTGCTGGAGCGACATCATCTACGTGCGATTGAGTAGATGAAGCGGCGAGTTCATCCTGCCAGGGCATGCCCTCGTCACCAAACGACACGTGCTCACTCAGCATATCTGCATCAGCCACCTGAGCTGCCGTCTGGCTATCATCTGCAACACTCGTATTGTCTGTTACCACCTCTGGCCACGCAGGTGTAGCGTGGTCTACGTCAGAGGCTTGCACACCCGGTATACTGCCCGGCTCATCATATTGCAGCTCAGGCCATGCTGGCTCGTCAAGCGACTGTACTACCTCACTATCAGAAGTATCACCACCACTCAGCGCTACTGGCATATCTGTGCCTGCAGATGTTTCTGGTGCATAGAGCAACTGGTCGTCATTGGCCTCATCGGTATCGCTCACACTGGTTGTATTATCTGGCTCATCCTGTGGTGTGACGACAGTTACATTATTAGCCGTATACGCATCATCCGCTGGCTCCACTACTACCTCGGCAGGGGGTAGCGAAGTATCACTCTCCTCCTTTGTTGGTGGCGGGATAACAAGTGGTTGCGGAGCAAAAGCATCATCAAGATCATCAACGACGGATGTTTGTGCTGGCTCAGTCTCATCATCTTGTGCTTGATTCACTTCATTGAGATGGCGAACGAGTGCTTCATCCTCGTCATCACCCTCGGCGTCTTCGCCTGCAAATTGGTACGGCATCGTTGGCGTCTCCGACTCAATTTGCTCAATTGTCGCTGACGTCTCTTCCTCTGTAGCCGCAGCAGATGTTCTCTCACTCGCTACGTTGTCGCTCGATATTGATGATGCTACATTATCTGTTTCTACTGCAGAAGCTGGCGTATCTGAATCTGTTGTAGATGCTACATCATCTACCTGTGTCGCCTCGCGGGCTGGCGGTGCAACAAACGGCCGCGCTGCCGACCGGCCGAAGAACTGCGCTCGATCGGTATATGCGTCATCATCCTCGTCGTCATCATCGCTGGCTGGGGTAATAATATCGTCAGGATCAACCGTCACGATCGCTGCAGGCTGAGATTGAGATGACATGTCATCTGTCGTCGTCTGCACTGGTGGTGCTGTATCTACAGAGTTAGCTTGAGTTGACTCTGCATCATCCACCACATCAGTCTGCTCTGGCTCGGCAGGCATCGATGCTGGTTCACGTTCTGATGCAACGACCGACTCCGACAGCGCTCGGGCACGGTCAACGGCTGGCTCAGGCTCAGCCGATTCATACGACTCCCCTGCTAATTCTGCCCCGTCCGCCTGCTGCGACAGTGGCATAATTGTCAGCCCACGGCGGCGCACAGGCGTGCTGCCAGTATTAGTATCAGAGGTTGCATCAGTGACTGTAGTACTATCATCAGCCTGCACCGTGTCATCAGTGCTGTTAGTGTTATTTTGAAATGCTAATGCAGGTGACTGCTTAGCTGGCGTTGCAGTATCTGGTGAGTCTGCCTGCTGCACTGAACCTGTTGAGGTGTTGTTATCCTGAACACTTGACGTGCTTGCACCTTGCGTACCATCACTTGCCTCAGGGCGAGCTGGAGTTGTTACTGGCGTTGTTTGTTGGGGTGATGCAGCTTGTTGAGTGCTTGATGAGGCCGAATCCTTGCTTGGTGTGGTGGCAGGTGCTTCAGACGGTTTGTCTGGCGTTGTTGGCAGCTGACCAGACTGGCGCATGAGGTCGTGCACCGCGCGGTCGAGTTCGTCGAAGTCTATATCTGGCATGAACGGTTTCCTTTGTTTGTTTTTATACAAGCGCTACAATTTTTGTGTGGTGCACACCAGTCCACACCCTGATACAACGAATCGGAGCCTCGTATCGAGTTTTGGATACTACCTCGGTTGTTGATCAATCGTATGCCCACAATGTATCGCTTATGTTGTTTTCTCTAGTGTAGCTTATTTGACATTGTGGTGCAACTCACCTTGCTCATTTGGTGCGAAGTATCAATGCGCTGATTCGCATACTGATACCATCGTGTTGCACTCTCGGCAATAGGCTACCTCTGGTCGATTAGTCGATGACTTCACAAGGAGTGCTCATGCTGTGTGATGTTATTTTTACACTACTTTTTTCATATACGATGTATTATATACAACGACACAGCATGCGAAGTTACTTCAAACGACCTACTGCTGCTCTTTATCCTTATAGAATACACCAATTTTAGTGACGAACAGCTCGACGTACTTCGTACCCTGCCTACACCCTCTTGCAATCGACAGGTGATATACACAGATTGCCTCTATTTCACCAACAAAAACACCCACCGTAGTGATAGGTGGGTGTTTCCGTAGGGGCACTTCAGCGGATCTAGCGCTCAAAGGTGCGGACGCTGAGCGTATCTGTTCCACCAGTTGCGCCAGGTTGGCGACCACTGATAATGACGGCTGTAACCGACGATACATCACCAAAAGCACCTTGGCTGAGCAGCTCGCGCGTTAGGTCGCTACCAAGCTGCTGGCTGTCGGGGCGGACGAAGCTGCGCGTTGCATACGACAAGGCAAGCTGCTGGGCCACACGGGCATCTGGTGCCACAGCGATGATTGGCAGCGCTGGGCGGCAAGCAGCAATACGTGCAGCGGTTGCGCCCGAGCGTGTCTCGGCGACGATCACTGTTGCGTCAACCTTATGGGCCACGTCAACAGCAGCATGAGCAATCGCATTGAGCCGGCGGTTGGTGCGGCCCTCCTCGATGGGCATGTCATTCATCGGCCAGCGCGACTGAGTGTAGCGTACGGTGTCGGCCATCATCTTAACGGCCTCAACTGGGTAGTCGCCATTGGCCGTCTCGTCAGAAAGCATCACCACGTCTGTCCCAAGGATAGCAGCAGTTGCAACGTCGCTCACCTCAGCCCGGGTTGGCTCGGGGTTATCGACCATGCTGGCTAGCATTTGCGTTGCAACAATCGAGAGCTTGCCATACTTGCGGCAGAGGCGGATGATTTCGCGCTCGACGATTGGTACAATCTCTGGGCTCGTTTCGACCGCGAGGTCACCGCGAGCAACCATCACACCATCAGCCGCCTTGACGATTTCCTTGAGTGTTTCTGGCTCGATAGCCGCTTTGGTCTCGACCTTGGCAATGATTTGCGCAGTCGAACCATGGCTCAGCAAAATCTGACGTAGGTTGTTGATATCTTCTGCACTCTGGATGAAGCTCAGCGCTACAAAGTCAATATCTTTGTCTGCCCCAAATTCGACATCGGCCAAGTCCTTTGGCGTCAGAATATCACCACCAAAGTCGGTGTCGGGCAGGTTGAGCCCCTTGCGGCTCATCAAGAAACCATCGTTGCTCAGGTGCACCTTAATGGCAGTATCGCTGACGCGCTCGGTCATTTCACCACGCAATTTGCCGTCGAAGAGGTAGACGGGCTCGCCCACCTTGACCTTGTCGGCAAGGTTGTATTGGATGGGCAGACGGTTGCTACCATCGTGTTCTTCCACCGCATGGTCAAGGATGATTTCATCACCTGCCGCAATGTCGAAGTGGTTATCCTTGAGTACACCGAGGCGAATCTTTGGCCCCTGCAAGTCTTGCAAAATCGCAACAGTCCGACCAACAGTAGCGCTTGCCTTGCGAATCCACGCAATTTGGTCAAGTCGCTCTTCGTACGAGCCGTGGCTAAAGTTGAGACGAAAGCCATTGGCGCCCGCCCGGATCAACGCTTCTATTTTCTCTGGTGTGTTGGTGGCTGGCCCCAGAGTAGCCAGTATCTTTGTACGTTTTGTAGAGTTATTCATTGCGTACATATTATAGCAGCATAATCCAAAATAGTGAAACATAAGCGAGATTGCTTGCCTAGGTGTATTGAGCAATAGATTCGGAGTTTTATTCATTTCTCACACCTTGTCGCTCGCCATTCCCTATCCTCTAACACGATAAGGGTCATTCTCGGTCATGCACCCTTATACCAGAACAAAACATAGATTATGGCAATCTGCCATCATATACTACCCGTATGAAATGGTAAGAGGTAGGTGGATAGATTGAGGTAGACTTAGGAGGGGACACGATATATACGTATCGAACATTTGACAGTACTGTGTAATCACAGTATGCTAGGCTATAATATCACTTTACTATAAGGAGTCTAACACTATGGCACCATCCCTCTTACATCTCGCGTTGGCACTCGACTGCTTTGGCGGTGTTCTCTATCTCTTGTTTGCACCGCGCATACCACGAGCTTTCTTGCCGTGGCTGACGGCAGGGATCATCGCGCTTCATCTTGTGGCGGCTGGCATATTGTACTGGCTGGGGCAAGACGGTGAGCTCCTCGTCCTGCCTATGGCATTGTATGCTGTAGCACCAATTGTCCGGCGCTACCAGGGCAAGTAAAAACACCTCTATCTCTTTCTCTTGCAAAAACTTCTCAGAGACAAGACCAACTAGTGTAAATAAGCAATACCGCAGCGTTATCTGCTGCGGTATCTTGCTAGCGAAAAAGGAAACAACGCTAAGCTTGGCTTAGAATAAGGCGTTTTCTCTATGAGAAAAACGCAAACATAATGGCTCGCTCATGAGCAAAAGAGGAGGAATGATCACCCATCGCGCCTATCCACCCTGGTGGAGACCTCTGGCAAATCCGTTGCCAACTGGCGATAGCGCACACGGCTGATCGCTGCACCAGTAGCCTAACCCATAGCTACCTCTGTGCTAACATGTGTTCGAAGTACCTTATCAGTACCCCCTACGACAGTGTAGCACTATATCGAACAATTAGCAAACGTTTGTTTCATTTTTGAGAATTTTGTTCGAGATTTTGTACCGAATTTTATATATTGTAACCAAATTATGCATCGCACTACTCATTACTTACAACCATGGCCATCACCTCATCTACTACCTGACTTGCAACAGAATATGACATTAAATGTGCCTGGGGTTTATCACAAAAATTACGAGTAGGTATACCCATTATGTCGTCATCAATCGTTCGTGGCAGTGCTCTTGCGCAATGCCCGCCAGCGCATCAACCACGCGCATAACCCCACTCCCACCAGTGCCGCTATGCTATCGATCATGACATCGCGCAGTTCGCCGCTGCGCCCCGGTACGAAGAGCTGGTGGATCTCATCTGTTACTGCATAGAGGCTGCAGCTCAGCAAGGCAAGGCTCGCCACAGTGCGCGCTGGCCAGCAGCGAATACTGACGCGCAGTGCACGATACATCAATATACCAAGGACAAAATACGCAATGATATGAGCACTCTTGCGCACAAGAAACGTTAAGATAGCTGTACTCACTCCTGGCATAGCCTGCTGCAAATGCCCAACAATCACCCCACTCTGCCCGCTAGAGACAGTGGCGGGCTGGTGAGAGAGAGTGAAGATAATTAAGGCCCAGCCACAAACAATTACGTAATTACGTATGATGGCTGTTTTTTGCTTTGTATTTGTCATATAGCATATATTATTTATGGTGAGGCATTTTGTCTAGGTATTTTTTGAAGGGTATCTTGGCAAAGAGATCCTTCATCAAGATAATACCTACTGCCATAATCACTATACAGGCTATGATAGAAACAACTTTCGGCACATGAGTATAGTAGATAATACCCCCGGCTATTAATACAGCTCCAGAGTATATAATGCTTTGTGCACGATAGCGCACCTTAACATACCGTTGGACATGAATATGCCGTATCACTGCCATGCAGGCAAAGGCTATAGCAGTCGAGAGCGCCGAAGCATACACGCCAATAACACCTACCAAAGCAAGGTTGACAACGATGTTAATTACTGCGGCCGCAAGGGAGCTATTGGCAACCTCTTTTGTTTTTTTCTTAGCAATGTATATCGCAGAGTAGTTGCCAAGGATCGCCTGGAAGAATGCCCCTATCGCCAAGATGGGTATTAAGCCATGCGCATCCGCATACTCTGCGCCAACGATTCGTGAATAAAATATATCTATCACCAACACATACACCACTGTTGCAAATGAGTATAGCCGCAAGCACATGTCGGACACCTTCGAAAAGAATGCGTCTCTATCTCGCGAAGTAATATGAATCGAGGCAGATTCGCTCCAGCTCATACTAAATATGCCAAACAATATGCTTGGGACAAATGCAAATTTATTCGCAATCGCATACATACCATTTGCCGCTGCACCAATAAACATCGAAATAATAGTCCTGTCTGAGACATTGAGTACCCACCATGCGATATTATTTGGCAAAAGTGGAATAGCATACCGCAGCATATCCGAACGCAACGATTGGTGTGTCTCGCCGTGTAGCAAGCGAATGCGTTTCTTCTGACGAATAATCACCAATAGGTAGCATATGCCTACTAAATTCGCGAGCACTAACGATATCATCAAGCTAAAGGCAGGTAGTCGCATGACTGCGACAAAGACAAAGGAGCATAGTGTACTCACCACGCCAATGAGTATGCTCGCGATAGAAAAATGCTTTGCATCACCAACTCCTCGCGTAAATTGCAGTAGCACCGCAGATACTACAGAGAGAACAATATTGAGACACACAAGAATCAAATACGGGATAGCAACAAACAGCGACCCTATAGCTAACAAAGCAATAGCTAGTCCTGTTATAGGCAGAACTATTTTAAATATCGTTGATAGAATGCTACTGAGCCTATCCGCATCATCGCGCGAATCGATCGCAAACCGAAATGCCGCAAATTCGAGCTGAACCGACAAGATTGGCGCAAACAAAGCAATATACGTCAAGATGAGGTCAACCTGCCCATAGTCACTCGCGGACAAATAAAATGTATACAGAGGAACAAGCAAGAACGCGACGGCCTGCGTCGTGATCTTGCTAATCGTGAGGAGGGCGGTGTTTTTTATGAGCTCGGTAGATCTGCTCATATGTTTTTTACCGCCTTGTCAAGAAATGCATATGATTGCCGACGCCTCTTGGCAAGGTTTTTTTCGTAGGCTGTATAGTCAATGGTGGAGCGCACGTCCTTTTCCGTGTCATCTTCTGCCAGAAGCCGATCCGACAATGCAAGGCTATCCACGAGCGAAAGAATCCGATCGTCTTTGTCATAATTCATTCCTTTATTGTACAAGATCCAGAAATTCTTTCTATACTGGGCACAAAATATCACACCATGGAAGGACGCCGTAAATACATATTTGGCATGACGTATGTACCACAGGTATTTCCCTGGGTTCTCATCTTTTGGTAGGATATAACCCTTTGCTGCCCCTTTCATTTTGAGCCAGGTATCAGGTTGCCATATAACGATCTTGAGCCCCTCTTCTCGAGCGAGTTGCTGTATCCGTTGTTCAAACTTACGCGATACACTCACTGCATAAATAAAGATATAATCCTTCTTGATATGCTCTGTGGGCGACTCCTCTCCATCGCGATAATCGCCCCCATCAATGAGCAGCGTTGGATCGAGCACCACAGTGCTCTTGATTGCAAAATCTTCGGCTAACCATTTTTGGCCATTTGGTTCTCTGACCGAGATATGATCAAAATCTCGTATCATGTCGCGAATGACTTCGGGGTGATTAGTGTTGCTACTTATTCGCCGTGCACCAAATGAGGCCGCGTACGATATCTTCGGCTTATTTTTTTCAACAAAATTCAAGAAGTAGGCAGGGTCATAATCATCGATCATTATATTCCACACCTGGTCGCTCCCCGCAATATACGCATCATACGCAAAGTGAGCTTCTTGCAATTCTTTGTTAGTGGTAGATGTGCGGCTAGATAGCCTCAGGTGCTTCTTGATGTACCTATCGTAGCTCGCCTGATTCTTCTTGAGCCGGTTGTAGATACATGCCCGCCCGACATTACGCAGCATGCCCTTTGCACTATTGTCTCCACTAAAGACCGAATAGAGCTTTTGCTGACCAGGGCTCGAGAAGTCGATGAATTCGGGCTCAATGCCGTATCGCGTCTGCAAGACTTTTTGCAGTGCGTATGCTTGCATAATAGACCCACAATTATGCGAACGATGAAAGGTGATGATGCCGACTTTTTTCATAAGAATATCCTCGTCTTTTAGATTTTTATCAATTTTCTAATTACAATAAACCCAAGGTTGGTACCAAGACAAATAATCAGTGCCGCCCGTATTCGACCACTGTATTTGACGTCTCTGCTCAACAGTGTGCCCCACTTGAGCCGCCGAACAGTACGCTTGATTTCGTCAAATTCTCTTGGGAATTTTTTGCGGCTTGCATACATCAATGCACCGTACGATGCCGAGGCGACAAATAGGTTGTTATCCATTGCCTGGACGAGTTTCTTTGGTGGACTATGGAGTGCTCTGCCTGTCTTTTGCATATTCTCAATCGCTTGATAGTGCCGAATGTTAAATTCCTGATGAACGGCGCTTGTTGGGTTAGCTCGATAGTAATAGAGTCTGCGATTGTCAACCGCAATACAGCGCGCCGATATAATCGCGCGGGCCAAAAAATCAAAATCCTCCCCTATCGCCATCTGAGAATCAAACCGGATACTATTACTCGTAATAATCTCTGTTTTGTACAATTGGCAGCCATTATTACCCTTCTCAAGCCGTCCATTGTACAGCGCGGTCAGTGCCTCAGTGCGCGTAAAGACCGACGCCGACGCAGCAACTGGGATAGTCGCATCCAAGAAGTCCTGCCGCTCTGCATCACCAAGCAAGTGCTTTGGTGTGCTCACTATATCGGCATCAGTCGCTTGTGCATCAACCAGAAGATTCTCAATATACGTTGGGTGGATTGAATCATCTGCATCAACGAAGGTAACGTAACTTCCCTGCATTCGCTCAATACCTTCGTTTCGTGCCGAGCTCACGCCGCCATTTGGCTTATCAACAACGATAATCCTCTGATCTTTCCGGGCAAGATCATGAGCAATATCAAGCGATCTATCTGATGAGCCATCATTGACGATGATAATCTCTAGCGCGCGGTATGTTTGAGCAATAACACTATCGATGCATTGACTAAGGTATTGCTCCATATTGTAGACCGGTATAATAATACTAACGAGCGTCTTGCTGCTCATACAAAGCTCCTTTCTGAAATAGTGAAACCATGAGAATCGGTAGGATGAAGTTCTTTGCTGCAATATCGAAGAAGGCTTCTGCAAACCCATACAGGATGATGAATAAGTATAGGATGTACATCTTCGTCGAATACTCTCTTCGCATCCCCTGCCAAAAGACGAAGGCAAATATGATAAAGCCAACAATTCCATAGCGAGCATATATATACACAGGGAAATTATCGACTGGAGCTGTTCCGTACTGGGCTTTATTGTACACCTCGTCCGATCCAAATACCGACGGAGTATACTCTGACTGCAGATATTGATCGATCAATTTGGGTCTGTCAGACATAACCCTATTTGCTAGGTCATTATCAACAAACAGTGCCGCACCAATGCACGAAACAAGAAGGCCAATGATAAACAGATACGGTGCTACCGTGTTTTTCTTACGCGTCCCACGCTTACGAAGGAGCAGCCTATAGGCGGGAATGAAGGCAAGACTCAGCAAAAATCCGGTGCGGCTACCAGTCAGGATGCCAACAGCAATACAAGCAATCAGCGCGATACCCGTAAACACCCGGCGAGTACCATAGAGGTACATACCGCTGAGCAGTATTGGGAAGAATGACAACGATGCTTGGTTTGGCCCATCAAACCCAAGCGAGTATTTTGCAAGTCCATATCGCTGCGATTCATTACCATCAAACCCAACATATACCATCGGCAGCACTCCCAAGAGCGCCAAAGCAACCACGAGGAGATAAAACCCTACCGAGGTATAGAAAAATATCTTGATAAACTCATCCCGTTTGAGGATCAAAAGCGTACTCGAAGTTAGTGCGAGCCATGCAACATTTGGCCACTGGAAAATAACTGATATCCCAAGCACCGCAATATAAAAGAGAAGATATTTGCAATGCCACCTGGTAAGCTTGTTTGTTATGGCAAAATCTACCAGAATAATCCCCGATAGAACAATGCCAATTATCAGCACTAGAGGCAGCCACGCCGTCAACTGTGGTGATACCACGTAGAGGTAATAGTACGTGATCATCACAAACACGAGCGTGGTCGCGAGTATCTTTTTCAAATTTAGCTTTTGTAGTGTGCTCATAAGTTTTTTATTCTTCTCCCAGCTTCTCGAGGAGCCCTCTATAATAATTATATAATGTCATATCTTTGGCGGCTTTTTGGCCTGCTTTGCTCATGGCTTGCAATGTGTCATCCTCTCTGAGAAGTTTTTCTATATTTTTTGCTATAGACAGCTCAAGAGTCTCGTCTGTATCAAGGAGAATAGCTGCTTTGTCTGATGCATATTCTGGTATGCCACCTCTGTTTGTCGTGATCATCGGCAAGCCTGCCGTAATCGATTCTATAACCGTTAGCGGCGCAGCATCATTACATACCGAGGGCAACACTGCAAAGTCACACCCGCGGTAGAGTAGCGGCATGTTGTCATAATCGATATATCCGGTAAATGTCACGTGCTCCCGATGTGCCTCGGTGAGGTCGCGCAGCTCCTTCAAAAATGGGTTTTTGATATCAGTCCCAAAGAACGAGCTACCAACCACAAGCAACTGGTAATTTTGTTCTTTCACCCGATCAAGCGCTCGCAGCAACACATCAATCCCCTTCTCCGGAGTTAGCCTACCACTGAATAATACGATCTTTCTTGAAGCATCGATGGTATATTGTTGATGCAGTAGCTTCGATGCGCGCTTTCTCGTCATTGCAGTAAACTGGGTATTGTCAACTGCGTTCTTGAGCACCGATATGTTTTGCAATGGACCGCTGCCTTTATTACTTTGCGCCGATTTGGCGATTAGACTGTCTTTAATGAAGTTACTGACGACAATAATCTTTGCACCTACTAGATACTCATATGTCTTATAAAAGTTAGTTATCTCATTATGGATATGCACATAGACTCTACCTTTGTATCGTTCCTGGTTTTTGTGCCAGCGTAGGATGTGCGTCTGGATGATCGCATTCTCAAACAGTATTTTGCGATGGTTTTTGCGAGCAATATGCTTTGACACCTTCCTCAAAAAATACAGCCGCTGCAGGATCGCCCGCAAAGACGCACTCTTATTTGTATCGACAAGGCGCCGGAAGATGCTATAGAGTATAGAGTCCGCTGCTCTGATGACCCATGGGGTGTGTATAAAGACAAAGTCTGTATGTGTGTACGCCTGAGCCTTTTCTATAGCATCTGGCGTTGCGGTGCTATATACCGTGAGGCGAGGGCCGCCTTGCCGCTCGTTCTCATCGATAAAATTCTGCACCAGATTCTCTACCGCACCCCCCATCACCGAAGGCACTGGCAAGAGGCCAGTCGTTATGATCGCTATAGTTCCTTCTTGGTTCATCGAGCAGCCTCTCCCTCGTATTCATACAGTTGGCGCATATTCTTCATAATATTTGGTGTTGTATATCGCGATAGTGCGGATTGGATTGTATCTTTCTCGCGGTGCAAGGAGCGGTGCTTTTTGTGGTGCTGGACGGCCGCGCGAAATGTCTGCATATCATGCGCTGGCGTGGCACCTACCAACGAGAGGAGCTCAGCAACCCCTCGGCATTCCAGGGCGACAATTGGCATGCGGCCCATCATCGCCTCAAGAATATTAACGGGCAACCCCTCTTGCTTTGACGTAGAGACGTACAAATCCGATGCCTGGAGCAGCTCTGGTATATCCTTTCTGTACCCTAGAAAATGGACTTGGCTCTGTATACCATAGCGAGCGGATTGCTTGTGGATCTTCCCTCGCATGCTGTCTGCACCAACTAGCAAAAGATGCATCGATGTGTCTTGCTGTAAGGTTGTCTTAAGCGCACTGAGCAGCCAAGACTGGTTCTTTCTTTTCGACAGCTCAGCGACGTAGATTATGACGAAATCATTCGGCTTAATGCCCAGCTTCGCACGTATTGCCTGCCGTGAGTTCTTATTGATTGTAATGTCAAATCGCTTTGGATCTACCCCCACCCCCGGCACATACACCACACTGGTGGCAAAGTGGCGGTTGGCGCGGGCATAATCCTCAGCATTGATCGTGATGAGGACGTCGGTGTAGTGTGCCATGAGGCGCTCGATGGGATAGTACACCAGCCAATTAAGCAGCGGCGCACCCGTAAAGAAGTGGAAGCCATGTGCAGTGTAGATCACCCGCGTGCCGCGCTGCCGAGCCTGCCGAGCCGCAAGACGCGTCACCACACTCCCCACCGGTGTGTGGGTATGGATGAGGTCGTACTGCTCGCGGTCGATAATCTCCTTGAGCTGGCGATAGGCCCGGACATTGCTGAGCGTGAAGGGGCTGCGCGTAAATGGCACAACGAACTGCTTGTCGCAATCCTCGATCTGCTCCTCACCCATCGAGGCATAATGCACCTCGTACCCCTGTTCGCGCAGCATCCGCATGAAGGGCCGGTTGAACTTCTGGAAGTTGGCGGTGTGTGAGGTGAAGAGGACTTTCTTCTTATTCGAGGGCATTATCGACTCCTGTTACTGTCCGCTCATTCCCCTCTGTGTGGCCACTCATCATCAGTACCGCTCCAATCGTCTTTATCATTATCTTGACGTCGGTCAGAAAACTCAGCCGCTGCACATACTCACCGTCCATCTCGGCTTTGCGCTGATCGTCTAGGTCGTCGCGGCCATTTACCTGCGCCCAGCCAGTGATGCCGGGCTTGACGGAATTAGCATGGTATTTTTGGCGCAGACTAATCAGCTTTTTCTCTGTCTTAATGACGGGCCGCGGCCCAACGATACTCATCTCGCCTTTGATGACATTGAGTAGCTGTGGTAGTTCGTCGATAGATAACTTGCGCAGTACCCCACCGAGTGGTGTAATATAGCTATCTGCGTTGGTAAAACTATTGGTTGGCATATTCTTTGGTGCTTTTGTAGACATAGTCCGAAATTTATAAACTGTAAATAGCTGCTTATCTTTGCCGAAGCGCTTCTGGCGGAACAAGGCCGGCCCTTTCGATGTGAGGCGGATCGCCGCTGCAACCAGCAGCATTGGTAGCCCTAGAATCACCAGCGCAGCCAGCGCAATGCTCACATCTTCGATGCGTTTTCCGTATTCCCGATACATGGTATACCCCCTTGTTACCCTGTGTTGTTATCGTGCCGCGTACCCGTGCGGCTGTATGCTTCAGCAGAATAAGTTCTGTGTAGGTAGCGCGGTTAGCGCTTAGTCTTGGTCGCCGCGGATGTAGCTGCAGCGGCTGCTTCGGCCACGCGCTGTGACTGCGCATAGTCATAGGCAAAGAACAACCACACGATGGCAAGCAGCAGTGCACCGCCACCGCCAAGTGCCATCGCCTGCCCAAGCCCTATGCTTGCTGGCGCACTTGGCGTATTGACAGCGTCGACAGTTTTGATGCTAATTTTGGTCTTGCCATACAATGCTTTCGTCTGCTTTTCAAACTCGGTAATTGCCTGCTTGAGCAAGGTTTCGCTCATCTTGGGCTCGTCAGCATTCATCGAGACAGTGATGATGTCGGTGTTCTTTACATGCTTGGCAGTTGTGTTGGCCAGCAGTGTCTCGTAGCTCCCCTTGTATTGGGCGCGGTCGATCACCGGATCGAGTACCCGCCGTGAGGTAAAGAGCGTCGTATAGTTAGTAAGCGTAATGGTGTTTTGACCCTGCTCTACCCCCGTTAGGAGCAACGTTGCGGAGCTTTTGTACTGCGGCTGCTGGACAGACAGTACATAGGCTGCACCCAGCCCGACACCAATGAGAATGGCAACAATCATCATCGGCCACTTTCGTGCATAATATCGTGTTAGTTGGTAAAAGTTGATTGTTTCCACAATGCCCCCTGTGTGTTATGTTCTCATATTGTTTGTCCCACCTATGTTCGACTATAGCATACATTTTGCCGAGCTCCAAGCATATCTTGCAACATATGGCGATCATACATTTATAGAACAGAGGTTATGCCATAAATTGTTGTGGAAAATTCAGCAGCGCTTTGACTCAATTATAATGATATAATAGCGATATAGAATAATAGTCTTGATATAATTCAAAACGTAAGGATCATCAATGACAAACTCAACACCAACTAAACTTACTTTTCCAGAACTCTTGCATTGGATAAACCTCATCGCGAAACTTCCGTGGGATGCCGCAGGCGATCCTCAAGCCATCAATCATGCCGTCAAGGAAGTTCAAGACAACTACCCATTCAGACTTGAAACGGTAATTTCAGACAGTATAGATCCGTTTCTATGTCACGACGGAATAGATGTCAATCGTCTCAGTTCGACGCTAGCAGTTGTCGCACATTGCACCGAAACTGGCCAAGACCAAGAAATGGCCATCGACTTATTTGCAGAATACGTTCAAAAGTTACGAAGTACGTGGCCAAATCCACCGCTCCACCAGGAAACCGGAGACCGTTCATATGCACTATGGCAAGGCCCGCACAATTGCTTCGTCGAAATAGTCCACCCTCATGGTTGGCCTCCGCTGCTCATTGTGAGCCCACGAAGCGCGCGACTTGAGCACGGCGGAATAACGCTCGACGAGTATATAGGGGACTATATTCTCAGCCGCGTATTTCCACTGCGCGATCTTGGCGTCATCAAGACTGCTATCGCAAGCAAAGCGTTTCAGAAGGATGGCAAAAAATATACCCTGCGTCAAGGTGACGATCTAACATGGGCCGCGTTTGAAGAACAGCTAGCCCTCACAATCTCAAGGCTCCCCCGTCGTTCTTTCCTAATCATTGCTGATTCGCAGAGCCCAGACCATCTTCCTTTCGTCCAGTTCTGCGTCGAAGACGATCTATCGCTTGATTATGCTGTAACTGCCGAGCTTACTGGAGAAAATATTGGGATACGCAAGGCACCATTCACCACCGAGCAGCGCCAAACGCTCAATGGCCTTGGATTTGCTCGCAACGATCCAACAATTCCAAACTGGAGGCGCGACTGCCGATGGCCGCTCCACAGCAACGCGATCACTGACATAGCTCATGCTTGCGTTATACGGCTGCGGGACATAGGGGCAGTCAAAGCGCCAAGCCAACTGCGTTACTGGGGGTGGGTGACCCCAGAAGGCCCAAATTCTTACACGCCTGATGATCAGTTGGATCCTGGTACTGATCGGTTGATGCCTTACCATCTTGGACTTGAGTACGAAGTGTTGGATTAGGGGTAACAAGTGGGGAGTATAGCGCCTCGCTCTACTCCCCACTCTCTCCACTCTGATACTCGCTCAGGGTCACGCGTACGACGCGCTCTTTACCATCACGGAGGATGGTGAGGGCTACGACATCGCCAGGCTGGTATTCGCCAATCAGGCTCGAGACGTCGCCTTGCTTACCCACGACGAGGCTATTGATCTTGGTAATTACATCCTTCTCACGGAGGCCAGCTTTATCAGCTGGGCTACCTGCTACAATCGCGCTTTTCTCGCCACTTGTCATCACATACGCGCCTTCCTTCGCCGAAGTACCAACCTGCTTAGCAATATCTGGCGTGAGCATCACATAGCGCGCCCCAAGGTAGGCCCGGCGCACTCCCTTACCCGCCAGGACCGACTTGAGCGTCCCCTTCATCGCATTGACGGGGATAGCAAAGCTAATGCCCTGGGCATTGGTGGCCACCGCTACATTGATGCCAATCACCTGCCCCGAGCGATTGAGCAATGGCCCACCAGAATTGCCAGAATTCACGGCGGCATCGGTTTGGATGAGATCAGTCAAGCTCTCCGTTCGCTGGGTGCTATTGCCTGAGGTAGACGCTGTCACGGGCCGCCCTTTGCCAGAGATGATGCCGCTAGTGACGGTATTTTGGTAGCGGCCTAGTGCGTTGCCAATTGCTACAACTGACTGCCCCACCCGCACCGTTGCTGAGTCACCGAGCGACAGTGGCGTGAGCACCGTATTGCCCACCTCAAGCTTGAGGTAGGCAATGTCATTGAGTGGGTCCTCACCCACCACCCGAACGTCATCATACCGCGTGCCGTCCGAAGCAATGACACGGATAGAACTTGCCTTAGACACAACGTGCTTGTTCGTAACGATGTAGCCATCTTTACTGACGATAATACCCGTGCCTGCTGCTGCCGACTGGCGAGTAGTGGTGCGGAGGGATGATGATTCTTCGATATTGGTGATGATAGACACGACGCTCTTTGACGCTTTGTCGGCGACATTAGCCACCGCAGATTCGTCGGCGGTGGGGGCGAGGTTGCCATCGGTACTGACTTGGTCGCGCTCAGTGACGGTCGCATTGCGATCAATCGCCCGAAAATACACCCACATTGCCATTGCCACAACGAAGACAAGGGCAAGTGCGCCCGCTGCAATAATAGACATGATTTTTGATTGACGCATGGCACGCGCCGCTCGCTGATCTTGCGCTGTTGTCTGCGGTTGTTGATTCATAACCTCTTTTCCCCTTACCCTTTTTCTCATTTGCCTCGGCTACGCAAGGCCAGTGGCGCTCAGGCTGTTAAACAACAGCAAAAGCGTCAGCACAAGCCCAACCGCCAGTGTCGATGGCAAGACAATATCTGCTCCGCGCACCACACCATGCTGATAGTAGCTATTATAAGCACGCTCACACACAAAGCCAAAGAGCACCAAAAAGAGTGGCAACTGTGCAAGCTTGATCGCCCCTAGACCAGAGATAGTATAGGCAAACATCCAGTGATAGCTCACCCAGCCAAGCTCCGCAAAGATCGTCGCGGTAATCAGCGCGTAGGTACGCGTGAGTGGTTCCTCATAGCTACCAAGAATATGCCGCACAGCACAGTACCCCAGCACCCATAGCGGCAGTACCACTAGGGCGGCATCCCACCGATAGGAGCTCATAGCAAGAGCAGTCGCCCCAAGAAAAACGCCAACGCCCGCCTGAATAGCCACCGAACGGCGATCCGATCGTGGCTTGAGCACTACGAGCCACAACGCATGCAGCACTGCCAAGACAACCTGTAGCCAGATCACTCCACTAGCAGCATACATCAGCATCACGACGCTAATGCCCACCGTGAGGTCGATCATATTTGCCACAATATTGGCAAGCCAAAAGCGTGGCCGCACCGCGAGCGCGCGCCACTTACTGGCAATCACCAGTGCCAACGCCAGCCAAGGCGACTGCACCTCTAGGACGATCAGAAACAGTAGCGTTGCGAGGCCAAGATTGAGCGCCACATAAACGACCTCACTGACCCGAGACTGACGATGTGTACCATGCAAAAAATCCATTGCCTTTTATTATACCATTTTGGGCGAAAAAATAAGAGCCTAGGGCGAGATAATTCTGCTAGCTGTGATGGTTTCGTAGGTTGCTTTGCTGCGCCTAAGTTACAGAACCTCACGATAAGATCGTATGCTGCTTCTCTCGCATTTCCTCCGGTGGAGCGTGAAATTGATTGTAATAAATGCGCTTTTTTAGATAAGTGTAAGAGAGTTGATGCCCGAGGAGCGCTAGCTCTTGTTGCAATTTACCAGAAGGAAGATGAAACAAATACTGAGAAAGAAGAATTATAAGATTCAGGCAGTATTTGCTTTGTTTGACTCAACCATACTATACGTTCTATACTTACTATATATGACAACCAAACTCCATTTTCGCAACACCAAGCAACACTGGGTGGCAGCCGCCATCCTCGCACCTCTCCTTGTTATCACTGTACCTGTGACTGCCTTTGCTTTGACTGGCTACATTAGCAGCGAGATACCACTGCACTTCCCATCAGGTTCGTACAAAGAGGTGTTGAATGTACGGCAAGTGACCGATCGCAAGCTATTCGATGCAGCTGCTCAGTGCTTTGCTGGCCGCGAGTTGCCACATCGCATCATAAAGAACTCATCTATCCAGGTCCAGGAATCACTCTTTCGTACCAGCATTGAGCGATGCTGGAATGAACTCAATAACGCAAAGCTCTCCACCCAGGACCCTGAGTGGATGAAGACGCAACAATATTGGTATCGTGGGCGATAAGACAGTAGATATTTTCGTATCTCGCAGCTTAGCCGCACAACTCGTCGTAGGTAAAGCTAAGGCTGAGTAATGTAAAACCGTGCAAACACTGCCATATTTTGGCAATAGCAGTAATGCTATACAATCGGCAAATCACCGTTTTTGTACTTCACAGATGGAAACAACCCCCTTCTTACTACCTTGCTCGACGAAGGAAAGCGCTATTATAATGATCTATTTTGATTCGAAGGTTAAGAGCTAATACTCTGCACGGCCTTGTAACCATACGCCGAACGCAGAAGCTTATCGGCTTATTAAACTACCACTCACTAATTGCTAATTGCCGACGAAGTACCCGTCGTGGACTGGCCAACCACGACAACGAACTGCGTGTGGCTGCCAGTAGCTACCGGTGGTGTGCCAGTAGTAGCCTGAGCATGATAGATCGACTCTAGCTTGGCCTTCGTGTTCGGCGCACTAGCCCTCCCAGCCACTTGGTAGATCTTGTTGCTCCCTGCGCTACCGCTGCTTGGAGCGTTGTCAATGCTGTCAATAACCATGCCAAGCTTCTCTAGCTTGTCTGCCTCGCGCTTGGCTACCCCTGATGCGCCTGAGGCATTGAGGACAACGACATGAGCCGACTCCTTAGATACCTCTGTGGCATTGAGCGTCTTGTTGATGTACGCTTGGATCTGGCTATAATCGTATGTGCCCGCTGCGGGTACGACCGAGCTAATACCACCAACCGTCTGCGCCACCACTAGGTCACCAACGGGTGTATCGAGCAAGCTTACACTCTTAATGGCATCACTCTTGATATTTTGTCCCAGCGACATAAGTGTGCGTATCTCGCTTGTCTCAAAGTTTGTGCGGAGGTTCTTGCCCAGTGCGTCGATGATCCCCGTCACCGCGCCAAAGTTTGTCAGTGTACCAGCACTCGTCGCCTTCTCTTTGATAGCCACGAGCACCTTCTGTTGGTTCTTCTCGCGGTCGAAGTTAGACTGCTCGAAGCCATACGATATACCCGAGGCACCGCGTGCCTGCGCTAAGTAGAGCGCATGCTCAGCATCGAGATTGACCGGCCCATTGGGATAGTCGATGAAGTGACCATTCGGCGGGCAATTCTTGACCATCGTGGCATGACTCGCGCGAGGGTTTCCACCCCGACACTTCCAGTCGAAGTTGCCATCCATCTGGCCACGGGGGTCACGGCTCTCGATCGTCACTTTGATACCACCCAAGGCCGAGACTAGGTCGCGCAATACGGTGTAGTTCACATGCACACTGTATTGCAAGTCTAGCCCCACGATATTACCAAAGAACTTGCGCGAAGCGGCTTGGCGCTCATCCTCTGCCTCGGTGCTCGACCAATCGCTATTAACACAGTTGAAGTACTCATTAATTTTACCTGCATTGCCTGAGTTACACGACCGATGATATTTGACGTAGAGGTCGCGCGGGATGCTAATCATATAGGCATCCTTCTTGCTCTGGCTAATGCTCAAGATCATGATAGAGTCAGTCAGGTACGAGCCCTCGTGGCCTGGGTCGTCCTCCGATGTACCAAGCAAGAGAATGTTGCTCCGGCCGTTGCTATCTGCCTTAAGCTCCTTCTGCTGGATCAAGCCAAAGATATCACCCTTAAAGATATGAGAACTCGCCATAAAAGCCCGCCACAGCAGCATCGCACCAAAGCCCACACCAATAATGACGAGGGCGATGATGATGCGCTTGATCCATTTGCGCCGCGTCGATTGCGGCTTCTTGCGGCCTTTGCGGCCTCGCTTACCACTGCCCTGCTCGAGGTCAGCAAATATATTGTCGCTCGGATTGATATCAAAGTCGGTTAGACTACTGCTGGGGTTGTTGGTGCTAATAGACGCACTGCGACGTGGTGTATAATTCCTCGGCTGCTCCGCTGTGGCCAGGCTGCGGCCAGAGCCAGCCGTGCCCGTCATCGAGCGACCCATCCGCGGCATCGAGCCGTCGGCACGCCGAAGCGAGCGAGGGCGCCTATCCACCGTCCCGCTACTCTGCGACCGAAAACCATCTATCGAATTGCGACCCGCCATAAACTCTCTCTACTATACTGGATCTGCCCCAAAAAATAAATACAAAGCCGCACCCAAACTTGCACTTTGCAAGCCAAAAATGCCGCGAGAGACTGTGGTCGTATGGAGTATAAGCACATATTTGCACAATGCAGCACTATTTTTGCATACGGACATCACGATACAGCCCGGACCTTAACAATATTTTCATAATTTTCATACCACAACATATCCCATAAGAGCCTCTGGAATGTTACTTAAATAATTACACTTATCTTTATAACCCGAGGAGGTAACCGATGCACTACAGACTAACGATTTATGTTATAATTATGTCCATGAGCGAACAAGTTAAACAAACGATAGCACTTTACAATTATATTGACGAATCTCCTTACTTGTCTCAATCACAAGCCGAAGATGCGAGAGAATACGCCAGGGTCGGCGAGTGGGCAATTTCACTAGAGCACATATGTCTCTGCGTTGCCTCTAACTTATCTAAGCAAAACAAACACTTGTCAGAAACAGAAATTAAAACACTCGAAACTTTAGCTACCATTGTAGAAGAAGAGGAGGGAGAGGCGTTTCATCGCGACTACTTTGACTTTGTTGTAGGATGCTAGGTTGTAGCAAACAGCATACTCAAGAGAGCAGCTACTCATTACTGAGCGGCTGCTCTCTTTATAAAATTTCTATAGCTGTCTGCTTGACTCCACCTCCATATATTGATATATATATTAATCTTTTGCGCCGACCCGCAGGAGATGGTACGTTTCCACCCAGAGTTGAAAAGGAAGTGATTGTCATGGCTCTGTTCATGGCTATTCTCGCGACTATTGTTGGACTTTTCACGGCATTGTACGTCTTCATTGAGAATGCTGGAGATGTTGATGATAAGAACTTCGAAAAAAATTTGAAGATCAGTCTTGTGAAGGCTATAGCTACAGTCACCATAATGTACATTGCCGCCAACTTCACCGTCTATAGCTGGACAGGTAACAGCAAAATATCGGAAAGAGAAAAGGAGATATGACACTTGCTGAAGCCACGGCATCGTACGGCCTCAAAAGTGATACTGAGTATCCTTTTGATATTGGCAATCGTATTACTGGCACTGCTGGCAGTACAACAACGGGAGGTAGCTACTTCTACCTCTATAGCACAAGCAGCTGGTCACCAGCTTCGAGTCTATCAGTTGGCTTCACAGCCAACGGAAAAAGTTATATCTTCGAGATTCCAATGTCTCATATAACTTTTATTCAGTCTGAAACTGCTAAGCCTTCAATGAAGATGCGCATGGACTATCCCCTACCCGCCGGTAAATACACCATACGTGATACATATAGCGCCTGCAAGAAGCGCATTAAGTATGGTTGGTGGACGTGTGAAAATCACCACCTCAAGACAGAGACAACAGCTGTTGTGAATGGTGAGCTGCCTAGTCTTATCCAGACGGCGTTTAGCAAGTTCAGCGACACCCATGTTACCATCACTCTCACACCTGAGCAGTATAATCTGCTCTTAACGGGCGGAAACCCCGCTCCGTCATCTTGATCTATCGTCGAGCCTCACAGTATGCGCTCCGCTGGGTCGGTGGCGGAGCGCATACATTGCAATTATTCCTCCCCTCCGCCCGCATTTAGTGATATAATACTTCATGATGGAAGCAAGTTTTTTGACCCGCCACCCCAGGCTCAAGGATATCGGTGGCTTTGTAATTTTTGTGGTGTGCGTCATTGTTGGCACACTCCTTATCAATACCTTTGTATTTCGTAGCTTTAGCGTAACTGGCCCAAGTATGGAGCAGACGCTCTACACTGGCGATCGGCTAATTGTCAATCGCCTGCCCGTCACGATGGCGCATTTGCAAAATAACTCATACACGCCCAAGCGGGGGCAGATTATCGTCTTTAAGAACCCACTCTATAGCCCGGGCAGCGAGGATATGAACCTCGTTAAGCGCGTTATTGCCTTTGCAGGCGAGCGCGTCACCGTCAAGGATGGGACGCTAACTGTCTATAACAAAGAACACCCACAAGGCTTTCACCCAGACGACAGCTGGGATGGCCCTGGCTCTCCCACCAGTGGTGACACGGAGGTGACAGTGCCCGAAGGATCGATTTTTGTGGCAGGCGACCACCGCCAGGGCAGCTACTCGCTCGACTCACGCAATGGCCTCGGCACTGTGCCACTCTATGATGTGATTGGCCCCGTTAGCCTGCGTCTCTGGCCACTGACGAAAGTTCAAGGATTTCAGATATAAGTTGATAAGTTTATATTTATAGAACGATGGTAGCAAAAGAATGTCAAAACATATCGATTTATCTCGATGATTCTGGCGTTTTTTCGCGTAACTCAGGACATGACTATTTTATATATGCAGGATATTTATTCCTTGATGATAGTGAACGCATAGCAGCAAGAGAGCTATTCAAATCGTTATCAAGGCAGATAAAATCTCATCTTGGTATACCCATGGACAAGGAGCTAAAAGCAGCTGGACTCGAGATTAAACACAAGCGAAGTCTGTACAATTGTGTCAAGCAGTTCAATAGCCTTAGTTCTACAGTACAATTAAGTCGTGTAAATAATTCAATTATGTCAAACAAATTATCAATCCACCGCTACAAAGATTATGTCTTGAAAAGGATGATAAAATCGAAACTACAGTCGTTAATTGTATCTGGCAAAATTGATGCCTATAGACCAGTTTCACTGCGTGTCTATATAGACCAACAGCACACTTCTACCAATGGATACTACACACTATCCGAGAGTATTCGTGAAGAGCTAGTACATGGAATTCATAACTTTGACTATGGCATATTTCATGCACCAATACTACTCGCCGATTTTAAAATCAAGATAACGTTTTGTGATTCAGCGAAATATTATCTCATTCAAGCCAGTGATATTCTTGCAAATCGCTTATGGTATGGCAGAAATTTCAATCAACCAAAGCTTTACACAAATATACCGTCTCACGATGATATTTTTCTACCCTAGTGGTTCTTGTATCAATAGCTTATCGATGCTATAGTGGAAGTACAGACGAAAGTACTGTTGTACAATCATAAGCGATCAAATTGATTAAGCGTATTGTAAATACGTCCGCCTGATTGGGGTAGACCTTCTTAAAAAAGAAGGTCTATTTTTATGCTTGTATTTTGTATACTACTACTTGTTCTGTGTATGCTCTAGCAAACCAATGATCCGCTCGAAGTCGTCGTCGCTGGTGAAGCGGATAACGATCTGCCCTGCCCCACGGCGGTTGCCACGGATCTGGACTGGCGCACTCAGCTGCTGCTCAAAGCGCTGGCTGGCAGCCGTATACTGTGGTGGGGGCGCTGGGCGCTGGGCCTTGGTGGTTTTTTGGGCGGAGTCACTTGCCTCAGTGCGCTTGAGAATAGCGAGGTACTGCTCGATCCGCCGCGCACTCCACTCTTCCTGAATAATCTTCGGCAAAATATCGGCAATTTGCGCTTCATCCAGGCTAATCAGCGGCCGGACTTGCCCCTCGCTCAGCTTGCCATCAACTACTGCTTGGCGCACTACCTCGGGCAGGCGCAAAAGACGCAGCGTGTTGCTCACCGCACTGGGAGACTTACCGCCAACGCGCTGGCCGATTTGCTCAAGCGTGAGGTTGAATTGATCGCGCAGCTTGAGATACGCTGTGGCGGTCTCGATAGCATTGAGGTTTTGGCGTTGGATATTCTCGATAAGCGAGAGTTCGAGCTTGTGCTGATCAGACAGCGTACGCACCAGCGCCGGGATCTTCTCCAGCCCCGCCTTGGTAGCAGCTCGGTAGCGCCGCTCACCAGCCACAATGACATATTTGCCTTTGTTATCAGGGGTGACAACGATAGGCTGCAGCACACCATGAACACGGATAGACTCAGCGAGCTCATCGAGCAGCGTTTCGTCAAACACCCGACGCGGCTGAGTAGGGTCAGGCATGATTTCTGCAAGCTTGATCTGGCGCAGGTCACTAATCCGGTCGTCTTGGTCGGCGGTTGGGTCGAACGATTCGTCCAGTAGCTCCGCCGGAATCAGCGAATCAAACCCCCGCCCTAAACCTCGTTTTGCCATTTATACCCCCGTTCGTTCGATTATTTCTTTCGTCACGGCCTTGTACGCCCGTGCACCCCGGCTAAAGCGGTCATATGCCCCGATCGGCGCACCATGGCTCGGTGCCTCGGCTAGGCGGACATTGCGCGGGATAGACTCCGCAAACACCTTCGCTGGAAAATGCTTCGCAATCTCAGCCAAGACCTGGCTCGAGAGCGATGTGCGACCATCTACCATGGTGGGCAGCACCCCAATAAGATCAAGTGTTGGATTCATATTTTTGCGCACCAGCTTCATTGTCTCGAGCAGCTGCCCGAGCCCTTCCAACGCATAGAATTCCGCCTGGACTGGCAATAGCACATAGCGTGCTGCAATGAGCCCATTGACAGTGAGGAGACTAAGGCTTGGTGGGCTGTCGATAATGATATAGTCGTAGCCAGTTAGTTCATCAATCGCCCCTTTGAGACGGCTAAAACGGTGCTGCGCCTTGGCCAGTTCTACTTCGGCATTAGCCAGCTGCGGCAGGGCGGGTGCGATGAAAAGATTCTTATGCTCGGTAGGCTGGATGATATCAACAAGCTTCTTCTCGCTCTTGACGACCTCTGTCATGGTAGCATCGAGCAGCTGCTTATCAATGCCAAGGCCACTCGTAGCATTACCCTGCGGGTCAAAATCGACGACGAGGGTTTTCTTGCCAGCCTTTGCCAAATAGTAGGCAACATTAATCGCTGTTGTCGTTTTGCCAACACCACCTTTTTGATTTGTTACACAAATTACTGCCGTCATGTCCCGTATTTCCGTTTATCCTCTCCATTATAGCATAACCCACATTGGTTAGTGAGGCGAGGTAACAGAGTTATACACAGGATAAGGATGCTTTTTCGCGTGATTACCTCTGTGGTGTTTACATTGGCTACCCAAGGCCTACCTCGCGCTACTTCACTATGCTACCCACTCGAGGGTTTTCTCAAGTCTGATCATATTATACCTTCGTGTTGAGAAGAAAATTCGCTACACTCCTCACACTTCTCTAGGGTAAGGTAACACAATAGCGACCTAAGAGAAATTAGCGTTACATATCTAACGCAAAGCAAAGAAGGTTGGGTCATCAAGCTCATCGTGCGTGTGCGCTGAGGTTGCACTATCAGGCTGCTTGGCTAGCGGCACCGGGCCATCTGACTGAGGCTGCACAGTATGCGGCTGGTGGTGTAAGAGCTGCGCCGGGATTGTAGTGCGCGGCTTGGCATGCTGAATGGAGAGAAGTGACGGGTCTTGTGGTGCGGCTGGCTTAGATGCGGTACTCGCTGGCTTTTTGCCTGGAGAAGGAGTGGCTGGCTTGGCAGCTTTGCTGGGAGCAGCGGGCTTTTTCGCCTGCTTGTCTGGCTTAGTGCTCGATGGCTCAGCAGTCGCCTGTTCATCGCGTGCTTCGCCACCAGCTGGCTTGCGTCGGCGACGTCGACGGCGCTTGGCTGTACCCTCACTCGTAGTGGCGGCTGACGATGCCGCTGAAGCCCCTGCTTGACCTGCCAACGCTACACTCACCCCTGTACTGCCCGGGTGGATCCGCTCATTGATGGTATCCTCTACTGTTTGGCGCGACTGACTATACAGTTCGCGGCTATGCTCAATAATGCGCGACAAATGGCTCCGCTTGGCCTCAGGTAGATTAAGCGTAGTAGCACTAAAGGCTGGTGCCTTCTCACCATTAATCACCATGTTGATGATGAAGTTGCGATTATGCATCTGGGTGAGGTCGTTCTCTTCAAACTGTGGCTCAAACTGCTTGGCAAGAATCGGACTGTCGTCTGGCGAGACGCGGAAGCTAATCATCGTCCCGACGTTGCCAAAGACCGCATCACGCACCGTTGGCTCCATCTGCGAGATATATTGATTAGCCACAGTAAGGTTGAGTCCATACTTGCGTGCCTCACTCAGGATAGTGGCAAAACTATCAGTTGCGAAGTTTTGGAACTCATCGACATAGAGATAAAATGGCCGCCGGTCATGGATATCGAGGATATCACTACGGCTCATCGCCGCCAGCTGGATCTTTGTGACCAAGAATGAACCAAGAATTCCCGCATTATCCTCGCCAATCAACCCCTTCGACAAATTTACCACCAAGATCTTGCCCTCGTCCATAATCTGGCGAATATTAAATGACGAGTGCGTCTGACCAATAATATTGCGGATAATGGGATTCGCCGTAAAAGCCCCCACCTTGTTGAGTACTGGCGCGATAGCCTCCGTCTGGAACTTCTCCGACCAGCTGGCAAACTCCACATTCCAGAACTGCCGCACCACCACATCGTTGCAGTAGCCGATCGTCTCTTTGCGGAATTTTTTATCCGTCAGCATGCGGGTGATATCGAGCATGGTAGGCTCGGGCCGATCGAGCAGTGCCAAAATAGTATAGCGCAAAATATATTCCAGCCGCGGCCCCCAACTGTCACCAAACATCCGCTTGAGCACACCAATCACCTCTGATGAGATTGTCGACTTCTGCGCTGGGTTGGTAACCTCCAGTGGGTTAAAGCCAATCGGGTGCTCGACGTCTGCAGGGTTAAAGTACACGACGTCATCTAGTCGTGCCTCGGGGATGAACTTCATATTCTCGATGGCAAAATCGCCATGCGGGTCGATAATGGCATAGCCTTGATTATGATAAATATCGCTCAAGGCAAAGAGCTCCAGCAGGCCACTCTTCCCCGCTCCTGTCTGGCCGATGATATAGACGTGGCGCGAGCGATCGCTCCGCAGCATACCAAACTGGTGATTGATTCCCCGAAAGTTGGTCAGACCAAAGGCCGAGATCTTCTCGTCGTCAGCTGCATGACCAGTGAGGACAGGTAGACGGTTGGGCGGTTCGGCGGTTTTGTTGCTTGCCCAAACGATATTGGGCGTCTCAACATTGGTGTGCGGCAGGTGAAAGACACTCGCCATCTCCTCAATATTAAGCAAAAAGCCGCGGTCGGCAAAGAGGCGCAGCTTATAGCGATTGAGGTCTTCCTTGCGGAAGCTATCGTGACTCATGGTAAAACCATTGAGGTTGGTGCTGTTATACTGCTTGAAGGTACCGATGATTGCCTGCATGCGCAGCCGCGCGTCAGTGGTACTATCGCCAAGATATGCAACGCGAATCTTAACCTGGTAACCCAGCTTGGCGGCCTTTTTCTCGGCCTCGGCGATGCGGGTTTTGTCGCGATCGGAGAGTTCCGTTACTGTCGTCATGTTGCCTTCGGGTGGTTGCCACAGCGCCATGAGGAACTGGCTAAACCACCGCGCCTTGGGGTGAAATGCGTCGCCAAACAGCCCACCACCGCGCACGCGCCTCACCCACGCATCGGATGCTTTGTGCCAGTCATCTGCCACAGGGCGCACCAAAATTTGGATCCAAATCTCATCATCCGTATCCTCCAACTTGGCTAATGTGCCTGTAATGCCCGCCAGCGGATCAACCTCAAAGCTCTGAAAGGTCTTGATCGGCAAAAACTCACTCTCTGCCAGCACAACCTCTGCTGTATAGACGACATTGTGCTGCTGCTCGTGTGCTGTATAGTCGGCTGTGGCGGTGCGGATCTGCACCGTGGGATACTGCGAATAAATCTGACTCTCAACAAAGTTGCGCAGTGCACGTGGCGTCCAGACATAAAACTGAATTTGCCCACCAACAGACGCAATCTCGAAACTGAGGTGTTCTTGGTAGCCATCATTAATCTTGAGCTCGCGCGCATCGCGCAAGATACCATGGAGGCTGGCAAACATTTGCTCAGCTGCGAGCTCAGACTTGTCATTAGCACGGGGAATCTCGAGGATAAGCAGCTCACTCTCCACCTCGCGCAGCACATCAACCTGCCGGTTGTTGCGCCACGTCAAATAACCGAGGAGGATCACCACTGGCACCCACACATACCACTGCAGAATAATCGTAAAAAACGTCGTAAAAAATGCCATAATGACGCGCTTTGATTATAGCATGGGACATGTGTTTTGACAAGGTATGTACGCAATTTGTTCAATAGATTTGCTGAGACGACGAGAATTAGCCCATTAGAGAGTACTCTGCCCTACCCTGCGGCTATAAATTCACCACACCCGTCTCGACTTGCTCGGCTACAAAGGCAGCGCCTAAGACACGTTCGAGGCTAGAGATCATCTCATTTTCAACTGGTTGGCAGGTTGTCATCGTCACGTATGCCAGACCGGTCTCGGGCCAAGTACGCGCTGCGATATGCGCTTCGGGCAAGAGAAGCGCCACACCAATGCCATACGGTACATAGTCGTGGCTCACCGAGCGCACCGCCGAGAGCCCCGCTCGCCAGGCAATCTCACGCAGCGCTTGCTGCACAACAATCCGGCTGTTGAGGCATACTGTGCTCCCACCGGTGATTTTAAATGTCATTGTTTGCAGCCGCTCTGCTTTCATGGAGATATTTTATCATATTTGCGGCTATTTCTGGGGATAATCATAGCAGGAGATAATAGCAAAGATCACTACCAAATATATATTTCAGAACCTCCCTTTATCCTTTTCAAAGCCTATGAGGTCATGCAGTAAAATTGACGATTTGTCCTGCAATGCTATACTAGCATTATGATTGATACACTCGCGAATACCCTCACCAAAATTTGCCAACCCCTCCCCCGCATGAGCGCTGCCATGAAGCAGTGGTTTCGTGATAACCTCTGGGTTATGATGCTGCTGGTTGCGGTTGTTAATGCTGGGTACGGAATATCCTTGCTTATCCAACTATATCAGGCTTTTACATCAAAGGTGAGTACTTGGCTGATGATGGTTGCACCACAAGCATCTTCGTCGCTGACTACGCGACGGGTTTATCTCGTGGTGGCATTGCTGTGTGTTATTACCCAGGCAGTCATGGCTGGTGTTGCGGTGCTCCCCTTGCGCGAACGGCGCAAACAGGGGTGGGTGCTTGCGGTATGCAGCGCGCTAGTGATTGGCCTCTTTGCGATTATTGGCCTTATTCTCAATATATTTATGATGCCAACGGCCGTACTAGTATCGCTCGTCTCGCTGCTGTTTGCACTGGCGGCGCTATATGTTGCACACGAAGTGAAGGATGAGTTTCAGCGCTTGTAGATTACACACCCGATACCTTGGCTACTGGCACCTGAGGGGTTTCACGCCCTTTAATTGCCTCACACTTCCCGCTCGTGCAATGAGAGAATGAATGTCTCTATTGAGTTATTCATTTCACGTACGAAATCAGAGAACTTGTTTGCCTGGCGACAAGCTACCATTTCTTCAAGTGAACGACAAGAAAGAAGGTTAGTGGGCAATACTATAAAGCCGATCAGTTCCGGTGCAAACAGCTTGAAAACCACCCCTGCCTGTGCTACAGTGTCTACAGCGATGGGGTGTCGCCAAGTGGTAAGGCAACGGGTTCTGGTCCCGTCATGCGGGGGTTCGAATCCCTCCACCCCAGCCAAGCTGTATAACAGAGTGAGTGACAAGGTTCCGTGATCTTTAGCTACCATGAATAACTACCTCTGTTGTAAAGCTTTGTCAAATAGGAATTATCGTCCAGTCCGGAGCGGCTGGACGGTTTGTTTTGTGATTTGGTTCTGTGACTTTCTGCTAGTATCCGCTATTTGACATATAATAAGTATCAATGAGTAAGAGCAGCGATAAAGAGCTATACATGCAGTGCCGTGACGCATATCGTGAATGGCTTGCAGATCAAAAAACAGATGATCGCCTTGTGGGCGTGAGATCTCCTGGATGGTTTTATGGCCCCTACAATATTCCCGCAGAGTTGCTGTTTCGAACACTGCACAAAAAAGTCAACGACAGAATCGCGATGCGTGCCGAATTTGACAGTAAGCTTCTTAATATGGTCTACAACAATGATGAATATGATAGACGGGCGCTAGCGGTAAAGCCGCAGCACCAACAGAACAAGACCTTTACAATTTACTTTCAGATATATTTTCTATCAAAAAGCACAAAAACAGATTTATTTAAAACACGGCTTACGCTTTCCGGCATTAAGTTTACCTGGTGTAGTGAGCGCGATTTTTGGAGGACAGTAAAGAAGACTGGTGATATAAGAGAGTATCGATGGCGTCGGAGTGAAGTATTTCCGAAGCTTGATAACGAGTCTAATACCTATACTGTTAAGGCTAAGGTCGCCAATCGCAATATGGAAGCGGCTGTTAATAAAGCCGCCGGAACCTTTCAGGGATTCATGGACTGTATTAATGTTGTACAAGTATTTAATTATCAGGAGCGCAATCTGTTGTATGGTCCGAGCAGCAATAAGACGGCTATAAGTAGTGTCGGCATATTTATAGCCGAGAGAGACGGCAGGGCTGAAATATTTTGGTCTACAACAAGGAGACATGCCCTGCCTTCAGAAAAGCTTAATGCTCTAGATACTGGCAAAAAGGGCTTTCTTAGGGTCTTGCTGAGGGCATTTCAGGATAATAATTTTGCCGCTGCTGAGCGGTTGAGGTGTGTTGTTATGGAATTTGCATCTGCACTGGACGCGGAAGATGTAAATCTTGGCTTGTTGGGGTTTTAGAGGTGTCTAGAAATTACCACCAGAAAAGCAAATGGCCAAACTCGCAGAGAGGCTGAGGTATTGGATATATTTAAAAATTATATCCCTGGAGAGAGATATTGGGAGCAGCAAGGATTCCTGATAAAGGAGACTCGTAATATCTATGTCCATCAGGGTGTCTCTAGCACGGGAGGCGCCCCTGACTACTACCTAAACTGGTCCAAGCAGTACGCTGAAGCTGCTATTAGAATATTAATCTGGCTTTATAATAATTGTGCAACATGGAGAAGTGACGATGATATAGATATATTTTTTGATCACTATAGCCAATCAAACCGCAAGCTTGAACTGGCTGAAAAGATATTAAGGAGCCGTAGCGTTCGTGTTGCACAGCCGTGACTTATGAGCTTCTGGGGCCTCTATTCTTTCGCTTCTCGTCTTTTGTTAAATAAATAGATAAATTGTTTTACCATAGCTTCCTTAAATTCGGGTGATTTCTCATTTCCTACCTTTGCGATAGTATGAATATCACGTACCCTCGGACGCTCGAACAGGACAAGGTCTGACTCCTTCGTATTTATTAGGTTGCCATATCGCGGATCAGACGTGATAATTTGGTGTATAGTATCAATGCTAATAATAGCATCTATACTGAGTATTGCGTCTAGTGTTAAATCTCTATATGTATGGTTACTTTTTCCTATAGTGTGCCAGACTCCTGCAAATTGCAGTACAAAGCTTATCGCGTCATCTGCTGACCGTATCTTCCTCCCTAGATATTGACCAGTTTCCTCTCTACTGGAAAGCTCGGCCCATCTTGCGTACAGTCGTATAGACGAGCCACCTTGACTAGGCGACGGCAACTTATCATTGTCGGCGAAGCGCCTGATAGATCGCAGCACGACAGCTTTGTATTGTTGCATCTGGGATCTTTCCAATTTAATTGAATGACTACCCCTTCCTGTACCATAATGGATCACGTGGTCCATAGTACGCGAGAACGTATCTATCCTGGCCCTGCTGGAAAGGTGCCGGAGGATAGCATACAATCATAGTACAATAGTAATTATGCTAGAAGAAAACATCATCCACAAAAAATCAGCCGGCGGAATAGTTTGCTGCTCAAAAGGCAAGATCCTCACACTAAATGTAACCAAATACGGTGAAATCGTATTTCCAAAGGGGGCCATTGAGCCTGGTGAAAGCCCAGAAGAGGCAGCAGTTCGCGAGGTTTTAGAAGAGACTGGCTATCATGTTAAGGTTAGAGCTCCGCTTGGTGAGGTGTCCTATGAATTTGACGAGGACGACGGCAAGCGATACCGAAAGACGGTTTATCATTATCTGCTGGAATTGGTGGACGAAAACGAAGCCCCAGAGCCCAACCGAGAAGAGCACGAAAATGATGAGGGTATAGAAAATTTGTGGCTTTCGATCGAGGACGCCAGAAAGCACTTGACGCATGAGGACAGTAGACAGAAACTCGAGGATGCGATTACTCTATTGAGGAGCTTTCATCCTTAGAGCGAGATATAGCGAGAGATATGCCACATAGGCCCAGTTCTCTTGCGAATATTTCGTCAAATTCTGGTATCTATAACTCTGGCCTTTTAATGTTACGGTATATGGATCTCTCCATCGAAATGGTGTTTCAGGATAATCGAAATCTGTTCTACTTACTATATACTCGATCGCCTCCAGGCGCGTCATTGGTGTAGGTGTCGGCTGCTGGTCATAGGTGTCAGCAATCGAGGGGGGGGTAGTTTCATAGTGTATTGTCATATATGTATGAAACCACACTACTTGTCATAAAACAATAGCAAGGGTGCAAAATGGCGCCTCACCGCCGTCGGCGCGAACGCACCGGGGCGTGCCCTTTGCCAAAGTAGGTGCGCCCGAGCCACTTATACCCTTCGATGATGGCAAGCGGGACGAAGAACGCCACAATCCAGACGAAGACGCCATCGCTCCACGAGATAGGTGTCACATGGAGCCACTGCTCGAGCGGCCCAAACAGCGCGACCAGCTGGAGCACAATCGACACTGCCAAGCCACCATAAAAGGCCGTACTCCACCGCCGGGCGCGCCGCCAGACGGGCTCGTAGTCGCTGCGGGCAGCGAGAGCGCTGGCCCACTGCATTACCACCAGCGCACAGAAGGCAATAGTGCGGGCATACCCTTCGCCATGCGAGTGATAATACATACTGTAGAGCCCCAATGTGATAACCGCCATCACTACTGCGATGAGCCCAACCCGGCTCAGCATAAAGCGGCTGAGCAGTGGCGCCTTGGGGTGGTACGGCGACCGCCGCATTGCCTGGGGCGAGCCTGGCTCGACGCCAAGCGGAATGACCATCGTTGTATCCGTCACCAAATTGACCCACAAGATCTGCACGGGCAAGAGTGGGATAGGCAGGCCCACCAGCAGCGAGCCAATCGACACGAGCACCTCACCAAGATTCGTCGCCAGTAAATACACCACCATGCGCTTGATATTAGCGTAGATCGTCCGCCCCTCATGTACGGCACTGATGATGGAGCGGAAGTTGTTATCGAGCAGGATAATATCACCAGCATCGCGTGCTATCTGCGCCCCCGAGCCCATCGCAATGCCAACGTTAGCATTGGTCAGCGCGGGGATATCATTAACACCATCGCCCGTCATGGCAGTGATGTCTGTTGCATTAAGTGCTGTGAGGATACGATGCTTGTGCTCTGGTATGACCCGTGAGAAAACACGTGCTCGGGCCACCACTGTAGCCAACTCACCGTCGCTCAATTGGTCAAGCCGTCGGCAATCATACACCTCATCGCGCCCCCGCACGAGGCCGAGTTGCCGCCCAATCTGATACGCCGTCTCGAAATGATCGCCAGTAATCATCCGCACTGTGATGCCCGCTTGGCGTGCCCGAGCAATCGACGGCCGAGCCTCTGGCCGCACACTGTCTGCCACACCAACCAGCCCCACAAACTGCAACCCCTGACGGGCTGGCAGCTGCTCCAGCGAATCAATCGGCGCGCGAAGTGCCGTATACGCCAAGGCAATCACTCGATGCCCCTGCCCCGTGAGCTGCTGCAAAGCCTGGAGCGTCGCGCGCTTATCTGTGCTGGAAAGCCGGGCATGGCGAATGATCGCCTCTGGCGCGCCCTTTACACACAAGCGATATTGCCCAGTGCCAACTGCCTGGAGTGTACCACTCATCGCCAGCTTGTGTTCAAAGGGAAAGAGCGTCAGACCTGCTCGGCGCTGCGGCCGCGAGACGCGCTGCTCGTTGCAATAGGCGGCAAAGGCTCGATCGAGTGGATCATACATCTTGCTTCGGCTATTAGGCAAAGTGCTGCCAGCTAGTGTTTGGAGTAGTGGCTCAGTACGGTTGCCTGGTGCCCAGACGGCCTGGACAGTGAGTTTGTTGCGCGTGAGGGTGCCCGTCTTGTCTGTAGCGATTGTCGTCACAACGCCAATTGTCTCAATTGCCGCCATCGTCCGCACTAGTGCTTTGCGCCGCGCCATCCGCTGCATACCAATAGCCAAAATCACCGAGATTGCCACTGGCAACCCCTCCGGCACTGCGCTAACGGCAAGCGCAATCACAAACTGCAGCGCTGCGGTAAATTCCATGCCACGCCACAGTGCCAACCCAAGCGCCACCACTGATGCCACCAACACAACGACGATGATTTGACTTACCAACTTATTGATCGTGCGCTCCACTGGGCTCGTCTCACGTGGGTGACTCGAGAGAGCCGCTAGCTTGCCATACTCAGTCGCATTTCCGGTTGCCGTCACAACAGCAAGCGCACTGCCACCAATCACAAATGACCCCTGATACAAACAATTCCGCCGCTCATAGAGCGCCGTTGCCATGGGGAGAACTGCACTATTTTTCTCGATCGGGAGCGACTCACCTGTCAGCTGTGATTCATCCACCCGGAGCGAGCGCGCCTCGAGCACCCGCGCATCGGCCGGAATCTTATCACCCTCTTCCACGATGATCACATCACCTGGCACCAACTGCTCCGCATCGAGCGATTGTTCACCTTCATGTCGACGGACGCGCACCTGCAAGGGAACGTGCTTTTGCAGTGAGCGGATGATGCGCTCGGTAGAGAGCTGCTGTGTGTAATCGATCAGTGCACTCACCAGAATAATCGCCAAAATAATTAGTCCATCCACCACCGCCTGGTGGAAGAAACTAATCGCCGCTGCCGCAAACAGCACCAGCATAAACACCGAGCAAAATGGCTTGATGAGCCGCCGCCACAGTGGCTCGTGCACAACGCGGATAATATTCGGGCCGTAGCGCTCCAGCCGCTCAGCCACAGCAGCATCATCGAGACCACGGACGCTAGACGATAGGTCAGCCATTGTCTGCTGAGGAGTCTTGGCATGGTATGTCATAATAGATCTATTATAGCACAAGAAGCATAAGCGTTCTGGACAAATTACCGTACATCAGCGTATACTAGAGCCATGACAAAAGCTCCACACACCACTGTAACCAAAACCAAGGCAGTAGCCAAAAAATCATCAAAGCGCACTAGCGCATCAGCCACTCACCCCTCATCACACTACGCCAAGCAACCCAAGACCATTGACTACTACCCCAACCGCATGACCATCGCCGTCTCAGTGCTGGCTGGCACAGGACTTGTCTTGCTGTGCTTGATGGTGCGGATGACGGTGATTGTAGAGTAAGCACACTAAAGTAACCAGGCCACCCGTAGTTATATTTCATTTTCAATGATAAATACCACACTTTTTACAGGCAAGAGTTGATAACCCGGCCGATTAGCACTCTCGGTTATGGCACAGTGTGTTATAGTGTGCTATAGTGTGTCATTATGACACATCGTTTTTCTATTTTTCAGGGGCGGCGGCGCCCGATGCTTTTTGTTGCACTTGGTGTGAGTATTACCCTGCTTGTAGGGAGTGTTATTGCTCTCTATTTAGTATCGCAGCCAAGTGCTCAGTCACCCAATGGCCGCAAAAAAACAATCGACCTTCTTACCAAGACAAATACCCAAACGCAGCAGCGTCGCATCACCTCACAGTTGGGTTTTAGTCTAGAGTACGACCCAGGAGTTATGACAGCAGAGGGGATTGTCCAAAATCCCAACAGTGAGCCAGGAACATTTCAGGGGCAAACATATAATGGCGATCAACTCCAAGAGGCACGCAACTACGGCATCATTACCCTACACCTCACTAACAAGACGTCTAGTACACCACAGCCAGCCGCTGCGCAGCAGTCACAACTTACTATTACCGCTAACCGTAACAAAAATTACTTCGGTAGCAAAGACAGCATCCCTGAGTACAAGGGGAAGTCTAACCTTGATATCATCACGCAAGAGAAACGCAAAAGCCTTGCTCATGCTGGACGTGATGATGAGATCAACGAACGCGCTATTACGATCGCAGGCAAAAAATATCGTGAGCTTCACGTCAAACATCGCCTCAAAGCTCTTAATGGTCAGCTCACTATTTGGCGACAATCCTACTACTACCTAACCGTCCAGCACGACCGACCATACTGGCTTGCCGTAACCAACCTACCTGCCAATGACCGCGATGCGCTCACTACCTGGCAAAATGTAATCTCTCGCGTCTCCTACACACAGCCACAGGACGGTGCGCTATCTTCTAGCCAGCCCGTGATCGCACGCCTAGCTGCAGCCAATACACCAACCGACACAGCTAACATCCACGGCACAGTCGGCGACGACATTATGCTCAGTGTGGTAGCAAAAAATCAGTTAGCAACAGTTAGAGTTGGTGCAATGCGCTGTGCTCGCCTCACCTTTCGTGTCCAGAGTAATACACTCACACTAGCAAAGGCTTGCAATGGTGGCATTGGGAGTGGGTCGATTGTGTCATCGGATGGCGTTGTTGTCACTAATGGTCACGTTGTCGAAACAACCGATACTGATCTCCTTGCCAACGCCTTCCCAACCTCCCAACAAGAGTGGGATAACTACGTCCAATTTGTCACTGGAGCGGGTTATGCAACTGAGACGCAGATACGCGAGCTTATCAGCCAAGTCGAAAACGATGATATGGCTGCCGCCCAAAAGCTTATAGCCTATCTGCAGCTTGTGCCAAAATCTAACATTACAGTAAGTAACAGTCGCACCGACTACGTTATCCAGACATCTGATGATCCAATCCGCCTTACAGAAGAAAATACCTGGCAAAAATCTGCCACCAACAAAACTGCGACACTCATTGACAAAGAAGTTGATACAGGTGATGTCGATCTCTCGTCTCGATATACCGACGTTGCACTCCTCAAGATGAGCGGTACATTCCCAACGATCCAGCAGCTGTCGTCGCTCAGCTCAGTCCAAAACGGCGACCGCATTACTGCAGTAGGGTACCCAGCGCTTGTTGATGGTGGCATTAGCACTAAGCAGTCTCGCACCATACCCACCGTTTCTACTGGTACGACAAGCAGGACACTGCGTGATGGCGGCGGGCACTCGCTTATTTTGACTACTACCGAGATCTCTTCTGGCAGTAGTGGTGGCCCTGCTTTTAATGCGAAGGGTGAGCAAGTTGGTATCACAACATATGCGCGAGAATCATGCACGAAAGAAGAATCGTGCTTTGGTAGCGGTATTGCCCGAGATGCACAAGACGCACAAACTATGGCAACCAAGCAGCGTGTCTCCATTACCACCAATGGTGAACTCACTAAACTATGGCAGACGGGTATCGATGAATTTGTTGCTGGGCGCTACAGCGCTGCAGCACGGTCATTTAGTAGCCTCAACAGCAAATACCCAGGTAATTATCTTGTAACAAAATTCCTATCAACCGCCCAGAATCAACCACGAGATGAAACCGACCAGACTACAACACCTAGCCCAGATGCTCGCAATGCAGACCCAAGTACAAATCCTGATACTAGCATCGATTACTCCTACACTCCGCTCACATCAAGCGAACGTAGTACGGTTGTCATACTTATCATCTGCTTTATGGTAATTATCGTGGTCGCGATTGCAGTAATTGGCTTCGCTATCTGGGCTGGCACCCGCAAGAAGAACTCTACTCAGCCGCGTTATCCCTACCCATTAGGGCCAACAGCGCAGCCTGGGCAACCACCCGTTGGCTACACAAGTCAGCCACAACCACCCGTCCAGCAACCATATTATCCGCCCCAGTCTCAACCTCAGTCATATCCACCAGCTCAGCAAGTTACACCAGCGCAGGCGCCTATGGCGCAGCCAGCAACACAGTCTTCATCACCAACTGATCCACTACCGCCACAGCAGCCGCAGGCTACTCAACCCTCAGCACCGACTGAGTCATCTACTCCCGCTCCATTCGAGTAATGATAGCGTCGGCCACCAGCAAATTGTGGTATACTAAAGACCATGAGAGTACGAATAGAGATAGACACAAAGACCTTTGTGCGGTTTTGGCTGGTAGTAATTGGTTTTGCCTTTGCAATCCTCGCGATTTATCTGGCGCAGACTGCCTTGATTATGATTGGCACGGCGGGGTTCCTCGCGCTGGCACTCAATGGGCCAGTCAATGCCATCGTCGAGCGCTTGCCTAACCGCAGCCGCACACTCAGCACCGCACTCGCTTTCATTAGTATTGTGGCACTACTTGGAGTGGTTCTCGTGCTCGTGGTACCACCTATCGTCCAGCAGACAAGCAAGTTTATCGATGCCCTGCCAGGGATGATCCATACAGCAGGCGAGCAGTGGCACAGCTTTGGTACTTTTGCCGAGCAGTATCATATTCAGGCACAAGTCAATCAAGTAGTCGAGAGCGCACGCGGCAGCGTCGAGTCCTGGACGCGTGGCCTCAGTGGAAACCTCCTTGCCGGCATTAGCTCCGTCTTCTCTGCAGTCGGCTCAGGGTTCTTAGTGCTCGTCCTCACCTTCTTGATGCTGACAGAAGGGCCAGCCTGGGCTGAGCGCTTTTGGGGGCTCTACCGCGACCAAGCTACGATGGAGCGCCACCAAAAGGTCGCTCACCGCATGCACGCTGTGGTAGCAGGCTATGTGACAGGGCAGCTCACGATCTCAGGCATTGGTGCTCTCTTTGCTGGTGCGGCGGTCTTTGTACTCAGCCTCTTTTTCTCGGCTATTCCAGGCAACCTTGCACTTGTCACCATTGCCGTCACCTTTGTCCTAGCCCTCATCCCTATGTTTGGCGCTACGATTGCCGGGGTGATGATCTCCCTTTTGCTTGGCTTTAATGCTTTGCCAGGCGGCCTCATCTTTGCAGCATTTTTCATCATCTACCAGCAGATCGAGAATAACTTCATCTCGCCCACTATTCAATCGCGCAAGATTGAGCTCACACCACTGATTGTCCTTGTTGCCATCACCATCGGCCTCTACGTCTTTGGTATCATCGGCGGTCTCATCTCCATCCCCATCGCTGGCTGTTGCAAAGTCCTACTAGACGACTATCTCGAGCATAATGCCCACGCCCGTGAAGACTCCACCAAGCCACTGGCTAAATTGGTGGAGAAGATTAAGGGCGAGAGTTAAGGTTGTAGTTTTCTCTATACACCATCACCATTTTGTGCTACCGTACTCCTGTCGTATGCGGGATTCATCACATCATAATACTCTCGGTACGCAGCGGTGCACCACCTTTTGGCCTCGCATGCATAGCTGCACAACTGGTGCAATGACCCCTGTTTTCTTGAGTGTATCGGGCGATGACCAATCGTAGCATGGTCTCCCTTTATTACCATATTCAATTGGCGCAACGACTAGATTGTAATAATGATGCATCAGCACTAGCGCACGTAGCGGATCGACAAGCGGCGCTGCTGCCATCGGCTCATCAGACGTATCAAGCTCTAGTGCCTGCCATGCTTCGTCAGGTATCTCCTCAGCCTTCTCGGGTACATTATACTCATCGTAACCCACAGCCAACCCATTGCCGTCGTAGCCAAGGTCTGGCAGCTTCTTGGCATAGTCTGGCAGGTACGCCGCGATGGCAAGGTTAATATTCTCGGGTAGGGTTTTGCCTATGTCATAGCCTGTTCGCTCAGTCAGCGGCAAATCCTCAGGTGGCAGCCCAGCACTGAGGTACGCTTCACACACGATGAGGTCACCTAGTATAATAGTCGCTTCGTTGATATCATGATTACTATATTCGCTATTCTCATATGCTCTGCACCGCACTGCATCATACACCGCGTTTAAAGCGGCAATCTTCTGGTCTGATTGTGATGGTTCTTGCTCTGCCTGTGGGATGGCAGCCTCTCCTGATAGAGTTTCGTGATTCATATCGACTATGATGGGGCATCCCTTGGTGCTTGTCAAGCAATGCATGTGAATATACTTGCGTCTATTTGTACAATATATTATTCTAATAGTGTAATCTGCGTTATATCTAATACATACGAAGGAGATGAAATGCTTGAGAGGTTTAAGTTATTCAGAGAAAAAGACCCTACTAAACCATCTTTGAGAGGGTCAGAAGTTTATGTTCACTCGGGCCTGTGGGATCCATGGGGAGCACTTGAAGGTGATGGGATTGACGACCCGGATGAAGTACGGTATCTCGTTGAAATTATAGAAGCATATAATGCTACCGACGACACAACACCGGAGGGCGCTGCTGAGCGAGAAAGACTTGCAAATGAATTTACTAGAGCGGTAGAACTCGGGCACGCTGCTGTGCTAGAAAGCAACACAGACACAGTATCAGAGCTTCGTAATCCAGAGGATCGTACTGACACTAGCAATGTGTAAGGATTTCTAAACATTACCTATCGTCACACCAAGCCTCAAATGACGACCCTCCAGTAGGGTCGTCATTCTATCATCTCTCGTACTTTACCAGGCGTCACTATGGTTTATCAGAGATTATTGAGCGATTTTCTATTTTCTCTTCCGCCCACCACCACACCGGCCCTTGCGGTGTATCACGCACGGCGATGTGTTGCGCGATGAGATCAGCACGCAGGCGGTCGGCTGTGGGCCAATCGCGGGCTTCGCGAGCACGCTGGCGCTGGAGGATGAGCTGCTTTGCCTCATCGGTAATGTCTGGCGTCGACTCACGGAGGTCGAGACCAAGTAGCTGATCGATCGCCACCAGCAACTCCTCCAATCCACGATGGTACACTGCTGCCAGTGGCCGCGCTAGCACCCGATCAAATGCTTCATCGATGAGCCGCAGCGCCTCGGGGGTATTCAGGTCATTTGCGAGCGCCTCGCGCACTGCCCCACTTGCTGCCAGGAGCGATACATGACCCGATTGTTCGTCACTCTTGCGCTGGTCATCATCCAGACTCTCATACGTCTGGTGACGCAGACACGCCACTTCATACCACTTGCGCAGGCGGTTGCGCGCTGCACTGAGATTTTCCCAGCTAAAGTTCCCCTCGTGCGAGTAGTGGCTCTGTAAGACGAATAACTTGTACTCCATGGGGGTGTAGCCCCGCTCAGCGAGGTCCGTCAAGGTGTAACCATTGCCCAGGCTCTTGCTGATCTTCGTGCCATTAACCTTGAGGTGGTTACAGTGCAGCCAGTAGTGGGCAAAGGGTTGGCCCGTCGCAGCCTCGCTTTGAGCAATCTCGTTGCTGTGGTGTACAGGAATATGATCAATCCCACCAGTGTGGATGTCGAGCGTCGCGCCAAGGAAGTGCATTGCAATCGCCGAGCATTCCAAGTGCCACCCCGGGAAGCCCATCACTGGCGCGCCATCTGTTGGTGGTTGGTCGAGCAGCTCCGGTGGCGTGGGCCACTCCATGTCGCGCTTGACGCCAGCTGGCGAAAACTTCCATAGAGCAAAATCGCTCGCGTGGCGCTTCTCGCTATTGGGGCCAATCCGTGCCCCCGCCCGCAAGGCTCGCAGATCGAGCCGGGCAAAGTCTGCATAGGCCGGGAAAGTACTGGTATCAAAATAAATCCCATCACTCGTCTGGTAGGTGTGCCCCTTACGTTTGAGAGTAATGGCAAGCTGGATTTGCTCGTCAATATAGTCGGTGGCACGGGCCAGCTGACTCGGCTGTGTTAAGTGCAACGCGTTCATCCCGCGAATGAAGTCATCGGCGTAGAATTTAGCAATCTGCCAAGCAGTCTTACCCTCGCGGCGTGCACCCTTCTCGAGCTTGTCTTCGCCTTCATCAGCATCGCTTGTCAGGTGGCCGACATCGGTGATATTCATCACACGCTCCACCTCATAGCCCTCCGCCTGAAGCATGCGCACCAGGATATCCCAGTAGATATACGCTGCCCAGTTGCCAACATGTAAATAGCTATACACTGTTGGCCCACAGGTGTAGAGCGACACCTTGCCAGGATGGAGCGGTACAAATGTATCGAGGTGACGGGTCAGTGTATTGGCAAACTTAATCGCCATGGGCTGCCTCGCTCTCATCATACTCAACGAAGGCCCGGCTGGCTGCCTCGACGATCTCACGCATCGCCAGCTGGTAGTCTTCATACATCCGCCAACCCGCTGCATAGGCATGGCCACCACCACCAAAGTAGCCAGCAATCATTGCCGCTACTGGCACATTGCTGCGGATCTTGCCGGTCAGCTTGCCATCAGGGTAGGTCTTGATAGCAATCGCCACATCCACTCCCTCCACCAGACGCATCTCGTCTAGCACAAGCATACTGGGGTTATATTGGTCGCTATATTCCTGGATCTCCTCCCACGGGATATGGATGAGTGCCAAGCGGCCATCTAGCATATACTCGATCCGCTCGATCAAGCGCCCTTTGTAGCTAAGGATCTCTGGCGCTTTTTTCATAAAGTCACGGCGACGTACCTCAATGGCGGCATTGCTTGCGCCCAGCCGGGTTAGCTCTGCGACGGTCTGGATGGAGTCGGCTGTGGTGTTTTGCGTCGTCAAGCCTAGGCTATCGCTCATGATCGCGATGAGGAGATTCTCTGCCGCTTGTGGGTTGATCGCCCACTGAGCATGCTGCGCAAGATTGTAGATGAGCTCGCCAGTCGCCACTACATCTTGATTGATAAGTGTATGGTCAAAGCTTAGGGTACTCTCCGTCGCGTGGTGGTCCAGCACGAGCACTGGGTGCGTTGTAAGGAAGGCGCGAGCACTTGGTGCTTCGAGCACCTTACTGAGCAAGATATCTGCACTGGTATCAACAATAATCGCCAGCTCAGCACTGCTGTCAAACTCATCAGTAATGCGATCCCAGCCGCGGATATACCGCAAATATTTGGGCACTGCCACCGGGCAATAGAGCGTCACCTGCTTGCCAAAATCACCCAGGATTTCCTCCAGCGCGAGGCTACTGCCAACACTGTCTCCATCGGGGTTTTCAGCTTGGATAATAATAATTTTGTCTGCGCGTTGAACCGCGCGTATCACTTCGTCAAACATCCTCTTTAGTGTAGCAGAATTTGCTAATAGGCGCGAGGTATGGCGCAGTGGATTTATGGCTTGGTATGCGAGCTGCAGGGTCGTAGTTAAGCAAGGACGAATTGTGATGAATATAGTGGGCGGAGTCTATTATTATTTGCATAGCATCATAGAGATATGGTACGGTAGTTTTAGAAGTACTAGTGTGGAGGATTCTATGACAGACCACAAAAACAGACCAAGCGCGAGTGAGATTAGTCAAGCACACGAGAGTGATAAGACAGCAACCTTGCGGCAAAAATTCGGCGCGAAATTTCTAGAGCTAGCCGAAAGAACAAAAGGTCTCATAGACACTGCACGAACGATATACTGGCACGGCTTCCCGCTCCCTCCATATGAAAAGGATAAACCGGCAACTCCTAGAGAAATGAATTCAGAGAAATAACCAAGCAAAATACTAAAGACTATACTAGCACTAATACTCCTTAGTTGCCTGCCTGCGCCTTCTCTACCAGCTTCTTGCCGCCACGCTCAAACCAGCGTGTATAGGTGGGGCTACTGCCACTTACCCGCTCGCGCCACAGGTTCATGGCGTCGCGGCTATAGCTGAGAGTCTCGATCGCTTCCAGTCCACGGCCACGATATAAATTACCCGCTGCACCCGGGCCACCATTGTAGCCAGCAGCAACAAGCTCAACGCACTCATTCTCGGATAGATTACCGAGCGGCACACACAGCTGATCGCGTAAATGCGCTAGGTAGGCCGCACCAAAGGCGATGCTCGTTTCAGGATCAAATAAATCATAGTTCGTGCGCGCTGGCTTCACGAATTTAGCGGCAATCTCCTTGCCCGTGCCATCCGTCACCTGCATCAAACCGCTCGCCACACCGCTGTGCGCCTTGGGGTAACCACCGGATTCCAGCGTCATGATAATCGCCACCAGCTGCGGCGAAATACTGTACTGCCGGGCTTGCTTGGTAATCTCGCCCTGCCAGCGCTTGACGGTATCTGGCATCCAGGCAGGTAGGGTGTTATCTTGGCTCGTGAGCGCTACATTTGCAGTGTCCTGTGGCGTTTTGACAAGCCGTGCCAACATACCATGCTGCCACGCGAGATACGCACCACCTACGAGCACAAGTACCAGCGCTGTACTCATCAGTCCCCAGCGATTGCTCTGCGCCCAACGTGTTAGCTTTTTCGTCCATTTCTTTGATTTTGCCATTGTTTTAGTATAGCAAATAAACACATATTGTTTCTCCTTTCGATGCGCCACAACTTTGAATAATTCTTTAACCTCCCTCCAGAATGCTAATAAGGATGAGTTCTGAAAGGATTAATCTTCTGGGAGTCTGTCTGTTCTGGTGGCAGAGCGTTGCACTCCACTCAAATACACTGGTAAGTGGAGAAACTAACGGATAATGCAGAGGTCTTGATATTTAAGGTCCTTTTGATTGACAGTTTTCCCTTTCCTCGCTATGGTATATATCATGACAAATCCTTCAGATGATACCACTGCTACCCAGCGACAAAGGCTACAGGCAAGCCAGCTCCCAATCGACCCAGTTAAGATAAAAACAATGATCGACTACTATATTGCAGAGTATCGCGAGCAGCTGCTTGATCGTGATTTGCTCGAGCAGGCGATAGCAGATGATGAATTATTCTGGCGTAGCAGTGTGTGGCGGGTAGTTACTAGCCTGATCCACATTATGCGATTCTCTGATTGCGATCCCTACGCTGATAATTATTTTGATAGACAGGCCATTGCCGAGTGTAGACGCTTCGCAACCGATCTCCTGCGCGACCTACAGAAGATCAGCAAGGGTATCCCCGATCTTGCCGCAGAGCTCCCCAAGATTAAGCAGGATGTCTGGGAGTTTCTAGATGTCATTATGCCAAATTCGCAGCCAACACAAGCAATGCGGTCGAGCACTCTCGAGCTCCAGCGCGATGAGTCTGGCACTGTCTCGCTCCAGACCATCCCTGCCGATCTTGAGCCACATGAGCTCTTTCATCAGCAATATTGTGAGTATATTAGAATGAGCGATACACCAGATGGAGCAGCCCGCTTGCAGGAGCTACGCGAATCGCTCGATGCTCGTATTGCTGCTGCCAGAGATATGCAGCGCGATGATATCGATTGGCCTTTTTATCACCTTCTCGGCGATGCCGATACTCTCCATTTGCGCACTCAAGATGCTCATGACTTTACTCGCATTTGCACGATTGCGAGCCTATGCCAAGAAATGGCCTATCGGCACTTTGGATATAACCCTGCGACAACAACACCCTCGCAAGATCGAGAAGTCAGTCAATATATTTCATCAGCTCAGCAAGAACTGGGCACGATCATCGAGCTCCTTCTCAAATTCGATGATGATGGCGTAGCGAAAGCACAGCAACTCGAGCAGTATGCCATCAGCCCCTACATCAAGGCAGAAATCGATGCCGAGTATGTCATACATGGTAAGGATCCAGACGGCACACGCCAAGCCCGGGCTTCTGCTTATGCTATTGTGCCCGAGGATGAAGAGTATACACTCCACCCTGTTGTTAATTCCTTGAACGACCGGCGCTTTATCTTCGATCAGCGGATTCGTGATACTTACATTACCATCATCACCAAGCATCCAGCAGAGCAATCTTCTTCACAATTGTTTGACGACTACTATATTGTAAATCTCTGCGCAAAACATGGCGAGCAAGCGATCGCTCGGAAGGCTGCCTGGGATAGGGTGAATTATTATTTCTACCAAACAGATGAGATAGAGGAAATCCATTTCTATGTGCTTTTGCTCAAGGACGAGCTAGGAGAAGCTGAGCGAGTCAAACAGTGGGTTACGCAGCAATTTCGCGACAGCCCAAACAGCGAGCTTGCAACGCTTTACTTCGAATGCATTGGTTATGATCATGATGTATTTCGCTTTTTGCAAGAAGCGACTACGCGCGAGGCAGCATCACCTATAGAGGCGCTCGATCGGCAAGTTGAGAATCTCAATACACTCGAAAGTACTGTCAGTGACTGCCTCTATAACTTCGTCGAGAAACAAGAAGCCGCCGAAGAGCAGCGGCGTCTCCACTCAGAATCAGCACAATAGCCTCTTCACTATACCGCACGCCGCCCCTCCAGCGCGTGGCCGAGGGTTATTTGGTCGGCATATTCAAGGTCAACGCCAACGGGAATACCGCGGGCCAAGCGTGTCATCCGCACCGTTAGGCCTGCCTCGGTAATGTGCCGCTGCAAGAAAAGCGCGGTCGACTCACCCTCTACACTTGCATTAGTGGCAATAATTACCTCTTCTACTGCGTCATGAGTAATCCGCTCCAGCAACTCGGGGATGTGTAATTGCTCTGGCCCCACCCCATCAATCGGTGAAATCACGCCGCCCAGTACGTGATACGTCCCCTTGTAGTGGCCTGTGCGCTCCAGCGCCACGATGTCGAGCGGCTCCTCCACCACAGCAATCTGCTTACGATTGCGCTCTGGGCTACTATAGAGCGGCGAAACGTCTTGGTCGGGATCCATCAGAGCAAAAGTGACGGGGCAGGTCGCAACAGCAGTGTGAAGCTGTGTGATGGCCTGGGCAATCCCCTGGCTTGTCCGTCCATCGGCCCGTAGCAAAAAATACGCATAGCGCTCTGCCGTGCGTGCACCTACTCCTGGCAGGTGCCCTAGCTCGTCTATCGCCCGTTGCAGGGCCTGAGGCAGAATATCTGCCATACTAGCTAGAACCCGAGGTTGCCAAGCCCACCCATCAGTGGCTGCATTTTCTTGGCAGCAATCTCTTGCGCCTTGGCCATACCGTCGCGGATTGCAATCTCGATCCAGTGCTCCAGCTGGTGGATGTTATCTAGGTCTACCTTAGTTGGGTCGATCTTCACACTCTTAATTTTCAGCTCGCCAGTGATCTGCACAATCACCGCACCATCACCTGCCTCGACCTCCACGATCTCCTTCGCTAGTGCCTTCTGCGCCTTGCGCAAATCATTAAGCATCTTCATTTGGTTCATGCCCATTGCCATACTTCTTCATTTCCTCCGTTTCTTGGCTGTCGTACTCGATTTATTATACATGATTTGGCGGATAGCTGGAAGAGATACTCGCTCACCCATCACCTCTTATCCTTATTATTAATTAATTGCTATCAAACGAAAAACCAACAACTGCAGGATGATATCCATTTCCAGGCGAGATTACTCACCCAGGAACCTCAGCCTAGTTCCTATGGCATAATACCCTGCTCTACCAGCCAACGGTAGTTCCAGCCATCGTTTGATTCGGTTTTATAACTCCAGAAAAAGTGAGCGTCGGCGTTGGCAAAAGCCGTTTGCTGCGCTAGTATGTAGGCGGTGATGGTCGGCGGAGTCATGGTAATAGCGGGCGGCAAAATCGCGCTCCACTCACCAATGATGGTTGGGCGTTGCAACGACTGGTGCATATGGGTAAATTCATCCACAATACTCGCGTGCTGATCATAATCCACCAGCGCTAAGTTGGCCGCCCCAAAGCACTGGTAGTGGTGAATATCGAGCCAATCACGGGGCTGCGCCCGGCGCCACCGCGGCAGCTGGTAGGCGTCACTGATAATAATGCGCGTTGTGGCTAGCACATTGCGGCGCAACCGGCCAGTTGTGCGGCGCGACCACAGCCGTAGCAGCCAGTGCTGCAGCCAGTTTTTGGTAAAGGGCTCATTCAGCAGCTCAATCCCCCAGAGCTGCGGGCTTGTATTATAGCGCTCGGCAAGCTGCACAAGAATACGGTGGGTTGCACGGCGGTTTTTGGCCTGGTACCACCCCGTTTGCGGCATGCGGTTACCACTCCCACTGTGGTCGCCCAAGTTCTGTGCGCCAGGCGCCGCGTGTAAATCAAGCAAGACACGCATATGGTATTTTTTTGCCATTGCAAAGCACCAGTCCAGCTGCTTGGTAGCCTCGAGGTAGCCATCCTGACTTTCCAGCACCCAGTAGCCAACCGGCACACGCAGCGCCTCGATACCGTGCGCATGCAGCCAGGCAAAGTCCGCTTCGGTCATAAATTCCTGCCGGTGCTTGGTAATGCGCTCTGGGCCGTCTGGTTGCATCATCAGCTGATGCTCGTTGCTCGCATCCGTGCCCGCAAAGACCGATGGTGTCATCCAGCGCTCAAGCACCAGCCACCCACCCAAGTTAACACCACGTAATGGTTTATGCATATGCTTTATTATAGCAGGATGGGAGCTAGATCATAGGTGAAAGGATGTACGTCTGTATCATATAAAAATGGCTCCAACAAGCCATCATAATAAATCCGTGGTGACCTCACCGGGAATCGAACCCGGGTTGCTGGGATGAGAACCCAGTGTCCTAACCGCTAGACGATGAGGCCGCCTAGTCACTATAGCAAAAAAATCGACACTTGTCTAGCAATAATGTTGTAAAAAAGGCTTGACATGCCATAATCATGATGCTAAACTGATCGTGTCATGCACTTGCATGGTGGAGACAACTAACACAAACAGCACTCGATACAGCCATCGCAAGCCACGAGATGCAGGAGAACCCATACTGCGTTTTCTGGTTTGCTCGCGCTATAACTGTGCAAATTCACACTTGGCACCCGTGCGAGAGGTGCCAAGCAAAGGAGGACTCCTCGGGTATCTTACCCAGCCCAGGAGATGTGCGATTTTCACTTCCCACGCGGGGAGTGATTTTCGTTTGGCGAAATATTCTGATGTGGTGTGAGGCGATCGATCGGCAGACGGAAGCCAAAGGTGCTACCCTGCCCCTCCCGCGAATGAAAGATCAGCTCGCCATGATGCCCCAGCACGATCTTCTTTGCCAAGAATAGTCCAATCCCTGTACCATCGGGCCGCTGCAGCTGGGCATTGTGCGCCCGGAAGAACTTCGTAAAGATCTTGCGCTGCTCACCCTGCGGCACTCCAATGCCATGGTCTTGCACGGTGCACACCACCCAGCCATCCTTGGGGTAGAGCCGCACCGTAATAACATCAGCACCAGGCGAGTAGTAAATAGCATTATCGATATAATTAACGATGACTTGCCGGAGCTTATTTTCGTCGATTAACAGAGGCGGGATAACCCCACGCGGTCGATAATCCACTCGCAAATGGTGGCGCTCGGCGATGAGCTGGATAGACTCAATGCTCTCTGCCACCAGCGCAGCAACATCGCCTTGATGGAAGTCGATTGTGAAGTTGCCAGTGCGGATGCGCGACACATTAAGGAAGTTGCCAATCAGCTGCACCATTCGCTCGCTACTCGTAAAAGCCTCCGTAAGGAAGGTGCGCTGCATGGCATTAATCTCACCAGCATCACCCTCCAGCACCATTGATATATAACCCTTCACACTAGTGAGCGGTGTACGCAGCTGGTGGCTCGCCATACTGACAAACTCATCCTTCGCTGCATCGAGCTCACGCAGGCGGCGGTTAGAGGCGCGCAGTTGGCGCGTTGCGTGGTCTACTGCTTGGGTGAGCTGCTGCTGGAACTGCTGCGTGGTATTGTGGCACTGCTGCGCCATCAGCGTCACTGCACATTGCTGGGCTATCATTGCAAGAGTGGCTCGCTGCGCAGTAGTATACGTGGCTCGCTCAGCTGGCGGGCCTAGCACGATATATCCACAGTGGTTGCCCTGCCACACCAGCCGCAACACTACAGCAATGTTGTAGCGACGGAGTGCGTGGCGCTTGGGTAGCATGGTGGTCATTGTGCGCATCGTTGCTTCTTTACATAGCGGCAAGAGTGTATTAACAGAGGCAGCGCATTCATCTGGCAAGTCAATTAGCGGCGGCGCTCCATCCACTGTCACCATCACCCCGCACCAAGTTGACTGGGCGACTGCTTCCACTGCTGTGCGCATCGCTGCTACCACTTCTGCAAAGTCAGTCGCACGAGCTAGCGCGCTACCCAGTGCTACCAGTGACTCTGCTGGTGTAGGCGTCATGCTCGATTTTGGGTGATTTTGTTCCATTTTCATGCTACACCTGCTATTATAAAGCAAATGGTTAAAATTGCCATCATCGAAGACGACCAAACCATCAGCCAAATGTACCGCATGAAGTTCGAAGCGGCTGGCTTTGCGGTGGAAGTTGCAGGCGATGGCAAAGCCGGCATCATGCTCGTGCAGCGAACTCACCCCGACATCATCCTGCTCGACCTCCAGATGCCCCACCTCAATGGCGCAGACACGCTCGAGCACATTCGCGCTTACTCATGGGGTAAGGTCATCCCAGTTATCGTCCTCACTAACCTTGGTCACGAAGAAGCCCCCAAAAAACTCCAACACCTCGGTGTCCATAGCTACATCGTCAAAGCCGAGCTCACCCCCAGCCAAGTCGTCAAGCGAGTAGAGGAGGCTTTGGCGGAGCGTGGGGTGATAACGGAACAGTAACAAACTAAACTACTAGTGAAGCCACCAACACCGCTCGGCGGCCAACTCGTCAAGTTGAAAACCATCAAATTGCAAGCCCCGGAGTCGTGGCAGTAAAGGACGTATCTGTCCATCAAAAGCCGCGAGCTGTGTGCGGTAGTCTTGCAGCTGCTGTATTTGCTCCGCGTCTGTTAGCAGTCCTTTGTCGACAAACCACTCGAGTGTTGCAAGCACGTTATGTACACGATCGAACTCATCAGAGTAGCTATTGTAATGGAACCACTCGTAGTCTTCACGAAGCCATTCGACTGAATCTTGACTCATGTCCTTGGCAAGGCGAGGAAGTGCTGTTTCGGTGGCATACTCCATCGTATGACAAACAGCATCTCGGCAGAATTCTGTATTGATTGTAGGTTTCAGAATTTCGACAATGATGTCTGCGCCGTCGCGCAAGGACTGTGCATCGAAGGTGTCGGGAGCTTGGGGTGCTACATCGTCATTTAGGCGTTCAGTCCGTTCTTTATACTCCAGGCAGTACGATAGTGCATCGATATAATGTTCACGCGCCATCGGCTCACCTTCTTCGTACTCAAGTACTGAAAAGTAACTTGCTCCATAGGCTAAGGTGAACAGTCGTAGCACTTCTTGATAGACAGGGTCGTCGCACGAGTCCTTAGATTTGACGACAGTGTTTTTGAACCATTCATCGGGAACAAGTCCAGATTCACTTGTCCATTTTTGATATAGTATGCTTGGCATTTTTACCTCCATTGTTTTCACAGATCTTTTATTATTTTACTTAATTCTACCACATCATTTTCCTTGTGCAATTGCAAAAAACTTCAGCTCAACCAACAATAACCAGTCCGCGCATTCTTCAACAATCAACAAATTAATGACTACACTTGGCGTATGTGCTATCTTTGTGAATCATCTCACCAGTAATTCCTCATCATCCCCTATTCTCATCTCTATATACGTGACATGTATGTTACTGTTGAGTCTCTTATTCACTTTTCTACATTACATATCATATAAACCTTATGCTATCAGTCTCACAAATTGGAGGCAGTTTGGATTCTCACGTCAGTGGTGGTACAATAAGGCTAGTAAGCACCCGTAGCTCAGCGGATTAGAGTACTTGGCTTCGAACCAAGTGGTCGCAGGTTCGAATCCTGCCGGGTGTACCAGTATTGTTCTATATTACCCAGCTTGTCTGGGTTTCTTTATACAGTACTATTTGCTATTCATTTTGTGGCCGCACCATACAAAAAGGGGTTAGCGCACTGCCAACCCTTTTTGTTACACTACTGCCACAATCGCCACTAACGAGGATAATAAATCTTCGATGACTGCAAGGATTCTGTTGTGGTCATTGTATTATGCCACGCAACCACCCCAGCTGCTAGCAAGATCAAGAAGACAACAATCGCCACTGCCGCCAAGATAAGGCCAACAATGTAGGCGATTTTAAGCCCCTGCGCCCACATCTTGTCGCGCTCGGTCGCAACATATGGCGTACCGTTTGCATCTGCTGTGGTGCTCGTTAGCAAGAAGAAGTCGATAATGCCCCAAACAGACAGGATAAGCATCCCCAGCGCCGACAAAACATTGAGGTAAATGATTGGCATCGTTACCGTACAGCCCACCGCAATCCAAAAGCGGATTTTACCCAGCTCGTCGCCACGATACCAACGGGCCAAGCCGTACTGACCCATAAACGCAGCGAGAGCAACGACTGCTAAATAGTTGCGCGGCGAAGTATCGACTGGTGCAGCTGTGGCGGCTGGCACGACTGGTTGGCTGGCAGCTGGAGCTGTGTGCGGTGCTGTCTCAGCTGGTGGTGTTGGTTGTGCTGAAGGTTGTTGGTTTGCCATTGCTATTCTCCCGATTAAACTCTCTTGCTCCATGGTAATGCGTTTTTGGCAAAAAGACAAGCAAGCGCACGCGCTGCAGCAAGAAAGCTTTTTTAATTCGCTCCACCACCTCTTGACAGAACCCCAGGCTATCCGCTATAGTAAAAGGGCTTTGCACGGGTAGTGCAAACACGACATGGGCCAGTAGCTCAGCTGGTTAGAGCACCTGCCTCTTAAGCAGGGTGTCGAGGGTTCGAGCCCCTCCTGGCCCTCCATAGTATGTAGTCCTCGGTATTGCCAGAGGACTGTTTGCTATAGAGACACCTATTACAAGTATTAACCATTGTATTTACGAAAGGACTACACCTTATGCCCACTCCATCGCTCAACGGCCGCGAGCTCGCAAGCTTCATCAAGCAGCGCCAAGCCCGCCAAGTGCGCCACCTGCGCCAAGCCCATGGTATCACCCCCAAACTGCTCATTATCACTCCGCTTAACGCATCGGGACCAATCAATGCCTACGTGCGCTACAAGCAAGCCTATGCTGCTGATATCCTCGTTGAGACAGAAGTAGCGCCAACCGCCGAGACAGATATGCCGGGCGTGATCGATCGAGCAAACAACGACCCCCACATCCATGGTATCATCGTCCAGTTGCCGCTCAACGATCCGTCACAAACAGACGCCATCGTTCAGCGCATCTCTCCTGCCAAGGATGTCGATGGCTTGAGTGGCCCGCACGCTACCTATACACCAGCAACGGCGCAAGCAATCGATTGGCTACTGGCAGGTTACAACATTAGCCTCGATGATAAGCAGCTCGCCATCATCGGGCGAGGGCGGTTAGTGGGCGCACCACTGGAGCGGCTGTGGCGCGACCGCGGCTTGACGGTAACAGTGTGCGACCGCCAAACGCCTAATACCACAGAGGTCATCGCTGCAAGCGACGTCATCGTCACCGCCACTGGCCAGCCCCATCTCATTACAGCGGATATGGTCAAAGCAGGTGCAGTGGTCGTCGATGCTGGCACAGCAAGCGAAGGCGGCGTTATCGTTGGCGACGTCGACCCAAGCCTGCGCCAGCGCAGTGATGTCACTCTCACCCCAGAGAAAGGCGGCGTCGGCCCTCTCACCATCGCCGTAATGATCGACCACGTTATTCAAGCGGCGCAGGCAACAGTCGAGTCTAGTAAGAACTAACCGTTACTTAATCTCTGTAACTCAGCAGAATTTACATCATTGCTCTCTCGTGTTGCTGTTATCGGCGCACAATCTCTTTGCTTGTTTGTGTGCTTCCTAGCACTGAGCTCTATGAGGATCGATGCTGCTCTCGGGTATACTCCTTTGGCGCTTCAAATCTATAGGCGTTTGTGGCATACTTACTCACGATATATTACAGACATCGTATCCTATCGTCTTATTATCCAGATTCAGGCTGGATCACCTTGCAGATATATATCATGGGTGATATATTATACCTATGGATATTCGTACTGACGTTTCACTCAAACCATATTTGACGATGCAGCTTGGCGGCAACACCCATACTATGGTTGACCTCTATACCAACGATGACGTTGTGGCGGTGTGCACGATGGCCCGCCAGCAGCAGGCTGAGCTCTTTGTCCTTGGTGGCGGGAGCAACACTCTAGCCCAAGACAGCGGCTTTGCTGGCATTGTGGCGCGCAACCGTATTCCAGGCTTTTCGGTCATTGCTGAGGATGATGAGTCGACGACGATTACCATTGGCGCAGGAGAAGTTCTCGATACTATTGCGGCTAAGACAGTAGCTAGTGGTCTGAGTGGCATTGAGGCGCTATCGGCTATCCCAGGTACAGCAGGCGCTGCGCCAGTGCAGAACGTTGGTGCGTATGGGCAGGAGATTGCCGACACACTCGTCTCGCTCGAGGCATATGATCGCCAGCAAGAGCGGTTTGTGTCGCTGAGCGCCGCCGACTGCGAGTTTTCGTACCGGCACAGCATTTTCCGGGGCCGCGAGATGGGGCGATATATCATCACAAGCATAACGCTCCGCCTGCGCAAGGGTTTGCCGCAGCCACCCTTCTACCAAGCCGTTCAAGATTATCTCACCTCCCACGCTATAGCAGAGCCTACCCCGCAAGACATTCGCCAAGCCGTCATGACGATCCGCGCAGGCAAGCTGCCTGACCCAGCCAAGCTCCCCAATACTGGCTCGTTCTTCAAAAATGCGATTATTTCCAGCGAGGCATTTGCTCAGCTCCAGCAGCACTACCCCACAGTGCCGCACTATGCGCTGCCCGATGGGCGCGTCAAGGTACCATCAGGCTGGCTCATCGAGCAAGCGGGGCTCAGAGGCAGCGTTCTCCACGGCATGAAAGTACACGATAAGAATGCAGTCGTGCTCATCAATCAATCGGCCACCAGCTACCGCGATCTTGCCGCCGCTCGTGAGGAGATTATTCGCACGGTAGAGGAAAAATTCGGCATTACCATTGTGCAAGAACCACTCGAGATGCCAGCGGCGTGATGAGTCAAATAGCGCATCGTACCTATAGATACCTTTGTCTTTTTACCCTTGTTCATCAATAATTTTTGCGATACATATATAGTCAAGAAAGTAAAATTGACTATATGTTCTTGAGCATTTAGTGTCTCACTACTTTTTGCTTATTCTCGGCCGGCTTTATATCTTCTTTCCTATCGGACGAGCACGAAGTTCATTTCGTCCTACTAGAGAATTCTTTTCTTATTGCTCCCCTATTTGATAACCTATGGAGCGCATATGGGGCGTAGCCGAGGCAAAGCAAGCCATAATCACCTCGATTCGACTTCTCACCTCTTGCACTTTTACCTCAAAACCCTTATGCTAATTGCATGAGGGTACGACGCGGGTATACAATCGTGGAAATTATTATTGTGCTGGCAATCATGCTGGTGCTGCTAGTGCTGGGCGTGGTGACGCTCAATAATGCGCAGCGCTCCTCGCGTGATACCGCCCGCACCACCACTGTTGAGACAGTAGCGCGCAGTCTTGAATCTTTCTATAACGGGGATGCGACTGGCACGTCGGGCGAGCAAGGGCACCGCTATCCGTCGGCCGAGCAGTTTTTGACTTCGCTTAATGGCACGGCAATTCGCCATATCCTCCCTGGACTATCTGAGGATAGCTACCAGTACCCATCACGCAGTGGTCAGCAAGCGCTCTTCGTCCAGTCGCCAAGCAATGGTATTAGCAAAGATAGTGCATCAATTGACCGCTTCGTCTACGAGCCACGCGCCCGCGATGGTTCGCTCTGCGTCACCACCAGCCAAGAGTGCAGCCGCTTCTTCCTCTACTACCGACTAGAACGCGCACCAACAGTAACGATAACCATCACGAGTAACCACCAATGAAGCAAAGTCCAGACGCTGGCTTTACTCTGGTAGAGATGTTGGTGACGATGGTACTGGGCGTGCTCTTTGTTGGGACGCTCTATCAGCTGTATATTGTGACGATCCAGAGCGCAACGGAGGCCAATCGTGATGCCAAGGCGAGTATTGTCGGGTATGAGCTGCTCCGCCGCGAAGTTGGCGATGGCACACCAACGCCGTGCACAAACCACGCGGCTAATCGCAACCTCACGACCGACCACTCACTCGATACCGATGGCTTGCCTCAGCCTGTTAGTGCTACTATTGTTGTTGATTGCCCCTATAGCACTACCGCACCACAGATAAGCCGTGTATCGGTAACGGTACGCTACGGGCAAGGCTCTAGCCAATCGGAGGTTCGCCATGCGATTCTTAGCAGCCACTAACATCCGAGAGCGGATGCAGCAGCTCATCCGCCTTATCTACCCTGCGCGGCACCAACAGCGTGGCTTTACTGTAGTAGAAATGCTAGTAGTGATCCCTATTATTGTAGTGGTGGTTGGCGTATTGGTTGCTGCCCTGGTGGGGTTGCTGAGCTCGATTGTTATTTCCAACCAGCGCGGTGCACTGACGTATGCTATGGAAGATGCACTTGACCAAATCGAGCAGGACGTCCGCCTGGCAACAAAAGTCGAGAGCAAAGCCGTCGCAGCCAACTGGGCGCAGCACTTCGCGGGCGATAACGTCTTGATCCTTACCCAATATGCCACCGATCGCAATCCCTCCGACACCCAACGTGAGCTCATCTATCTCAATAGCCAAGCCAACCCCTGTCGCAGCCAAGCCGAGCTTGCCGCCAAGCTCTACCGCACAAATAACCCACTTACCGTCAAGGTTGTTTACTTTGTGCAAGGTACCACCCTTTGGCGGCGAACTATCGTGCCAAGCCAGTACGAATTCAATACTACCAACCCCAGCAACAACACGATGTGCGGCCAGCCTTGGCAGCAGAGCACTTGCAATTACATTGGCGGTGATTGCAAAGCGCTCGACACGCGCGTCGCGAATAATGTATCGAGCATTCGCTTTGGCTATGCAACAGGCTTTAATCAAGCGGCCAGCACCACACCAAACGATAGCACCACCGTCGTCTCTGCCACAGTGGATATTGCCGCCCTCAGCACTGGCCAGACCATTCACGCCCGGGGGTCGATGCAAGCTCGGCGGATTAATAATTAGCCACAATCGAGAGATAGGTATTGCACTGCCCGGTTATTCTCACCATATTACACGATCAACCGAGGTGGTGGTGCGCAGTATATTGTTATTTTGGCAAATACCCTAGCTCTTTTGCCCGTATCACCACCATCATACTATCTAAAAATTTCGTTATACATCTGTGCTCAAAAAGCTTGTGTTTAATGAATGTTCGTAGTATGATCGTAATATAATCAGTAACAAGGAGGGGTAACTCTGTATGACAACAAAAACTCAACGTAACCTGCGCGGTTTCACAATTGTCGAGCTTCTCATCGTGATTGTGATCATCGCCATCCTGGCGGCTATTACCATCGTCGCTTACAACGGCATCCAGCAACGCGCTCGCGACTCAGCAGCCGCTGGCGCTGCATCGCAGCTCTCGACCAAGGTAGAGGCATGGAACAGCCAGAAGGGTGAATACCCAACAGCCGCACAGGTTAGCGGTAACCTTGTCGATGAGAAGGTGACTGAGGCCAAGATCGATCCAGACCTCAAGAAGAAGATCATCACATCTGGTACACCAAACAACGACACTCCTGTCTTGTATACCCAGTGTGGTAGCGGTAAGGGTGCGAAAATCACCTACAAGAAGGGCGACAAAACCGAGGATATCGTCCGAGGCAGCTGCTAAGCTTATCCTCTCAATCAACAAAAACACCCGCTCTCTGGCGGGTGTTTTAGATATGCAAATGTATTACTACTGCACCTAGCGAGACACAATTATCAATGACAGCGACAAACCTCTGACTTTTTGCCTATTCCGTCGGCACTGGGAAATCCGCCAAGAAGTCTGCAACATCGGTGCGGAGCTTAGCTAGCTCTGCCTCATCATCACGGTGGTCGATGGCTTGGCGCATCCACTCAGCAATCTGCGGCATATGCTGCGGCTCTAGGCCGCGCGTTGTTGCCGCTGGCGTGCCAAGGCGAATGCCACTAGGGCGAAATGGCGGCAGTGGATCATCAGGGATGGCATTAGCGTTAAGTGTCAAGCCGATCTTATCCATCGCAATCTCCGCTGTCTTGCCATCAATCCCAAAGCTTGTGTGGACGTCGGCCAAGATGAGGTGGTTGCTTGTGCCGCCCGTCACGAGTACAAAGCCGCGCTGCTGCAACTCCTGCGCCAAAGCAGCGGCATTAGCCACCACCTGCTGGGCATAGTCACGAAAGGCTGGCTGGAGCGCCTCGCCAAAAGCCACCGCCTTGGCGGCAATCGTATGCATATGCGGCCCGCCTTGGATGCCAGGAAAGACCGCCCGATCGATGAGTGTCGGAATATTCTCGAGAGTCTTGGCTGGGCGCTTGAGTGGGTTGCTCACCACTCCTTTGCTAACGATCAGCCCACCACGCGGCCCACGCAGCGTCTTGTGCGTCGTCGTCGTCATAACATGAAAACCATAGTCAAGTGGATTCTCCGCCACTCCACCAGCAATCAGCCCCGCGACATGCGCCATATCGGCCATGAGCAAAGCACCAACCTCGTGGCCAATCGCCGCAAAGCGTGCAAAATCCAGCTGGCGCGGATAGGCACTAAAGCCCGCCAGGATGATCTTCGGCTGATGTTCTTGCGCCATCCGATGTAGCTCATCGTAGTCAATCTCACCCGTCGCTACATCCTTCATCTTGTAGCGGACGAAATTATACTCACGAGCACTATGTGTCACAGGCGCACCATGCGTCAGGTGGCCACCATGACCCAGATCCATCGCGAGGATGGTATCGCCTGGCTCGCACCATGCAAAATACACTGCTTCATTAGCCTGAGCACCACTGTGCGGCTGGACATTAGCGTGGTCAGCCCGGAAGAGCTGCTTGGCACGGTCGATTGCCAGCTGCTCTACTTGGTCGGTATACTGCTGCCCGCCATAGTAACGCCGGCCTGGGTAACCCTCGCTATATTTATTAGTAAAGATACTCCCAAGCGCTCGTAGTACATCACCAGAGACATAATTCTCGCTAGGGATGAGCTCCAAGCCTTCGCGTTGGCGTTGCTGCTCACGGGTGATAAGGGTAGCAATAGTTGTTTCGTGCATGGGTAATACTCCTTGTTTGTTGGTTATATCTTAGGATTCGCTATGCACTTTTCATCAGATCATATGTGTAGTATAGCACAGCTACCTAATGTGGGGAGTTACAGTACTTGACTACGTGCGTCTTGAGCTTGCGATAGCTCTCTTTTTCTCTAGTAGTATTGATGTGCTATCGCATCTCTTTTGATATTGCTCTCTGGTGTGAAGACGAGGCACTTGCTCGTGTAGTAAATATAGAAATATAGGCCTTGCGCATGGCTAGTTGAAATAACAGAGAGGAGCTGATGGAGTTATTAGAAAAACTTCGCAACCTAACCTCCGCATTTCTTTCCGCAACACGAGATGCTTGTGTTTGACAATATATCACCGATGATATATTGTACAGACATGGGAACAGCAAAATATCTCCGTAATATCGGAACACTCATCCAAGAAACCCGCCAAGCACGCGGTATGACGCAAGCCGAGCTCGCTGCAGCACTTGGCACGAGCCAGTCGGCCATTAACCGCATCGAAAAGGGTGGCCAAAACATCAGCCTAGAAATGATCGCTCGCATTGGCGAAGTGCTGAGCAGTGAGATTGTCCGCATCAACAAAGCTGGCAAAACAAACTTCGTCATCAATGGTGGTGGCTCGCTCCATGGCGAGATTGAGGTAAAGACGAGCAAAAATGCCGCTGTCGCTCTGCTCTGCGCAAGCCTCCTTAATAAAGGCAAAACGACACTACGCCGAGTGGCACGGATCGAGGAAGTTAATCGCATCATCGAGGTGCTCGAAAGCATTGGCGTGCGCTGCCGCTGGCTTGAACACAATGACCTCGAGATCACCCCACCACGCACCCTCCATCTAGACGAGATGGATATCGCCGCAGCCAAGCGCACCCGCAGCATTATTATGTTCCTGGGGCCATTGCTCCATCAATATGAGTCATTCCAAATTCCCTTCGCGGGTGGATGCAACCTTGGCACACGGACGGTGGGGCCACACATGGCGGGCCTCGCACCCTTTGGCCTGACTGTCGAGGCAACGACCGATTACTACCAAGCAACAACCAACCCGCATATGGTTGAGCACGCCATCGTCCTTACCGAGCGCGGCGACACCGTCACTGAGAATGTTATCATGGCGGCAGCGCTCCACCCAGGCGTCGTGACGATTCGCAACGCCAGCCCCAACTACATGGTGCAAGACCTCTGTTTCTTCTTGCAAAAGCTTGGGGTACAGATCGATGGCATCGGCACAACGACCCTCACCATCCATGGCGTCAGCGAGATCAACCAAACAGTCGAATATTGTCCGAGCGAAGACCCTATCGAGGCAATGAGCTTCATCGCAGCAGGTGTAGTGACGGACTCTGCTATTACCATCCGCCGGGCACCAATCGAATTCCTCGAGCTCGAGCTGGCAGTGCTGCGCGGTATGGGCTTACAATATGAGCTCTCCAGCGAGTACCCAGCGCGCAATGGTCAGACTCGCCTGGTCGATATTAGCCTGCACAAATCGACTCTCACCGCTCCACAAGACAAGCTCCACAGTATGCCCTTCCCGGGTATCAACATGGATAATCTCCCCTTCCTTGGTCTCATCGCCACGGTAGCAACGGGCCGCACTCTAGTGCACGACTGGAGCTACGACAACCGCGCCATTTACTTCACCGACCTCACTCGCCTTGGCGCACAAGTAGAGATGGTCGATCCACACCGCGTTTACATCAGTGGCCCCACCCGCTGGAAGCCTGCCGATGTCGTCGCACCACCAGCCTTGCGCCCCAGCGTCGTCGTGATGCTAGCTATGCTCGCAGCTCCTGGGCGCTCCATCCTGCGTGATGTATACAATATCAACCGAGGCTACGAAGACTTTGCTAACCGACTCAACACTCTCGGGGCGGATATCGAGACAACATGGGAATATTAGCCGTTTCTTAGCTTGTCTTACCACGCCAATAGAGAGACCTCTCACAACGTAGAGGTTCTCTTGTTATATGTCGCATTGTGCGCAGACTTTGCATACATAGAGCCTAAATCTTAGAAGGTCTACTTTTTCACCGTCAACCCCCCGTTCGCTAGTATTTTGTCTGATGAACTGCGAAGATCGATTGTTACCTCGCATAGCACGAGAAAATAAATGCAAAAAAGTAAGAGCGCACGAACAAACACATCAGGCATATGCTTTGATCTTCTAGTGATAACCAAGTGAAGTCACCGCTGAGCAGAATGAAGTGATAATTGCCAAACATCAACCTCTTACGCTAAGCTAATAGCCTATCGAGTCTGGCAGCAAGCTTTCCCTCCATAAGACGAAGCGGCAAAGATAAAGATAGTGATCGAGCGCAGAAAAAGTAGCTGTGCGCTTCATATTTTCTCATAATAAACTTACTACAGTTACAGTAGTAAGTAGCAAAACGACATCAAACCAAAATAAAACCCCGGAATCATCCGGGAATTTATTTTGGGGTGGATAATGAGACTTGAACTCACGGCCTCCGGTGCCACAAACCAGCGCTCTAACCAAACTGAGCTATATCCACCAGACAATTGCACAGCAAACCTGCTGCGCTGCTGACATGCTGTATTGTAGCAGAGATAGCGCAGTTTGTCTATTACCTGCGGCTGTTCATCCTCAATCTCAAAACTTTACTACCTTATACCTCTCTCCTCTCACCAGGTTGCTTGCTTCTCCTCAGGCTTATCACCGCTTCTATAGTGAGTCTTCCTATCTATAATAGGGGTCATCACTATATTTCATTGGGTAGAGCAGATGATTAAAAATGACGAATGGATAGGGTAGGTAAATACTGAAGTTAACTAATTTAGCGCGCCTTCTTGCGACGCCACAGTGCCTCAACGCACATCACCAGCCACAGACCAAGCGCAATCACCCCAACTGCCCCACCAAACCACACATGCCCCGCACTATAGCCATACTGATTGACCATCCGGGTGAGCAAGCTAATCGCCACAACGTCACCAAGCAACGTAAACATATTCAGCGCAGAGAGGAGCGTTGCTTTGTATGTATGCTGCAGCTCGCTGAGAATCTTTGACTGCAAAACAATCGGTCGGACTCGCGTATATGCAGTAAATAGCACAACAGCAATGACCGCGATAATCGGGCTTGACGTTACGCCCATCAAGACAATACACAGCGCCATAATCCACGCATCGACCCAATAAAATGCCAGTGGCCGCAGGCGGTCAAACCAATGCACATACCAGCCCAGTAACGCTCCACCCAGGCTCCCGACCGCTGCAATCACCCCAAACCACTCTACCGCAATACCAACATGCTGGAAGAGCAGCTCGCGATATTCTAGCCCCTTATTGGACACACCAGCTAAGAAACCAGCGAAGATGAAGAGAGCAAGATTTTTTGCAGTAATGATTACGCGAGCAGCCTGCCGTGGCCGCTGAGTCTGGGCAGTTGTGCGGCGCGGTGGATGAGCAAAACTCAGCGCCAACCACACCGTCGCAGCAAGCGACAAAAAGCCAATCAAAAATGGGAGTGTATGATGAATGCTGTACGTGAGTGGCACTACAATAATGAGCACAGTATTACCAATCAATCCATACGTCTGGGCGCGGCCCATCACCTTGGTATAGTCGCGTGCTCGCCCCAGCGCCGTCAAGGAATCGTGCATAAAGGCCTCGACCGCACCAGACTGAAACGCATAGCCACCAAAGAACAAAACTGAGGCAATCAGCCCACCCCAAAAGCTCGGCCACACAGCATACAACAGTGGCGACACCACAGCGATACTCGCACCAAGGATAATCGCTCGCCGGTTGCCAAACTTATCGGCCACATAACCCGCTGGCATCTGCAGCGCCGCCTGGACGATAGACGAGATAACGACCATCAGTGCCAGCTCATCCAAACTCACCTTACCAACATTCACCAGCTGCACCGTAATGAGCGGCAAGTAGACACGCTTGGTAAAAATCCGAAACCACGAATATTTGATAATGTTGCGCTTGAGGAGGTCGTGGTTGGTCACATCTTGCATAAATCTCGCTGTACTATAGCACAGCCTCGCGCAGCATGTAAATGTATTTTGTATGTAATAAAAACAACCCCATCGAGATGGGGATATGACAATAAAATGGCGCCCCGAGTAGGATTCGAACCTACGGCCTTAGGCTTAGAAGTCCTCTGCTCTATCCAGCTGAGCTATCGGGGCATGGGTTTATTATAGCAGGTTTCTTGGTAGGTGTGGTATGATAAACGAAGCATGAAACACACGAACGAAAATTATCGATACTTTAGCGTCATACTCGCAGTATATGTTGCGGCGCTACTCATCTCCAATATTGCAGCCACCAAGCTGGTGGCGCTCGGCCCACTCATCCTCGATGGTGGTGCAGTACTCTTCCCACTCGTGTATATCTTTGATGATGTCATGACAGAGGTCTATGGCTATCGCCGGGCACGCCGCGCTATTTGGACAGCCTTTGGGGTCATGCTGTTGGCGATCGGCTGCTTCACGCTGGTGCGCTATCTGCCTGCGGCGGCAGAGTACCACGACCAGGCTGCCTACGAGGCAGTGCTGGGCTTCTTCCCACAGATCGTCGTGGCAAGCTTGCTCGCATTCCTGACGGGGAGCTTCCTTAATTCATACATCGTTGCCAAACTCAAGGTCGCCACGAAGGGTCGGCAGCTATGGCTGCGTTTGCTCGGATCGACAGTAGTGGGGAGCTTGTTTGACACCGTTATATTCTGCGTTGTTGCTTTTGGCGGGCAGCTCACGGGGGGGGCATTGCTCAACTATATCGCCGTCGGGCTTGGCTTCAAGCTCGCCGTTGAGATCGTCTGCTTACCACTTACCTATCGCGTCATCGCCGTGCTCAAGCGGCGCGAATCCGTCGACACCTACGACACCACCACCAACTTCACACCATTTCGTTTGCGTGTCTAGCGGGCGAGTTGTTCGCTGCCACAGATTTATGCCTCTCTCAGGGTGTGAAGAATGCAGTGCTTACATCCTGCTAGAATAAAAAGTTGCTTGTGGAGATTATTGCAGCGTGAGCGCGGAAAAGCTCGGCGTTCTAGGAAAAATGGTAAACCTTTTTAGCGTTTTTAAAGAGACGGTGGCGAGAGAAAGTTTACTACGCAAACCCTCTTCCTTAGTTGTCATGTGAATGCATACTATTAACCTACGGAGCTCTCATCAGTCGCTACCGACGATAATACTGTGCCAAGAAATGATCTCGAAAGGTGTAGAATGTGCCATCCTCGAGGCTGTGGCGAATGTCGTCGACGAGCTTGATGATAAAGCGCTCGTTGTGAATCGACAGCAACGTCCCCGCCAAGCTCTCCTTGGCCCGGAGCAGGTGACAGATGTAGGCCGCAGTGTAGTGCTGGCAGGTGTAGCAGTCGCACTCCGCCATAATAGGCGCAAACAGCTCGCGATATTTCGTCCCACGCATATTCACCCGCCCATGTGGTGTGTAGGCTGCGCCATTGCGTGCTACGCGAGTTGGGCTTACGCAATCGAAGGTATCAATACCCTGCTCGATCGCCGCAAAGATGTCATCTGGCTCTGATATGCCAAGCAAATGCCGTGGGCGGTTCTCGGGCAAGATCTCGTTTACCCACTGGATAGTCTGAGCCATCGTCTCTTTCTCCAGTGCCCCGCCAATACCATAGCCATCAAAATCCATTGCGCCAAGGCGTGCTGCGGTTTGCTTACGCAGATCCTCATAATTCGCCCCTTGCAAAACGCCAAAGAGCGCTTGATACGGCTTATCTGGCCGAGCAGCCCGAAGACGCTTGACCTCTGCTAGGCTGCGCTCCGCCCACGCATGGGTACGCGCTAGTGCCTCCACTTGGTATTCATACGGGTCAATCAGCGACGTCAGCTCATCAAAAGCAAAGGTAATATCCGCCCCAATTCCTGCCTGGATTTGCATCGACAGCTCTGGCGTAAACTTATGCAATGAGCCATCGAGGTGCGACTTAAACATCACGCCATTATCATCCACCCAGGCGTGCCGGCTCGACTTCTTAGCAATCGCAATCTCTTCATCCACATCAGTGCTCATCGCTAATACCTTCTTAAAGCCCGAGCCGAGGCTCAGCACCTGGAAGCCACCACTGTCGGTAAAGGTTGGACCACTCCAGTGCATAAACTTACCCAAGTATCCGGCCTTCTCTATTAGCTTGTGTCCCGGCTGTAGGTAGAGGTGATAGGCATTAGCCAAGACAGCTTGTGCGCCCACGCTAGCTACCATCTCGGGCACCATTGCCTTCACATTCGCCTTTGTGCCCACCACAATGAAGGCTGGCGTCTTGATATCACCATGTGGAGTATGAATCACGCCCGTCCGCGCCAACGTCTGCGGCATGCGGTGAGTAATGGTAAATGAGAATGGTGCTGGCATAGTAAGATTGCGTTCCTTATACCCCTTGGGGTATTTTACACTGAAATAATTATGCTTTGTGCGAGCAAAAGAGGTTCATCTCGCAAAAATCTCCCTCTATTGTACCACAAGGGCTCAATGGTATGATGCGCATTCTCTCCCCTTCCATCACTCTAATACATAGAGCATACGCATCTGCTACGGTCACTGCTCCACCGTTATTTCGGGAGACCACTACTTGAGAAAATGGAGAACTTTATACATAACATAAACAGAACTATCTCCAAAGTACCTACTATAATACCAGCAATACATCGCTGCTTATCCAGGTAGAATAGCGAGCAGATGATAGGCAATCTAACAGAGAAATGAAGACTAGGTTCACACTATGCAGCGCGCCGTGTAGGCTGAGTATGCGCTTGCTGCAGCGCCACCACAACATCACTCTCCGCACGCTCTTGGCCTGCTGGATGCGGCGCTAAGCCTGTCTTAGCCTGCAACCATTCACTGGCAGACCGCGGCATAAGCTTTTGTACAAGGTCTGTTGCCACCATACCGAGCGTTGCAGCAACTACTTTAGCATCCTTCTTTAGCGAGGCTCTCTCAGCGTATACAACATCCTGCTCCATCATATGAATTGTATCTAGCTCGTAGCCAGGCTCATGCTGTTCTTTGCTATAAGGTGCCATAATGCCTGGGCGAGCCGTCTTGCGCGCCTCAATCCACTGCTGTTTGAGGCCTTCAGGGATATCGGGGTTAGCAAGAATGTCATTATATACTTCGCCTGTGGCTAGTGGCCTTGGCCCGACGATCGCCATCTTGCCACGCAATACTTGCAATAGCTGCGGTGCTTCGTCTACATGTGCTTTGCGCACAAGCTTACCAACTGGCCCCGCGCTACTGTGGTTATAGCCATTAGCCGAGGCAGTGTTGCGCACTGCACCACGGAGTGTCCGCAACTTTGGCACCTTAACGAGGTTATCAAGATCACTGCCATAGCGCTCCTGCACGAAGAGCGTTGGGCCATCGCCAAGCTCTTTATGCATTGCCGCAGCGGCAACGAGAGCAGCCGAGCCCATACAAACCAGCAAAGGAACCGCCACTACTCGGTCAAACCAGCGCTTCTCAGGACTTTCGTTATAGTCTTTGCCGTGTTTTGTTCTTGTTTTTTGCGACATCCGTTCGATGGTAGCACAATGTTGCATATATGTCAACAGTATCGTGCCTAATCCTTCCTTTTTCACTTGATTTAGTGTAATTGTTATAAAGTATTGCACCCTTTAGGGCCACGCCAAACCAAAGAAGAGGCTACGACCTCTCTTCATCAAGTCTGGCTCGCTATACTCTCAACAAAAACATCGCACCCTTGGCGGAGCAATGCTCATTTCTTGCATCTGTGGTGGCAATATGCACCAAAGCTCGAACCTATTTCGAACGTAAAAGCTGAACCCGTGCAGGCTCAGCCCTCGACCCAAAGCTAGCCTTATAAACCATATTTCACAGAAAGCTCTAGATCAAATAGTTTCAACATTCCGCCTATAAGCTTTGCTAAGTTCACTTACTAGAGCTTCATCCAGTAGCTCACCAGATAGCTCCATAAAATATACAAACTTATCACGGAGTCGCTTTTGCATATCAGTCGAAGCCAAGTGATAGTAGTAACTATTCTGAATGAGGTCTGCTGCGCGGATTGATAGAGCCTCGCTACCGAGCTCAGCCGTACGGGCAAAAGACTGCATGATGTCTTGAGTATCTGAAACTGTGAGAGCATCGACATACACTGCAACCTGATGTCCAAAGCTTTGCTCGACATCGTCGATAGTAATATCTGTATCTTCAACAACATCATGAAGAACCGCAGCAATCACTACATCTTGCGGGAAACCTCTCTCCCAGAGCATCTCTGCAACTTGAATCGAATGAAGCAATACTGGTTTGGTGTTATGTCCAGAGTCTTGCAAAGCATTCGACAGGAAGAATAAGGCTCGCTCTATCTCGTGCTTATCATATTCAAATTCTGCGATATGCGCCTTTTCCATCTTGTTTTACTCCTTGTTGCCAATAGGATTGGCTAATTTTCTATCAACTTGCAGCTCAACTATCTCTTCGTTCCCAATCTTGTCATCTAACATCGCCTGTAAGTCCCTACCATAATAGCTCGCTAGAATTACAGCGATCGGACCCGAGTGCGTTACGATTAATACGCATGCATCCTTGCCGGCTTCGTATATACGATTTACCGCATTGATAACTCGTGTGACCATTATCTCGCTTGATTCTCCATCAGGAAATCGCACTTGCATATAACCACCCTCTATATGCGGAATGGCATCGTAGGGCAACCCCTCGTATTTTCCAAAACTAATTTCTCGTAGATCCTTGTCAGAAGTAGCCTTCTGTAGACCAAGTATGTCCGAGATGATCTGCGCAGTCTGCACGGACCTTCCAAGATCAGATGTGTAGACACGATCAATTTTCTGAGATAGCTTCTTAATTTTTAGAGCCTTACGCTCCGCATGCCGAACGCCAAGAACGGTCAGCTTGCTATCGCGTTGACCCATGGTAATGCCGCAGGCATTATCTTCAGCTTGGCCATGCCTAGTGATGAGAAGCTTCATAGTTCCATTGTCTCATGGCTAACGTAAATTGTTGCTGTACTTCGTCGGTAGCTTCATCTGCGTTACTATTATCCTCCAGGTATGTAACAACCCGCATAAGATACCAAGGTAGTATAGACTCAGCGATTCGACGTGGGTCTACTTGACCAGCAGCTGAGCCTGCACAGGTTCAGCTTTTACGCTCGAAATAGGTTCGAGCTTTGGCTCCGCCAAAGTCTAGAAAAAGCCGCCCTACAGGGCGACTGTTTCCAATTTTGTTCCGAAATGGTGCGGGTGCGGAGAATCGAACTCCGATCCCAAGTTTGGAAAACTTGTATACTAGCCGCTGTACGACACCCGCATGCGCTATCCATTATATCACTTTTTTATGTATAATAAAGGTATGACCCGAGGACTCCATCGCTTGCGCGGATCGAGCATACACACCAATGGCGTCGCGCGCAATACCCGAACCATCGTCAATGGTGCTAAAACGTCGTCACTACGCGTCGACCAGCGCCAGCATCAATCCATCCAAGAGCGCCGCGCCAACCACTTGCGCTACCAAAGCTCACACACTATGATGGGCTGCCGACCAATTGCGGCCGATAGTAGCCGTATTGATGACGAAGCACCTTATATGAACAACGAGCGCCTCCGAGGTACTTGCGGTGGGCCACGCGACCCATCAGGATCGCGACCAGGCACTGCCACCTATGCCCGCCGGCGCGACAACACCGTGCACACACCGCGCCAACCACAGCCAGCCTACAGCAAACCAGCCATGAAGCCAAGCTTCCGCCCAGGATTTATGCAACCAAACCAAGGCCAATAATCACGCGGCTTTGGCCCGCATTGCTAGAGGTTATATACTGCAAAATACTTCTAGCACTGTAAGAGTGCCACTTCTTGCTCTTAAATTTTCTCCTAAGGATGGCGAGCCTGCGCTTTCAAGCGTCCTCGAGAACCCCTTCATATCTTCGCTCTTCTTATTCCAATGCGTGGCCCATGATAGAATGGGCACTTTCTCAATATTATTGCTTTATAGAGCTAAGGCTGATTGCTCAAAAGTGCTATACTCTTACCGCTTATACTCTGGTGGGATGATTTCATCTGCTGTTACAACCTCTGGTGCACCATCGGTCTGGAAGGCTTGGCGAGCCTGCTCAAGCGTAACGGTAATGGTGTTGCCAGGTGCCACACTGCCGCTGAGCATCTGGCGCGCCACAGTATTCTCCACCGCTTTTTGCACCACGCGGCGCATTGGGCGAGCACCAAGCCGTGGGTCGTAGCCACGTTCGACGAGAAAGAGCTTCGCATCATACTCTACCGCGACCGAGACCTTTTGCTGGGCGAGTGTGGCATTAACCCCCTCGAGGATGAGGTCGAGCACTTGCACCAGTTCTTCCTTGGTAAATGGCCGGAAGAGGACGATTTCGTCAAAGCGGTTGAGAAATTCGGGACGGAACTGACCACTGTTGATGAGCTCGTCGGTAAACTGCTGTTCGAATTGCTCAAGCTTATAGCCATGCTCGATATATTCGCGGATGCGGTCGGCCCCAGCGTTGCTCGTAGCAATGACAATTGCATCACGGAAGCTCACCTCACGGTTCTTGATATCGCGCAGGATCCCCTCATCCAGCAGCTGTAGCAAGGTTGCTAATACCTCTGGTGCGGCCTTCTCAATTTCATCCAGCAGCACCACGCTAAAGGGCTGCTTCATCACCTGGGCGGTTAGGCTGGCTGGGTCATCAGCGCCATCGGCAATTAGGCGCGACACATCCTCGGGCCGGACGTATTCGTTGAGGTCAATCCGGACAATCTTGCCCTCACCACCAAAGTACACGTCAGCCAAAGCCTTGCTCAGCTCTGTCTTACCCACCCCTGTTGGCCCAAGAAAGAGAAAGGTGCCAATTGGCCGATTTTGGTTGCGTACACCGGCTCGTGCCCGGCGCAAGGCGTCGCTTACCACACTAACCGCTCGCGTTTGGTTGACCATTCGCTGGTGGATGAGCGCCTCCATATTGAGCAGTCGCTCGCGATCATCGGCAGTACTCGCTACACTTATTTTCACATCCATCGTTTGCTCGATGGCTTGCTGCACCGATTGCTTTGTCACAATACCATCCTCGTGGTAGCTCGCGGCCGACTCGAGCAGCTTGATGGCTTGACCCGGCATAGCAAGGTCATGAATATAGCGCGCGCTTAGCCGATACGCCTCGCGCAGCGCTTGATAGCGGTAGGCCACATGGCGCTGCCCCTCAGTAATGACGGCTTGCTCTTGCAGGACGCGCAGTGTCTCAGCTTCGTTTGTGGGCGCGATGGAAATGCGATTAAGCGCATTGGCAAGCGATGGGTTGCGCCGGCCAATCTGCAAAAACCGCTGCTCGTCCATACTCAGAATAACCCTCAGGCGCCCTGCCTCGAGAATAGGCAGCAGTACATTAGTGAGATCCACCGCGCCAATCCCTTCCTCAAAGAATAGTTGAGCATTATCCAGGCAAATGATGATATTCTTGGCAGTATACGCCTCACCAAGGACGCGCATAACAAGGTTCTCGAGCTCACCTCGGCCTGGCGCTGCGGCGATGAGCGATGATGAGTCGAGAATAAACACCTGCCGAAACTTGAGGCCGCTAGGCAAATGCGCCGAGGCATCGAGGAGCCGCTCGGCAAAGGCGTGGATGATGGTCGTCTTGCCCGTGCCAGCCTGCCCCACCAGCACGGCATTCTGCCGCCCACGAGTGCCAAAGATGTCGATGAGCTGATCGATTGCCTTGGTGTGCGACGCAACATCAACAGAGAACATCCCGCCACCACGACTAATTTGCTCACTAATATTCTGTCCAAAGCGGCGTAACAGTGGAATATAACCAAACGACCAATCGCGTGCCACCCCGCCAGTGCGCCGCGGCTGATGAATCTGTGCCACCAATTGACGTAAGTGGTACTGCCACTGCACAGCGCCATCGAGATCTTCGTCGTCAAGCTGGAGTTCCGCCAAGATATTTTGGTAGCCAGGCACACTACGCACCAAAGCCACCATAAGCACACTACCCGTGATTTGTTCGAGCTGATTGTACTGACGGATACGGTCAGCAAATTGCCAAAACTCGGGCATAATGCTCGGGTCGTCACTCACGAGATCCTGCATAAGCGCCGGGCTGAGGCCAAGTCGCAATGCCATAAATAGCCCATCATTAACTGAGCGCAACGCCCATGCAATATCGCGTGGTGTCGGCGCGGCAGGCAACCGACCCAGGACATCACCTGTAAGCAAACCATCAGCCGTGCTACCACTGATGGGCAAATGGGCAATCTCACCCTGATACCACCGGTGCAGTCCATACGGCACCACAGCCAGGCTCGCGATAAACCACCCCAGAGGCAGCTCAATAGCTAGCAAGGCTCCTGCCCCTGCTACGAGTAGCAAAAATGGTGCCCACCACCAGTGGTCGAAGCGGCCCATCTGCACACCCAAGCGAGCCTTCTTAGCGCGCAAGCTATCGTAATGAAAGTCGCTTACCATGGCAGCCACCCCACTACCGCAAGCCCAGCACCCAGCAGCGGCAACGCAGGCACAAGCGCCCAAGCAATAATAAAGACAAGCCCCGCCGCAGCGGTTACTGCGAGCGCGACAATGCCAAAAATAATCATAAAGCTCCGCACGATGCCGCCAATCGTTCGTGAGATGAGACGGTCAAAAAATGCCCGAATCTGCACGCCAATCGGCCCATCCACCGCTCCTGCCGATATCTGTCGAAACGGCGCAAACCACGTTCGCACCAGGAGATCAATTGAAAAATAGTCAAATACACTCACCAGCTTCCCCCTCACCATCGTGATCCGCTGCCACCACCCAGCGCCATACCACCACGCAAAAAATCCAACCACTATCATACTATGCATTGTAGCGCACTAGCGTAATTTGTGCTATATATCGCGTCATAAATAAAGGGTGATTCATGCTATAATAGACACCATGATTCGTATTACAACTCTTGTGGGCAAAGGGGTGCAGCGCGCAGCTCGGTTGCGCGGTGGTGGCTCGGCATTGCCAGGCCTCGTCGTCGAGAAGCTCGATCGTCACTTTCTTGCCCGTACGCTTGATGCTCTACCACATGGTGTGGTGGTAATAAGTGGCACTAACGGCAAGACAACTACCACCAAGATGGTTGTAGCTCTACTGGAGAGTCAAGGTCTCCGCGTCTTTACTAATCGTACGGGGAGCAACTTTACCCGCGGCGTGGCAGCAGCACTACTTGAGGCGGTTGATACCCATGGTGTTTTGCCAGCGGATATTGCCGTGCTCGAGCTTGACGAAGCGCATGCGGTGCACTTCGTCAAGCAAGTTGCCCCACGCTATTGCTTACTACTCAACGTCCTGCGCGACCAACTCGATCGCTTTGGCGAGATTGACTACACGGCGCAGCTGCTTCACACCATCGCCATGCGCACCACAAATGGCATTGTTCTCAATGGCGACGACCCACGGCTGACGCGGCAAGAATTTACCGCTGATCTCACAGCACCAATAAGCCGCTATGGCGTCGATCCATCACTTGCCCACCTCTTCCCAAGCGACGATACCATGCGAAGCGCCCCAGGTCAGGCTACAGCTACCACCGATGCTGATGTGACGCTATGCCACTTATCTGACCAAGCTGCCACTTTCCGCTTCGACAGTTCCGATCATCTTGTCTCACTTAAGCTCAAGGGCAGCTACAATGCCCAAAACGCTGCAGGCGCACTTACCCTCGTCCGTACTATTCTGCAAGATAAACTCGATACGCCCGCCATGCTCGCTGCCCTAGCTCAGGTCGAGCCAGCCTTTGGCCGCGGCGAAGCCCTGACTGTCAATGGTCAGCCCTGCGAGCTTGTCCTCGTCAAGAACCCGAGCGGTTTCCGCCTGAGCCTGGCATCGTTTGACCCTCACAAGACTGCTACAATGATTGCCATCAACGACCAGTACGCCGATGGCCGCGATATGAGTTGGCTATGGGATGTCGACTTTGACACGCTTCGGCCTACTGGCGTGGCAATGGTGAGTGGTGTGCGCGCCTACGATATGGCGCTGCGCCTCCAGTATGATGAAGTAGAAGCTCGGCGCGTTGTACCTGGTCTCAAGCAGGCTCTAGCAGAGTTTGTCCAGGCCAACCGTGGCACCCCCTTGCGCATCTACTGTACTTATACCGCCATGCTTGCCTTGCGGCGCGAATTAGCTCATTACACAGAGGTAAATGCTGTATGAAAGACAACACTATCACCATCCTCCAACTCTACCCTCACGCCATGAATATCTATGGCGACTGGGGTAACACCCTCACACTCAAGCGACGGCTCGAGTGGTATGGCTACAACGTGCGGCTCGTTGAATATAACCCAGGCGACACCTTCCCAGCTGATATCGATATCATTGTAGGTGGCGGTGGCCAAGACTCTGGCCAAGCTACCATTCAGGATGATTTACTAGCGATTGGCCCCACCCTGCAGCGCCTCGCTGATGATGGCGTGCCGATGCTGGTAGTGTGTGGGCTCTACCAGCTATTTGGGCGATTCTTTAAGACCACTCAGGGAGCGATCATTCGTGGAATTGGTCTCTTTGATATCGAGACAGTCGCTGGCGAGCAGCGCCTGATTGGCAATATCGTCACTGCCAGCAGCGACTTTGGCGAAGTCATTGGCTATGAGAACCACAGCGGCCTCACAACCCTTGGGCACAGCGTACCACCCCTGGGCATCGTATCGCGCGGGGCGGGCAACAATGGTACCGACCAAACCGAAGGTGCGCGCTACCGCAATGTGATCGGCACCTACCTGCATGGCTCAATTCTACCTAAGAATCCACGCATTGCCGACTTCCTGATTGAGCAAGCAGTAGCGCGGCGCTATGGTGAATTTGCGCCCTCTGTCCTCATCGATGACACCTTTGCCACCAAGGCACGCACTGTTGCGAGCAAGCGACCACGCTAGCGTGTCGCTATGCCCCTCAGTTTTTTAGACCATAGAGTCATCAGTGTTGGATATCCAGACCTCGCTCACGACAACATTAGACAATCTTAAGCGTACTTTTAGCAAATCTGCTATACTAAATCATTGTGACAACCCAACCAAAAGCCAGCGCGTCCTCTGTTGGGCGCATCGTTAGTCTCGACCTCATGCGCGGGTGGTTTTTGGTTATCATTATTCTCGACCATCTCACCTACTTTCCTAATGGCCTCACTTTCCTCACTGGCGACAGTCGTCTCGCTGTCTCGGCAGCCGAAGGGTTCTTCATTATATCCGGCCTTGTCTTGGGTATTGTGCGCGGTGCCAAGCTCCGCACGCAGCCCCTCATGGCAGCGACGCGCTTGCTCTGGAAGCGGGCTGGTACGCTCTACCTCACGAGCATTATCGTGACGATGCTATCGCTCCTGATTAGTTGGTTCTTTATTGATAATAAAGGTGTCAAGTTGCCTTTGCCGCTGCCCGATGGCAATTGGCTTGGCCTGGCGTGGGATATTGTCACCTTGCAGCAATTCTACGGCTGGGCAGACTATCTGCGCCTGTATGCACTGTTTATTGCGGTAGCACCAGGCGCGCTCTGGCTACTACGGCGCGGCAAGTGGTATATCGTGCTAGGGCTCAGCCTACTAGTGTGGGCGCTAACACCACGGCCGGTCAGTGAACTATACCAACCGCTCACCTGGCAGGTGCTGTTCTTTATGGCCTTTATTTTGGGCTACCATCTGCCAGAGATTATTGTACGCTGGCAATCGTGGCCGCTCGGCCGTCGGCGCATCATCAAGCGCAGTATTGCAACGCTCTTCGTCCTCACACTCTTTGCCGACGCATACGTCACCTTTGTGGCGCATGGGCTGGGCGATGGCTTTCATCAAACGCTTGCCGCGGCCGATACCGCACTCGACAATCAGTTCCTCAAGCTCGACCTACCACTGCCTCGCCTTACCCTATCATGGCTCTGGTTCGCTGGGTTCTTTATGCTGTTTCGGCGATTCGAGGATCGCATCAAGCGGTGGCTAGGCTGGATTTTGCTGCCGTTTGGCCATAATTCGCTCTATGTGTATACGGTGCATGCGTTCGTTATTCTTGTCATACATCTCTTTGTGGCACCAGATTATTATATTAGCGACTTTTATTTTACATCGGTCGATCGTTTCTACGAGATCCCGGCCAACTTCGCCTTATCTGTCAGTGCACTTGCACTTATCTACCTTGCCGTCAAGACAAAGTTTTTGATGAAGATTATTCCACGCTAACAGGGATCAGCTAGAGAAATAGACCTCCTTTTGTTTCATTGGTCTACCCCATCAATTAGCACGTCTTTACCGTACATCTCCCATAAAAAACAGAGGCCGCGCGAGCCTCAATTATCTATGGTATACCCGGCAGGGTTCGAACCTGCGACCTTTGGTTCCGGAAACCAACGCTCTATCCAGCTGAGCTACGGGTACGTATAGTGGTATTGTACCACGGATGATTATGGCTTTGCTAGTGGATTTTTTGCCAACAAATCGGTACTATAAAAGATATGAGTAAACAACTAGCGCGGCAACAATCTGCCGCTCGGGTCAAGAATTCCGCCCTTATTCTCGCTAATCGACTATTTCCCCTTGTCTGTAAGATGCGACGCCACTGGTTTCGCATCGCCATTGTGCTAGCACCACTGGTGGCAATGGCGCTGTGCTGGTGGATTGGCAGCCAGCAAAGTGTGTGGTTTGATGAAGCATATTCGGTGTGGCTCGCCAAGCAGCCAATCAGTGAACTCATTCGCCTCACCAGTATCGATACGCACCCGCCGCTCTACTATCTCATCCTCAAGCTCTGGGCCAGCGTGTGGGGTTATAGTGAGTCAGCCCTGCGTGCCTTTAGTATCCTCTGCTATGGCGGCGCGATGGTTGGTATGGGGTGTTTCGTGCGGCGCTGGTTTGGCAAGCGCGCCGCGGGGTATACACTCCTCACACTGATTGGCACACCCCTACTAATGCGCTACGGCTTTGAGATACGGATGTATGCTTTAGGGTCACTCATCGGTGTAAGCGCCACCGCCGTACTGGCACGCGCTTGGCACGATGATCGCTGGCGCGACTGGATGCTCTATGCGGTGCTTGTCGCTTTCGGTATGGGGACGCTGTATTATAGCGCCTTACTCTGGCTAGCCCAGCTGCTCTGGCTCATGGTTATGACCTACCGTCGCCAAGGCCTACAACAGTGGTGGAAACTGCCGTGGCTCTGGGCGTATGTAGTGAGCTTCATGCTATTCTTACCGTGGCTGCCAACCTTCTTGGGACAAATTGGCAATGGTGCTTTAGCCGAGATTGGCCAGCCAATGAACCTGCAGAATTTGCTTGGCATCGCATCCTTCAACATGATTTATAAGCCATCTTGGTTGCTAGGCGTTGTGTCGTCGCAGCTTGTCCTTATTATTATCTGTGCCGTTGCGTGGGCGTGGCCTCGTGCAATGCGTTCGTTGCCACATCCTGAGCTTGCTTGGCTATTGCTTGCTCATGTGGGCGTGCCAGCTGCAGCACTGATCGTTGTGTCACTATCTGCTCCAATGTATGTCGAGCGCTATCTTGCTCACGTAGCAATCAGTGGTGTTGCTATTGCAAGCGTCGTCCTCTATACAGCCTGCGTAGCCCTGCATCGTTCGCCATTGCGCTGGCACAAGGCTGTGTCAACCGCTCTCTTAGCACTTCTGCCGGTGGTTATGTTTTATGGTATGGTGCAGTTATCACTGCAGGGTAATTTCAACTTCCAGCGCGATGAGCGACCCAATGTGAAGCAAATTGCCACCCAGCTCGGCACCTGCCATGATGGGAGTGTCATCCTTGCAGCCGACCCGTACATCGCCATAGAGATAAGCTATTATCTCGAGCAAGCGCAGTCACATTGTCCCATCTACATGGCCTATGTGGGTGGCCCACTGATGGGCGGCTACGCACCGCTCGAAGGGAGTACCACGTACCACAAGGTAGCCGACACCACTCAGCCCTTTACCGATGCCAAAAAAATCAACGTTCTCTACTATAGCAGCTCGACCGCAACCACCACTCCAACACTACCCAGCGCTTACACCCTGCGCTCCGTCACTGGTGACCCACTCGTGCTGATGCAGTTTGCCCGTGACTAGTGCCTGAGCATTATACCATCTCTACAGTGGTGGATAGTTCATAGTCTCACCTATTAATTGCAGATTACCCCGCCATCATCTACACTAGAAAGATAAGGAGGCATGTATGATCGAACAACTCAAAAGACAGCTTATTGGTGCGTGGTGGGTGATTATTATCATTAGCCTGTCATTGATTATCTTTGGTGGAGTATCGCTTGCGATGCCAGCAGTCACTCTCACTGTTTTGATGACACTCCTCGCTATTTTGATCATCATCTGGGGTCTATCGCAGCTGGTACGTGGGCTGCAGGTAGCGAATGGCCAAGCGAAGACGTTTCTCGTGGTGGCAAGTGCGCTGCTTATTCTGCTTGGTGTAGTGATGCTCGCCAACCCTCGGGTCAGTGTGGCAACACTCAGCTTTGTGCTTGGCTGGGTAGTGATGCTACGCAGCCTCATCGACCTCATACTCAGCCGCATCTTCCCTGCCGGGAGCCGCACGCGAGCGCTCTGGCTAATGTCTGGCGTGATCGGTGTGATCGTGAGCTTCATCCTCTGGCTCTTCCCTGTCGGCAGTGCTCAGCTTTTCGTCCAAATCGTTGGTGGCTATGCACTGGTTAACGGCATCATTCTCCTTACCAATGCCATTGAGCTGCGCCGCACGGTGCGCCATCGTATGCGTGGGCATCGCACAGTTCATAAGCCGATCGACCGGGGTGAAGTGATTGATCTATAAGCACGAGTAGAGATACTTGAGAACACCCCATACTCATTATGTTCAGCATCGCATTTATGTGCGCCATCATCATAGACATTGTGGCGCTAAACTACATTGGAGATGCCCGCCGCTTTGCCATTCATCCTTTTCTCGAGCACTTAAAAAGTGCTAGTAGTGACGATATACTGTGGCCAGACTAAGCTCTTTCCATCTATCACGACAATCGTGGTTTACACTCGCACACCACCATGCTTAAATAGAAGTATGACCGAAAAAGACTTCCAACGCATACAAGAACTACTAACCACTAACCTCAGCGCTGCCGAGGGGAGAATCAATAATCGCATTGACAAACTCGAGCGCGAGATAAAGGACGTACGTGGCGAAATTAAAGGCGTACGTGATGAAATGAAAGACGTGCGCAGCGAAGTTAAAGATCTGCGTACCGCCATGGAAGAAGGATTTGACGCCATCGGCGCTCAGTTTAATGAGATTGATAGTCGGTTTGCAGAGCTGGACGAGAAGATTGATCGCAACCATCAGGAAGTAACCGAGCGAATCGACGCACTCAGCAAAGATATCAAAACTCAGCGGGAAGACGCCCTTCAAGCTCAAGGCGCACTACGGCTGCTCACCACGCAACATGAGGACCTCGCCGGCCGGGTAGCAGTTGTTGAGAGCAGGTTGCAGGCGGCGTAGCGGCCCGTCGCAGTAGGATCTACGCTAGATGTACTCTATTCTGGAGCTGCCTTACCTGCGATGAGACGCTCATAAAAGGCAATTAAGGAGACAGCTGGTTGTGTTTGAATTAATGCTATCTGGAAGTGTGCAGTTGCTGGCTGAAAATTACCTTTGAAGCTCTGGCTCGCACGCCGCTGGCTGGGTTGGTTCAACCACGCGGATCACATGACAGTAGCGCAGTACACCATCGGTCGCTTGCGACTCATTCTCGCCAGATTGCGCATGGTAGGTATCACACCCGCCCTCTTTGGGCTCGCTCTCTGAGCCCTTCACATGATAGACAAGCCCCCGAGTGGTGCGCGTCGTTGCCTCTATGCAGTATGTTGCCGATGCGACGTATTTGAGTGTCGCCGTCACATTCTCACTCTTGTTATAATCGGCTGGGAGCGATGTTGGGTAGCCATTATAGAACGTCCTATAGGCTGTCATTGCCGCGGCAGCAGCTCGCAGATCACTCACGAGCTCCGTCTGGGCTGCACGCTGACGCCACGCACCATACCCCACAATCGACGCCGACACCAAGATCGCTAGTATCGCCACCACTGTCAAAATCTCAACTAGCGTAAACCCTCGCTTATTCATGTCTTCATCATACCATAAGCATCATAGAGAGTACAGATGGTACTGCTGTGGTGCACAAACAAACACACGCCCACCAAACCCCATGGTGTACTCACTATCTACTCTCTGGAGCGTTTTACACCAAGTAGCTGATAATCTCATCTGCCACTGCAATAGCCGATGGATAGGTGCTCGTGTCAATCGGGCCACCAGGCGTTAGATCGTGGCTGGCCAGCACCGCTGGGAATTGCTGCATGCTATCCATGTCGTCCTCGCCATCACGCATAAATTCTTCGAAGCTCTGAATCACCGCTGCATCACGCCCAGCACGCCGCCTGGCCTCGGCCACTCCCTTAAAGCGCTCATAGCGGAGTTCATCTGGCGCTGTGAGCACCACCGTCCGGTAGCGATTACCCAGTCGCTCCTTGAGACGGCAAGCACTGCGGTAGTCACGCAGGCCATCGAGCACCACCAGCTCCACACCAGGCCGCTCAAGCAGCTCCAGTGCCCGGTCGGCCAGTAAGCTCGGCGCAGACTCCGTCATGATCTGCAGCACGCGCAAATAATCGCTCCGCTTGCGCAGTGTAATATGATGGCTCGCGGCATATTCGCGCAAGACATCGCTCGGACGAAACAAAACAACCCCGGCACCCAGCCGCGGCATTAGCTCACGAATTGTTGATGATTTGCCGGCGAGTTCTCGCCCAGTAATATTCACAATTTGGATAGTTCGAGTAGATCTCATACCCTCTATTGTAGCATGGCATTCGCGGCAGAAATACCTCAAAAACAGCAAATTTATGGTATTTGTTCTATTTTTAGCTCATGAACTCTGGTATACTCTCATCTCTGCCTGCAGTTTTATTCAATGAAGTATGGTGGCTCGTCGCTATAATAAGCGCTGCATCCTCACACTAAAAGGGTGAATGTTCTAGAAAAGCATTCATTTTATGCAGCTGAACTAGCATCAGAAAGCGTGTGAAGTGAGCTACTGGGCTATAAAATGAGGGCGTCTCGGTATTTACAGTAAGATATATTATTGCATCATTATGTATAATATTGTGTATTATATGTTATTACCCCTGTTTTTGGACACATTATGCAATATTGTGCGTTATTTTGCCATTTTCCTCTTCCCTTTTTGCGACCTCTGTTGTATAGTGAATGGACTATGCATACACAACAGAGACCAAACAGGGGTCGAAAAGCCCCAAATTCTTCACCAACACCCAAATATGGTGATGACAAGTACCGTCACTTGGTAGAGGATCCTAGATCACAAGATCCTGAAACTAAGGGTGTTTCGCGGCGAGGTATCATTGGTGCAGCAGCTCTTGTATTTAGTGCTGTAGCCGGCTTTGCAGCAATGCAATCAAAAGATAACCACGATCAGTACTCTTCTGCTGAGCATCAACCCACCCCTGAAGAGCAAGCTACTCAGCTAGTCGATGCGTATAGCGCTTACCTCAGCCAGCGCGAAGCCTACGAGGCAGGCAAAACCACAGAAGAACCTCAACTACCAGCCAACCTAGATGGTATTGCTACTCTAGCCGTCGAGGCTGGCGACAGCATCGGTAGTGTGGTAGACCGGCACATCGCCGCACTTACCGAAGCAGATGCATTCCATACTAAGCCCGAGCAAGATGGCGTGACTAATGCTACGTCGGCCCGCGTTGCTGAGCTCCACCTGACCGATGGCAACACGCGCTACGAGCTCCAGCCTGGCGACACCGTGACACTCGCGCAATACCAGGGTTTTGTTGTGCCGCTGGCAATCAACTCGCACGAGCCAAGCTCTGGCGTGCCACAGCACACTCTCGAGCCATAACTATGCATACACCGTAGCAAACCAGCCAGCCAACCTGGCTGGTTTTTTGGTATGAGCATAGCTAGTTCGCTCTCTCGCATCAAGAGTGGTATAATAGCGTATACGATGCAAATGGAGCAGGTGCAAGCACTGATTTTTACGATTCGCCAGGCGGATGCCATGCGGCTCAATGATCTCGCATATGCCGAGAAAACGGTGCGCATGCTTGCCAAGGTAGCTGGCCTGTACGCATTGGAGTCTGTCTCACATCAGTTCTCGCCGCAAGGCGTGAGTGTGTCGCTGCTGCTTGCTGAGTCGCACGCTACCATCCACACCTGGCCCGAGAGCCGTGGAGCGTACCTCAGTATTGCCACATGCCGACCACTGAGCGAGGATACAATTGAGACTCTCCGCCAAGCCATTGCAGACGCATTTTATACCAATACTATAACGATCGAAAGCGCTACCTTATGACCAAACGCACCAAAGCTCGCCTCAAAATCAACGATGTCCTGCGCGGCAAGCGAACCAACTTCCGTGCGGTGGGTTGCTTGCTGTTTAAAGAAGACAACCCCGAGACCAAGCAAACCTCCTACTGGGAAGAATGGGAGCTGACGGGCCTCGAAAATTACGATAGCTGGGTGGAGTACGACCACGATAGCAAGGTTGTGTCGCTCTACGAGCCGGTGCGGTTTGCCCAGCAGCTTGAGCCAGAGCACCTGGCTGCGGGCAATGAGTTTACCATCACACTCGAGGACGGCACCACGCAGACCATTACCGTTGCCGAGGCCGGCGAAGGCACCATTATGGCTATCCGTGGCAAGAATGCCTACCAGGTCTTCGAGGGTGAGCCAATGGCCTACGCCAGCCTGCACTACACCGATGCCGAAACCGGCGCTACCACCACCTACACGGTCGAAAAATACAACCGGCGCGAGTACGATGTCTACCGCAAAACACCCCTGTCCGACGCGCAGCAGAAGGAATTGTTCGGCCGGCTGATTCGCCCGCGCAACTGGCCACTATTTTGGCGCTGGGTGATGATCATCAGCTTTGTTGGGGCGCTGCTCTTTGCCATTTACGATGAGTTCTTTGGCCACGATGATTCGCACGGCAGCGGCACCTACCACGGGCGCAGCGTCTATGGCGGTGGCAGTGGCGGCGTAGGCAAATAACCTAGGCGCGAAAGGCATACAGATACCATGGCACATACTCGCGTCACGCCACCGGACACCAAGCACATCACCAGCAAGGAAAATATCGCGCTGTTTGCGGCGGCGCTGCTGGTGGCAATTGGCGGACTTATCTACGAGCTTATCCTAGGCACAGCTGCCTCATACCTAGTGGGTGATTCAATCCTGAGCTTTAGCCTGGCAACTGGTATAACCCTCTTCGGCATGGGGGTAGGGTCGCTGCTGGTGCGGCATATTCACTGGCACCCGGCCACCAGCTTTGCCGTTAATGAAATCCTGCTGGGGCTGGTGGGTGGTAATTCGGTGCTACTGCTCTACAGCGCCTTTAGCTTGAGCAAGCTGCACTGGCCGGTATTTGCGCTGATTAGCCTGGTGATTGGTGTGCTGATTGGGTTGGAAATTCCGCTACTCGTCAAGATGTTTACCCGCTACGGCCGGCCGTCTTCGGTGGAGCTGCTCAGCAAGGTGCTGGCGATCGACTACTTTGGCGCGCTGGTGGCCTCGCTGGTCTTCCCGCTCTTCTTGCTACCCAGCCTGGGGCTGATGCGCAGCACCTACTTGATCGCCACGCTTAACATCGCCGTGGCAGTGCTGATTCTGCTGCAGCTGAAGACCTCGCGCAGGCTCCTAGCTGCCAGTGTAGTGGCGACCATTCTGCTGCTGGGGCTGTTCTTTGGCGCCAGCTGGCTAGAGCATAGCATTGATACCAAGGCCTATAAAGACCCGGTGATTCTGTACCAGCAATCGGCTTACCAAAAGATCGTTCTCACCAAGTACAAGCAGGATCTGCGGCTGTATCTGAATAACAATCTGCAGTTTTCGAGCCTAGACGAAGCCCGCTATCACGAAACGCTGGCCGGTGCGGCGATGACAGCGGTCAAGCAGCCCAAAAACGTGCTGATTATGGGCGGTGGTGACGGGCTGCTGGCGCGCGAAATCCTTAAATACCCCAGTGTGGAGCACGTCACCCTGGTGGATATCGACCCAGCTATGACGCAGCTGGCGCGCACGAGCCCCCTGCTGACTGAGCAAAACCAGCGCTCGCTTGCTAGCCCCAAGGTGCGCGTCGTCAACGAGGACGCGTTTTTATTTGCCTTCAAGACGCACCAGGCCTACGACGCCATTCTGATCGACCTGGTCGACCCATCGAACGACCGCCTCGCCAAGCTCTACTCGCAGCAATTCTACCGCCAGGCCGCGCGCATCCTCAGCCCCGGTGGGGTGATGATCACCCAAGCGACGTCGTCGTACTTTTCGCCAAATGCCTTCGCGATGGTGGCTAGCACCGTCGCATCCGCCCAGCCCCAGCGGCATATCACGCCCTTTAGCATCAATGTGCCCTCCTTTGGCGAGTGGGGCTTTGTGCTCTCGACCAAGGATACAGCCAGCCTGCTAAGCCAGCCGCTGCCGCCTGGGCTCAGCTACACCGATGCCAAACTGCTCGACTACACCCTGCGCCAGCGCCCCGCTAGTCTACCCCCAGCCAGCATCTCGACCCTGCTAACGCCGCGGATCATCGACGTCTATAATCGTGATATGGCGCAGTGGCGGTATCAATAAAGAGCACTTTGTGTGGAGCCTAACCTCTCCCTGATATCAATCTATAATCACAATCCATCATGTGCGGATATAAAGTCTAGCCAAAACTAACCCGTCAGAGCTACTACGTTCCTCGCTTTACCCATCAACACCTACTAACTCTTCTATACTATTGGGATATTTTGCATATGTTTGCTCTGCAGGCTGGTATATCGTATGATATATTCATGTATCATAAACGACCACGCGAACAAGCCCACCATTATGACATCCAGTGGTACCGCCAAACCGGTGTATTTTACCCTGAGCAACTATCATCAGAAACACCAACTGTTGGTGTTTCTGCCAATACCTGGCGCGAGTACATAAATCTGATACGCCAAGCAGCTGCCGATCACCCCGCCCATCGCTTCATCAGCCCCGAACTCATGACGACGGCAGACATGGAGCTGGCTGAAATCCCAGACCAAGATGCTGTAGTAAATGATCGCCTCGCCGAGCTGGAGGAACTCTCTACCTCTATGCCCACAGTGGAGCTTGTGGTAGGCACACCAGAGTACCACCCAGATGGAATTTACAACTCACTTGTTATTATCCAAAATGGTACACGCCGCATACTTGAGCGCAAACGCACGATTTTTAGCTCAGCTGAGTGGGGGACATTCACCGCAAGCAACACATTGCAGCAGCGGTGCACCCGCACATTATCTGCTGTGTGTGCCGATCTAGTGGGTTATGGCATGCAATACCCCCAATACCCCAAACTCCCCCAAGACACTCGTGTCATCCATGCCAGCTGCTGCTGGGCGACACCGCTCGAGGAGGGAGCTCTCTATGCCGCAGCGCCAGATGAAGAACGCTACCCCAGCACCATGACGCGCGCGCTTGGTCGTCTCTTCGCACGCTATCGACAGCTACAGCAGGTCATAGTCGTCGATCGCACTCCACCCAGCACAGCCATCCCACCGCTCAACTGCGTGGCGCAGCGGAGTACGCATAATGGTATAATAGAGCCATGACACAATACGAAGGAACCAAACTCGCCGACTTTACACCTATCGCCAAGGTCGACGCACTGCAAATCATCGACATCATCCCTGGCACTGGTGCCGAGGTACCAGCTGGCGCAACCATCACCGCACATTATACTGGTGCACTGTGTAAAAATGGCATCATCTTCCAGAGCAGCCACGACTTTGGCCAGCCCGTCACCTTCGGCCTCGACCAAGTCATCCGTGGCTGGACAGAAGGCGTGCCTGGCATGAAGGTTGGTGGCATGCGCCGGCTCATCATCCCAAGCGACATGGCCTACGGCTCCATCCGCGCCGCCGCCAACATTCCGCCTAATAGCGATCTCGTGTTCGACATTGAGTTGATGGATATTAAATAACAGAAGGTCAGCGCGCAAACAAGAAGCTCATACTAAGTAAGCTTCTTGTTTTCTTTGTAGATTTGCCTAAGGCGTTTGAGGAGTTCGTCGTTATCCATGATATTAACTATTATAGCTTAATGTTGAGATTTTTCAATACGCTGAATAATCTCTACTAGCCGAATTGCACTGGGTAAATAATTCGGATATGCATGTCTCAGATTATTTATATCCCCAGCTGCAACAAGCACAGGATAATACTCAGGGTGTTCATTTTCAAGCTCCTTTAGTTTTTTTGTTGCTTCAGTGAATTTATTTTTTGCAAAACCAAACAAAAGTATCTTTTTCTCTTTCGTGTCTATAGCTAAGATGGCATAGTGAAACTTCCGCCTCTTACTCTGTTCCAAGCCTTCAACTTGACTTATTGTGCTGACCCATGCACTGATCTTATCGACAGCTTCGAGTCTCTTTGCAAGCTCTGTCGTTTGCTTAAACAGATCTTGAGGATTCAAATTTCGGTGCTGCAATAGAGTAGGCTTATTCTCAACGAGTGCAATAATAGACGATATGTATCGAAAGAGTTCCAACCATCCCTTGTCGCCCTGCCCAGCCTTCAAATTCTCTCCTCTCATAACACTTACGATCTCAACACCAGTTGCCCATGCGTGTTGTAACTCTGTGCGAATCTGCATCTCGATCTGAAGACTCTTCCAATACTGATCATTTTCGTTACTTACTGGTACGTTATAAAACTCAAATACTAAGTGTATACCTCTGTAACCACTTTTTTGTGGTTTTTCTATGTAATCTCTAGTTAACTTATTTTTGAGTTTATAAGAAAAAGATCCCTCTTGGTATACTCTTTTCATTCGATAAACTTGTTCAATATTCTGCATAACTATTCGGACACCACCGACGTCTTGCATGCGACTCAGATTCATATCCTGTTGACGATTACTAATCTTATCAATGATTGTCTGTAACCTCTTGAGTCGGCGTGCTACCACTGCATCTTGATAAATCATTTTTCGTTTTTTACGCAATGTGACATTAAACCTTTGCATTGGACGCTCGTGGCTCATACGCCACTGGTCGACAAATGCACGTGCCTCTGCATATTCAAGAGTATTTGTTTTGTGAGAACGGAGAATATTACCCGCCTTATCTATCTGGGTCTTGCTATACTTAATAGGCTTCTTTTGTTTACTCACAGTCTCTATTATATACCTCTAAAAATACAAATAGCCACCCTTTCCAGGTGGCCATTCGCAATGCAGCTGTAGCTATAACGCGATGCTACTTTTTGTCGCTGCTTTTGTCGTCGACAACTTCGCCTTCGACGGGTTCGTCTTTGCCAGGCTTCTTGTCTGTAGCTTTTGCCTTGGCGTCAGCTTCTTCTTCGGCTTTTTTGTCCTCAGCTTGCTGCTGATAGAGCTTAGCCCCGATAGACATCGTCACGTCGCCCAGCGCCTTGGTGGCAGCCTCAAGCTCGTCTTTGTCTTCTGCATTCTTATGCTTCTCAGCTTCGGCAATGGCATCTTCCAGCGTCTTCTTGTCGTCGCTCGAGATTTTGTCCTTAAACTCATCGGGCATCTTCTTCGCCTGGTAGATAGCATTCTCGAGGTGGTTCTTGGCGTCGATTGCTTCACGCTTTTTCTTGTCTTCGTCGGCATGGAGCTCAGCTTCCTTCTGTGCCTTCTCAATATCTTCCTTGCTCATGTTGCCAGAGTTTTGAATGGTAATCGACTGCTCTTTGCCTGTGCCTTTGTCCTTAGCAGTAACACTGAGAATACCATTGGCATCAATATTGAAGGTCACTTCAATCTGCGGCACACCGCGCGGTGCTGGTGCAATACCGTCAAGCACGAAGCGGCCCAGGCTCTTGTTGTCGTTGGCAAACTCGCGCTCGCCCTGCAAGACGTGGATCTCCACCTGTGGCTGGTTATCTGCTGCAGTTGAGAACACTTCGCTCTTGCTGGTTGGCACAGTGGTGTTGCGCTCAATTAGCTTGGTTGATACGCCGCCCATTGTCTCAATGCCGAGGCTTAGCGGTGTTACATCCAGCAGTAGCACACTCTTAACATCACCAGCTAGCACACCGCCCTGGATGGCCGCACCAACGGCCACCACTTCGTCTGGGTTAACGCCTTGCATTGGGTCTTTGCCAAACAGTTTCTTCACCCGCTCGACCACTGCTGGCATGCGGGTCATACCGCCAACCATGACGATGTTGTTGATGTCAGACTTGCTCAGCTTGGCGTCTTTAAGCGCCTTCTCGACTGGCCCATCGAGGCGGTCAAGCAGATCCTTCACCAAGTCCTCAAGTTTGGCGCGCGTCAGGCTCATCTCGAAGTGCTTTGGCCCGTCAGCATCAGCGGTGATGAATGGAATATTGACATCATACTCAGTAACAGTCGAGAGCTCCTTCTTTGCCTTCTCGGCTTCGTCCTTGAGGCGCTGCATGGCAGCGTTGTCTTTGCGCAGATCAATACCCTCTTTGGCCTTGAAGTCGTCGAGGAAGTAATTAACGATGGCGTTGTCGAAGTCCTCACCACCAAGGTGGGTATCACCATTGGTCGACTTCACTTGGAAGAAGTCATCAGCGATTTCCAGCACCGACACGTCGAAGGTACCACCACCAAGGTCAAAGACAACGATATTCTCTTCTTTGCCCTTATCGAGACCATAGGCGAGTGCAGCTGCTGTTGGCTCATTGATGATACGCTCGACTTCTAGGCCAGCAATCTTACCAGCATCCTTGGTAGCCTGGCGCTGCGAATCATCAAAGTAGGCTGGCACAGTAATGACCGCCTTCGTCACCTTCTCACCCAAGAAGGCCTCGGCATCAGCCTTGATCTTGCTCAGAATCATGGCGCTCACTTCTTCTGGTGTATATTCTTTATCGCCCAGCTTGACGGCAACGGCATTACCCTTCTTGACGATCTCGTATGGCATGATGTCGAGATCTTTCTGGACTTCTTTGTCAGTGAATTTGCGGCCAATCAAGCGCTTGACACCATAGATTGTGTTCTTTGGGTTGGTCACACGCTGGCGTTGTGCCACCTGCCCCACAAGGCGCTCGCCTTTTTTGTTGATTGCCACCACTGATGGTGTGGTGCGGTTGCCTTCAGCATTGGCGATAACCTCTGGCTTGCCCGCAAGCAAGTATGCAAAGGCACTGTTGGTCGTGCCGAGGTCGATACCGATAGTTTTACCCATATATTTTCCTCCTGTGCGCCTGCCTTGCTGGCAACGACGCAATGTTGTTAGTTTATTGTTTCGGTTATTAACATCTTGTCTATTCTAGCACTCTTTGGAGTCGAGTGCCAATAGGTTTAGTATAGCGAGCTAGCACTCGGCTGTCAAGAGTGCTAATAGATTTTGCTTACCACTGGTAGATCTCATCGCCCGCAGTAATTGCTGCTGCGAGCGTCTCAGCCCGCCGGAGACGCCAATACGCCATCACTGCATAGATAAGAACTGCTACACCACCGGTCAGCACCGCATAGCCCACGCCGCGCACAACCCGCGTGTCACTCCCTTGGATAAATATCACATAGAGCGAAACTGCACCCACCAGTGGTGCTGCCGCTGCTGCAACCACCGCCCAGCGTGCCCGCACTACACGATTACTAGCAAATGTCCGGGTGTGCTGGCGTCGCGCCCAGGCTGCAGCAAGTGCCGCCACGAGCCCAGCACTAATCACCATAAACAAGTAGAGGCGATTCGTCGCTTGGTTGGCATCGTCTACTGTTGTATTAAGCACACCAACGGCTGAGTCATACTGACTCACCGCTGTTTCTACATCTGTCAAATAGACTGCTGCAGCCTGCGTATCTTTGCTAGCAAAGGCTTGCGGAGCACGCCCAAGAAGCGTCTTGACGGCTGAGGCTTTTTCCTTTACAGCTGCCGCATGACGATTATATTCATCGCCAAGCTGCGCCGAAAATGAGTGCCCGGCTACTACCGCAAAGGCTGCTGCAGCCTGCTTGGCTCGTTCATCAATAGAGTCCTTCTTGGGCTGAGTGGCATAAAGCTCACGTGTAAAGGCTTGATAGGCTGTACTCGCTCGCTTAACCACTGTAATATCGGCTTGGTTGGCCAGTGGCGTTGCACGAGCCTGAGCACTGCCAACACTAAGTGCTGCTAATATGATGAGTGTTCCTGCAAGCAGCCAACGCCTCATCCCACTCACTCCTACGGCTGCCGGCTGACCCGCACCATAGCATGGCGCAGGACGTGGCCATCAAGCTTATAGCCGCGCTGCAGCTCTTCGCTAATAATTTCTTTGTCACCACCTTCATCATCCATCGAGACAGCTTCGTGAAGGTCTGGATCGAACTCCGTCGTGCCAAGCTCAACCATGATCGGCTCAAGCTTGAACTCTGCCATCAAGCCATCGAGCTTCTTCGACATCGCTACTACTCCACTTGCCCATGTGTCGTTCTGGAGCTTCTTGGGGACGTTGGCAGTGGCGCGCTCGATCGTATCAATCACAGGCAAGAGCTTGTGAATCGCCTGCTGGGCACCTGCCGCTTTGGCCTGGGATTTTTCGGCGTCAACGCGCTTGCGATAATTCTCAAAGTCTGCTCTGGTGCGCTGCAGATCCTGCGTGAGCTCACCAATCTGCTGTTCAAGCTCTGTTGTATTTGGCGCTTTCTTGTGTTTTGTCATCGATATCATTCCTCCTGCCTAGTGGTTTTGCCTGTGGTACCGAGCAGCTCGCTCAGTCGTCATTATCCTTCATAGTATAGCATGGCTGCAGCACAAATAACAGTGGTCGTGCCATTATAATATCTCCTCCAGCATCACCCCAGTGCGCTTGACGAGCTCGATGGTACGGCGGTAGTGCTGGCGCATGGGACCAATTACACCAATGTAGCTGCGGTCGCTATAGGGTGAGCGAAATTTGCTAATGATGAGTGTCGCATCGCTGCTCTTGCCAATGGGATTCTCGCTGCCGATGAAGACATTGAGTGGCTCGTTGGGCCGAGCTTCGCGCAGCCACGGCTCGATATTGTCAATCAAATGCGCTACTGATTGGACATGCTTGCCCTCAAGAAATTCTGGCTGGCTAAAGAGCCGGCTAATGCCATTCATATAGAGCTCACTGCCGATGGTAGCAAAGCCCAGGTTACCCGTGAGCTCGACGAGGCTATCCACCGCACTGCGAATAGCTCGATCAGCTGCATCGAGATGTGAGTTGACGTGCGCTTCAATAGCCTTGGTGCTGCGATCAATTCCACTGGGGAGCTCACTCATCTGAGCGTTGGTGATGCCGTTGACGTAGAAGCGGTAGCCCTTGCTGGTGGGGATACGCCCAGCACTGGTGTGCGGCGCTTTAACGAAGCCCATCTCCTCGAGCTTGGCCATCTCACTGCGAATGGTTGCACTAGACACCCCAAATAGCTTTGCCAGCGTCACACTCCCCACAGGGGCAGCAATCTCGGCGTATTGCTCGATGATGGCAGAAAGAATCGCTTGTTGCCGTTCTGTCATAGCCGCATTATAGCGCAGAATTGGCACTCTCGTCAATAGAGTGCTAATGAGCTAGTGGAAGATGTAGTCTATTTCTTGTTGATAAGCCTCGTCTGCTAGCGAGACGTGCCACAGCGAGCTATCCTTCCGCTCCTTGGTCGTCGAGATCGTGATGCTTGATCATTGCGCTCTCGATTGTTTCGCGGTGCGGGGGTGATGGCAACATACATGCGGTAGTTACTACCTCTGTCACTCTACTATTTCTTTTCACTATTTTACCTATCACAACTAGCACTCCTTACACTGAGCAATGAGCTGGCTCAGTTCATTTCTTGCCTGTAGATTCTGCTGCTTGAGCCGATCCATAGCACGCACGATGGCCTTACCCAGGTCGGGGTCGCCATCTGCAATGTCAAAGCAATTTTTCCAGAGCTCACTATACGTCCAAGCCGTCATTGCTATCCTGCGGCGCAACTCGGCTGCTCGCGGGCAGCCATAGCACTGCTTGGGGATATAAGAAGCCGCAGATATATCTGGCTCATCAAGCCCCTCCACAATGCCATAAAATTCTCGTTCTTTGTCTGATGCCATCGGTGTTTTGTATATCCCTCTGTCGTTATTTATTGGCGCAAATAGACTGCTATTAGTCGGAGGTGCCTGATTCGGATGGGTCCTGCTCACCTCTGCCAGTACGACGGACTGTCGCTACTTCGTCACTTTTCCCATTGGGCATAGTGTGTGAGCCGCACACCTCTACAACCGTTTCTCCATCTCGACTTATGCATTTTATAATTCCAGGACAGCCTGCTGTTTGCTTTTCTATTCCTGGCAGCAGCTGATTGAACGCGGCACCCCCTATAGCAAGCTTCATCTCTACGATCTTCCCATACTCAGCTCGTGCCTCTTCTAGCCGCTTTGGGTCCTCTAGGATCTGCTCTATCTCCTCCTCAGACATGCCTTGCACTCGTAGCCATGTTGTAATATTGTCTGCCGTCTCCAGCGCTGTACGCTCCAGCGCTTTCTTCTGTGCCCATGCCGTTTTGAGCGCCTCTATTGTCCCTGCCAGCAGTGGGCACTTTCGACATTTTTCAGGGATATTGCTATCAAGATCAAGATCCGTACTCAGCCCACCAATAATACCGTAAAAATCACCAAGCTGCTCTGTCACAATATCAGGTAGTGTAGCGATTTTTTGCCCTGTTGTCAATCTGAGTGAGATTTGAGCTGCCAAAGCTTTGTCAGTTCTCACACCTCTCGTTGTTATCACCTTTCCTCAGAATATTAGTAGAGATGAATATTATTCGTGAGTATTCAAATCCTCTCCCTGAGGTCAGGGTTAATTGTTACGATCGATAGTAGCTCCATCAGATGAAGTAGCCTATCCCCTCTCACCATACCAGAGTAGAAACAGCGCAATAGCACCGAGCATAACCTACAAATCTGCTGCCATTACTTCCCACTGCGTGCCCGCGTGAAGCGCCGGGCAGCGTCGGTGGAGAACATGAGCACGATGACGATGTTGACGCCAATGAAGAGCAGTGTGCCAGCCGCCGACCATGTAACCCTGCCGATCGTCAGCCCAAATGAACTAATTACCGCTGCGAGGCTAGCAATGCTCATCAGCAAAATCCGCGAGCGATCGCTGCCGCGGAAGGTCAGCCCCGCAAGAAAAATCACGATGCCAATCCACGTCGTGGACACAATGGCCGAGATAGTCGCCACGATATGCGTCGCACTCTCAATACTCTGCAGCGGCAGGCCACTGTCGTGAAAGATCCGCACCACCTCCATGCGCAAGTGGCTAAAGTTGAGAATCTCGAAGAAGGTACTCATCGTGGCCACAGCAATCGCCAGGCCAATCATAATAATCCCAAGGGCGATCTGTGGTGGGCGACGGCTCAAAAATTGCGACATGAGGGTGGCATGCTCATCGGGCATGGTCTCGTGCGTCGTTGCATCGAGGATTAGATCGGAAGGCACGTCCTCGTCTTCGCTTGCCTTGGCACGGACGCGGCCAAGCTCGATGACAGGCAGGTCACCATCGGTAATAATATTATCCCCACCTCCGTTGCGCGAGTGGTAGCCCGTTGAGAAATCCTCCAGCACCGTGAGCTCAATCGAGCGAAGCGCGCGTGTGACCGTCTTGACGACGTAGTCGCGCTCAATGTCGGTGTTTTCGTCGATCTTATGCGTCACTTGCAATGTAAAGATTGATAACCCCACACTCTTGTCGTACGTACCAGCCGCGAGCCAGTCCACCTGATGCCCGCCGGGCAACAACCACCCCTGGGGACAGCGCCAGAAGCGTACGTGATGGCGCTTGCCCGGGTTGCCATCAATCTCCTGCTGGTAGGCAAAGTCCTGCTGCCTGCCAAATAGCACTAGAGGTGAGACTGGTGCATTAGGATAGCTGCGGCGGGTCAGTGTGGCGAGGATAATCCGCCACGACGAGCGCACCGTCACATCATCAGCCAGCGCCCAGCCAGCGGCGGTCATGGCACGGTGGAGCTGAGCTTCACTGCCGCGAAAGGCGAGATTAACCGGATCTCCGAGGAGACCATCTGGGGTGCGCGTCCGGCCAATGAAATAATTAGGCACATAAATACTGCTCAAGATGCGGTGCAAGCGCGGCAATGCAAAATATGCCGTAATCACCCACACCACAGCAAAGAACCCTACCAGCCACCAGCCACCAGTGTGCCAGCCCTCGCGCCACACCAGCCAAACAAACCAAAATGACGCCACCCCCGCAAAAATAAAGAACCCTTGATCGACCAACGCCGTGGGCGACCACACTGGTCGGCGCAGCGCCAGGGATGAGCGCTGCTTGTGCTCGGCATCACCTGGCTCAGCGGTAGCATGCGTGGCTGGCTTACTCATACATGCTCCGGGTGCTCGCGCAAGAGGCTATCGAGCAAGTCTCGCGCCGCCAAGCGCGCTTCGTCATCCTTGCGATTATACACATCCGGCTTGGAGGCAATCGCCCGCACAATGCGCGCCGTCTCGTCGATATCATCGTTGATGACGAAGTGGTAGTATGGAACTTCGAGCGCGTGAGTGATCTCGCGGATTGCACTGGTGTAGCGCTTGGGCCACTCACGATCAAACTCCGCCTGCGAGGTATAGCGCACGCTGAGGCGTCGCTGCCACTCCTGGAAGTTCGGCGGCAAGAGAAATATCGCGACCACGCCTGGGGAGAGCTTCTTATACTCATCAACGCCCTGCACATCAATGTCCGTCACAGCAATCTTACCCGCATCGCGAATATCCTGAATCTGCCTGACCCCTGTACCATAGAGCGTTCCATGGACAAACTTCGCCTCGACGAAGGCGCGGCTCTGCAGCAGCTCTGCAGCAGTTGCTTCGTCGATATAATGATAGTCGACTCCCTTTTGCTCCCACACACCTTTGTTCTGACGAGGCTGACGGGTGGTGTACGAGACGATATCGGCAAACTCGGTGCTCGTGAGCAACCGCTGCTTCGTCGTATCCTTGCCTGCCCCAGAGATACCAACGAGTAACACTATCCTTGTGTCACACACAAGCTGGCGCACTGCCTCGGTCGGCTGATATTGTTCGATAAGTGATTGAAGATTCGTCATAGTCATATCATATTTATGATAGCACATCGTAGAGAGTGGTTTCTCACCCGTGGCGTAAGAAGCTAGCTATTCTTGATATTGTTTAGATCTATCTGAAAGTAGTCTTCCAGAAACTCTTGGGAGTACTGATCGATATCTGTCATACGTCCTCCGATACGCACACAATCAGGCATTCCCATATAATCTGGTTTCGTTACAGCGTGATATTGCCGATGCGCAATAATCAATGCTGGTTGGAGCTGCTGCTCAGGTCGAAACTCATGATGAATTGCTACCGCAATCTCCTTTTCTCTACCGCGCGTTTGGTATGTCCACCGGCCACGGGCAATTGACTGTGCCGTGCGTCGTGCGTCCGCATAGTGACGAGTAAAATGCACTGGCGCGCCATCAAGAGTAAGCGCATCGTTGCCATTGCTCAGTTCTAACGCAAGCCGCGCTAAGCTCACTGCTCGCCAATACCGATAATCGCTCTCTCTCTCTGCAGGTGGCACATTGTCATACACAAGTGCTCTGTCTATATCGGCCACCAATCGGTCATAACGTATCTGCACTTGCACACAGCTCCTGTTAGTTGTTAGTCTCGCTTGAGCATTACGGTAAAGGCTTCGCTAGGGATATCGACCTTGCCAAAACGTTTCATGCGCTTCTTGCCGCGAGCTTGCTTGGCGAGGAGCTTCTTCTTGCGGCTCACATCACCGCCGTAGAGATAGCCCGTCACATCTTTGCGGTAGGCACCAATATTTTCGCGAGCAATAAACTTTCCACCAATCGCTGCCTGCAGTGCCACCTCAAAGCTCTGGCGCGGCACGACATCCTTGAGCTTCTTCACCACCTCGCGCCCCAGCCGTTGCGACTCCGAGCGGTGGCACATCACACTCAGCGCATCGACCATCTCACCTGCCACGTAGAAATCCACGCGCACTAAATCCTCCACTTGGTAGCCCCGCAGTTCATAATTAAACGAACCGTAGCCACTGGTGACTGACTTGAGTTGGTCATAAAAATCCGTCAGGAGATTGGCCAGTGGCGCCGCAAAGGAGATGAGGGCACGCTCGTCGATGTAACTGAGGTTCTTTTGCCGGCCGCGCTTGCTAACGATGAGCTGGATCACCGCGCCGATGTAATCTTGAGGCACAACGATCTCACCATCAATCCACGGCTCGCGAATCTCCTTGATCTGTGCTGGGTCAGGCAATTCGCTGGCAGACTTGATATCCAGCTCATCGCCATTGGTCAAACTGACTTGGTAGTCGGTACTTGGGTTGGTGACGATGAGGTCCAAATTATACTCGCGCTCAAGCCGCTCACGAATGATATCCATATGCAAGAGGCCAAGGAAGCCAATCCGCACACCATAACCCAACACCGGCGAATTCTCTGGCTCAAACTGCAGCGCACTATCGCTCAGGCTCAGCCGCTCAATTGCCTCCTTCAGGTCATTATAATCTTCATTAGACACCGGAAAGAACCCTGCGTAGACGAAGGGCTTGACTTCTTTGTAGCCAGGGAGAGGCTGGACGATTATCGCTGTCATATTTGATATTATAGCAAGTTTTGCGACAGAGGAGAATTACCCTTCTTGTGAGGAGCCCTTACGCTCTACAGATGGATTAAGATGCTTTTCGCGGTAGTGCTGAATCTGCGAGAACTGCTCGGGCGAGAGGCAAAACATTGGCCTATAGTCATCAATCGCTCTATACTTTTTCATCGCAATTCCAAGCTTTTTTGTAGTATACTACACACTATACATTCAGCCACTTCTTAAATTGTGCGACTAATCGTAGTATTCTGTCACATGGAAGTTCAGGAAGTATTCTTGTGAGTGAAAATGAGGGTATTAGCGAAGGAGATGACTTTTGCTTGAGACGTCATATGTGTTGAAGAATGTTTCATCGCGAGGTACCGATACTTTCGGCAATGTCGGCTGCTGAGCACGAATATAGCCATAAAGCGTTGGCCTATTTGTCGTTGATCCGCCACTATGATCATCAATAACAATGGCAGGTTTTGCGCCAGCTGCTTCGGCTGTCTTTGATACGTAATCTACAATAGCATTATAAAACTCACCAACGTCTATTTTGTGAATATAGTTTTCTGTTGGGTTGAGCCCACGCACCAATAGCACATTATCTCCCGTTTGGCTATCATGCGTTTCGATAAGCATTGCTGCGCCAACGATCCGCTCATTCTTCTTACCAGGTCGCGCTTTAATCATAAGAGAAGTAAAGTTTGGAAAATCTTCTGCTAATGAATCGTATTTATCAGCCCAGCATGCATCGGCAATTTGTCCCGACATCTCCATCAGTATGCCTCTTGTTGGAATAAATTGTAGAGTAGTCGTACCGAGTCGTTCGGCTTTTTGCTGGTGCAGATTCATTGCCTCTTCAAGAGCACGGGTACTGTTCATTTGCTTAAACTTATTCGCTTGCTTCTTATCGCTAAAATACTGCCCATAAACTTCCTGATTTACAATATGTTCTATAAACTCGCGCATACTTGCCAGTGATTCAATTGATGGCTGAACGCTCAGACCGGCCATTTCACGACGTTGATTTGGCTGTTTGCGCATTGCCCAGGCGTAAACCAGTCGACGCATTGACTGATGCAAGCTCTTATACGGTTGTAGCTCTTGAAACCCACGCGTAAAGTCGGCCGGGGAATCCATTACAAAGCGGGTAGTATCAGCAAAATCTCCTTGTTGAACTTGCTCGACATACTTCTGGAGAGCATCCTTGCGACGCTTAAGATTACTGATCTTGATATTTGCTTTTGGATCATTATTGTCAGTAGTATCAATACGATGTTGTAAATCTTCTAGTTCAACAGAAATATCAGCGCGCAACTCATCGATTGCTTGACGCATGCCGCCACCTTGAGGACTCGTTAGCGCGCGAGCATGCATAATATCATTTCGTAATATATCATAGCGTTCAATAACATCTGGGGTCCAGCCTATACGTTCTTTCTTACCAGCAACAGTTGCTATGCTGTAAACATCACTTGGCTGATAGAATTCCTTCATGGCAGTAATGCGACCGTCTTCGGCTGCTTGGTTATGATAACGAATTTTTTCCTGTAACCCCGCATCACTATTGCCACCCCAACGAGAACCTTTATAGCCCGTTAATGTCATGAGAACATCACGCAAAACTGGCGATTCCTCAAGCTGTTTTGTATAGACCTCATCAAGCTCTGCCGCCTGAAAGGCTTGTCGAAATGTTTCAATCACACCCCGTAACTCAGTAATACCAGCCTCTCCTGCTGATGTAACACCAAGCTGACGTACTGTATTGGGACATTACCATCAAGCATCTCTTGAAGCAGTTTCACCCGTGAAACTGTTGCTGAGCCAAAGAATTCTTCTGCTCGCACCATAGAATCAGGACGCTTATCTCCCATAAGTTCGCCACACCGAGCAAACGTCTCATCAGAAACGTCTGATTCGAGAAGTACTTCATAGCGATCAGTCAACCCAGCAGCAAATCTCTGTTGATCAACAGCCATGCTATCAAGCATTGTAAAGACCATATCAGCTGAACCATGGTCAATAAGTGCAAGCGAGACGGTGGTACGATCAATACTAGGGTTGTTCTCTATAATACGCTCAAAATCATCCTCATTTAGCCCTTTATGCCGAGCAATATAACTTACCACTTTTGTAACATCAATACTGTTCCATCTATCTTCCCGCGGGCTATTTATTGCCATAAGTACGTCATCAACATCGCCATAATCTATCATATGGCACAGCACACTATCTACATCAGCAATCTGCACCTCTTCTCTACGTAAAGCTAAGCCTCCCTCCCCTGCTTCAACCATTCGGTGTGCTAATTCATCGTTTAATTCTGTAAAGTTTTCCAGGCCAACCTGAGACACCCATTTGTGACCTGCCTGTGTCATGCGCTTTGTGATATCATCATAATCAATGCCGGGGAATTGTTTGAGCCGAAAAGGCACTGCAATTGAACCAATATCACATATCTGCTGCGCAATAGTGGGGTCAAGTTGACCAAAATACTTAAGGCCAACCAACAGCGTCACCTCATCTCCAGAGTCAAGCATTTTTTGTGCATCCTCCGTAGTCAAGTCAAGATGCGCAGTCGGCTTAGAATAATCTCGACAGCTGATATAATCCCGAATCTCCTCAACTGTATGGCTCTTTTGTGCAGATAGCTCAGTCGCGTCAATGCTACATTTTGCTAACGCCGCTGCAATTGGAGGTGCGTCTTTCTGCTTATTATCTTCCTTGTTTGTATCGGCAGGCATATTTGACTCGTGCAATAGCGTGCGTTTTCTTACTGTCTCTCCATTTGGCATGTGACAATAATAGGATAATTGTAAACCAATGTCAATCTGTATATGAACCATCCTTATTGCTCTATAGACACAGCACTTACCTTAGCGATTGAAAATCTGAGACGCTCCGCACAAAAGCCGCCTTACCTGCCGTATATGCCTCTCTGTTATACCGATACTGTTGCTCCAGCTCGTGTTTGAGTTTGGTATACTCCTCACGCAAGACGCAGCTACTCCGCAAGCGATCACGAAAGATAACCTTCGGCGATGGCATCGCCTCTGCCTGCTCGACATGGAGGTGGTACTTCTGGCGCAGTAGATCATCCACGTCATATCCTTTGCCAAACTCCATCGTCAGTTCCGTCTCAGTATTGGTCATATTTTCGTAGCCAAGCGGGCGAAGCTGCTCTATTAGCCATTGCTTCGCCCGACTATCAAGCCTATTCACAAGGAGTAGGCTGTCGATAATTGGTTTGGCTGCCAATCCCGGCACCGCTGTGCTACCAATATGCTCGATGGCACACACCCCATCACCCAGCGTACCACTTACCCGCGCTGCCTCAGCCATGAATAACTGTTGCCACCGTTCATCATATGGCACTACCTCTATAGGAAAGAGCTGGCCAATTTCTTCTGGTGTCATGGTGTCAAATTTGCTCATCGTGGCTATCTCTCTATCTGAATATACTCACCTTCATGTAGTCGCACTGTTGGCACCGCAGGAAACGCCGCCGCAAGCGCATCGGCACTTGCAACAGTACGCCGCTCTGCAGGATTATCGGCATTATAGTGGACAACAACATTCATTGGTAAGATGGCCGAACCAGTATCAATCCCTTGATGACTCAAAAAATGCTGCGCAAGATAATTCGCTCCAGCTGATGAGCCAATATAAACTTTGCCACGCAGTAGTCGTTCTACCTCAGAGAAGTCATGGAGTTCTTGCAAGAGTCGGGTTGTCCTACCGCCGTGAACGTAGATAATATGAGCGCGTTGAACTTGCTCAGCAAGACGGCTTTTGCTTGCCAATTCTCGTTTCGCCGCAGGAAGATATTGGCTATACCAGCCCGCCCAATCATCAAACTTCTGTTGCCATTCTTCGTGTGGGCTAGCAAAGAACACATCAAGAACCCTAAGCTCATCTTGCCGATCCGCAAAGAAGTCTTGCAAATAGCTACCAAAGTTACCCACCCAACGCTCTGCGCCACCGCAGAGGATATATGTTGTAAGGGTCGTTTCTTGCGTCATACCGATCCTCTATTAGGTAGAGTATTACCGTTCTTCTATCATCTGCACCACACCCGTCTCGTTATACCTCTGGTAGGCAGTAAGAATCTGGCGTGTGGCGTCATTCGTATTGAGCTGCAATGCTTCGTCTAGCGAGAACCACTGACCTGTCGCTACTTCCTCAGTATCAGTGTGCGGTGCCTCACTTTGCCATTGCTTAAGGCAAAACACTACGGTAAATGCTTGGGTGTCGCCATCGGGATAATGATACACTCGTCCTGGGCCAGACTGCGTTGCAAAGAGTTCGAGGTCGCTGGCGCGCGCAGTAATTCCTGCTTCTTCGCGTAGTTCATGTAGTGCCGCGCTGGTGTAGCTATCACCCTCCTCGACGTGTCCGCCTACTGTGCTCCAGCGGTCGAAGGCTTTGGCGTAGATGAGCTTGACGCGCCCTGTTTCATCAACCGGCAAGACATCAACAGTCGTCGTGAGTAATTTCTTATCCCCAACCTTCTGGCGCAACTGCCACACATACGAGCCAATGTACCCCATATTCACACTCCCTTCTCTGCCGCCAGCAGATGATCAATGGTACTTTCTATTATGATTTTAGCATATTCGTTGAGGATGAGGCGGCGGCCACGGTCGGTTGCTACCCATGTGTCCGCTCTCAAGACTGGGCTTGGCTCAGGGCTTGCGGTAAAGATCTCTACTGGCCACGGCGCAAATTTATACATATTCATCTCTGCACGGCGAACATTAAATTCACTCGTCACCAGTGTAATACGCCGTGGACGCCACAACATCGCTTCCCAGCAGTCGATGCTACGCTTCACATTGTCTGGGATAGATATTGATCGATCTTCGATGATGATATCTCTTGCCGGGACACCATGGTCTTGAGCGTACTGCGCCATGCGCCAAGCTTCGGCTGCAGTAACATCCTTGCCATAGGCAACCGCCCAGCGCGGTGAGGCGCCAGCAATCGTTATTTTGGGAGCAACACCAGCATGATACAACTCCACTGCAGTGGCAATTCGCCGATTCTCTGCCGAGCCAAATACCAGCATGACATCCGACCGCCTTGGTGGGTTACCCTTTGCGAGCACCTCGTAGAGTGTAGCAGCTTCGCTATGATGAGTATGCTGAGCCAAATAATCAGTCAACTGTGCTGTAAACCGATGAAGCTTCGCTATAGTATCATCAAAATCGTACACCGCATAATGATCAAAAACAGCTGTATCGATACCAGCGTGATGTGCAATCCGCTTTAGCTCCGCAAACAACCACGGCCGTGCGTCAAGATAATCCTGGTGCCGAGCTAACCGTGGCGATTCTTGACCTATCATCGCACGTAGTTCACTGGCTGATGGCAATTCCACACTACTCGTTCGCACGAGAGTCTCCTGCTTGCTGGAGGGTGCTGGCGAGCAAAGCCCAGGCAGCGAGCATGGCGTAGTTGGTGATTGCGCCAGTAGCGACCATGCGGTGGATGGTGGTAATTGGCAGCCACTCCGAAATGATTTGCTCGGTGTCATCTGGCTGGTGTTGATGGTTTGTCCCAGCATATTCGCCGTAGACCACGTGGAGCTTCGCACTGGTGCGACGATTGTCGGCATAGAGCCAACCACACGCTCGCACACCCGTCATAGCAATGCCCGACTCCTCAGCCAGCTCTCGCTGCGCCGCCGCACACACATCCTCACCTGCTTCGATCTTCCCGCCCGGGAACTGATACAACACCTCATCCACCGGGTACGAATACTCTTGCTGCACCAAGATATTGTCACCTCGGCGACACACCACGATTACCCCACCATGCCCATGGTAGGGGTGATGGATATACTGGATGGTCTTTCCATTTGGTAGCTCTACTGTATCTTCTGCGACAGTGAGCCGAGGATGCTCGAAGAGCGTCCGCGACGACAGCATGCGCCATTTTTGTAGCTGATGTGACGACATGGTTGGTAAGATATGGATAATAGCTTTACCTATTTGACCCTTTCTTAATAAAATTCATTTTCTTAACCTTAGGGATACGACGACGAGACAACACTGTAACCAGCCACAAACAGCCACTACATAAAACAAATCCAATTGTCGCAGGAGCAATCACCGCCAGACCAGCTTCACCAGAAAAAGTTATACTCCATAGTAATTTACCGGCAGCCATGAACGCCATTACTGCTACTCCCAACCAGATATTTCGCCACCACAATGCCGCTGTTAAGACACTAAAGGATAATGGTATAAGCAATGTGAGGAAAATCTTACCTAATGTCCATTCACCCTGTAAATACTGCTGCTCAACTTGCAAAAACTGTTGCACCTGTAAATTCGTTTCACTGGGTGGGGCAAACCATCCCATGCTGGTCAAGGTCAAGAATATCACCATCATTATCCCTGCCCAGCTCCGCCGATAGGCAAACCAGCAAAACGGTATCAAGAATAACGGACGGATGTACCAGCTCAGCTGATTATGGTGCCGCTGCCATAGCCAATCCCAAAAACTCGGAACAGTAAATGCCACGGCGATGAATAGTATGATCAGGCCAGCAAACAAGATAGCGATGAATGTGTCATACTTTTTTATCACAGCCATCATACGATAAACTATACCACTATATTATAACTACTCAAAGTATTTCTTGAGTGTCACCGTATCGCCCACCCGTGCCTCACGCGTCGTCTTCAGGTTGGTGACGATGTAGCCGATTTCGCCGGTGCCAAGCAGTGGGTCAGGTTGCATGGTTGGGCTGAGGTGCCCTACTTCCAGAGCAAGGCCGCGGGCGCCGGTGGCCATCATAGTGATGTCCGCACCTTTCGGTATCGTGCCGTCTACCACGCGCACGTAGAGGATGACTCCACGGTAGTCATCGTAGTAGCTATCAAAGATCAGGGCGCGGGTTGGTATACTCGGCGTCTTGCCATCTTGCGCAGCCATGCGCTCAGCCTGCACCGCCAGTGGCGATACTGGTGCCGGGATGCGCTCGACGATAGCCCGCAGCACCTGCGGCACATTCTGGCCGGTCTTGGCCGAAATATGAATAATATCGCTCTCATCACAACCGAGCAGATTAATCACCTGCTTAGAGACGCGTGGCACATCGGCCGCTGGCAGATCAACTTTGTTGAGCACCGGGATGATCGCAAGATCCTGCTCCATCGCGAGATAGACATTGGCCAGCGTCTGCGCCTGAATCCCCTGGCTGGCATCCACCACCAACACCGCACCTTCGCAGGCCTGCAAGCTACGCGATACTTCGTAGCTAAAGTCGACGTGGCCGGGAGTGTCAATCAAGTTAAGGTCGTAGGCGCCAGGCTGGGGCACGGTATTATCGCTTTGGCTTCGTTTCGATGCTGACCCACTCGTTGTCTGCACACTGGTAGGGTTTGTATTGTCCGCACTATACTCATACTTCATCCGCACTGGAGCGAGCTTGATGGTAATCCCCTTCTCGCGCTCCAGATCCATACTATCCAGCAATTGCTGCTTCATATCCCGCTTGGTAACGGTACCTGTCAGCTCCATCATGCGGTCGGCCAAGGTACTCTTGCCGTGGTCGATATGGGCGATGATGCAGAAATTACGGATATGTTCCATACGCTAGCGTTTCCAGTTCCAGCCAAGATTAATTCGCCCAAAGAAGATCTGCCGCAACCGATTAAGCACTGGCTCGGCCTCTTTAAGCCTTAGTCGCCGGCTGAACCATATATAAACCGCAAAGCTCACTACTGTGATCATAATAAACTTTGGGAAAGCGAGGAAGAAACTCTTATCGTTTGTGCCAAAGGGGATCATTACCACGCTCAGGTAAGCAGCTAACCCAGTTGGCACCGCAGCGATGACCATCTTGTAGATGCTATTAACGAAGCTGCGGTCAAACAGCCTCGGCATACGCCGCCCCATGAAGAAGAAGAGGATAATCACCTCTACCACGGCAGTGATAGACTGCGCCCAAGCCAGGCCATAGCCTGGATTCTGGTTCTTGGACCAGAGATTCACCAGGATAATCGCCAGGATAATGTTAAACCCAATCGCAAAGAACGAGATATAAAGCGGGGTCTTGGTATCTTGCTGCGCATAGAAGCTACGTGCTGCAATATGATAAATCGTGCGGAAAAATATCGTTAAAACCAGTACTCCAAGAAAACCAGATATCACTGGGTCACCCCCGTTATAGATAAAGCTCACCACATAGCCTCGTGCAAAGTAGGTAATAACCGCTACTGGCAATGCCAGCCAAATAATTACCCGGATCATCACCTGCAATTCTTTGCGGAAGAGATCCTCGCGCCCCGCCCCGAGGTGCTCTGTCATTTGTGGGAAGGCGGCATTGCTAATCGCCACACCAATCAAATTCACTGGCATCAACGACAATGACGACGCCTGTTGGTAAGCTCGCACCGTCCCATCAGCCATGCGCGAAGCGAGGTTTGTCTCCACAAGACCATTGAAGTAGTCAATCCCTTGGTCGAGTGAGCGCGTCCGCAGCAGACGCAGCACCTGGCGAAAGCTCTTGTTCTTGCGCTTGATTATAAAGCGATAGTCAAAGTCTAAGCCAAGCAGGCCAATCGAGCTAACAATCAACTGCAGCACCGAGCCTAGCACCACGCCCAATGCTACACCCATAATGCCGCCATCAAACACCTGCCAGCCAAAGATGTTAATACCGTTCGTAAAGAAGGTCGCACCGATGATAATGCCGATGTTGTAGATCGTTGGCGCCAGCGCATAGAAGGTAAAGCGCCCAATCGCCTGCTGCATACTAGCAATGACGGTAGAGATAGAGAAGAGGAATGGGTTGACGGCAATCACGCGCATCATACTCACTGCTAGGCTCCGCCCCGACTCGCTGAGCCCCGGCCCCACCACAACATTCACGAGCGGCTCGGCAAAGATCATAATCAAAATACTTGCCGCTAAGGTGGTGAGCGCTAAGAAGTTGATCAAGCTCGAGCTCAAATCCCATGCCGACTGCTTATTGCCTGACGCCAAGCGCTGATTAAACACCGGTATAAAGGATACGCTCAGTGCCCCAGACACCAGCACAAAGAACATGAAGTCGGGGATAGTAAAGGCTACGGTATAGGCATCAGCACCCACTTTGTAGGTGTCGTAGTACATGCCGTTGATGAGCCGTTCACGGTACATCCCCAAGACGCTCGACAGCAGTGTTGAGCCCGCGAGTAGGGCAGCAGCATTCTTGATGTTTAGTTTGCTATTTGCTTTGGCGACGACTGAGCGGACACGCCGACGATTTGCTCCATGTGCCACTGATATACCTCCCTGCTCCTAGTGGAGCTTGGCCTCCGTTGGCAAAGTGGCATCCGCCATTGCAGCCTTAGCTTCGTCTTCTTCGAGTGTTTCGTGAACAAGCAGCTCATCTTTGAGCTTCTCAAGCGCTGAGCGGTTGTGCGAGAGGACAATCTCAGCACGGCGAGAAGCTTCTTTGATAAGCGCCTCTACCTCGTGGTCAATCGCCTCAGCAGTCGCATCGCTATATGGGCGCTCGTGAGTAATCTTGTCGAACACCATACCACCGTTATCTTCATGGAAGACTTGGTCGCGGAGCTTTGCACCCATGCCCTGCTCAATCACCATATCACGGGCAATCTCCGTCGCTTTACGCAAGTCACTACCTGCCCCAGTGGTAATGCCGTCATCGCCATAGATCAATTTCTCGGCAATCCGCCCACCCATCGCCCGGGCCAGGATATCCTTAAACTCATATACATTAGTGTAGCTCTTGTCCTCTGGAGGCAAGAACCATGTCACGCCGCCCGTGCCACCACGCGGGATGATGGTTACCTTATGCACTGGATCGCTATCAGGCAAGACATGCCCCACAATAGCGTGACCTGCCTCGTGGTACGCCGTGAGTTCCTTCTCGTGGTCGGTCATTACCTTAGCTTTGCGCTCAGGGCCAATCGCCACCTTTTCGAAGGCTTCGGTCAGATCTTGGTTAGTAATCGTCTTCTTGCCGCGGCGCGCTGCGATAATCGCTGCTTCGTTGGCCATGTTCGCGAGGTCGGCACCACTACTACCGGCTGTCTTGGCAGCAAGCTTGTCGAGGTCGACCGACGCATCGGTTGGTTTGTTCTTGAAGTGCACCTTGAGGATTGCCTCACGGTCTTTGCGCTCGGGTAGGCTAATCGTCGTATGGCGGTCAAAGCGGCCTGGGCGCAACAGTGCTGGGTCGAGCACATCGGCCCGGTTGGTTGCCGCTAGGATAATCACGTTGGTATCCGCCTCAAAGCCGTCCATCTCTACTAAAATCTGGTTCAACGTCTGCTCGCGCTCGTCGTGACCACCGCCCATACCGGAGCCACGTTTACGTCCCACGGCGTCAATCTCATCAATGAAGATAATGGCTGGCGCATTTTTCTTGGCCTTAGCAAAGAGGTCGCGTACCCGACTTGCCCCCACACCAACAAACATCTCCACAAACTCTGAGCCACTAATGGAAAAGAACGGTACGTTAGCCTCGCCTGCAACCGCTCGCGCCAACATCGTTTTACCGGTACCAGGGTTACCAACAAGGAGAATCCCTTTAGGAATCTTAGCACCGAGGCTCTGATATTTCTTGGGATGCTTAAGGAAGTCCACCACCTCTTGCAAATCTTGCTTGGCGTTTTCATTACCCGCAATGTCATCAAATACTACCCGCTCTTTATCAAGGCCGTACAGCTTGGCCTTACTCTTGCCAAAGCCCATCGCTTGGCTGTTCTGTCCCTGGGCTTGGCGCATCATAAACATAAAGAGAACGCCAAACAATACGACCGACAGGACAATTGGTGCGAGATTCCAAAACAATAGGCCCGTCTGTGACTCATTTTGCACCTTTACCTCTGTTTTGTCGTGCTTGAGCCCTTGGGTATAGATAGTGCCGTTTTCTTTGAGGCTGCGCTCGGTTGGCTTGGACTGGCCTTTGGGTGTAACGGTCAGCTCATTGCCTTGGATTTCAATCTTGGCAATTTTGCCATTATTTGCCCGGTTCACTACATCCGAGAGCGGCACCTCCTTAAGGTTGGCCTGCGGCGAATTAATCGCCCAAAATGCCAGCACACCCAGCACCACAATCGCCCAAAACAGCCCTAGGCGCAGGGCATTGGTCGCTTTCGACGGTTTTTTATTCATCAGGGAACTCACTCCTTTCGTTCGCTTGCATTCTCACACAGTAATCTGATCTATTGTACCACTTCTACAGTGAATTGCCGAGGGCCAAACTGCAAATACACGCCATCGCCCACCACGTGGCGGCTACCCGGACGAGCAGTCTTGATGGCCAGCACCGCACGCTCGAGCCGCGGGCGGGTTGGGCGCGGCGCACCCGCCCACATGATCATCGCACCCAATAGCTCCTGAGCACTTGCCTCGTCGATCATAATCAATCCATAGCGCTCAGCCGCAAACTGCGGCAAGAGGTGCTGTACTTCATCACTAATCGTATGGCGCAGCGCAAGTTGCTGATGCCGCAGCGAAGTAATCTGCGCCGCCTGCTCTGCCGTGAGGAGCCGCTGAATGCAGCGCCGCAGCCGATTACGCGTGTAGCGGTCACTCGCATTCGTCTCATCTTCTACCCATTCCAGGCGATGAGCCAGTGCATAGGCGCGAATATCTGCCTTGCGCCAGCCCAGTAGTGGCCGCTCCACCCCGGGGCGGTTCAGCACGGCCAGCCCACGCCATCCCGTTCCACGTACTAAGTTAAGCGCCACTGTTTCTACTAAATCGTCCAAGTGATGTGCTGTTACCACTGGTGCTTGGTATTGCGCTGCTGTATCGAGCAAAAAATCATACCGAGCCTCTCGCGCTGCTGCTTCGCTCGCATTCGGCCCAAGCTTAAGCTGAGTAGACACAAAGGGTAGCCCATAGCGCGCCGCCAGTGCTGCTACAAAGCGCGCATCCGCTGCCGACGCTTCACCCCGGATCCCATGATCGACATGCGCCACAATCAACGGCTCCGTCGCCTGCGCCACCATCACATCCAAGAGCACTACACTATCCACACCACCAGACACTGCAACAAGATACGCCATGGCAATAGTATATTCATTTTGCAAAGAGGAGTAAATACTAGTTTTATTATGTGTAATATGCTAGGCGTACAACACACACAAGCCGCCCAAGAGGAGGAACGGCGGCTTGCATGATAGAGGAGGAGGTAGCGTGTGCTACTACAGGTAGTATGCCTCGCCGTGCTTAAATGGAGCTGAAAGTGGATACTTTTGCCATTTTAGCAATACGCCGTGTCTTATAATTATATAAAGTAATGCGTCACATTATTCATAGGTAGGCTTATTACTGACTCCAGCGTCTCGCAATATAGTCATAATTTCTCTTGGTATATAGCAAAGCAATCGGCTGCATTTTGTACGTCCTGAATCACAATATTCTCTGTTTTTATGAAGAATGCGGTAGTATATTCAATTTTTCTTTTTCTCCTAATCACCCAGGTTTTAGCAATTTCTACTCTTTTCCTCTATACCGCTCTACTCTCAGAAGTAGCAGAAAATAAAAAAGACTAATCCGATGGTGTCGAGCTATAAGCTCAAACTCCTAGGTTATTAAGAAGACGAAAATACCTCAGCTACAAAACAGATCTCTCTACTTACGCGACAGCTTACTTGCCGCCGTTCGCACTGCCTCGCTCCACGTTAAGAAAACGTGCGGGAGCTCTGCTAGTTGCTCAGCAGTGAGGTCGTGCTTGATGGCGAGCGTGACCTCTTGGATGAGCTCACTAGCACGCGGAGCGACGATCGTCCCGCCGAGCAATACCCCTTGTTTGTCGCTAATCAGCTTGACGAACCCCTCGCGGAAGTCACTTGTATTGCTGCGAGCAATCATACCGAGCGGCACCAACACCTTGTTGATCTTGAGATCGCGCTTAATACAGTCATCTTCATTAAAGCCCACACTAGCTACCTCTGGATAAATGAAGGTGGCGCGTGGTACTAGCTCGTAGTCGAGCGTCATTTGCGATTTGGGGTGGAGGATGTTGTGCGCCGTCAGCCGCCCCTCGCTCAAGACGGTGTGGGTTGGTACATCATTGCCTAGCACATGGCCCGCCGCATAGATATGCCGCACATTGGTCTGGAAGAATTGGTTCACTTCAATACCATCATCGGGCGAATACGCCACCTCAGCATTATCTAGCCCAATATCAATGGTCGGCTCTGGCTTGGTCGCCACCAAGACACGCTCTACCTCCATCGTCCGCTCAATACCACCACGGATATATTGGACGATCACATTACCACTTGGGCCACGCATGAGGGAGCGAATCGTCGTTTGCGTCAAGACCGACAGTGGTTGGTCGCGCTGCAGGAGGCTGCTCACTGCCTCACTAACCTCTTCGTCCTCGGTTGGCAAAATGCGTGATGACTGCTCTGCCACCGATACCGTGCTACCAAAGGTCGCAAAGAAATGCGCGAGCTCAATCGCCACCGTCGTCGCACCAATGATCAACAGGCTGCGAGGCGGGCGACTCAGCTTGAGGGCGGTGCGTGGTGTCAGCCAGTCGATTGTCTCAATGCCCGCAATCGCTGGCTGGGTCACATGCGCCCCTGTCGCGATCAAAATATGCCCCGCCGTTACTTCATGGTCGCCAATCGTGACAGTGTGCTGGTCACGTAAGACGCCTTTGCCGTAAAATGTGTCAATCCCTTGTTGGTTATAATAGTGCTCGTTATCGCCCGCACCAGTCCGCTCTACCACTGTATTTTTCCAATGCTGGATGGCTGGGTAGTCAAAATCCACTCGCGATGTATCGAGCCCAAACTGGTGGCCCTGTTGGATGCGGTTATAGAGCTGTGCCACACCCAGCAGCGTCTTGACAGGGATATCACCCCAATTAGGCGCACCACCACCAAAGGTGTCTGCCTCAATCAACCCCACCTTCTTATCTGCCCGGGCCGCCACCAAAGCTGCAGTACTGCCAGCTGCACCACTACCCAGCACCAACAAATCATAATCGTAGCGTGGTCGTCGTATCATGTGGTGGTTCTCCTTAACTCCTGATTGGGCGTTTTCTCTATTATACCACTGGCCTGGGCAAAAAAGAACGCCAAAACACTCGCCTGAGCCCTAGCCTTCTTACCAATTCTCTGCTATAATGCGTCATGTTTGGCACCGTAGCTCAGCCGGTTAGAGCGCAGGACTCATAAGCCTGAGGTCACTGGTTCGATCCCAGTCGGTGCTACCAGATATGATAGGCGGCGTACGATAAGTGCGCCGTTTTTTGTTTTTTGCTTATAATCGCTGCCTAGATCCAGTATATAAGTGAATACTATAAAGAAATATTCAGTCTTGGGATCAAGACAAAAAGCATGCGAGGATAGAGTGCAATGGAGTGCGGAGTGCTCAATCACTCATCACGTGCATCATCCTCTATAATCAAAAGCACCTCAGGTCCATCGCCCAAGGTGCTTTTGGTCTTTTTAGAGCTCGACCTCTGCTAATTTGCTGTGGCGCGCGGCAATGAATGCCCGCAGCTCTGCCATACTACGCGACCGATTCCAGGTGGCGAGTATGGTTTCTTTCGTCTTTTTTCGCATATCTACCCTCTTTTTGTGTTGTCATTATCGACCTACCTCGATCCTAGCATATACACGAACAAAATGCAAACAAATTGTTTCTTATTTTAGTTTTTCTTGTTTATCCCTGTTATCTCGGTATCCCTCACCATTCTAGGGCGGCCCTTTGCTTGTCGTGCTTTACGCCACCTCTCAGGCTATTTTGTTACCTCTGCACTGCTAACCATCAGTAGTAGGGCTAATAGGGTGCTGAGACCAGCGCCAAACTTATTCTTCTTTCCACCTTCCCAAGACACCAAAGCAAAAACCCTACCGTGTGGTAGGGTTCTTACCTTGGTTGCGGGGGCAGGATTTGAACCTGCGACCTGTTGGTTATGAGCCAACCGAGCTAACCGGGCTGCTCCACCCCGCGTTACGGTTCTTATTCTACCAGTGATGAATGCCAGTTGTCAAGGATTTACCACCTGAATGTCAAGATTTCCACTCCCCCGCTTGTTATTTATCCTTTTGCTGGGCCTGCTCGGCTGCACCACCAAAGAGGAAGGTCACCCACTGCTCGAAGTTGCTACTCTGTGTATCGGGGTTGGTAGGTTTATCGGTTGGTGGGTCGTGCGCCTCAGCACTATTCTTGGGCAGCACAATCACCTTCTCGCCAGGTGCCACTAGGCCAAGTTCCTCACGAGCAGCAAGCTCTTTATATTCGTCACTCTCGCGGAAGTTCTTTTGGTATTGCAGCGTTTGCGTCTCAAGCTCGGTAAGGACAAGCTGCCGCCGTTTCGTCTCTAGCTCACGCTGCTGCGTATAGTTCTGCTGGAGACGTGCTACCGACTGCCAGGCAAGGTATGTCGCAATCACAAGCGCAAGCGCCAGCACAATGGTATTGAGCTGGAGATAATCATGCTTGATCTTGTAGATGATGTGGCGCTTGGTAGTGTCGCTGAACACAAACTTCATAGGCTTCTATTATACCGTATACCACGCAGTTGCTGCAAAAGCTGCGGCCAGCAAAAAAACACGCTGCACACCACAATTTTGGTTAAAAATCGCTCATAGACTTGCCAGGTGTCGACCTCTGTGCTATAACCAATGCAAGATGACACACAAACAACCCTCTCAAGAGGCTGCTCAACAACGCAGCCCAGAGTCTTTAGTATCACCAGAAACGGTAATAGGATCCGCCACTGCAATATTAGGACGTGCAGCATTATTACTACAAAAAAACGGCAAGCAAGGAGATCTCTTAGCCGATTTAATGGGTGATGGATTGCCAGCATCTTCTCACGCACCAGACGCCCCACCCCAAGCACAGGCTGAGACACCCTCACCTTGTGAGCAGTCCACTCAGCCAACACGCGAAGACCTCTACGCTCTCCAAAGAATCATCAATAGCTACGATCATCAGGTTGCACAGCACCCACGAAGCAAAGCACTCAAAGAGAAGCGTGCCGCAGCCTGGTATAATCTTGACATTGCTATTGCCAAGACGCTCGGGATAACACCAGAGCAATATGCCCAGGCATACACCAACCGTGATGCGCAGTTCGATGCGATTGTCCTAGAGCGTATGCGTATCCGCCACGAAGTGAAAGAAGCAGCACGAGCCGCTCACCCATCCCAAACCGCCGCTCAGCGTAGAAATAGACCACAGCAAGAGGAACCAGAAGGCATTGATCGGCGCTCCGCTGCTGCCGGCGAAGACGTCCGGAGCCTTAGTAAACTCGATTACTAGTAGCATATACGCCAACAATACGGTATAATGTGGCAAGTGGATCTGGGGGCGTAGCTCAGTGGTCAGAGCAGCGGGCTCATAACCTGTTGGCCGCTGGTTCAAGTCCAGCCGCCCCCACCATTGCAAAGATTAGTCATAGCACGCCCATAGTGGCGTGTTTTTAGTATGCGTAAACGGTATTAATAGGACTATGAGTAATGTAGCTAACCGCATAGACTATATCAAGCTTCCAGCCCGAGACGCTACGAAGTTGGCTACAGTAAAAGCGCTTTTATCTTCAAGACCCAGCAGGCAATACCCTTGCAGCTTGGTTGGAATAATCATTAGGAATTTTACGATTGTATTAGCAATATCATACTATTGCTTATTGCAAAACTTCATTGCATATAATCGTTACCTTCTGCTATACTACGGCTATGAAGAGCAAAAAAATATCCGATAAAATCATTATTGTATGGCTAGCGGTACTTACCATCGGCCTCTTGTCGCTTATCGGCTGGGCCGTAGCACTGCAAAACAACTACCACAGCGCAGTCGACTCGCTTGGTAAGCAAGTGTTTGACCTTCAAGTGCAGCTTAATCAAAAGAGTCAGCAGAAATAACCACCATGCCCGTCCTCCATCACATCGCGCTCTCAGTGCGCAGCGCTACTGCAAGCGTCCAGTTCTACAAGCGCCTTGGCTTCACTGAGGCAGTTGTGTGGCATGCACCAGATGGTACGTTGAGCATTCATCAGCTGATAGACTCCAGTGGTGTAATCCTCGAGCTCTTTGCCTATGCCCACAATACGCATCAACCACAAGCACAGCTAGCAATTGGTAATGATCTCGAAACAGTCGGAGTCAAGCACATTGGCCTCAGTGTTGATAATCTCGATGAGTTTCACGCAGCAGCCCTTAGCTGGAGCGAGCCAACTGACATTGTCATGGGACGAACTGGCCTTCGCTACTGCTTCATCAAAGACCCAAACGGCAACTGGGTGGAAATTGTTGAAGACAAGCGCAACCTCGTACCAGGTATGGCAGTCGTTGATATGTCGTCGTCATAATATTTAGCCAGCAAAGGAGGAATATGTCTCATTCAGTCATGCTCACTCAACTCGCCAACAGTGGCTGGACCCAGTGCTCATCAATTGCTCGTGCCTTAACCGAAGCTGGTATTCCTGTACCAACTGAAGCTTATCTACGGAGTGCCTTTGACATATCAGTCTGGGATACGGTTGCGACACTATCTAGCGATCTGTCACGACACTTCCAGAGCTACCCCTTCGCTGAGGAGGCTATCTATGGCCCACTCCTCGTGCCGCACGCCCGTTTATTTGATGTGCGCCGATCTCAAAGCAGACATATCCGCAGCAGCCAACCTGAGATAACCAAGCCAGACTTCGTCGACGAGCGTCTTCCTCTTGGCGCTGACCATACTGACCCTGCAGCTCCTTGGACACTCTTTGTCACCATTATCTCTGATGCTGGCCTAGCAATGGGCAGTTACAACGATATCACCGCACAGCCCAGGAATATATACACCGTCAACGGCTCCGACACGCGCCAACTGATGACCCGGCAACTATGGTGTGCGCTCGTCTTGCAAAATCTCCAAGCACCAGACTGTGAACAACGCAAGCGCTGGACGAGTACACTCTTTGCCGGTGAAGCATTGATTGATGGCAGCGCTATCTCAGGGACAGTCTTGCATGGCCAAGTGCGCCAACGTCTCGGCAAAGCTACTCGTGGTAGTTCGCCAATGCGCGTTCGTCCGGCACTGCATGTGGGGAGCGCTGCACCAATACATAACATGTCATATAGCTAATTGCTAATACGCAGCTTATGCGCTCACACCTCCTCTCATGCTCCTCTCGCTGCGAACGGCGCAAAACGAGAGAAAACCGCAGCTCACGCTGAGCGCCGCTCTCTGGTGCTCTGAGCGGTGCGAGAGCGTCCTTCTCTATACAAACTTAGTTATCGTCACGCGGTATAGGTTCGCGGCTTGCTTCATCTCATACTCTACTTGCTGTGTAGCCCTTTCTTGCACTAAGTCCAACAAAAAAGACCCTTCTGTTACAGAAAGGTCTTTTTTCATATACAAGTGTCCGGGTTATTTGGTTGCTTTAGCAGCCTTCTTGGCGGGCTTTGCCGCGTCTTTCTTGGCAGCAAAGGGGAATTTGTTGCGTGAGTGTTCCTTCACGTAGTAGCCCTCAGGCATGTCACACGGCTCACCCTTGCCGTTGTTTGGTGATTTGCAAAAGTAGTAAATCGTCCGCTTTACGCCACCGCGCAATACCGCATCTTTTTGCGTGTGCAAGTAGTATGTAGTACCATTCGAACTAGTATATTTGTAAGCCATAGTGCTCCTCCTATTTGATCTTACAAAACCTAGCCTACATGCTCATAAAATGGATGTCAACACTTTGATAGCGATTTTTTACAGAGATAACGGCTAAGGGTAAGCAATTTTGTTTTTTGCTTATGGTTATTATGTATGATAGATGTTGGTACTATTTTTGTACGATAAACAGGGGTCAAGCATAAATTTTATGGAGCGTCTAGCGAACGCCCGCTCAAAGCCATCTTGCGTGTTGTACGTGTTGTAAATTATGTTGTAGTTTTTTATTTTTTTGGCTATTTATTTCGCTGCTCGATACTGAACGCGCAGCATAATCCGCAAAATAATCATCCCCACAATACGCCCAAGAATGGCCGAGATGACCACGCCAGTGAGAAGAATCGTCCAGCCAGCAAAGTCGGGCGACCATAGTGGTGCGCTGAAGTTGTAGTGGTAGAGGCTGGTGTCGGGCATTTTGGCAGTCTGAAGGCCAGCATTGGCGCTACTGAGCTTACCAAGCTCCTCGTAGACGCAGCGCACATAGTCTATCGACCAGCTGCGGAACCGTGGCTTACACACTGCATCAGCCTTGGCATTGGCGGTTTGGCCAGCGCGATTGGCGGTACTCATGGAGGCGTTTAGCGCAGCCTTGACGTCGCGATTATACTGCTCTTGCAGGTAAATTGGGCCAGTATCGGCATTCATATGAGCAGAGGAATACTGCTGGAGGTCAGCGATGCGCTGGCGAATCTGCTCCATATTACCCGCCTTGTCAGCCGAGAGAACTGCCCGCCGCCGCTCGGTCATCCCCACATTATTGAGCCGCAAAAAGGTTGCCGACAGCACAAGCAGCACCATAAGCAGTAGCACCAGGTGCCACATCTTAACGCGCCGGAGTCGCTTCATCGACCGCTTGACTTGCTGTTTGTTTGCCATGCTATGTACCCTACGTATGCCCACTTATGCTTTGGCTCTAGTATAGCATAACCTCAATATTGAACCCAGTAGCGCGAGGTGGAGCGATCGCACTCTTTAGCTACCTCTGGTGGTTTTGTGCCAGAGGCGGTACAATGGAAGGTATGAATATCTACTTCTCTGGAATCGGCGGCGTGGGCCTGGGGCCATTGGCTGAGTTGGCGCACGATGCAGGGCACCATGTGCTTGGCTCGGATAGCCATGTTGGACTCGAGACACAAGAACTCGAGCAGCGTGGCATCTCCGTCTCGCAAGACCAAACAGGCGAATACCTAGCCTATCGCCACAAGCAAACCCCCATCGATTGGTTTATCTATACAGCAGCTTTGCCGCCCGATCACCCCGAGCTGGTCTTAGCACACCGACTTGGCATCTATACCGCTAAGCGTGACGAACTCCTTACTTATCTCATCAACGAAAAAGACCTCCAGCTCATTGCCATCGCGGGTACCCACGGCAAGACGACGACGACTGGCCTGATGGTGTGGGCGCTGCGTCAGCTGGGCGAGCCAGTAAGTTACTCGGTGGGTACCACGCTAAGCTTTGGTCCCAGTGGCCATTACGTACCAGGTAGTCGCTACTTTGTGTATGAGTGTGATGAGTTTGACCGCAACTTTTTGCAATTCCACCCCCATCTCACACTACTGACCTCTGTTGACTACGACCACCCGGATACCTACCCTACCAAGCAGGATTACACCGATGCCTTTAGCCGCTTCCTCGAGCAGAGCGAATATACCATCATGTGGCAGCACGATGCCGACGCAGGCGTTGTGCCACCACGGCGGCGGGCGCGTGTCTTGGAAGATGAAGATGTACAGCAATTTACCCTCGCAGGGGCCCACAACCGAGCAAACGCAACACTGGTGGCAACGGCGTGCAAGCAGCTCAGGCTTGGCTCACCCGAGCACATTCGAGCGGCTATCAATACCTTCCCGGGAGTGCAGCGACGCTTTGAGCGGCTTGGGACTGGGCTGTATAGCGATTATGGCCACCACCCGGTAGAAATCGCCGCGACATTGCAAATGGCACGAGAGTTGTCCGACCACGTTGTGCTGGTGTATCAGCCACATCAAAATGTCCGCCAGCATGAGATCCGTCAGCAATACACCGACTGTATGGAGCGCGCCGAGCAAATCTACTGGCTGCCAACCTACCTCAGCCGCGAAGACCCAGCCTTGCCTATTCTCACTCCACAGCAACTGACTGAGCAACTAACAAACCGTAGCAACGTCCACTACGCCGAGCTCGATGATACCTTGTGGCACGCCATCCAAACTGCCCGCGCCGAGGGCAAGCTTGTGCTCTGCATGGGCGCAGGCACGATTGATGGCTGGGTGCGGCAGCATCTTGGACGAGGAGGAGCATAATAATCATGGAGCGTCCACCAGCAATCACAACAATCCTCTTCGACGTTGGCGGTGTCCTGATCAACAGTTATGATTATGTGACCAATGATGTACGCCAAGCACTTGGTAATCCAGATGGCTTCGACCAGCGTTGGCCAGCTGCAATTCATCGCTACGGCAGCGGAGAGACTAATCGTGCTGCATTCTGGCGTGAGCTTGGCTGCGACCACCCGACGAATGCGCAGCAAGATAGCATTGTCAAAGGTTTTCGCGAGACACTCACGATTCGCAATCAGGTAATGGGCTACGCCGCTCACCTGGCGACACAAGGCCTACGCGTTGGCATCCTGAGCGACACCATCCCAGAGCATGCCGAAGTATTACGGCAGAGTGATGTGTACGACGAAGCCATCTTCGACCCCTGTTTGCTTTCCTACGAGACAGGTTACCGTAAGCCAGCACCCGCCACATACATTCACGCATTGGGACATCTGGGCTTACATCATTGCCCAGAGTCCGTACTGTTTGTTGACGATCGGACGAAGAATATCGCCACTGCCGCCGCAACAGGTATGCACACCGTTCACGCTGTGCAGCGCGCCACTCAAGCTGAGACCGAAGCTGCTATCATCAATGACATCGCTGCGAAGCTTCGGTCGTAATAATCAATGGGTACATCCATACTCAACCAGTCTGAAGTATTATATTTCTTACCGATCATCCCCACTACCCCGCAGCTGACCACGCTGTTGGCGGCTGGCGAGCTTGGCGTTGTTGCGCTGAGCGACTTCCTCAAGGCTCGAGCCAAGCAGGTGCGCCACCGCCGTCACATACCACAAGATATCACCCAACTCTTTGATAATCGCTTGCTTGTCTACCTCTGTTATCTCACCCTTCTGGTCACGCAGGATCTTCTTGAACTTCTCGAGCACCTCGCCCGATTCGCCGCCTAGGCCCAGCACCATACCCATCAGCTGGGCATTGGCATCGCCATAGGCATAGTCGCTGCTCAGGGTGGTGATTGCTTGCTGTGCGTAGTCGTCGATCTTCATATATCCTCCTTGTTATTGATCTAAAACGTCGTCAAATTCCTCAAAAAAGTACGGGTCGCGAAAGAACACCCGCGCTACAATCTGCTCCACCGCCGGTGCAAGCGCGTACTGCGCCAGCTTATGTGGGCGCGCCCAGACGAGCCGTTCGTGCGGAGTGATATCATCAGTCGCCCCATAAAACACATGAGCCAGTGTGGTTGAGAGGATTGCCTTGCCTGCCCAAACGCGAATGTAGCATTCGCCCGCATGCTGCAATGCGAGATCCACAGTACCAAGCTTTTCCGCTGCTTCGCGTTGAGCCGCCGCTTGAATAGATCTATCATCGATATGGAGCTTGCCGTAAGGGAGCGTCCAGGTATCAATGTAGGGCTGCTTAGTGCGCTGTTGGAGTAAGACGTCACCATTACTATTTTGCACCACTAGCATGGTTACGATCTTGGGCTGGGTCCGAACCAGCATAGTGTCTGTACTTACCCGATCGACATACGCCAAACCACGCGGTGCCAGGCTATAGCCACCAGGCACCTTTTGGACAAGCTGGTGACGAATCAGCACCTTGAGATGATAGCTAAAGAGATTGGTATCCACCCGTGGCGGGCGCAGATCACGAAAGCGAGCCACCTTGCGATAGCACAACACACTGAGAATCCGCCTTTGGATATGGTGGTTAATCGTATTCTGCTCAAACATATTTGACTCAAATTATCCTATCTATCCATATTTACTATAGCACGCTATGGTAGTGATATGAATAACCTGCCATACAATAGTCACCACAATAATAACCAATATAATCACACGCCAACGACTTGGCTGCCAGAACACAATTATCCACCACACACGTCACACGAACGAGGTATCACACCATCACCAGTCCAAAGTCAGCTGTGCCATATTGCACTGCAGAGTATAGAGATAAGCTGTGATTTGGCCGATGTAGTGCGCGTGCCACGCCGGCCCGGTGGCGAGCGCGAGAATGACGCAGAGCATAGTTGGTCGCTTGCCGCCCTTGCGCCAGAATTACGTGCCTGTCTCTATCCGCGGTTGGATAATGATACGGTGCAGCAATTTGCAACTGTCCACGAGCTGCTCGAGATTGCCACTGGCGATGTCGCAACGTTCGACCTTACCCCTGTGCAGCTTTCCATCAAACAACAAAACGAGCAGCAAGCAGCCCACACATTATTACAGCGTCTTCCGCCCGTTATGCGTCAGGGGCTAGAGCGCTATGAAGCACAAAACACACCCGAAGCACGCTTTGTACGAGCAGTCGATAAGATTCTTCCAGTAGCGATGGATATTGTTGGGCAAGGGGTGCGGGTAGTCGAAGAGGACTATGGCATTAAAAATCTTGCTGAACTGCAAGCAGCACACGACAAGCTCATCGAGAGCTTCACTCAGCGATTTGGCACAGAATTTCCTGAGCTTGCTGAGCTGTATGCAAACCTCGCTTATCATTTTGAGACATGCTATGCACAAGAAAAATCTGCCGACATGATGAGTTCTCACGTCCCTGAGCGCCCTAATCAGCTCAAAGAAGTTGAGCGTAAATTTTTAGTCAATCTTGATGAGATACCAGCAGATATTGACTCATATGATCATATCGACATCAGTCAGGGCTACCTCGCGCACAGCAGTGATGGATCGGAGACACGCGTCCGGCGTTTTGGTGATGGACAACGTTTTGAGCTCACGGTAAAATCGGGCGGTACTGTCGTGCGAGATGAGCAAAATATCATTATTAATGAAGCAACCTTTGCTTCGCTATGGCCACTCACCAAGGGCAAGCGCATCGAGAAAACACGCTACTATGTGCCCTACACCGACCCTGATAGTAACGAGCATACAATCGAACTTGATATCTACCACGGCAACCTTGAAGGAAAGCTCGTCACTGCTGAAGTTGAGTTTCGTGGCCGCGAGACCGAGGCGACACTACGCGCTGAAACATTCTGCCCTCCCGAGTGGTGCAGCACAGATATTAGTTATGATCAACGCTACAAAAATAACGCACTAGCGAGCCAGCAACACGGCATGCTAGAGCTCAGTCAGGTGAGTATGTAATCTTGCCACGGAATGGTATTACTGGCCATTACCGGTCGTCGCTCGCACGCAGCCAATCGCTTTCCCCTCACTCATCCAGCGCTGTTCGTAGGCGGTGAGCGTCTTGTATTCATCAGGTAGTGACGACTCGTGGAGATCGAAAGATAGTTCACAAATCGACCACTGACAGGCAACGAGCTGCTCCAGGCTCCAACAAAAGAAATCGCGGTCGTCATGCTTGAGTAAAAGCGAGCCACCAGGCCGTAGCAGCTGCTCGTACTGGCGCAAGAATATTGGGTGAGTAAGACGCCGGCCAGCGCTACGCCGCTTGGGGAACGGATCAGGAAAGGTCACCCACAGCTGCTTGAGTGAATGAGCAGCAAAGAGCTCGCCAATCTGATCGGCCCGAGCCCGTACAAACAGCACATTGGTGATGCCACGCTCGAGCGCTGTGTATGCACCTTTTTGCAAGCGATCACCCTTAACATCCAGTGCCACAAATACCTCATCCGGGTGCTGCGCCGCTAGTTCCACACTAAACATCCCGGTGCCAGCGCCAACCTCGAGCACTGTCGCACTCTGCCGCACCTCTGGCGCTGCCTGGCACCATTCGTCGTACTCGTAGCAGTTGGTGGCGTTATGGAACTTAGCAAAGCGATATTTCTTGCGTTTGCGAGTAATGATAAATTGCTGAGGGTCAAGATACGTCATGAGTCTATTATACCTGAATCACATAGCCTCTTTCGCGGGTGGCTCCACGCTCCACGTTATTTGGGTGAGGTATGAGAATTCACTATTTGTCTAGCATGTTTTTCACTCGAGCAGTGAGAACCGCTCTAAAAAATGTTGTAATACTTACATCACTGAGTAAGCTTCTAACTTTTTCTCAGGTTATTATGCCCTACCTGAGCCGCTCCACTACCCCATCAGATAGCACCCGCACCAAGCGTGATGGCGGTGTATCAGTCGGCACAGTGCCACCATCATAATAGTAATCGACACCATCACCAAAGTACGCACGAGCTTCGGCAATAGTGCGGGCGGGCGACTGCCCTTCGAGATTGGCGCTGGGGGCAATCAACGGGCCAGTCTGACGCAAGACCGCCTGGAGCCACGGCAGCTGCGGCTGGCGATAGGCCAGCATATCATTAGCGCGGCGTAACCACTGCGGAGCATGGGGCGAATCGAGCAAGATACTCGTAGGCTGGGAGGTATCAAGCGATGGCAAGGCGGGTACATCGGCATACGTTTGGCTGGCATCGGCCACGAGGATAATGGATGATTTATTACTATCACGCCGCTTAAGACGATACACCCGCGCTACTGCCGCTTCGTCATCTGCCCGGGCAACAATGCCATACAGGGTATCAGTCCGGAGTACTGCCACGCCACCACGCTGCAAGGTAAGCACAAGCTGGTTTAATTCATCATTCACATCTGTTATACTACCATATTATGAAGCCAATTACCTCACCCGAGCTCACTGCACTAGAGATTATTATCATTATTGTCGTGGCGATTGCACTGTATTGGGTGGGACCACGTCTGGTGATGTGGCTGACGCGGCATGCCTTCGTTACCACATATCAGCGTACGCTACCTAAGAAGGATCTAGAGAAGCGACACAAGACGCTGGGCGGGCTCTTTGCTAATGTATGGCGCATTATTGTGGTGGTGATTGCGGGCTATGCTATCTTTACTCATTTTTTCAATAGCGCAGCTCTTGCGCCGCTGTTTGCGAGCGCAGGAATCATTGGTGTCGCCTTCGGGTTTGGCGCGCAGTCACTCGTTAAAGATTTTCTCTCCGGGGTATTTATTATTAGCGAAAACCAGTATCGGGTAGGAGATATTATCGAGATTGATGGCTTTGGCGGGACAGTCGAGCGGATCGGTGTACGCTCCACAGTGATCCGCGACGTCGAGGGCAACGTCCACTTCTTCCCTAACGGTGTCGTGCAGCATGTCATCAACAAGACAATGGGCTATAGCAAAGTATACTTCACCATTACCGTTGCGCCTGATACCAACATTAGTACCGCCAGCGATATCATCAATCGGATTGGCGAAGAAATCTCTAGTGAGGAAAAATGGCAGCACAAAGTGATCGAGCCACCACATTTCGACATTCTTGGCGACTTCAATGCGTCGTCGATTAGCCTTGTTGTCTCTGGCAAGACCCAACCATCCGACCAGTGGGCCCTCACGGCCGAGATGCGGCGGCGGATCTTGCGTGAGTTTGAGAAGGAGCACATCGAGCTCGGTGCAGCCTCGCCAGCCAAGCACAAATAACCTCTGCGCCACTGCATACATACTACTGCTATAGTCTGTGCCAGGGAGCGGATAGCCTTGATGATTACCACACTGGTATTTCTACCGGTGTAGTATAATACACTCATGAATCAGCAATTTCCTTCTTATCCTTATCAATCACAGTCGGCAGCTCCGCCTCAGGCTCAGCCCATGCCGCCAACACAATATTATCCACAGCAGCCAGTGCAAACACAGCCACAGCAGCCAATGGCGTGGCAAGCTCCACAGCCACCAGTAGCAGCTCCGGCGCCACAGCCAGCAGCCCCAATGCCGCAGAGCAACCTCGCGCAGCTAGCACCAGCACAGCCAACTGAGCACTCACCCACTCAGCAGCCCGCCCCACTCGTTATGCAGCCAGCTCCCCAGCCTGCACCAGTAATGATGGATGCCAATTACAGTAGCGTTTTCGACGGTACACCACTGGTCATGGCAACGCCCGTCTCGCACTATCGCAATCGCACTATCTTTAGCCAAGTGCCTTGTGTGCTCGAATGGACGACAGCCAATCGCATCCGCGCCGTTGATTTTGACCCCCAAACAAATCAAATGATCGGTGTAGTACTCGACATCGATCCGCAGCAGATTACCAAAGCGGCGGTCGAGGCAAGCTTTATCATTATATGGGTTAATGGCCAGCGCATTCAGTTCGACTTTGCTGGAGCGAACGCCCAGCTGCTGGCCGGCCTTGGTGCCGCGGTGTCACCTGGCATTGGTGGTACTCTCTATGGCCACAATATCGAACAAGCCCTCAACAACGACTACGACTGGTGGTGGGCCGCCATCCAAGCCTACGCACCCTTCGCCAAGCTCGTCAATGGCCTCGAGCGCGACAGTATCATTATCAACAATAGTGTCAACATTGCTCTCATTCTAGGTCTTGGAATACCAATCTTGTTAGTACTGATCGCTTTTATTGCAGCAGTAATTACGTAATTATTTTTAAGAGCAAATCATTTGACCAATCTCCTCTGATGCGTCATAATGGGGAGCTATGAAGCGCACTTTTCTTGCTGTTGTTATGATTGCTACTGCTGCACTTGGCTCTCCAGCCTATGCCGAGCCTGCTGCACCGCTTAGCAACGATCAACTCACTCAAATAAAACAAAACTGCGTCCGCGTCAAGTCTAACCTGCGGCGCATCCACGCTAATGATGGGCTCGTCCGGGTCAACCAAGGGCAACAGTACGAGGTGATTGCTACCCGGCTGATGGCACCACTTAATAGCCGCATCGCTCTCAATCGACTCGATGGTGTGGAGCTTGCCAAGACGACGGTAGAATACAATACCCAGCTTACCGCTTTCCGCAGCGAATACCGCCAGTACGAGGAGAAGCTATCTGAGCTGCTACGCATCGACTGCACCGACCAACCAGTCGAGTTCTATTACCGCATCAAGCCCGTGCGTGAGCAACGCAAACGAGTGGCCGATGTCGCCTTGCGGCTCAACCAGCTACTAAGCCAATATGGCTCACAGTTCGACGTATTTTATAGTAAGCAATTCCCTGCCAAGAAGGAGGTGCCGAGTGCCCAGCAGCCAGCCCAACCAGCCCAATAAACTCGACTTCGAGCACCAGCTGAGCACCATGCGCGAGCACCGTTTTTTGGTGATGATCTGCGGGGTGATCGCTATTGCGGGCGTCATGGTGTGGATCGCCATGGATATGTACAATACCAGTGGTGCAGCGCAGGTTGATCTCAGTCGGCCTGGCTTCCAGGAGGTGCGCAAACAAGCCGCTCGCGATGCCGAGCCCGAGACGTACAAAACTGAAGGCAGCGTCACGAAGGAGTCGCTCGACGAGTTTAAAAAAATGTACCAGCAGCGCCGCAGCAAGATCGCTGATGGCACCTTTGACCCAAACGTCCTGAGTGACGAATCCCTCCAGCTATTCTCTACCAATAGCGACACCGAGAATCAGCAACAAACACAAGCGCCAGCTGAGTAGCAATAGTACCTCACGCTGGTAGCACACCTAAAACTCGCTTCAGTAACAAGCGAGTTTTAGCTTTCTACTAATCTGCTTCTACCTCTGTAAGACAGCTAAACTATTTTCGAGGGAGTACTCAGCGTTATTTATGCTTACAAAAGAAAAATAGCAAAAATAAAAGGATGAGGTAAGACTTTGAGCTGTAGATGGCTAGAGCTATACAGCGTAAGTCTACGAAGTTTGACATTTTTAGCCCTTTAGTGATATAATATGGCTAATATGACTCGCTCGAAACCAGAAGCTGTACCGGATGGCTCAGTCAAAAAAACATCACGACATCTATCGCGCCGCGAGGCGTTAGCAGCGGCTGGTTTAGGAGCACTGAGTGCTCTACTCAGCGGCGACACCCCTCAGCCTTCTGCAGAACAGTGCCAAGACCACGAGAATGATTCATTCCAGCCGGTCGTTGTCCGACTCGGCGTTGTGGCTCTTAATGCTGCTGGCTTCGAACCTGGCAAGAGTAACGAAGAGATATTCGAAGAAGTGCATGTCCATACCAGCCGCATTACCCACACAACTCGTGGTGCATATCAGTTCCACATGACCGAGTTTGTCTGCAACACTGCGCCAGATAGCACCCGCACCAAGGAAGATGGCACGACCGAATACTATTACTCCAACGACCAAATCAAAAAAATCGCCGAAGAATACCGCGAGCAGCTAGACGTACAGGATGGTGAGCATTCACTCATGCTGATGGCCGTTAACACAGCAGGTGTGGAGAATGACGTACTCGGCCTTGCCTTCCAGAGCACCGACGAAGACAAAGCCAAGGGCGGCAACGGCCCGATGGTGCTCGTGCTGAGCAACAAGACTGGTGGCAATGTATACAGCCATGAGATTGGGCACGTACTCTCGAGAGATGAGAAAAACGGCGACCCCAGCAAAGAAAAGCAGTTCGGCAAAGGCATGGGGCACGAGATGGTGATGGACTGCCTCATTACTGATGCCGAGGGCAATATAACGCAGTATTGTGCTGTCGATACCATCCAGCAGCTGCTTGCTATGGGCTGCGGCCTCAGCAAACGCGATAAGTCTGACGCTGTGAATGAATACGCCTCCCCCGTCACTGTCATGGGTAATTCTATGGTCTACACCGATGCCGATACAAAGGTGAGCCAAGTAACGAATGAGGTTACCACAACAGAGGAGCACAAACCAATCTACTCGCCCGCCGAGCTTACCTTCCTCGATTCGCGCCTCCAGGTCGAGTGCACCACGTCGACCGATGGACGCTACCCGCTCTCGTATGACTTTCGCAAGCGCTTTGCCTTGGCGTACTCGCTACCCGCCGACCACGCACTCAAGACGATCCTCCCCAAGGCCGATACGCTGGTCTTTGCACCAATCATCGAGTATATCGATAAAGATACGCCATTTGACTCAACCGATCTAGATGCAGTGCAGCGCCGCATTGGTGTCTTTGCCACGTGGGATAATGGCCGCGGTACGGCACTGCTAGATGTCAGCCTATTTAACAAAATCGACTACAGCGGCAAGAAAGAGAACGTCATTTATGCCGACGAACAACTCGGCCTCGTCGCTGTCTCAGGCTACGACAAGAAGACCAAGAGCGAGTACGTGCGGGTCGTTAGCCTTAGCTCGCAAGAAGGCACTACCCTGCTAGATGAGGCGCGGACGCGCACTGCCGAGCGCAATCAGCTTCTCCTCAAGCCTAAGCAATCAAACGAGCGGTAAGCTGGGTCTGTGCTTATCTATCGCCCTATACTTATCTTGCGCACTATTACAATGAACATTCTGTTCAGACATTCATTGCTCTCCTTAGTGGCGAGACGTCCATTGCCTCCATTTTGTGGTTTTCATCATATCTCCACTGGCTGCTCGCTTTTACGTTTGTACCACACTATGCTATACTAACCAAGTTATGAATATGAAACCTGTCCTCAAACGTTATATTTCTGAATTTGTCTATGGTGCAGTCGATGGTACTGTCACAACCTTTGCTGTGGTGGCAGCCAGTGCTGGCGCGGGTATCTCGAGTGCAATTATCTTGGTGCTGGGCGCAGCTAACCTCATTGCCGATGGCTTCTCGATGGGTGCTAGCGCCTACCTCGCGGCCAGTGCTGAGCACGATGAATCGGCGCGGAGTACAAGTAAACGCGCCTCACCAAAAATCATCGGCTTCATGACCTTTGCTGCCTTCGTTGTCGTTGGTAGTGTGCCTGTTATCCCCTATCTTGCCCATGTGCTGGCACGCGGCTCGAGCGCGGCTCATCCTCTACTGTTTTATATCAGCTCGGGAGCTACGGCGCTCACCTTTGTAGCAATTGGCTATATCAAGGGCAAAGTTGGTGGTGAGAATCCACTCGTTGCTGCCCTGCAAACGCTCGCGCTCGGCGCTATTGCTGCCGCCCTGGCCTATGGCGCTGGAACAGTGCTCGCTGGGTGGCTTGGCGTGCAGCTGTAGGAGCTGCAAACAATTCTAATGATTCTACCTCTGTTATTTATCTTTCTTCTATAACTTGCTAAGTTTTATGGATATGAATATATTTAGTGAGTGTTCATCATTGTTTATGGCATAGTCATTAAATCATAATGGCTGGTTTCGTCACACTCTAGAAATAAGCTTGGCATCTCTGCTCATTTCGCCACACCATTCTTTGGCAACTGATCAATTAGCTCCAGTAGCTTCTCCCAATCAGCTCGCCGGGTGTGGTCGATATCGACATCAACCGCATGGTCGCGAATCGCCCAGAGGAGCGGCTCGGCCTCTGGTGTGATCCACGGCTGCATCTCGAGCGGATAGGCTAGCTGGTCAGACATAAGCACTCCATCGCCATAGTCACTCACCAGCGTGTCGATCGTATACTCTCGGCGAAGCATCCGCGCCCACGTGTGACATAGCGCGATAGCCTCTGCTCGCGTGAGGACTAACTCACTCATACCAGCCCATCCTTCCGTAGTCCATTTAGTGCAGCAGCAAAACGCGGGTCACTATGCAGCTCCTGAACAATGGCGCTCAGTGGTTGTCCCTGCGCCATGCGCCGCACAATTTCGCCCCGCATTTGGCGCAGGCTGCCAGCAAAGCGCGACTGCCGCGTGTAGTGCCGGCTGGTGCCGAGCTGGCCCTTGCCCGCCGCCTTTAGCTCAGCGCCGTAGTCCATTAGCGCCCAGAACCACTGGCGGGACTGTTCTCTATCCATCGTCTGCTCCACCAGCGCCAGCACATCCTTATCCGCCACGCGCTCCTGCCCAGCAAAAAAGTGATTAAAATACACCGTGCGGATATTGGTCTCTACAAAGGCGGTTGGGATTTGATGCACGTAATTCATGATGGCTCCAGCGGTATTTACGCCAATACCAGGCAACGCCACAAGGTCGGCCTGCGTCGCAATAGGTGCACCAGCAGCAAGCGCCTGCGCCGCGCTGTGTAGATACTTGGCCCGGCGATTATACCCCAAGCCCTGCCATGCCTGTAGCACCGCTGGCAGCTGAGCGACCGCTAAGGCCTCGATGGTCGGGAATCGGGTAGTAAACTCGGCAAACTTAGGCAGTACCCGCGCTACCTGCGTCTGCTGCAGCATCAGCTCACTGACCAGCACATAGTACAGCGTTGGCTGGCTGCGCCACGGCATAGGGCGGTAGAGCTGCTTGGCTTTGTGCCATATCATGGCTTGGAATTGTGCTGTGTCCATAGGTATAGTATACTAGAAGGATGAAACTATCTCGACTTATTCTCACAATCGCTATTGTCATTATTGCCGCGTGGCTACTTGGTGTTGTACTGAAGCTAGCCGCATGGGTTATCAACGGGCTACTCTCGCTCGCCGCAATCGTCGTCATTATCTGGCTTATTATGATGTTCATCGAGAGTCGCAAAAAACAGAAATAATTTTCTGAGCTGCGTCGCTCTGTTACATTAGCTTTACTATGATAATGTAGCCAAGAACAGTTGGCGCTGTTCGTTTTGTAAAGTTTCCTCTTCTTCGTCTTCGCTATGCTCTTGTGCGAGGCAATACAGTATGTAAGAGCTGCGCATCATTTTCCTTTAACCCTATGTAAAAGGTTTGGTTTTTATCTCACTTCCATAGGGTGTTTCTTGTAAAGCGAGAGTGACATAGGGTACTAGTATAGCAATACATTACTTGATGTATACGCACGCTCTACCTCTGTTACTATGTTTTCACTCATCGACCGTGCCTAGCTCATGCGCTATACTAAGAACAATGGATGATGAACTGTATCTTGATGAAGTCGTGGAGGTGGTAGCGATTTTTCGGCGCGGGCATCAGCCGTGCCAGCCAGTCAAATTTCGGCGCGGCAATGGCCAAGAAGTGACGATTCGGCGAGTCGGCCTGGGCTTCGAGCATCAGCGCGGCGCACGCACGGTGCATATCTTCGATGTGACAGATGAGCAGGCTGATTACCGCCTGGAGTTTGACAGTATTACACTGGTGTGGCGGCTCACACGAGAGGCCGATCATGTCTCATAGCAATATCAATCCCGCCTCACCACTGATGATGCATATCGATCTTAATAGCTGCTTTGCCACGATCGAGCAGCAATCTCGGCCGTTACTCCGCCACCGACCAGTCGTTATTGTTAATCGGCGCAACCAGCATGCGGCTATCGTCACCGCAAGCTACGAAGCCAAAGCGCGTGGCGTACACACCGGTATGCGCTTACCCGCAGCGCGGCTACTTTGCCCTGATATTGTTCCGCTAGAAAGCGATCCACCCAAGTATCGCTATGTCTACCACCGACTTGCAACCATCCTCAGCGACTACTCGCCCAGTGCCACCATGAAAAGCATTGATGAGGGGGTAATCGACCTAAGCCAAAGCCCGCCTGACATCCGGGCGCGCGGCGCACTGACGATTGGCCAGGAGATCAAGCAGCGCCTCCGTAGCGAGGTTGGCGACTACATGCGCTGCAATGTTGGCATTGGCACCAACCGCTGGCTAGCTAAGATTGCTGCCGGTATCAATAAGCCTGACGGCCTGACTTGCATCACTGCAGATAATCTTCACGCAGTACTCGCTACACTATCGCTCGAAGACCTCACTGGTATTGCCACTGGCTACAGCAAGCGCCTCCACCAGGTTGGTATCCAGACACCACTGGACTTTCTGGCTGCAGACGAAGCAACGCTCGAGCACATGGTGTTTCATGGCAAGCCAGGACGCGACTGGTATAAGCGGCTGCGCGGTTGGGAGGTAGATAGTGATGAGCGCCCACTCAAGACAGTCGGGCGACAGTTCGTCCTCGATCAGCCAAACCTCAATTACGATCAAGCCTTGCGCCGCTTCCACGTTCTATGCGAGGACATCGCGGCTGCGCTCCGGCAGCAATACGTGCGCGCCCGTGGTGTACGCCTCTATGCCAAAAATTATCAAACAGGCCGCTGGCACAACCACGAGCGCCGCGAGCATCCGTTGTGTGATGGCACTACGCTCTTCCAGATCGTCAAGCGGCTCACCAAGTCGATGCCACTGCCCGCCTATGAGATTGGCATGTCGTGCTATCTTCTCACAAGCGAGGCAGACGCACAGCTTGCACTCTTCGACGACCCATCAGATCGCCAGGCTCTCACTAACGCGATCGACGAGATCAACCAATTCTACGGCCCACACACCGTCCAGCCAGCCGATACTCTCGGCATTGCCACGCAGATGAAGCGCAAAATACCATTTGGTAGCGTGCGGTATTTATGAGCATTCGCTGTGTAGTATCGCCATCAGCTCATCGTGCACGATACCATTAGACACAAGTGCACCACAAAACGGCCGCGTATAATCAAGCGGCTGGCCTGATACACTCGTCATCTTACCGCCAGCCTCCTCAACAATAACGTGCACTGCTGCCATATCATACGCATTCACCTTCTCGGCATAATACCCAACGAAGCGCCCCTCAGCCACGCGAACACTCTTGGCTACTGCACCACTAATGCTTGCCGTGCTCACTTTGCGTTCGATTAGCTTATCATAATACTTATGGCGGCGGATATTCGCATAGCTGCACGACGCCGCAAAGATCCCCTCGGCAAGCGTCTGGTGATTCACCTGCAGCCGCGTACCATTGCAAAAGGCACCATGGCCACGCACTGCCCAGTAGAGCCGATCTGTCATTGGTTCATAGCCAACGCCGACGGTTGGCACACCATCAACTACCAGCGCGAGCGAGAACATTGCTGTGGGCACACCCCAGGTAAAGGCCTTCGTGCCGTCGACTGGATCACACAGCCACTTCCGCCCGAGGCCATAGCCCGTCGTGCTTTCCTCTTCGCCAATGACGCCGTCGTCCGGGAAGGTCTCGTGGAGGCGCTGGATCACCAACGAGTTGATTGTTGTATCGGCAATTGTCACTGGCGTGCCATCCGCCTTGGTCTGGCGCTGTTGGTCGCCATCAAAATAGCGGCGCATAATACCGCCCGCCTCGCGCGCAATCTGCTGCGCGGTATGAAGTTCTTGTTCGTACATGCTCATCAGTATATACCGTTGGCTCTTGTGAGTGCAATGCTTAGGCGCCTCATTGCCATAACTAGAGAGATCTAAGGCCGCTCGATCTCATGCTAGCACAGCCAAAATATACAGCGAAAAAGTAATCACTCTCCCCTTGCCATTACTATACACTCGGTGTATAGTAAATACTAGCACTTATAGTATGAGCGAAAGGGAAATATAGCAATGGCAAAAAAGCTTCTGAAAATTCTGGGTATCATCATAGCAATACTCTTCGTGTGCTTTGTGCTGCTTGTGCTTTATATGAACTATCTCAACCAAAGCATCACTGGCGATGATGGTGTGGCAAAGGGTTACGCTGCGAAGTTGAGCCCCAGTGGCACACTGGAGCAACGTTATACTAAGCCAGGCCCTTATCGCGTCACACACCACACCCACAAGAGCGATAGCACAGCCATTAAGGAATACCATATCTATGCCCCGCAGCGCACCGCTCCAAACCAGACTTTCCCGCTTGTGCTAATGGTCAATGGAACCGCTACCTACGCGTCTACTTACGCACCAGTCTTCGAACATTTGGCCAGCTGGGGCTTTGTCGTCATTGGCAATGAGGATGGCTGGACAGGCACTGGCGCAACAACATCGGTCATGCTTGATACCGCGCTAGAGCTTAATGTCGCCGAGAACAGCCCCATTAAGGACTTCGTCAATACAAGCAAAATCGGCATCGCTGGGCATTCCCAAGGTGGCGCCGGTGCTATCAATGCTGCCACAAAATACGGCAACAGTCACCGCTATGCCTCCCTCTACACCGCAAGCGCCGTCGGTCATGGCACCGCAGACGACAACAACTGGCACTACGACACCAGCAAGCTTAAGACAGCCACCTACATGATGGCTGGCACCGGCCCAAGCGACAGCCTTGCCATTAGCCCACTGGGCGACCTGCAGCAGAACTTCCGCGCTCTTAATACAGACAAGCCGAGCGTCATCGCGCGGCGTAAGACCGTTGGTCACAAAGACGTGCTGGAATATGGCGATGCCTACATGACCGCTTGGTTTCTCTGGACGCTGAGCGACAACACCGAAGCAAAAGCAGTCTTCGCTGGCGACAACGCCGAACTCCGGCACAACAACGACTGGCAAGATGTCGAGACAAAGCACATACGATAAAACTTACGCTACGCTAGCCAAGAAACGGCTAGCGTAGCTCCTCCATTGCTTATTGCTGCTTTTGGTCTTCCTGACGTAGTGCTCGCAAAACCCTCTCTTCTTCGCCTGGTGCAAATACCGTCATCGTCCCACCAATCACATCAATAGGTGTCGTCTTGCTGATATTCGAGATAATCCCATCAGTTTCTGACAAATCGTAGGTTGCATTATCATCAAACACAGTGAAGCGCGTTATCGGGTCGCCTGGCTTCCAATAGCTGTCTTCGACGCGCTTAAGCGCCCACTTGATTGCAGTCACACCAAAGAGGCGAACCTTCTCTTTTACCCCCCTAGAAAGTCAAAATGTTCTTCAGGTTTTTGCGGTAAGGTGTCGTGTGTTCTCGTCATAATTGCCTATATTATACCACAGTTATCGCTCTATTGCGTCGCACACTGCTGCAACATACCGCGAGTCATCAACCGCATGACCAGCACCTTCTACCACTGTGCCATGGACGGCGGGGATATGTTGCACGGCAGTATCAAAGACAAGTTTCATCTCAGGCCACTTAACAAACTCCTCCGAGCCGGCAAAAATCTGCACTGGGCACGTGATACGCTGCGCAGCCGCCACCAAACTCACCTGCTTGGCATATTCGAGCCGCCGCTTACCAATAGTGCGCCAATTGCGCTTAGACCAATACTCCGCGCACTCTGCAAATGATGGCGACAGTGAGAAGAGCCACAGCTCACTTGGTGCTTGCTCACACGCCGCTAAGAATGCAATACACGCCCCAAATGAGAAACCAGCCAGGACGGTCTCGGCTGGATCATGCTGCCGATACCGCTCATGTAGCGTCTGCAACCACTGTTTTTGCATAGTGCGATGCCACTGGATTGGCACAAATTCCACCGCGTAACCCATTGCTCGCCAGCGGTTCATAAGTGTATCATAATCGCGGTCGGCGCGCCCTTCTTGGAAGCCCGGCACAAAGAGAATCGTTTTATTCATACAGCTATAATGTCACATTTCTGGTGATAGCACAATGATTTCCTAGCTTACTTTCAGGACTATCTCTCTCCTATCTACTGTTTTGTCTGGTGAACTGTCAGAAATTGCTACTACGCCATAGTTAAGCTTTTCAGCTCCCGTACTAGGAAGCGGTTTTTGAGCGTACATATGTATCTTTACTATAGGGAGCCCTATAGTTACTGACACCAGTCAAATATTCTCAACCAATACCACGACAAGAAGCAACCTATCACTTCACCCTCTTCTCCGCTATACTAGATGTATGACAACACTAACGAAATTTGCCCACTCTTGCTTTACTGTCACAATTGATGGCCAGAGCTTAGTCATTGACCCAGGTGTATACACCGACGATTTTGTTATGCCGCAGCAGGTAGTGGCAGTTCTCATTACTCATGCCCATCCCGACCATTGTAGCCCTGCGCTCATCAAGCGTATTATGCAAGCATTTCCTGAAACAGAGATTATAAGTATTGACGATATCATTGTAGACAATACAACGATATCTCTGCCAGAGGGCACACTCTCTATTCACCACGCAACAGCCGCAGTGCCTGGCGATACGCTCCAGATTGGGCCATTCACGCTTGAGTTCTTTGGCGGTGAGCATGCCGTGGTGAGCCCAAACATTCCGCGCCTCCACAACCTTGCCGTGTTGATCAACAATCGCATCTACTACCCTGGTGATTCCTTCGCTTTGCCTCAGCGCCCCATCGACGTCCTCGCTCTGCCAGTGGCCGCACCATGGCTCAAGTTCTCCGAGGTACGTAGTTTCTTGCAGGCCGTCGTGCCACGCCTGGCTTTTCCTGTTCATGACGCTATCTTGAGTGACGCCGGCAAGGGATTGATTGATACACTTTGCACAGCAGCGGCAGCAGAGGTTGGAGTAGAGTATCAGCGATTTAATATAACAACATTACCTCAACAGGATAAGTAATCTTTATATTTTCTTGACAACTAATCGATATATATATATATATCATCGTTCTTGGAGCCATCAAGCCTGATTGCTCTAGCCGCATATGCGGTTTCGTTATGCAGTGGCTTGCCCTGCAGCTATCTTCGAGGAGAAGATATGGCGACTGGCCGCCCCCAGAAGGGTATGACCAGAAAGAACCACCACGATTCGTTGTCTCAGTCGGGACAGCAGTGCTACACAAGCGGCAACAGTACGTCGCCGCGAACGACATACAGTAGCGCTCCCACGCCGAAGGATACGCCGTCGAAGGCGAGCACACCGCGGATGGGGCGTGGCGGTAACACGAACAGCAAGGCTCCCTACAAGAGCTTCTAGACCGTTCGCTGCCACCTCCCTTCTCATTATCACAAGGAGGGAGGTGGCTCTATCCCCGTCATCGGTGATATATTAGATATGACATTATGATTACTCATCTCTATTCATTCTATGATCTACCGTTTGATCATGATGTGTGCCATGTGTATGAACACTTGGTTTTACAGCGATTCTTAGCACTCCTTGAAAAGCACGGTCTGTGCCGAGCGTTTGTCGGCAATGTGCACGGGCAAACTATTGAATCCACGATATTTTTTGAGCTAGAAGTCTACACTGCCCATAGTAAACAACTATTTGAAACAGCACTAAAAGAGACCAAACCATTAAGTCCTGCGGCCATCCAGCAAGTACTTGGGCATATTGAAGCAGAAATGCAAGCAACCATAGTAGTTGACCAGCCCGCACTTGATATACAGCTCACTGCATTAGCAAAACACATCAACGGCGCAACGCAGACGTCCACCATCACACCCCCAAGCCCGCTGAGCATAACTGAGTCACCACACGTATTTGACAATATCACGCTCAGCATCGAAAGTACCAGACGCAAGCGACGACGCGACACGCGCTTTCTTTTGTTTCTACCCAGCTTTGCTGGATATTGCCCGTGATGGGCTACAAGATCTGGCCATCTACCCAGCTAAAAGTGGTACATTTACTGCCTACTACGATGGCAATGCGGTAGCGCAACAATTTACTATCAAAAAGAATGTACCATCATCGCTCACTGCGTTAGTAGAAAATATACTTCGCACTTTTCCGGTACGTCAGCATCATCATGCAATCGCACACATGGCGAAGGTATTTGCCACCGATCCAACGTATTTTTCCATACCACTCCACTTTTATGAAACGACAAACACTCAAGCAACGCGTGAAATGCTTGCTCGGTCTATCACACCAGCACACCTCCATACTATTCTAAGTACAGCAACGGTAACAGTTAGTAAATCGTAGAACAGTAGTACCTACTTATTTTCTCGAGTTAGCGCTCGCTCGCTCCACTCCTGCCAGCGGCCGAAGCTGCTCTGCTTGGATAGATCCAAGAACTCGCCAGTACTCCACTCCACCAGCCGCATGCCAAGCTGTTGGATGAGATACGCAAACACCTCCGTTGGCTCCTTGCTACCTCTGACGAAGAGCCCCATGGTGATGAGGTGTTCTCTATGTTTGCTCAGGCTAAATTCAATCAGCCACTCTCTCTTCTGCATAACAAGCCACGACGGGTCGCGAGTGTCTAGCTGCGCATCGCATGCTTGGGCGGCCTTTTCGAGCTCGGTGATCATCTGCTGGTGCTCAAGCGGCACGCAGTCTTCTTCCGTCAGGTCGCTAACCGACTGAATATGGCGTTTTGTTTTGATTGCGGTGAGATCCCAGCTCATAGAGTATCCTTTGCTTGTGAATCTACTTGCGTGAGGATTGTCTGCAACACTGTGTCAATCGGCTGTGTGCAATCTATGGTCGTTGCGCCAATCTTCCGAAAGTTATCTTCGTAGACTGGCCAATAGCGAATGATATTTTCTAGCTCGCCAGGTTCCTGACCATAGCTACCAGCTAGACGCTGAGCGATTCGCTGCCGCAAGACTTCCTCGCTCGGATACTCAAGGAGAAAAATAGCGTCAAACAAATATGCATACTGATACAAATCATGGGCCGAGCCAAAGACACCCGTCAGTCCATGAGACTGCCGTATAATATTCTCCAGCCTACTACTGATAATTCGCCATTCATGATGTAAATTAAGCGGCTCTACTGGCTCATCGATCTCTACTGTTGGGATATTCGTCTCTTTGTGTACCCACCCTGCAAAGCCTTCGTCGATATCGTACGTTTGGTATCCTCGACTGCGAAATATGTTACGTAATGTTGTCTTGCCAGAGCCTGCAACGCCAGTGACGAGGTAAGCTGTCACGACAACCCCAACTCCTTCAGTTGCCCAGGTTCTACCTGCGCGGGTGAGTCCATCATGACGTCGACACCGCTGCCGTTTTTGGGGAAGGCGAGGGTTTCGCGGACGTTATGCTCGCCGATTAGCTCCATCAGGATGCGGTCAATGCCAAAGGCGCAGCCCGCGTGTGGCGGCGCACCGTAGGTAAAGGCCCGCAGCATGGCACCAAACTTCTCTTCCACATACTGCCGGCTATAGCCCAGCAGCCCGAATACTTCGTACAGCACGGCCGGGTTGTGGTTGCGCACACCGCCGCTGCAGATTTCGTAGCCGTTCATTACCATATCAAACTGGTCGGCCAGAATGGCCAGCTTGTCTTCGTCTGTCTGGGCGGCTTGCAGCGTGCTGAGCCCACCCTTTGGCATACTAAAGGGATTGTGGCCAAAGTCGAGCTTGCGCGCATGCTCATCCCACTCGTAGAATGGGAAATCGATAATCCAGGCCAGCGCCACCGCCTGCGGATCCTTCAGCCCAAAGTGCTCAGCAAACTCACTACGCAGCCGCCCCAGCACGGCATTGACCACGGGGCGCCTATCGGCCCCAAAGAAGACTGCATCGCCGTCCTTGGCCCCTGTTTTGGCTTGGATAGCGGCCAGTTCTTCTTCAGTCAGGAACTTGGCAATTGGGCTCTTGGCCGCGCCGTCTTGGTATGTAATGTAGGCCAGGCCGCCTGCGCCCTCGGCTTTGGCGATGTGGGTAAAGCCATCGATCTGCTTGCGGCTGAGCGACGCACCGTTTGTGACGCAGATTGCCTTAATACACGCCGCGTTCTGAAAGACGCCAAAGTTCGTCCCGGCAAACACGTCCGTTAGCTCAACCAGCTCCATGCCAAAGCGCAAGTCTGGCTTGTCGCTGCCGTAGGTTTCCATGGCGGTTTGATACGGAATGCGCGGGATGGGTTGGCCATCGCCAGCTGGCAGATCACTCAGATCAAGCAGCGTTTTGCCAGCAAAGTCTGTCACAAGCTGCTGCATGAGTGGCTCCATCATCTGGCGGACTTGCTCGCCATCTTCCACAAAGCTCATCTCGAGATCCAGCTGGTAGAACTCACCATACAGGCGGTCGGCGCGCGGGTCTTCGTCGCGGAAGCACGCAGCCAGCTGGTAGTAGCGCGGCACGCCGCCAACCATCAGCAGCTGCTTAAACTGCTGCGGTGCTTGTGGCAGAGCGTAGAATTTACCTTCTTGCAAGCGGCTGGGGATGAGGAAGTCGCGCGCACCCTCGGGGCTGGAATTTGCCAAAATCGGCGTTTGGATTTCGATAAAATCGCGCTCATCCATATATTGGCGCATGCGGCGGTACATATCGGCGCGGCGGCGCAGCATCGTTTGCAGCTTGGGGCGGCGCAGGTCGAGGTAGCGGTAGGCAAAGCGCAGGTCTTCATTCGCTTGGTTGGTCTCGCTAAAGGGCTGGATGGGCAGGGTCTCGGCTTTGTTCAGCACCTCTAGCTCGCTTACCACAAGCTCGATACTACCACTGGCAATATTGGGGTTGGCCAGACCCTCACCACGCTGACGCACCTGGCCGCGGGCCCGCAGGACGTACTCGTCGCGAGCATGCTCTGCCAGGGCAAAGGCCGCAGTTTGCTCAGGGCTGACGACCAGTTGCACCAGGCCAGTATGGTCGCGCAGGTCGATAAAAATCAGGCCACCATGGTCACGCCGTGCGTGTACCCAGCCGGCCACAGTGATGGTTTGACCGGTGTAATCCGGCGTTTGGTTGGCAAGTATTCGTTGTGTCATATCTGTTAGATTATACCACAATTTCAGGCATCATTCTGCTCGCCCATGGGGAGGGCACGCGGCTGCGTGGGTTCGGGCAATGCTACTGGCTGGCTATACACTTCGTCATCATCCGCCGTGGGAGCATGGCCAAGCAGCGCCTCGATGCAATCATCCAGTGTCACCATCCCCACCGTCTCACGATAGGTATTGACGACAATGAAGACCTGTTGACGCGTCTTGATAAACGCACCCAAGGCTTGCTCGAGCGACTGCGCCCCGTCGATGTAGTATACATTTGGGTCCATCACCGTCTGCACCTGAGCTGACACTGCCTCCTTAAGCGACATAAAGTCGCGGGTATGTAGCACGCCAATAATATGATCAATGTCGCCATCCACCACTGGGAAGCGGCTATGCCCCGTGCGGTGCAATTCGTCAAGTAACAGCGGCCCCACCATGGCGTCTTGCTCGACTGTCTTGATAGCATTGCGTGGCACCATGACTGTTTGGACTGTCTTACGCGCAAAGGTTAAGCTCCCCAGCGCTTGCTCACGCTCAACTGGCGGCAAGACTGATGGCCGCGCATGGCGCACCAGATGTTCAAGCTCAGCCCGCGACCCCAGGCGAAGGTTCGTCTCTACTGGCGGCACAAACGAACGGACAATGCGCACCACTCGCGGGAACCGCCCAGCAAAGCTCACGAAACTCGGCTCAACTGCATTATAGAGGCGCTGGGCAATCGCGTGCACCCAGCCAATCCGTCCCACACCACCATAGAGCAGTGCCACCACGAGCGCAACCAGCACACCACCGCCAAAATCAAATGCACCAATACTTGCCATTACCATCAACACTAGCAATAGCGCCACCACACAGCGCTGAAGCGAGACGAGATCATCATAGACAGCAATACGCCGTAACTGATGGATCGCTGTGCGATTATTCTGCTGGCGACGCCGCTCGAGCTCGTATTGACTCACTGGCGGTATATCAGGCCATGCACTACCAGCCAGGATGAGGGCAATCACAAAGATAGCAAAGATGATGATCATGAGCATTTCCATGCCATCATTGTAGCGCACTCCCCTGATCGGCTCAATGCTTTGGCCCATGCAGCACCTCTGTCAGCTTGATTCGACCTCTCGGGCACGATATAATATGCAAGAATAAGGAGGAATGTTTCGTTTATGACAAAAAAATCATGGCTGATCTTTGCAGTGCTCTGCCTCGCAATCTTGGGTGGGCTCGTGTGGCTGTCGCGCCAAGGTGAGTCGATCAATCTGTCGGGTGTTGACCCATTGCAGGTACAAAGCGCCAGTAGCCAAAATGGCGACATCGCCGACCATACCCACGGGAGCAAATCGCCCAAGGTAACAATCATCGAATATGGAGACTTCCAGTGCCCTGGCTGTTCGCAAGCCTCGCCTGCACTCAAGGCAGTCACTGAGAAATATAAGGATCACGTGCAGCTCATCTTCCGCAACAACCCTCTCTCGTCCATCCACCCCAATGCACTCGCGGCAGCAGCTGCCGCCGAATCAGCTGGCTTCCAAGGCAAATATTGGGAAATGCACGATAAGCTCTACACCGAACAAAATTCGTGGCAGTCACTCGATGGCACAGAACGCACCAACTACTTCGCTACCACTGCACAGGGGCTTGGCCTTGATGTTAACCGCTTCAAGACCGACCTCGCTGAGGCCGACCGCTCAGGTGCCCGGATTAAGAAAAAGATCGCCTTCGATAAATCCCTGGCTGGTGCTCAAAATGCTGCTAGCGCCACACCAGCTATTCTCGTCAATGGCAAGAATGTAACCAATCAATACGTCAAGGACGGCAAGCTCACCACCTCAGGCAGCTCAGATGCGCGCCAAGTGTGGGCCGACGCTGATGCCTTTGGCAAGCTCGTCATCGAGCCAGCCCTCAAAGAAAAGGGCGTCCCCTTACCACAATAATCCTTACATCAGTAAGCCAAAAACCACCTCATATCAGAGGTGGTTTTATTATTAGTATTAGGTATTCTTGGTCGTATCTTGCGTGGTTTGTTGGGTGGTGCCTTGCTGGGTTTGCGTGGTGGTATTTGCTCCATTTGACGGTGCGCTTGGCTGAGCACCGCTGCCCACCGACTGCCCTGCTTGGCCCGGTGGCGACATACTCCCCTGGCTGGTTTGACCACCCATCATACCATGGCCACCAGGGCCACTTTGGCTCGATGCGCTGCGGCTATTGACCTGCATACCACCAAGAAATCCGAGCGCTGCCGCCACAATCACGCCGCCGATCACCGCCGTGATCAAACCAGGGTTGGTCGTGCCTTTGGCCTGCACTTGCATGGACGATGGGGATGTTGGCGACGCACTACGCTTCTCCACTGCAAAGCCATCTTCTATTTTCATACATACTCCTTTCGTTATTATGGTTCGAGTATAGGGAATGGGCGTTAAAAGAAGCTTAAAGTGAAATCTTGCAGACCCATCGCATTGTCGCACGCTTTTCTCGCGCTCAGCTCACACTATTTTTTGCATAAGCTTCGTCCGAGTGTGCTATCTAATAGGGTGCAAGAAAAGAATACCGTTCTTGACGCAGTATATTACTTCGTACATACTCAGTAGTATGAGTATGGTGACAACGCGTATAAAATTAGATGAAGATATCAAGCGTCAAGCCCAGGAAGTTGCAAAAAGCGCTGGCCTAACGTTGAGCGCGTTAATTAACAGCTACCTCACGCAAATCGTTGCAACTCGCCATATTGAGCCGTATACCCCTGAGCTAACGACGCCGCAACTCGAAGCACTGCTTGCTGAAATTGAGCCATCGCTAGCAACTGGTAATAATTTGAGTAAGCCGTTTAACTCTGCCGAAGAATTTTTAGCTGATCTCAAAAAGTAATACAACCCATATACTCTTGCTGTCAGCTAGTCCAAGTCCAGTTTGAGACGCGTCTTTGCTTATTTATCAAGCATCCCTTTATTTCTACAGAACGTTATCTACTACGTACTCTGCCTGCCAGCAAGGCGCAAGCTTACCGTAAAGGTCGTGCCACTACCAGGCGTACTGTCGACAGTAATTTTGCCGCCATGTTCGGTGATGATCTGCTGGGCAATCGCAAGCCCAAGGCCATAGCCCTGGCCTAGGCCACCAGTGCGAGCTTGGTCGGCTCGGTAGAAGCGCTGAAATATTTGGCGCTGCGTGGCGGCGTCCATCCCGATGCCTTGGTCGATGATCTGCACCCTAGCCCAGCGATTAGTACTCTCAGCGGTGATGGTGATGGTGGTATGCTCCGGGCTGTACTTGATGGCATTGTCGAGCAAAATGGTAAAGAGTTGAACAAGACGCTGCTGATGAGCCCGCACCATCAAAGGTGGCGTGATATCGTCAATAGCAATCGACTTCGCTTGGGCAGGTGCCACCACCAAGTTCATCGCTTCGCTCACCACAGTTTGCAGGGCAACTGGCTGCAGCTGCACCGCCGAGTGGTCGTGCCGAAGCAAGCCAAGCATTGTATTGGCTAGCGTTTGCAGCCGCGTCGCATCGGTCACATTCGCTTCTATGACGGTGCGGGCCTCAGCTAGGGTGAGCTTAGGGTTGCGCAGTGCTACTTCATTCGCAGTACGTAGCGCGGTCAGCGGCGTGCGCAGCTCATGACTGGCATCACTAACGAACTGTGTCTGGGCGTGCATATTGGCGCGGATCGGCCGCAGGGTGTGCTCCGCGAGGAGATAGCTCATCACACTGCCAATCGCCAACGCCGCGAGATTCACGAGCACCAGCTGAACGATCAGCTCTTGCCGTGCCTCAGCCGCTCGCCGCTCGAGGAAGCGATTGACAGCATGGTCGGTAAAATGAAATTCTTGCTCCCTGCCTATCTCACTCGGTGGGCGCTGCCGCTCCAATTGCGCAGCCGATGTCTGATAAAACACCAGGCTAAACCCGAGGCTCATTACCATGATAATCGCAAGGTAGGTACCAGCCAGCCGAAGTGTTGTAGTGCGAAAGCTCATTGGCGCTGCCTCATACTGGGTCGTCCTTGATGATGTAGCCAAAGCCCCGCACTGTCTCGATAATCGGGCGACTATCTGGGAATGGCTTCTCGAGCTTACCCCGGAGGTAGTTGATGAAAACCTCGACATTATTTGGCAAAATATCGGCATCGAAGTCCCAAACGTGAGTCATGATGTTATTCTTGCTGAGGATTTGATTCTTGTTGCGCAGGAGGTGCTCGAAGATGGCAAATTCTTTGGCCGAGAGCGCGACAGGCTGACCAGCTCGCGTCACGGTCTGCTTGACCGTATCGAGCTCGATATCAGCCACGCGCAGCACGGTCCCGAGCGCTTCTTGGGGACGCCGTAGCAGGGCACGCACGCGAGCCGCTAGCACATCGAAGGAAAAAGGCTTGGGCAAATAGTCGTCTGCGCCGTGGTCGAGCCCCGCCACAATATCCTGCGTCTGGTCCTTGGCGGTGAGCATCAGCACTGGTGTGTGATTACCCGCGCTGCGGAGCTTTTGCACCACTTCGAAGCCATTCATTACTGGCATCATCACATCAAGAATGATCGCATCATACTCATCGGCCTGTGCAGCATTGTAGCCATCCTCGCCGTCAAAGGCGATATCGACAGCGTAGCCTTCTTGCTCTAACCCCTGTTTTATCGACTCGGCAATGCGCCGCTCATCATCAACGACTAGTAGTTTCATATCCTTATTATACCGTGTTATTCGTCATTATAGATCTATATTGCACTGCCCTGGATTTCTCTTTTCAGATACCCGATGGCGTGCTAAGAATGAATATTTCCCAAGAATGTTCAAGTTCATCATTACATATTGCGTAAGCTGTGTTAGCCACATTATCTCACCCTCTTAGTGTCATAGTGGCGATGCTTATCCTTCGTATTGCAGGCTAGTATCCCAGTGCTGCCTCGGGCCAGAGGCGGCGCATCATCTGTTGGCCACGGCGGCTGACGGTGATCCACCAATCGCCAGTCGTCATCTTGACCGTAATGAGCCCTTTGTTCTTGAGGTGCGTAAGCTGCGCCATAAGCTTTGGGCGGCTCATGCGCAGGCTCTGCTCCAGGCCGATCACATCATCTTCGCCATGCTCGTTGATCTGCTGCAAAACAAGCGCTTCATCTGTGGTGAGAGTTGGTTGCTGTGTCATTGTCGTATACTCCTTGTTTATGGTTGTGTCTGTAGTATGCACGACGTGGCTTAGGGCAGTCTTAAAAATTCGATTTTTTGCTACACCTAGGGAATTAGAGGTGAAACATAACGGTATATTATAGCTTGTATACTGTGTTTTCTACCTCTGTTCATTCCTCTTATGCTATACTAACTCTATGAATCCACTTGCCATGATTACCTACCAGACCAAAGACTATCCGCGTCTGCCCGATGGAAGGATTGACTACACTGGTCAGCCTATCTGTTTTGTCTTCAATTGCGTGGTATGCTACGGTGATGAGATTTTACTAGCGCGGCGTAGCCAGCAAGAGGTGGAGCAACCGCGTATGCTCAATGGCGTCTCCGGCTTCATCGACCGGACCGATACGAGTATTACGGTACTGGCCGGGCAAGAATTGGCCGAGGAGCTAGGCATTGACCCGCGAGATACAACTATTGTGGTGGCGCAGCAACCCCTGATGCAGATCGATGCAGCGCATAGCCGCCAGTGGTATGTGTATCCGGTGCTCATTGAATGTGCGCAGCGCATAACGCCTCGGCTTAATGCCGAAAATAGCGCAGCAGCGTGGTATCCACTCACCGAGATCGATGCTCTGCCGCTGCTACCGTTTTATCATGAGACACTTCGCGCTGGTCTGGCAATGCGCCACAAGTAAGCTTTGCGTTAGTTGAGGTAAAAGAAATAATAAAGAGCCAGCCCAAAGACTGGCTCTTTATCTCTGTTACGATACGGTCTAAACTGTATGCGAGAGATCGTACACGGTATATTGCGTGCCACCGTAGTCAACTTTGGTGCCAGCACTCGCCGCCCAGGTAGCGATAGCAGAGTTGCCGCCCGGCCCACCATGATGATGGGTAGTTTGCGTTTGGGCCGATGAGGATTGTGCAGTCGATGGAGCCGATGAATTTGTTCCTGCCTGCGTCGATTGCTGCCCGCCATGCCCACCTGGCCCATGCTGACTCACTACGTAGTAGCGCACACTGCCCTGACGTACCAGCTGCTTGAACTGCTCGAGCGTGAGCGTGCTGTCGCTGCCGTTAAAGCCACCGACTGCCATCACCGCCTTGCCTGTGGAAAGCTGGATCGGTGCCGATTCATTGGCGCTGTTGACTGCCGCAATCCATGTTGCATTCTGCTGGTGCGCCACAAGGTACGAGACAAGAGCGGCTTCTGCCTGGGCTGATTCGTTATTCGTGCCGCTCATTGCCGTCGCACCCGGACCCGCTGTAGGAATGCTTCCACTGTGCGCTGTCGCTATTGTGCTCGAGCTAAAGGCTACTGGTGCAGCCATACTGGCCAGCACAGCCATAGCAAGAGCCGTTCGCACATACCACCGAGGGAGTGTTACCAGTGGCACAAGCGTCATCACAGCCGCTGCTCCACCAGTGATAATGACAAGCCAGGTGAGCCACGGCCAGGTATTGCTATAGCCAAGCATAATCACACTAACGATCGTCGTAAGCAGTATCGTCAGCGGCACAAGCCAAGCCAGCTTCGTGCGCCGCGTGTACGCTTGCCACAGATATGGCGCGCCAATCCCTACCAGGGCGGCAACGCTTGGCGCCATCGCCACAACGTAGTATGGATGGATCGTCCCACTCGTCATACTAAAGATAATGATATGAATGAGCAGCCAGCCAAGCCACAACAGTACGCCAACGCGCTCTTTGTTGTGCCTTGGTGCACGGCGTAGCAGCCACAACACGAGCCCGCCGCCGATCACGGCTACCACAAGCAACCAAGCAATATTAGGGCCAAAGCTTTCGTTAAAGATGCGCAGCACCCCTGTCTCGCCGCCAAAACCAACACCTCCTGGGCCGCCGCCGTGCCCACTCATACCACCACCGGTTGGTGGCGTCATGGATGCTGCCTGCGTCGCTGTATGGCTAGCCGTCTGCGTGGCAGATTGCGTCGTGGTTACCGCTGCTTGGTCCATCTGCGCTACCCCACCACCTGGCGCTTTGCCAGGGCCACCGCCACTACCGAGCAAGCGACCAAAGCCATTGTAACCAAAGATCAAGCTCCAGATATTATTATCATTGGTACTGCCCACCCACGGGCGATGAGCCGCCGGAGTAAGCCATACAAGCACGCTCCACCAAAAGGTCGAGACAGCCGTCACCACACCAGCCACACCAAGATGCCAGAGGCGCGTCACGAGCTTTGGCCGGGCGCACACTAGATAAAGCAGTGCCATCACTGGTAGTACCAGCAGCCCCTGCAGCATCTTTGTATTAAAAGCCAGGCCCGTAAAGAGCCCTGCGAGACTCAGCCACAGCACTGGCTTCTTATTCTCAAAGGCGCGGAGGAAGGTATAAGCGCTGGCCGCTAAAAAGAGCGTCAAGAAACTATCGGGGTTATTAAAGCGAAACATCAAGGCAGCTGCTGGCGTCAGCGCCATCACCGCACCAGCGACGAGCCCTGCCTTAGCACCATACCACCGCTTGACCGCTGCATAGACAAGCATAACTGTCGCGACCCCCGCAAGCGCATGCGGCATGAGCATGCTCCACGACGAGAAACCAAAGAGCCGACCACTCAGCCCCATGATCATCATGCTGATGGGCGGCTTATCGACACTAACAAAGTTCGCTGCATCAAGGCTGCCAAACAGCCAGGCCGTCCAGTCGGTACTCGCTGCCTGAGCAGCGGCAGCATAATAGCTATTGGCCATGCCATTGATAGTCAAATTCCAGAGGTAGAGCACACTCGTTAGCAGCAAAAGTCCAGCCACAGCTGCTAGCTCACCAAAGCCCGTCTTGCCATATTCGCGCCGCACCCGCGAAAGGCCCTTGAGGTCATCTGTTGCGGTCTTGATGATATGAACGCGCGAGTCGGTGTCTTCGACCCACTCAACTGGCTCCTCGTGGATGGTATAGCCAGCGTACTCTGCCTTGACGAGCAGCTCGGTATCAAAAAACCAGCCAGTATCCTTGATGCGAGGCAGAATCTTGCGTGCCGCATCGCGCCGAATCGCCTTGAAACCGCACTGGGCATCGACAAATTTTGTCTTCATCGTCCGGCGAATAATCCAGTTGTAACAGCGCGAGATAGTGTCACGCTTGAAGCCGCGAGTTGTACGCGACTGCTTCAACAGGCGCGAGCCCGTCGCCACAGCTGCCTCACCCATAATCAGCGGGGTGATCATTGGGACGAAGCTGTCTAAATTGGTAGAGAGGTCGATATCCATATAGGCCAGAATATCGGCCGAGCTCTGTAGCCACACTTGCTTGAGAGCCCGGCCACGGCCTTTCTCGGCAAGCTGGATGAGCTGCACCTCGGGGTAATGCAGCGCCAATTGGCGCGCCGCTTCCGCTGTGCCGTCCGTGCTACCGTTGTCGGCAATAATAATGCGCCAGCGATGCGGCACATGCTGTGATAAATACGCGTGCAACGTGCTCACCGAGCGCGCAATGACATGCGCCTCATTAAGCACTGGCAGCACAATATCGATACTAAGCGTCCGCGGATTAAGCGCACGCAGCACCGGCGCAGCGGGCGTCTCTACCACTGCGGCTGATTGGGTCATGGTTGCTGTTTTCATGTGTGGTATTGTGCAGGAGGGAGATGAAAGCTAGCTTAAAGAGACTCCTGCAGAAGCGACGTGCTCGTATCAGCCCATTTATTATTTTTCGCTGTCTTATTCTTCCTCTAGGAAGTTATACACTATTCCCTCGTGTGCTCTGCGAGCATTTGTGCAATCATCTTCGGTGTCCATACCGTGCCATCAGCAAAAACCACTTTCTCGATCTGCTGGCTTGTGCTCTCATGCAGTCCGTCGTATGAGTACGAGCCAAAATATCCTTGGATAATGATTTTATCACCTGTACCCGTGATAGCAAGCTCGAGACTCTCATATGATGAAAGATGGATACGTCGAACAGTCACATCACGCGGATTAATGCCTTCGCCAAACTGCAGTGTGTCAATGCCGCCATTATCACCTATCGTGTCAATGCCATCCCCTCGCTTGAAGGTATAGGTATCGTTGCCGCCTGCACCATATATCACATCATTACCCTGCCCGCCAACCAGTACATCATCTTTCTCACCACCAATGAGATTGTCGTCACCATCATCGCCATAGAGTGTATTAGTGTCTTGTCTGGCGCCCTGCACAGTGTCATTACCAGCCCCACTATGTACCGTGATACCATCATCATCAAAGGCATCAATAGAATCATCGTCAGCTGTACCTTGTAAGTTATGCGTCATGGTGCGGATTGCCTGCTCATCCCACACGGTGCCATCTGCAAAGACAAAGCGCTCGACACGATGACCTGGTACAGGACGGTTCCGTTCTGTCCAGTCACTCGAACCATAATAGTCTTTGATGCGAATACTACCAGAGCTCTTTATATCTAAGACAAGATCATAGTCATTGCCTGGCGTGCCATACGGGCGACTCTCATAGCGTGCTGTTACATCGCTTGGCACGATACCCGCACCAAACCGTACAGTGTCAACACCACCAAAGTCGCTAATCGTATCATTGCCATCGCCGCGGTTATAGCGATATGTGTCATCACCAACCTGAGAATATATCTCATCGTCGCCTGGACCACCAATAAAATGACCAGACCCACCTAGAGAATCATTGCCTGTGCCGCCATATAGTGTATTCTTTTCCATACCATCTAGTTGATCATCGCCAGCCCCACCAAAAATCGTATCACTGCCAAACCCACCATGGAGAGAATCGTTGCCATCACCACCGAAGATCATATCGTCACCATCTTTACCTTCGATATTGTCATCACCCGCCTCACCTATGAGCGTATCATCAGAGTTTGTCCCAGTAATATAATCATTGCCAGCCCGTCCCTCGACATAAACAGCACGTTTCGTCGCACCATAATCAGGGACATGATCGTACCCATCAATCCTATCATCCGCTGATGTGCCGACCACACGAATGCTCTCACCAAAGACCATCTGCAGCCAACGCGCCATCGCATCAGGCGTCTCTACTATAGCAGCAAGTGTATCGCGCGTTATTCTAGCTGCACCACTCAGTGCACCCAGCACGGCAATATCGAGATGGAGCGAAGTTGTCCATTGCGCAGCCGCAGTAAGTTGTGTCATCAGCACACGAGCAAAGGCATCGGCTTGCTCACCCATAATCCGACTTGTTTCATATACACTAGACGTAAGGATATTCACCTCATCGCGAATCACCTGTGCCACATCGACAATGATCTTCTTACCGCTTTCAGCGACAGAAAGCGTTATTCGCACAAGCTCTTCAGCTGTAGCACTTGGAATCTCAACAACGATGAAATGAACACCATTGGCAATACCGGTATACACTCCCAGTGTCGTACGAAGTGCACCAGCCAATGTACTCGTGATGGAGTCTCCCTGTGGTACAGTGGCTGCTAGCGTACCATCATCAGTTAATAAACTGCTTGGGCGATGCGCATCAAAAGCTAGCTCTTGGCTAGTATGATTCGCTGCATATCCGAGTGATGCTACGCTTGCAGCTGCCATCCATCCCATAGCTGAGGCATGCTCGCCATTGCGTGCTGCCATGGCAATGGCACCCTGCGCATACTGCAATATTGCCACATAGTCACGGTCCTTCTTACGAAGCTCATCACTATTCATATCCTTAATGTACACTGTGCGGCCCAGCTGCACGCCATACATGCCAATGATATCGTGCTCGTTGGTGTAGTCCGTTACTGAGGCATCATAGTCCCGCGGGTTGACATTTTTCAGCACTTGGCCAATTCCTACCGCGTCGAAGGTGACTGTCTTATATGCACCACCAGTTTTATACGCCATATACTGCGCCAGTCCACCACCGAGTGAATGACCGGTGAAGCTCTTAGTGCCTACATGAGCACCGCCACCAACTTTCTTGATCGTCTCGGTGTAGAAGGTGTAGGCATCGTGGAATTGGTTCAGCCCATCCTGCACAAAAACATTCCCACTCGATGCAATCGCAATATCCGACTCAATATCTTTGATCGCCTCCCAGATATTTTTATCAATATCTGTTCCGCGGTAGGCAAAGACAATGTCTTTGGTGGCCGGATCTTGCACAGCAATAGCCGACATACCAGATGAAATGGTTGTGGCGTTAATGAGGTGCCAGGATGCGAGGGAGGAGAGGGGTTTAAGGTCAAGGCGATTGTTTCTAGGTACTTTCTTAATGATTTCTTTTAAAGATTTGTTGATATCATTATCAGAAAACGGCTCATATGCCAATGAGCTCAAAGTTAAAAACTGTTCATCTTTTACCATGGCTATATCCTCCCTTTACTCTTTTTAAAGCAATCCTTGGAAGTTTCCTGCGCCGTTTTCTCGCTTATACCTCCATACTCCTGACAAATATATCGCGCATCTTCAGTTCTGCTATTTACAACGTATCTCACAGCATAACTTTTCGGGTTTTTTGATTGGGTATACTCCATAAGTCTTCTTACGTTTTGGACATCCTCTTCTCTTACCTGGTCCCCTACTACAACAATAGATACTTCATATATAATATGGTCCCCATACTTTCGCAACGTCTCAGCAAAAGCTGGCGTACCCTGTATCCCATCAGCTACATCAGGAGCAATTGTAATATCTGGCATATATTTTACTGCAGGTATAGACAACTTTTTAACCATCTTGGTAAGATCTTTTTCTTCTTGCTCATTGTAAAGTGCCGAGAGATAGTTATCGCGGTAGAGCCGGTGATCTTTCTCTAAAACGCGAAAGGTGTAAGAGCTACCCTCTCTATATGCATCTGCAACTTTGCCGCCCCTTCTTGCAAATCCTCCCCCTTCAATTCGATAGTTCTTGATAATAAAGTGCTGATGATATTTTTTCTCTAGATAGGCGCGCATTTCAGCCTGAGCTTGATGAGCCTCTATAAGGTACTTAATATGAAATATACCGATCAATGTACCAGTTAATAGAAGTATGACGCATGTCGGAATAATGATAACGCGGAGGATACCACGAAAAAGAATGGTGCGGAAGCTTAGCCTATTATTCTCGTTTGGTTCTTTCTCGTGCATGTTTTCTGTCCTCACCCCTTATTCTCTAAAGCATTCATTGGCTTGTTTTTCATCTAATAGACGCGTACCTTCTAGCTGTATATTGCACACTATGTCTGTGTCCATCTTCGTATCATGTATGCTGTAATGTATAATACGGTAGCCAACTTTTTGCTGATTGATATATCTAATGAGGCTCATGAGATAGTACCGATCCTGGTTATCGACAGCCAATTGATTTGTATTACGATTAACACTTATTATGTAGTGTATGTCTTTTCCATAAGATGCTATCGCTTCTTCATATGTTTTAGGTGTACCGCTCAGCGACTGTGCTGTATTGTCTGCAAGACTGACAGTGATGTCGGTCTGCGCCCACGAGTTATTTATGATATGATCCTTTATCAACTTATCATTCTGAGAGCGGGACCATATTACACCTGGATAGTTATCTTGATTGCCATTCGATGAGGTGTTTACAGAAAATCGTATATGAGGATCTCGTATAGGGTAAGCATTGGCAGCTAGTACTCCCTCTACGCCGAGGCCGCTGCTCTTCCGCTCTGGTTTCTCAACGATGAATTCCTCATTATATTTGTTTTGTAAATAAGTTTTCATTGTTGCTTGAGCTTGATTCGCCTCAATACCGGCCTTGAGATAGAATCCACCAACAAGGAAAAATATAACAGCTGTTGGAATGATGATGATGTAGAGAATACCACGGAGAAGAATGATGCGGAAGCTTAGTTTGGTGTTATTATTTAGTTCCTTCTTGGACATATTCTCTTCTCCCAACAACCCCTATTTTTTGGCTACGTGACTATTATAGCGCAAATACAGAACTATTGAGTTGTTCTTATTCTGAAAGTCGTAGCGTTGATGAGGTGTCAGGATGCGAGGGAGGAGAGGGGTTTGCGTTCGGGAGAAATAGATCCATCGCTATGGCGATAATTGTCAATTTTTCCCTGTTTTATGAGCGCCTCAATAGATGGCTTCTCGCCACTAGAGGCAAAACTACTTAGGGATGTACTATTAGGATAATGAGCTTGATGCCAAGCATTGTTCTCTTTTCATAGCTTTTTCTCCTTCATTTCGATATATTTCCCCACATCCTGCGGCGAGTGTATACCGCGTATACTTGTTTCTTCGACTAATGCAACATATACCGTGGGGTTCTCATAATTAACAGATAGCGACACACCGAACTCTCGCAGCTTGACGATTATCTGGTATATCTGTGCGGCTACATCATTATGGACAACTCTACTCTTTATACGTACAGCGACATGTATATCTTTACCAAATCGCTGGAAGGCATCACGATACAATGGTATCTTTTTTCCTATCCTTTGGTTCACTGCAGGTATACTGTAAATTTCTATTGATGCGAGTGATGTGTCGGCACCAAATACGTTTTTTATGATAGGATCAATATCCTTTTTGAGGTGTTTTGCCCATATCGTATCAGGATATCCATCCCAATAGCTATTGCTGTACGGACTATCGCCTGGGAAGCCCTTCACCATAAACCGAATCGTGTGGTCACTTTTAGCGTACGCATCAGCCTTAGCAACACCATCTACTCCAAGGCCAGCTCCCTCGATTCGATAATTCTCTACTATAAATTCTTGGCCATACTTACGTTTGAGGTATGACTGCATATGTGATTGAGCAATATGATCATCAATGGTAGATTTTGTGTAAAATATACCAAATATTACCAACACGATAACTGTTGGAATGATAATCATGTAGAGAACACCACGGAAGAGGATGGTGCGGAAGCTTAGGTTGCTGTTATCGCTTGGTTTTTTATTGGACATATTTTCTGCTCTCAAGATCCCTATTTTAGCTACGCGACTATTAGTAGTGTAATTATGGAACTTTCTAGTTATTCTTTTGAAGGTTGTATTTTATAGGCAAGTGCACTTAGTGCAAGATATTGCTCTATTGTTATGCTCATATTTACAGACTCTCCTTTTCTTGAAACATTGTGATTAATGTTTCTTGTGGTGTGGACTTTAATGCCATGATTGTTATATCCAAATCAAACCTCTTACCTCCAGCTGTTTGTGCTTGGTAGCGAATAGTAGTATCAACGGTATCTGGCAGATCCTTTGCAAGCTCTTTAAGATTATCGACGACGTGCATTTTTTCCTGATATTCTCGTGTTTGGTGTGTTTTTTGAATAGTGATATCATATGGAATTTGCTGCTTATATTGTGCTGCCGCTTGTGTAAAACGTGGTATTACACCGTCAACTTGTATATCTTTCGTTTGTAGCGTCATAGACGATTGGATGGTTACACTATACACTACATCTTTACTAAAGATACGCTGAATAATAGGTTTGAGTCGATTAGTCTCTTCTTTTGACCATACAGCACCAGCATAGCCATCATGCTTCCCTGAGGATGACAGCATAACAATGAAGCGGATGTCTGTGTGATTCTTCGGGTAGGCTGTTGCTTCAAACCACCCTTCTACACCAAGCCCACTTCCATTCTTTTCTGGTCGTTCGACGATAAATTCTTCACCATATTTACTATGTAGATATGTTTTCATTGCTGCTTGAGCTTGGCTAGCTTCAGCACATAATTTGAGATAGAATCCGCCAACAAGGAGAAGCATGATGGCTGTTGGTACCACAATTACATAGAGAATACCACGGAAAAGAATGGTGCGAAAGTTTAGCTTATTATTCTCGTCTGGTTCTTTCTTGCGCATGTTTTTTACCCTTCCCCTACTTTCTACTCCGTGACTATTCTTACATTAAATATAGAACTTTCAGGTTGTTCCTCTTCTGCAAGTTGTTTAATTGATGAAGCGCCATGAGGAGAGGAGATTTAAGTTCAAGCAAGTTAGTTCTTGTGGCCAAGTGAGAGAAAATTTCTTCAAGGGTTTGTTTTGATACATCATCTAACAAACTATTTGGTATTACTTGATAAGCAAGCGATGGCAAGGTAAGATACTGCTCAACTTTTAAATTCATTTTTTCTCCTTAACTATTTCTTTATCATATATACGAATATCCTGGTTTTCGTGAAGTATTTTTGCTATTTCATCTTCTAAGAGCACTATGCTGTGCTTGGTACCATTTTCGTACCATTGGTATATCAGTTTAGTTTCAGCAGGAACATCCTTAATAATCTGCAACAACTGCTTGACTCGCTCATAGTGTACTAACGAAGAAGCATCGCTTTGCGCAGTTACTTCTAGCTTATAGAGTATACTTTGGCTATGCTTATGTGCTACCTCTTGAAATAACGGCAAAGCCTTAGTGTCTGTAACAGCATTGCCAATTTCGCCTGTTGCTATATCCACGGTAGACACGTACGATCCAGCCATTATTTTATCGACCATCGGTTTTATTCTTGCCATTTCTTGCATGCCCCATAGTGTATCTACATAATCATCCCATGGATCTGAAAGTGACATCATCACCTTAAAGAGAAGTTTTTTGTTCGCTACAGGATGAGCTACCGCTTCAAACCACCCCCGCACCGCGAACCCACTTCCGTTTCGTATTGGTTTCTCGACAACAAATTCCTCATTATACTTGTTACGTAAGTACGTCTTCATTGTCGCTTGAGCTTGACCAGCCTCGATATCTAACTTAAGATAAAATCCACCGACGAGGAAAAGCATAACGGTCGTTGGAATAATGATGACGTAGAGGATACCACGGAGAAGAATGGTGCGGAAGCTTAGTTTATCGTTGTCACCTAGTTTCTTATTGCGCATGTTTTCTACCCTCACCCCCTACTTTCTACTCTGTGACTATTCTAGCACGAATATAGAACTTCTGATTTCCCTTTTATACGCTATATCTGTCTAGATACCACATCGATAAACAGTCTCCATCCTACTCCTCATTCCTTATCAATCACCTCAATCATCAGTTTTTCTTCTGTTTTACCATGCTCACTCGATGGCCGAAGCTCTGTATCGTGGCGCTTTGGTGGTGTGTTGATATCCTTTCTATCGTCTGCTCGTTCTCCTGCGTATTGTCGGCGTGAATGAGTAATCACTGCCTGCTGCACAGCATCACTCCCAGAGCTTGTTAGTAGTAGCGTCTCACCAGAAAGGGGCTCCTGGGCGTGTACTGCTGCAAGGCAAGCATAGTACTGATGGGCTGGCAAACGACTAATCTCCCCTGCCTCAATAAAGGGCCAAAACAGTGGTAGCAGGCGCTGTTCGTCTTGTGGGCTGCCGGTTCGAAAGCAAATGATCGTACCAACATTTGCAAGGATAATATTTACTGTCTGTTGGTCGCGTTGTTGTGCAGTCGATTGTTCTGCCATAATCATAAATACACCGTATTTGCGACTTTCTGACAGCATCTGCACAAAAGACGTGGTAGCAAAATTCTGAAATTCATCAACATAAATATAAAACGGGCGACGCCGCACTTGTGGCATGCGTGCTCGGCGCAAGCTCGCCAATTGGAGTTTTGCAAGGATTGTCACGCCAAAGAGCTCCGCAGTATCTTCACCGAGTCGTCCTTTCGAAACATTACATATGAGAACTTTGCCAGAGTTAATAATATCATCAAAATCTATCGTCGACTTTGGTTGCTCAAGAATACGCTTAGCTGAAGCGGAGAATAAGAAACGACCAATTTTTGCTGTAATCCCTGCTGTCATCTTTACCTTCTGCATACCACCAGCTTTACCAAATTCTTGCTCCCAAAAGCTGGCTAAATCCTTATTTGTAAGCGTCTTGATGACACGTCGTCGATACTGAGTATTATTCAGCAGATCAAACACGGTAAAGAGTGTTGCATCCTTCTGCGTGAGTGCGGTCTGCACTGCATTACGCAAGACATATTCGATACGATGACCTCCGGCGTCATCATCGCTAAAAAGCTTGCGAAACACCGAAACAACTGACTCAGTAATGAGATCCTTTTCTCGAAGCAAGGCAGTCCCCTCGAGTCCTGGCGGTATCTCGAGAAGGTTAAGACCAAGTGGATAGTCCAGATCATCTGGGTTAACGTAGACAACATCCTTTATGCGTTTTGGTGGAACATAGCGCAGCATCGTTTCTGCCATATCGCCATGCGGATCAATAATTGCAAGCCCATTACCTTGTTCCATATCCTGCACAATCTGATATTGCAACATGGTTGTCTTGCCACTACCCGTTCCTCCAACGATATACTGGTGGCGAGCACGTTCTGCCTCGGTAAGGCCAATTGGTGTCTCAATGCCATGATGACGATTGAGGCCAATTACAACCGAAAAATCTGGATGGTCCTTGAGAGAAATTGGTGCTGATAGCGTGCGACTCAATGATACGATACGGTTGTCTACCTGACTACTGTCATGCGGCACAAAGTGGTAGAGGCTTGCCAGCTCGGTTGAAGCAAGTGTGAGCGTGTTCCACGGCATAAATGATGGTAATCGGTTGACTGCATTATACTGCCGTATTGTTGCCAGAATAGGTATGTTGTATGTTGCTTTAAGCAGCTGATGTGGTGGCGCACTATAGCCAGTCATAGCGGTTTTCAACACTTCGGCATGGCGTTTTGCATCAGAGCTTGTCACTAAAATACGCAAATTGGCACGAAAGAGTGGCTTGGTCACTTTCTGGTAAATACTTTGCATCATTGCAAGCTCAAAGGTGCCACGTGCCCATGGCTGGTCGCGGTCAACGCGCGGCTGGGAGCGTTGCACCGTATGGTAATGGCTCGCTGTAAGATGGCTTGTAATATCGCTCACTATACTTGCACCTATACCAGTTATTATTTTAAGCAGCGCCATTAGCTTCCCTCCACCGCTCAACCTGTCGCGATAATTATCCTGCAGAATATTTTCATTATGAATCAGTCTCTCTGCCGCTCGCTCCGCCCCACGTACCCGGGTTGGCGAGAAAACAAGCTGAAAGGTAATCTCCTCGTCGTCGCTCAGACCAGTCATTGCATGGATCACGTAGCTCAGTGGATCTCTTTGTTGGGATGCTGTGAGAAGTGTCAGTGGTAACATATAGTGGCCAGCCTCGCGAAATTCAACCACCAGCGTTGGCTTCGTGATATTTCGCGTGATCTCGCGCACTTTTGCTTCAGGGAGATGTGTCATGATAGCTTTCTGCAGGGCTTGCATTTTTGCATGCTCAACCTGTACAAGATAGCGAACACCGCTCTGACGCGTCGCAACAATCTCACAACTTAGTACTGACACGCGGCGCACTATACGATCACTATATGGCCGTGCTGCTGTAAATCCATGAATGACAGTAAAGAATTGTTCAACTGCTTCCGGTGTTTTTGTTGCTGCAGCTGGTGGCGTTATTTCGAGCCAGACAAGCGATCGACGCATCAGATAGCGACGGTTGTTGATGCACCACAAGATGATAACAAGACACCACACCACTCCTCCCCCGATGAGTACACAAACACCTAGCGTGGCATACCATACGATGTCATGTGCGATGGAAGCTGTGGCGTCCATAATGATGCTCCTGTCTTAGTATGAATAAAATGAGCAGATTGGGCTGCATCTTTTGGGAACGTGCGCCGGGAGACAACATTAAGCGTTGGTGCATTCATCTCAGAAATTGTCCATTCGCCTATTCCATCATCGACGTGAATGACGTAAGCAACGTGACCATAGCCGCCCTCATCCGTTTGGTAGACTGCACCAACTGCTGGCGTCTGATCAACAACATACCCATCGCGCCTCGCATAATCGTCCCAGGTGTTAGCATTGCCCCATGTTGTTGGGATGGGGCTGCCAGCCCACTTGCGCATTGCATACGCCCACCAGGTACAGTTACCCCATGCATAGGTGTTATCTGGCATTGCCTCGCCACGATAAAAACCCTGTTTTTCGGCTGCATGTGCGCTTGGTGTATGTTTAAGAAAAGATACTGTTGGCGCGCCCAAAGAAAGTACGCTGATGATTGGCAGAAGGAAGAGCACTGCAAGCGTCACGATACTGAGGAGAATCAACCGCCACACTCGAAAGCCAACACCAAAACGAAGTACCTGCATAATCACATCAATCATGTGCCATATACCTCTGCCGGGTCAGTTGTAATACACGGGTGCTCATGCTCAGCTGCGACAATCTTGACAGCAACATGTTGTTGATCAGCAATCAGCAGTGCATCACCTCGCTCACACGTCAATAAAAAGCTATGCTCATATTCACTCAATCCAAACTCATCAACCACGCCCTTGATTGTTGTTGTATCTTGGCGCATCAAGATCCGCATTGCACTTTGCGACGCAATAGCACGCCCGTATTCATTATGGAGAAAGTCGTTCGCTTGCTGCGAAATTATCGAGACACCTAGGTAGTATTTGCGAGCACGCCGCACCAGTCCAGCGACAAATCGTGCTGACTCTTCATGTTGTAGCAGAAGCCAGCCTTCATCAATTACCAGCAAATGCTTTGCAGGGTGCGCCATTACACGGTGATTAACAAAATGAGCAATGATCAGCATCATGATCTGACGAAGATTTTCTGGCATATCCTTGATGTCAAACACCACTAAGCGGTTATCAAGGGTAACATTCGTGGGTTCATTAAATACATGGGCCAGCGAACCAGAGACATACTTCTCAAGCTTCTCGCATAGTTTTGTTTGGCGACGCTTGCGCAGCTCTGCATAGAGGTCTGCAAGTAGTGGTGGTTGCTGCTTTGCCTTTTTATAAATTCCAACAAGTGCCTTATCAACCGCTGCTTTTTCGCGAGCCGATAAACCCTCGACCATCAGACTAATAATCTCCATCACATCTTGCATATGCTCGGCACTACCGTCAGTGTCGCGATACGTTGTTGCTGTATCAAATGGATTGATCTTTTGCTTACTTCGTGTCGATAGCTTTATATATGTGCCATGACATGACTCCGTCAATCGCTGGTATTCTCGCTCAGGGTCAATCACAATTACTCGCGTTCCTTGCATCAACTGGCGAATAATTTCCACCTTCGTTGTGTAGCTTTTACCCGCACCAGATTGAGCAAACGTAATCGAATTTGCATTTGGTAAGCAAAATCGATCAACAATAACCAGCGAGTTATTTGACGCATTCACTCCATACAAAATACCTGTCTCATGGACTAATTCTGACGACATAAACGGAAACGTCAGAGCTGCACTTGAGCTATCGAGATTCCGTCTTTGCGCCAGCTGGTCATCACCACGGGGCATAATAGCCTGCAGCGCTTCAAGCTGTTGGTAGCGAGCCACTTTTGCATAAAACAGCTGCGCTGATAGATTTGCTTCGAGAAGCCGTGTTGTTTTATCCAGTTCCGCTTTACTGTCGGCTCGGACACACACATACACCGCAAGCTGAAACAGTTTCTCTTGCCCACGCTGAATTTTATCGCGTAGCTCAATTGCCGACTCAAGTGGATCACTAATTTCGGAACCAACAATTTTGCCATCGCGCACCATTGCTCGACGCATCGACTCAAGCTCGGTAATCTTGCGCTGCAGCTTCGGTAAGGCGACATGCGCATTAACCTCGTGGAGGTGGTAGCTCATATCGCTATCATGATGAAACGTTATCAGGCTATCCATCCAGCCTGAGCTGGCAACGAATGGATAGCCAACAATTGCAAGCGTGCGCATATAAACACCATCAATACATACATGGTCAGCCTGTTCTTGTAATCCAGCATACGTTATGACATCAATCATATCTTGTTCACCAAAGAGAATGTCTCGTTCGTGTTGCTGCGCAGGACGCTTCTTTGGTTGGAGCTGCATCTGTGCTTGGAGCCAACCAACCAGTTTTATAAAATGCTTCGTCATGATATCTTCTCCTTTTGCACAAGCGTCTGATGAATCATACGAAGCGCTTGCTCAGTCAGTGGCTGCGTTTTTGCCTGAATCGGGCTATAAAAGCTATAAAATAATTCAAGCACTGCCAAACTATCAAGCGGATATGTTCGCATACCCAGGCGCGCCATGCCTTTTGCAAGGATATCAGCTCGAAGCAGGAGTTGCTCACGAATAAATGAGCCATCTACCTTCTCAGTTGGCTGATATGGAATAACGATATAAAAGCGACGTGTCATAATGGTATTATTCGCAATCAGAGAACGGATGAATGCTCGATAGCGTTGCAATTGCTCTTGGTACATTGGTACTGTCTCAGCCTGCTGCTGCGCATGTAATTCAGCAAGATAGGCATTCATCGTGATCTTGCGGGTCCGCACGAGGATCTGAATTGGCCAGCTGATCGAGTTGAGAAAACTCTCATATGTATCAATAATCACATCTTGTTCTTCCTCACTCCGCAGCTCAAAGTTTACGGCCGATACCGATACAATCATTCGATATCGTCTGCCCGGTAATTCCAACACTCCATCCTGCACGCCTTGTATTGCAATTTGCTGGCGAGCACTCGCTTTCTTAGTTGACTTGTGTAATCCGAACATGAACGCCTCCTTTTGTATCAGTTGCTATGCGTATGTGAGCCGCGGGGTCATCAATCACAGCACGAGCTTTGGCTCTCGCCGACGCATCAAGATGAACTGGCTGATGGCGACTCACTGTACGAGGTGATGCGTGTGCTGATATATGTGCTTGGTCATCTTTATCTTTGTCTTTATCTCTTTGGCGATACGCCGTCGTATTTTTATCTGCAACATAATACATTGGACGCTGGTTATAGCGAACGATTATACTCACCCAGTGAGCGAGAATGACTCCCCTGACCCGTATCGACAATATACTACCAACCGTCAACACAGCCGCTATGATGCCATATTTATACCACGCTTCACCCATCATTGGCGGCAACACGACAAACACCCCAGCTCCACATAATATGGCACTCACTAAAATAAGAATTTGCATAAAGCCAAGGCAACCGATAATTCGATCCTCTACCGTAGTAACCTGAGCTGGTACAACTGATACTCTCATCATTTCCTCCCTTTTTCTTGTGGCGATACACGCTGATGCGATGGTGTATCACGCTGCACTCGTTTCGTCGTGTACACAGATGGTGGCGTGCCAAGTGGCTGATGGACTGGTTGCGCTTTTATCGATGGCACAGGTAACTGTGTCATCTTTGGCCGTAATGCAGTACGTATCCGTGTCTTCACCGTAAAGGTTTTCTGCCTCACTCGCGCCATTGTGCGCTGCGCAAGCATTGAATGAGGTCCAGCCACGTAGTTGATGCCATTGATAAACTGTCCGCCAAGCTTCTTCATCGAGCGAGTACCCATACCGACATAGCTCAGTTGCAGCATTACTCCTTGCACTTTGAGCAACATCACAATTGTCGCAATTCCAGTGACAATTGCCATCAGGACACCACTCCCTTGTGGCGCTTGAGCAAGGCCGACTAGCAGCGACGAGGCTAACTGCAAAATAACAACATGAATAAAAATAACGAATATCGTTGTCAGGTATGTTTTGAGGGCAGTCTCAGCAAAATCACGAAACCCTGGCACAAGCCAGAGCAAACTCACTACTGGTGATAGGACCGTACCAATGTAGAGTGTCACAAGTCGCATGACGTAATAAATAAGGAGCACGACTGCACAAACAACAAAGACGATCATAATACAAAGTGCTGCAATGCCCTGGCCAGCAGTCTTCTCTACGACGCCAGTCAATGTGCGCCAAACTGGTGTCGCACCAGACACCTGTCCAATCGCCGTTATAAGGACATTCGACAAGCTAATCACGCTATCAATAAGAAAGATTGAGCTATTCATGAGCAAGAAAATTAATCCAACTCGTGGTAATATCTGCTTTGTATCAACCTCTTCTAGCCCAAAGCTTTGCGCGCTCATTATCTGGAGTCCAAGTAAGCCAAGAACAAGAACTAATAGACTATTAGCAATGCCCGTCATGACAAGCCACAGATTAAAGACACTCTTATTTGTTGCCATCAGCGGTGTTGTCGTGGTAAAAAACTCAAGCGCATGCAGCACTGGTGCAGCGAGCGTATTGAGAATGGTTGAGCATAGTCCTGTTATCATTGTGATGACTGTCTCAAGGAGCCCATTTTGCTGCGACTTTGTTTGTATGGTCTCAAGGTGAGGTAATGTTGCATGCTCAGCAGCCTGCGGCGAACCATACGCTTGTGTCAGGACAGCAACCAGTGTCGTCGCTGCAAGCACAAGCACGAGCCCAAGGATTGCTTTCTTGACGAGCTCTTTTGCGTGCTCCAGCTGGTCTGGCTTGCCGCGGCTCATCATATATTGATAGCCAGCATACACAATAAACAACACGCATATCAGTGAGGCGACAGCAGTAAGGATATGCATTGCTGGCGCTACAAAGTCACGCACTGTCTTGAGCGCACTCGCCGTATCAGCAAAGAAGAATAAACTAGTGCTTCTCATTTCTCTAGCCTCCAAACGACTGATGTGCCAACGATGTAACAAGGTTAGTCAAGACATACGCGGCAATAACAACCACCAAGCCGACCGCCGACCAGGTGATAGTGCGCTTTGCCCGATCAAGCTGCTCTGGATTACCCGAGCTCGTAATATACGTGAGGCCACCAATAACAAAAAATCCAGTCGCAATTAAGCCAGCTAATCCCGCCACGACCTGGATAATATTTCTAATGAAATTTTCGATATTACTCACCCCGACTGGTGCTGCATACACAGCACCACCCATCATAATTGATACTCCTACAGCAACCCCAGCTGCAATGCAATAACTACTTTTTTGTGTCATAATTACCTCCCTTGACAGAAATAAAACTTTCTTGTGTGTTTCTGTCATGTTTTACGGTAGCAAGCAATACAACAGGTGACAAGACGGCACTTTTAGGGAAGGTACCATACTTTGTGTGCGTTAGTTTCTTGATAGTGCAGCACGATATCAGAGGTTATCTGTCAATAGATGCATCACATAATTGTTCAATTATTCCACTATATTGGATCATGTTTTGTGTTATTCTTGCAGCATTATTGAGCAGCGTAAGTACAATAAAACCGCTCCCTTCAGAAGATAGTGGTATCGCAAGCACCATTCTCTTTTGTCGGCGCAGCACAACATCTGTGGGAGTTAACACGCTATGGGAACGACACCTTCGTTACAAAAAGTGTGCCTTATACTGAGCACCAGCATCCTGATTACTAGCGCACGGCTATTGATATATACATTATGATTGGACTCTTTGGTGCATTCTTTATTCCCTTTCGACTTCTCCGACGAAACAAACACAGACAGCAGCAAGTAGCACTCCGCCATCGCGAATTACTTAATGTATTGCAGCACCAACGGTTATCCAAAGACTAACACGCGAGCATCTTCTGTCGTCGATCATACATTTTTTGCGACCGACAAATCGCTTCGCTGTGATCATGAAAATAACACTCAATATCATTAGCAACACCTAATAGTTTAATCCCCATCTCTGTTAGCCGATATTCAACTTGTGGCGGATTAGTCGAGTGCAACACACGCTGGACTATGCCACCGCGTTCTAGCTGCTTGAGGCGCTCCGTTAGCACTTTCTGCGTTATCTTTGGCAACATACGAGATAAGGTTGAGTAGCGTTTTGTCGTCGTGCCAAGTGATTGAAGAATTGGCAATGTCCATTTCCGAAAGAGAAGGCTTGTGATTAAATCAAGTGTTGCGTCATCTACCGTCCTTGTCATAATGTGCTCCCATTACATTATTGATCTATCTAGGCAAAAAACCTCTCTGAGAATTATGGTATATCATAGCCCTCTCTAGAACTAAACTAGCACGATGTCGCAAGTACGTCAACTTTATTTTAGGCATCACGAATCTACATCCACGCTTTACGAGGCAAGAGTATTTTCGAGAACACCAGACTCAGCATAAATACCGAAGAACCATCCGTTATCAAAATTTTACACCTTCAGACAAGCTACCCTTAGTCGAAACTCGAGTTATTGTCCCAGACTCGTATGTATTCATGTTACCATCTCCTCTCTAACGCTATCCAACCTGCCGCTACGGATGCTGCTACAGATAGCTCATTGTTCATGAGCATAGTTCGTAGCCCGTCAGGTGTTAGCTGTATTACTTCAATATCCTCAGTATCATCAAGATGTTGCCTATGCTTTATAGTGACATTATCAGCAAAGACGATCGCTATCTTGACACGACTATTCGTAGGGTCCTCGAAAAATGTAGGTCCCTCTACAAAAAGACTGGAGGCGCCTCCAGTCTCTTCATATAATTCCCTTTTTGCAGCAATTAAAGCAGATTCACCCGCATCAATCTTACCCGCAGGAAATTCTATAACACTTTGCTGCGCTCCGTGTTTATACTGACGCACCAGTAAAAATTTGCCTTCATGAGTGCGTGGAACGATCAAAACGGCGTTCATACCCTCTCGCACGTAATAATCATCGAGGACTTTGCCAGACGGGAGCCTGACGGTTTCAATATTTAGCTTGTACCACGGTGAGTCGACTAACTTCTTTTGACTTATAACGTTCCATTCTTGATTCATAGTATTATTGTAGTGCATTCTCAGATCCAGCACTACCATCAACCGTAGCATAAGTAGTATAAGCGGTGTCATACATTCATGTATAAACAAGACATCTGCGCCCTCGCGGTTCCCTTTCACATTGTGATACACTGTACATCATAGGACTCCAGCGACACACGACAAGTGAGCTCAGACGTGTTAGTTTTTATCTTTTCTCGTATGTAGTAAAATACTATACATGAATACTCAAGCGCACCACGTTATTACCGACGAACACTTGATCGATGAGGCGCTATCTCGCTCAGTTGCCGAAATTCTTCCGAGTAAAGACAGCCTCAAAAAGGAGCTACAAAGTGGCCGCCGTCTCACATTCTATCTTGGTATTGACCCAACTGCGAACTACGTTCACCTTGGGCATTCAACAAATTATCTGATACTCGAACGGTTCCACGCTCTTGGCCACCGGATTATTGTGCTAATTGGCGACTTTACCGCCATGATCGGTGATCCGAGCGATAAAACCTCGATGCGTGTGCAGCTAACACGTGAACAAGTGCTGGAGAACCTACAGACATTTAAGGCGCAAATTGGCAAGATCCTAGACTTTAACGATATCGACAACCCGATAGAATTCCAGTTTAATTCGGAGTGGCTCTCCAAGCTAACATTTGAAGATTCCGTGGAGCTTGCCTCCAACTTTACTGTGCAGCAGATGCTCGAGCGCGATGCGTTCAAAAAGCGAGTCGCTGCCGAGAAGCCACTCTTCGTCCATGAGTTCTTCTATCCGCTGATGCAGGGCTACGATTCTGTGGCAATGGATGTTGATGTAGAGATTGGTGGCACCGACCAAACATTCAATATGCTGGCTGGCCGTACATTGCTCAAGCGCTACAAGCAAAAAGAAAAGTTTGTCATGACAACCACACTGCTCGAAAACCCAGAAACCGGCGAAAAATTAATGAGCAAAAGCCTTGGCACCGGTGTGGGTCTCGATCTGAATGCCAAAGATATGTTCTTTAAAATCATGCAGCTGGCGGATGCGGGCATTTACCAGTGTTTTGTGGATTGTACGCGCCTGCCTATGAGTGAGATTGCTATAATTAAAAATCGGCTCGACGACGGAGAAAACCCACGCGATATCAAAAAGGATCTTGCCCGAGAGATAGTGTCAATGTACCATGGAGCGAGCGCCGCCGTTGATGCTGAGCAGCAATGGATCTCTGAGGTGAGTCAGAAGAATCTTGCCAAGGATATTGACGTCATTCAGGTGGATGCCCACGAGTCAATTATCGATATCATTGTTCGACTGGGCATCACAAAAAGTCGCGGCGAGGCCAGACGGCTCATCAAGCAAAATGCCGTGAAGATCAATGACTCCAAAATTTCCAGCGAAGATATACCACTTGCTAACGGTGACATTTTGCGTATTGGCAAGAAACACACCCTCAAGGTAGCCTTGCACCCGAATCAATAGCATGATGCGGAAAACTGGTAGTATAGCAAGATGAAGAATTTATAAGAGTGGGCTTGCCTTCATGCAGTCATCTTTCAATCTTACTATCATCGATAAGTGATAAGATATTACTAGTATGTACACCCGCACCATCGTCATACCATCCTCCAGCAAGACTCAAACATTGCGCCTGGTTAAACCAAGCCCAGCTTATGCGCCAATTACCATCCAATGGATTCATCGGCCAGAGGTGACACAGTATTTAGGTGCGGATTTTTCGCAGATGACTGAGGAAGACGAAGTAGCACATCTCCAGAATATGCTTGATGATGACGATCGGTACAGCTGGATGATCGAGCGCAACGGCGAGATCGTTGGCAATATTGAAATCAACGATATAAGAAAACTTAGCCACAAATACGGCGTCACAGCTGGGGCATTTTGTACACTGATTGGCGATCCGAAAAACTGGGGTCAAGGTCTTGGGAGTTCTGCCAAGCAAGCAGCTTGTAATTGGGCGTTTTCTGAAGGTGGTTTTGAAATAATTGAGGCAAAGGCCTACATGCAAAACGTCCACAGCTGGAATGCGCTCGAAAGGCTTGGCTATCGGTACACGGGAATCGAGCAAGGTGAAGTTGCAGGCGAGGCAGTGAAATGGAGGGTGTATACACTGGCGAGGGCTGATTGGCGGCAACTGGATTGGGCTAAGTAACAACTATCTTATTTCTCTTACTGAAGCGCACCCGAGACAGAGGTCTTGACTTGATTAACGCAGAGACTGCAAGCATTTCTTCTATACAATCGCTAACTTCTGGATAGTCGTACTTTCTCAGCACTTTGTTTATCTTGTCAACTAATTCCGAATTTGGCACAACTAAACTAGTTATACTCTTACCATACTACACATGCATCAGGAATGTGTTCTTTTGCGGGTGACCTGCATCTCATTACAACGCAATACAATTGACTGATTATATTTGAATATGATTGAAGGTGACTCTACAAGCAGTCATTCACGACAATCAAAAAAGAAGAGGCGCGGCCTCCGCAGAACCACGGTGGCGACGCCTCTTCTGTATTTAGAGTAGCAAACTCACTTTGTTTTATCAATTATTCCTCTACTCTTTGTAATGATCATCAACCGCTTGACACTTCGTAGGTCTGTAAATTCCTTTTCAAGTTTTGGTAGATTGGCTTCATCAGGTAACTTAGAGCTCCGTAAGTCGAAGATGATGTTCGCCGATTGGCGAGAGGCGGTCTTAAACGCACGTTTAATCGTGTGTGCACTCTGGCCTTTGGGGCGCTTCATCTCCCAGTTGAGTCCGTCCATGTGGATGTCTGGGGTGTGCGCACCTTTGCGACGCTGAGGAGAAATGAGCGCGACGTCAAACCATTGTTGCGTTAAGAACACCACGGTTAGACATTTCGTGTTGCTGGAGGATAACTCCGTTAGCGATAATACGGCCTTGTTTCTTCATGAACTATGCTTTAGTATCACATGCTAAATTTAAGCCAAATACAATGCAGTGCAAGAATAACCCGCGGTGCAGCCTGAAAACCATCCGCTGGGAATTGCGGTAGCGCAGATTTAACTGCACCTAACCATTGCAGTATTCATATTCAGTGAGTTCGTCAATAAAACTGCTTGTATTTCTTGCCAGGAGGTTCACATTTGGTGTTGCTGAGATGGTAATAAAACAGACCAGCAGTTAGCTGAGCTACATCCGTGAATAGTGCAGGAACCGATTCTAGAGTTGCCGAGTGGAGTCGCGCGAGGTGTCTGTCGTGCTACGGGCAGTTGATGAGCAGACCGAGGGATGTATGCAGAGCCTTCTGACGTATCGCGGCTAAAGCATTCCACACCAATACACGTCGCTACTTGGCCTGGCGGCAGACGGCATTCACCGTGGAAGTGAATGTGCCGACCTGCCGAGCGATCGCTCGGGTGGACATGCTGGTGGGCTCCAGATCGAGGATCTGCTGCTTCTTCGCCGCACTGATCGGACGGCAGGCCGTGTTGCGGATGCCGCGGGCCGTCGCGGTCTCGCTCTCCTGCCCAGCAGGCGCTACGCTGGGCGTATTCGATTCCGGAGCCACCTCACCCGCGATTGAAGCTCCTGTGGAAGGCGATCAGAGGTTTCCAGTTGTTTGTGTCGAGCTTGCTCAAGAACTATGAAACGTATACTACCAACAAGATATGGTAGACATAAGATAAGCTTAGCTGTTTTTCCTGGTACCTCATAGTCTGACCTTCCTCCTCACCCCTTCTCTCGAATTAAGTTGCATCCCCTGTGAATATCTCCATCAGCACTGGCATTTTTTACCCCATCACCACACCCTTCCCTCGCCTTTATATACACTCAAAAATCGTCTCTTTTTCTCTCCCTTTTCATCCCAACTATAGTACAAATCGATTTGTACTATAGTTACCCTGTTTTTTCTCTGTTACGGCCGGTTCTTTTTCTCTTCTTTTATATATTTATATATAATAGGAGAGAAATCGATATGGA
>ERZ773059.3-NODE-3-length-161994-cov-5.940533_pt1 | contig 161994 bp, 153 predicted proteins | sample MGYA00580514_ERZ773059 | MGnify/ENA primary metagenome ERZ773059 (study PRJEB29015, sample SAMEA2737981) | human oral metagenome | biome: human oral; feature: human-associated habitat; material: dental | place: China | collected 2056 ...
TATTCTTGTTAATGGCACATCGCAGGTGCAAAAACGTCTTCGATATTATCATTCTAATCCTCAGCGTAGAGCGGATCAGGCAACTATTATATTTGAAGCTGGCAAATACCCATTTTTTCCAAAAAAGACGTTAATAGATTGCAATTCAGTCACAACCTGTTGTATTAATTCAACGCACTTTGCAAACGGTAACCTGCAACCTATGAGTGAACGGCTAAGTGATGAAGATCTGCAGCGTATCATTGAAGGAGTTATGAATAGTAGAACAATTCCACCATATATAAAAAATAAGATCCAACCACAAGAATAGAACAGAGTGAAGCCTTATTAGTATACGAAGAGCACAGGTTTTTATTTATCACCGCCGTGCTCTAGCAATCACCTCCTGATATCGCTCGACATAATTTTGCGCCATAATATTGGCAGAGAATTTTTGCTCAATGCTGGCCCGGCACGCGGCTGGGTCAATCTCGTCTACCCGGTTGGCGTAGGCAAAGAACTCGTCTTGGTTGCTCGCAAGAAAGCCATTGACGCCATGAGTGATGATCTCGGGCATGGCACCGCGCTTCATCGCCACAACGGGCGTGCCGCAGGCCAGCGCCTCGATGACTGCCATACCAAAGGGCTCATCCCACTCGATAGGGAAGAGCAATGCCTTAGCGTTGGCCACGAAGTCGAGTTTTTTCTTGCCACTGAGGTTGCCTGCATAGGTGATGCGCCGATGCTTGAGGACGGCCGGGAGGATGTGGTCGCTATAGTAGCGGAATTCTTCGTTGCGTCGGTAGTTGGTTAGTGGGTTGGAGAGCTCGAGTAACAATTTGCGGTTGCTGCCGATCCCTGCGACTGTGCCCGCCATGCGGAGGCGCTTCTTGTACTGGGCAGCGTAGGCCACGGCGGTAGCTTGGCCTTTATCTTGGGTGAAGCGGGCGAGGGTGATGTAGTAATTTTGCTTGCGCGAGACGAAGGGGAAGGCACTGCAATCAATGGCATTGTGCACGGCTGGTAGCAAATGGGGGCGAATCTCGCGCGGGGCTTTGCGCGCCATTGCCTCTGAGATACACGTCATGTAGAGGCGGCCAGGATTCATATATTTGAGCTGTGGGCGATTATCCATCTGCCCTGCCTCAATAGTCTGCGGTGTAGAAAATGGTGGCCCATGGAAGGTATGTAACACTGGTGGCAATCCTGGTATGCGGCTCACTGGCGAGAAAAAGGCTGGCCCAATGTAGGGGTTGTGGTCGTGAATAATATCAAAATGGCCATCGGCTTCGATGGCGTGGAGGGCAAAATTGAGATGAGTCTGGAGGGCTTGGAGTGGTGCGTCGTAGTAGGGGTCATCGATGGTATCGAAGAGCTCGCGCTTGTAGTATGAGTGAGTTGGCGTGCCGTTGCGCATCCGCCGTGCGCCATTGGCGAAAAGCTCTACCTCAACATCATCGCGCTGCTGCAGTGCACGCACCAGGCTTTCGACAACGAGCTCGATGCCGCCATAGCCTTTAATAGGTAGAGCGAGCCATGGTGGGGCAACAACTGCCACTCGTAGTGGCCGTGGGGGGGGTACTGCGGGGCGATCACTTGACGAACATTGTGTATCATTTTGTAACATCATATAGCTAGTATAGCATAATCAAGCAAAATGTGGAGTAGTAGGGTATAATACAGATATGGAGTCATTTCATCTCTTCAAGCCGTGTGGTGATCATCTCGTGGCACACCTCTACGAGCATTTAGTGATGCAAACGCTGCATCGGCAGCTGTTTGAGGCAGGGTTGTTTCAGACGATTGACTACCAGGCTTATGGAATCGTCTATTCTGACGCTGGGGTGATGGGGATCGATGCGACGCTCTACACCATGCAGGCCGAGCGCTTTGTAGCCCAGCTGCGCCAGCCAGTGGCGGAGTATGATGATGCGATGATCGACTGTGCGCTGCGGCAGATCATTGCCGAGAAGGGTTATCCGCTCACCTATCATGACCGGCTCGCTCTCCACGAGGCGCTGCACCAGCTTGATACCGAGCCATGGTATGATGCTCAGGATATCGACGTATTGCAGTGTTTGGGCGAGACAGCGCCACGTGGCATCATTACTCAGCGCGAGGAGTGGGAAGCGGACGTCATGGAGTATACCATTGATATATCGATCGATCTCGAGCCAGGCGACCCGCGAGCGGCCGTCTTCATTGAGCTCACGCATGCAATCCAGGCCAATACTGCTGCGCTGCTGCAGCGAACGTATGGGTATTATAACCACGGATATGATAGAGAGTGCACGGCTGGGCACTATACCGAGCGGCAATATTTGCTCGTAACTGGCCGCGAGGATCATTCGGCCCAGGTCTACAACTTGTATGAGCTTATGATCCGGATGATTCGAGCCCAGGGTGGGTGGCAGCGCTTCTTAGAGCGCTTGCAGACGGTTGATTATCGAGAACAGTCTGCGCCCTCCATCGTTAACATGATCGACGACCTACGGATGGTCGTTGGGGCGCGTGGCTGGCGTCGAATTGCCACGGTAGAAACGTTGGATGATTTGCTCGATCGTCTGACAATAACAGTGGTCGCACAGTGATGAGGTATGACGCGGCGAGGCTCTACACTATGCACCGCGATTATGTACATTGCCCTAGGCAAACCAGCCGCCAGTATGATACTATAAACAGTAAGGAAGGTCTGATATAATTCGGGCCGTTATTTTATGTTATGACAGATCCACAGTATATTCGTAATATTGCAATTATTGCCCACGTCGACCACGGCAAAACAACGCTGCTTGATGGTTTGCTGAAGCAGAGCAATACATTCCGCAGCAACCAAGCCGAAATGGCTCAGACTCTCATCATGGATAGTGGCGAGCAGGAGCGTGAACGTGGCATTACCATCACTGCTAAGCAAACAACAGTCTACTACCAGCCTGCTGATGCCGAGCCAGCAGTTGACTACAAGATCAACATCATCGACACACCTGGCCATGCCGATTTTAGTGGCGAGGTGGAGCGCACGCTTAACATGGCTGATGGTGTACTCCTCGTGGTCGATGCGCAGGAAGGCCCGATGCCACAGACAAAGTTTGTCCTGAGCAAAGCGCTTGAGCTTGGTCTAACACCGGTCGTGATTATCAACAAGATCGACAAGCCTGCGCGGCGCATTGCCGAGGTGGAGGACGAGCTGGCCGATCTCTTCCTCGAGCTTGCCACCGACGAGGCGCAGCTCAAATACCCGGTGTACTACGCCATAGCGCGCGAAGGCAAAGCCTGGGCGGTACTGCCAAGTGATGCTAGCCAGCCAGCCAACCTGGCACCGATCTTCCAAGCGATCATCTCGCATATCCCAGCGCCGCAGGTGGCAGATGGGCCTTTCCAAATGCTCGTGACGGCCCTCCAGTACGATACCTTCCTTGGCAAATATGCGATTGGCCGAATCCATCGCGGGGTAGCTCAGCGTGGCCAAGCGCTGACTCTTATCAAGACAGATGGTACGACTACCAATGCTAAGATCGATAAGCTCTTCATCAGCCGCGGCCTCGCTAAAGAAGAAGTGAGCGAGGCAGGCGCGGGTGACATTGTCTACATCGTTGGTGCAGCCGAAGCGCACATTGGTGAGACGCTCGCGAGCCGCGACCAGCCGGAGGCACTACCTGTCATGGCAGTCGAGGCTCCCACCATTAGCATGTATCTTGGGCCGAACACCAGTCCGATGAAGGGCCGCGAGGGTGAATTTACTACCAGCCGGCAGATTGGCGATCGTCTCCAGCGCGAACTCGAGACTAATGTGGCGCTGCGAGTGGCCGAGTCTGGTATTGGCTTTGTAGTATCGGGGCGAGGCGAGCTTCACCTCAGTGTATTGATCGAGACAATGCGCCGCGAAGGCTACGAATTTGAGGTTGGACGGCCAGAAGTTGTGACAATCACCAAAGATGGCAGCGAGCAAGAGCCAGTTGAAGAACTGCTGGTTGAGGTTGGCCCTGAGTTTGTCGGTGTTGTCAGCCAAGAGCTTGGTAAGCGCAAAGCGGAGCTCCGCAAACAAGAGCAAACCACCAGCGGCGCAGCGCGGATGACCTATACTATTACGACCCGAGCATTGATTGGCTTGCGTAACCGCCTTCTGACAGATACAAAGGGAACAGTGATTATGTATAGCCTGCCGCACGGCTACCAACCAGTTAGTGGTGCATTGCCGCGGACGCGCAACGGTGTTTTGATAGCCTTTGAGCCAGGCACGACCACACCATATGCCTTGCAAGCGGCCGAAGCGCGCGGTGAGCTCTTCGTCGGAGCGGGGACAGAGGTGTACGCCGGGATGATCGTTGGCCTTAATAACCGCCCGGATGATCTTGAGATCAATGTCTGCAAGGCTAAGCACCTTACCAATATGCGCAGCAAATCAAGCGACGGCACCGTCCAACTGACGCCTCACACCCAGCTGAGCCTTGAGCAATCGATTGACTTTATCGAAGATGACGAACTCCTTGAGGTTACGCCGCACGCTCTTCGCCTCCGTAAGAAATATCTCGACGCCAACGAGCGCAAACGCGCCGCCAAACAGCAACCATAACATCATAGGGAGAAACCGCCTATCATGCACAACGTCCGCCGCGCTTTTGCTGCGAAAATCATTGCTCTTACCAAAGATACCAAAGAGAATGCTAAAGCCGCTGCGGTGCAGACGGTAGAGCTCGTGCGCCCGACGCCAAGCTCACCTGATGAGACGCTCAGCGAGCTCTTTGATGAGGTGCAGACGCAGCAGATTTATGGTGACGGCAAGGCGTTTGTCGATATGACACCTACCAAGCCAGCCCGGACCATTATGGCACGGTATCGTCGGCAGCGTCGCCAGCCCGGCTTCGACCTCGCGACCTTCGTTGGGCAGCATTTTTCTACCACAGTATACCCGGCCTCAAGTTACCAGCCGACCGACACCACTACTGCGCGCCAACATGTGAGTCAGCTTTGGCGGCAGCTCGAGCGGCGCAATCGCAAGAATCGGGGTTCGCTCCTTGCGCTACCATATCCATATATGACGCCAGGTGGACGCTTTGATGAGTTGTTTTATTGGGATACGTATTTCATTATGCTTGGCCTAGCGGCGGATGGGCGCTGGCGCTCTATCGAGCACATGATACGCAACTACACCTATATGCTCCGTAAATTTGGGATGATTCCCACGGCCAATCGGACATACTTCTTGAGTCGGTCGCAGCCACCTATGTTTGCAGCGATGGTACAGCTGCTGGCACGTCACCGAGGCAAGCGGGTCTATGCAGAGTTTTTGCCAAGCCTTCTTGTTGAGTATCGCTTTTGGATGAAGGGTCGTCGCCAGATTGCGAAAGCCAAGGCCGTTGAGTACCCAGCGTACCTCCGCGTCGCTGTTATGCCCGATGGCACGCCGCTCAATCGTTACTATGACAACCGCACCACACCGCGCCCTGAGTCGCATCGCGAAGATGTCCATACGGCGCATCACGCAGCCTCAGCGCATACGGCGCGGACATTCCTTGATCTGCGGGCAGCAGCCGAGAGCGGGTGGGACTTTAGCAGCCGATGGTTTGCCGACCCCTGTCAGATTCAGACCATCGAGACGACAAAGTATGTGCCGGTCGACCTTAATTGCTTCCTCTACCAGCTCGAAATGACGATCGCCGAGGCTTACCGACTTATCAAACAACGTCGCCTGGCGCGGCGTTTCGAGGCAGCGGCCGAGCGCCGAGCTCGGGCAATTCGCCGCTACTGCTGGCAACCTACCACGCAATTCTTTGAGGATTATGCCATTACCACTGGTCAGACCACGGGGCGACTCACGCTTGCCGCGGTGACGCCACTATATGTGGGAATTGCAACCGATGAGCAAGCTGCAGCGGTAGCGCAACGGCTCGAGAAAGACTTTTTGCAGCCAGGTGGACTTCTTTCAACCCTCATCACTAATGGCCAGCAGTGGGATGCCCCCAACGGCTGGGCACCACTGCAGTGGTTTGCTATTGTAGGGCTGCGCAATTACGGCTATGATACACTGGCAGCAACCATTCGCGATCGCTGGCTCGCCACCAACGAAGCCGTCTTTGCCAACAAGCGCAAAATGGTCGAGAAGTATGATGTTGTCACCGCCAGTGCGGGCGGCGGCGGGGAGTACCCCTTGCAAGATGGCTTTGGCTGGACGAATGGAGTGTACGCAGCACTCAAGGATGAGCAGCTTGGTGTAGCGCAGCAGTAGCTGATACCTCTGGGAATATATGACACAACAAATATTGAAAGTCAGTTTGTTGCTAGACTGCCCAGACTTTTTGCTTGGCAAAATGAGCCAGCGACAGCGACCTTTTGCAGCAACCCAGACAGTGTGCATAAGAGAGGAGAATGCCAGATGATCGTGATGTCGTGGTTAACATTCAGCGATTACTTCTGATTCTTAGCTAGTAGCTGCGACAAGAGGTGTAATGCAGGAGACTAATGCGTCGGGAGCGGATAAAGATTATCTTGTAGTTTCTTATGTATTATCCTTTGACACCTGCTGGGCTACCTCATCTGGCAAAAATCCCTTCTTATGCTGGAAGTTTGCCTGCCACTGATAGCCTTTGCCATAGCCGAGCTCCTTCATGAGTTTGGTGGGAGCATTGCGCAGGTGGAGTGGCACTGGTGTATCGGCATAGCGCTTGGCAAGAGCCTCTGCCTCGTGCATAAGGTCGGTGATCTCGCGCGATTTGGCTGAGCGAGCAAGCGCTGTGGCACAGTGGTAGAGATTGTAGCGGGCCTCAGGCAAGCCAACCCGCTCCACCGCTTGAAAGGTCGCGACCGCTAGAGATAACGCACCATTACCTGCCAGTCCGATGTCCTCACTAGCGAATACCACCATGCGCCGAGCAATGAACTTTGGGTCTTCGCCGGCGTCGATCATTCGGCTTAGATAATAAAGAGTGGCGCGCACATCGCTGCCCCGCATCGACTTGATGAAGGCCGAGATAACATCATAGTGCATCTCGCCTTGCTTGTCGTAGCCCGGGAGCTTCTTTTGGGCAGCAGCTGTAACGGTATCGGGCGTCACTGTCTCAGCGAGACTCAGGGCAAGCTCAAGGTTACCGAGTGCCACTCGGGCATCGCCGCCTGATAGCTCGGCAAGATAATCGAGCGCCTCTGGCGTGACGTGCTCTGTCTTGCCTAGGGTAGTGATGGCGCGCTGGAGAATAGCGCGAATTTCGTCTTTGCTTAGTGGCTGCAAGACGAGTACGCGCATCCGGCTCAGTAGTGGTGTAATAACCTCAAAGCTTGGATTCTCAGTCGTCGCACCAATCAACGTAATCAGCCCCGACTCAACATGAGGCAAAAAGGCGTCTTGCTGCGCCTTATTAAAGCGGTGTATTTCATCGACAAAGAGTATCGTACGCAGGCCAAGATTCCAATTTTGCCGGGCGTGCTGGATAACCCGCTCGACGTCCTTCTTGCCACTGGTAACGGCACTGAGCTCGATAAACTCGGCCTCCACTTCGTGAGCAATAATCCGCGCCAGCGTCGTCTTGCCTGTGCCCGGTGGCCCCCAAAAGATGAGGCTCACGGGTTGTTTCTTTGCAACAATCTGGCGCAAAATCTCGGCATCGCCCAGCAAGTGTGTCTGGCCTATCACAGCATCAAGCGACTGTGGACGCAGTCGCTCGGCCAGCGGTTGGCGTGATGACGATGACGAATCTGGCTCAGGCATAGCTACGTCTAGTATACCGGAAATGGACTGGCGCGTCGAAGGGCTGTCGGTTTCGGTAATTATATCTGATTTCCTAGCTACCTATTGCAAGATAACAAGACAGCCCCATCTCGCTATTTTGCCACAATGTGGTATGATAAAAGCAATAAGCTAGTCCAAAGGAGGAATATGGAATATATCATTATCGGCATCATCGTGGCGACGATTGTCTTCATGCTGAGCGGGATTCGGGTGGTGAACCAATACCAGCGCGGTGTGGTGCTAACGCTTGGGCGCTTCTCGGGCCAGCGCGCACCAGGCCTACGCGTGGTAGTGCCAATCTTTCAGACGATTATGATGGTCGATGTCCGCTCGACGCCGATCGATGTGCCAAAGCAAGAGGTTATTACGAAAGATAACGTGACAGTTGGTGTGGACGCTGTGGTGTACTTTCGTGTCATTAATGCACCAAAGGCCGTCCTCGAGACGACGAACTACATCTACGCTACCAGCCAGTTTGCTCAGGCAGCGCTGCGTGATGTGACAGGTAACATTGACATGGACGACTTGCTTGCCAAGCGAGAAGAGCTCAGCCAGCAGATCAAAGAGATTGTCGATGCTGAAACTGACAAGTGGGGGATTGACGTTGAGAACGTGAAGATTCAGAACATCGAGTTGCCAGGCGATATGAAGCGCGCTATGGCTAAGCAAGCCGAAGCCGAGCGTGAGCGCCGAGCCAACATCATTAACGCCGATGGTGAAAAAGCCGCCGCAGAGACCCTTGCAGAAGCCGCTCAGATTCTTGCTAACACCCCAGGGGCAATCAACCTGCGTACGCTCACGACACTTGAGCGCATTAGTGCCGAGCCAAGCCAGAAGACGATGATCCTCTTCCCAGCAGAATTGACAGAGGTACTGCGAGGTATTAAGCGGTCATGATCGACTTTCGTCAGAATCGAGCGCGTTGCATTGATGCGCTTGCGGGTGGGCTGGCAGTATTGACTGCGTATGACGAAGTGCAGGGCAGTGGCGATGAACCAGCGCCGTTTCAGCAGGAGTCGAACTTTTGGTGGCTCAGTGGGATTGAGCGACCAGGTTGGAAGTTGATTATCGATGGACGACGGAACCGCACAACACTCGTACGGCCTCATCTCGATGCGGTGCAGCAGACCTTCGTTGGTGAACTCAGCAGTGAGGAAGCCAAGCGGATCAGTGGTGCCGATGCAGTGATTGACGCTCACGATTTTGAGGCAGAGCTGCGCCAGCTTGCCAAGCGCCATACGGTTGTATACGAAGTAAACGACCGCACCGACTACGGTTTTATGCTCAATCCCGCCTCGCGCGACCTGAGCAAAGTGCTACAGCGGATCTTTCCCTCAGTACAATCGTGTCTCCGTCAGCTGCGTGAACTGCGGGCTATCAAGCAGCCGGAGGAGATTGCTGCGCTGCGCCAGGCAATTGCGCTGACGATCGAGGCGTTTGAGGTAGCCAAGCAGCGCTTGCCAGACTGCCAGCATGAGTATGAGTGCGAGGCGGAATTTGACTATCTATTTCGGCGCCGCAATGCCCGCCATGCGTATAGCCCAATTGTCGCTGGTGGTGCTAACGCCTGCACTTTGCACTATAGCCATAATGCCGGGCCGCTCGCTGCTGAAAATATGGTGCTGATCGATGTCGGGGCGCGGGTCAATGGATACTGTGCGGATATCACTCGCACCTATGGTATCAAACCGACGCAGCGCCAGCAGGATGTCCACGCTGCGGTGGTGCAAGCGCAGCAACACATCATAGAGCTGCTCGAGCCAAATCTCCCCGTGGCTGACTATATCCAGCAGAGCGACGATATTATGCGCAATGCCTTACAGCAGCTTGGCCTTCTACGCGATCGCCACGACCAAGCCACTTTCCGGCGTTACTATCCGCATGCTACCAGCCACGGGCTTGGCGTCGATACACACGATAGCCTGGGTGCGCCGCGGGTGCTGCGCGCTGGCATGGTGCTTACCGTCGAGCCAGGGATTTACATTCCAGAGGAGGGCATTGGTGTCCGGATTGAAGATGACATCCTCATTACGCCGAGCGGCCACGATAATCTCAGCGCCAGCTTATCGACAAAATGGTAAAAAACCGCTATACTAGAGCAAATGAAACGACAATTTTTTGCCTTTATTATCCGCTGGGTGCTAAATTCACTTGGGCTGTGGATTGCCGTACGTATCTTTGGTACAGGCTATATCGGTGTTCAACCCGATATGAGCATTGCCGTGTTTTTGCTGGCTGGGCTCATCTTCTCGGTTGTCAATGCAGTCTTTAAGCCGATTGCCATCATCCTATCACTTCCCGCCATTCTCGTCACGCTCGGTCTCTTTACCGTCGTTGTCAACGGCTTTATGGTCTATATTTCACTGATACTGGCACCAGGTCTCAAGATGACGTTTCTTCACTCCATCTTGACAGGCCTGATCATGAGTCTGGTAAACTATATAGTAAGCAGCGCGCTCGAGCTAAATTATGGGCGCACGCAGGAGGAACAACATGAATCTTGATAGTATTCTACAAACAATAATGATTGGCTCGGCCATCTTAATGGTCCTGGCTATTTTGCTTCAGCAGCGCGGGGCGACGCTTGGTGCAGGCTTTGGTGCCTCGGGCGAGCTCTATACCACGCGGCGCGGCCTAGACAAGAACCTCTTTGAGGCAACGATCTTTTTGGCTGTTACCTTTGTTGGGTCTATTTTGGCGGCACTCTTGTTGCCGTCTGCGGGGTAGGGCATGGCGAATCGGCAGGAGAAGCACCTCCAGCGCCGTGAAACCTCGTCGGCAGTCGTGCCTCAGGAGGATGAATCGCTGCGAGCAGCCAAAGCAGCGAAATCGGTACCATCTCGCCGCAAGAAACCACGCCGTGACTTCAAGCAGCTCGAAGATAGCGCGACGCGCCACGTTGGCAAGTTTTTAGGGAGTCGCTTCGAGAGTTTGCGTCGAGCCCGGCGGCGGGTTGTGCTGTGGCTCGTCCTCATTGCAGTGATTTTGCTTGGTATTATTGCTCAGATCTTTATCCGCCGCGACGCGACAACGGCAACTGGTGGGACTGGCGGGACGTATATCGAGGGGGCACTTGGCCCGATTGAGACGCTTAATCCACTCTTTGCGACCAGCAGTGCCGAGCTTTCGGCCAGCCAGCTTATGTTCTCCTCACTTTATCATTACGACGCCAAAGGCTCGCTTCATACAGACGTCGCCACGAGCCTTGCCTATAACGAAGCGAGCAAAACCTACACCGCCCAATTGCGTGATGACGTCCGCTGGCACGATGGGCACAAGCTCACCGCTAAGGATGTTGTCTTCACGATCAACCTTATCAAGAACCCGGCGGTGCGCTCGCCCTTGCGCGTCAACTGGGTCGACGTCCAGGCCAAGGCGGTCAACGATACCACTGTCCAGTTCGTGCTGCCTGCCACGTATGCTGCCTTCCCACATGCATTGACCTTCCCAATTTTGCCCGAGCATATGCTAGGCTCAGCAACGCCAAGCTCAATGCGCCAGGCACCATTTAATCATTCGCCAGTTGGTAGTGGGCCGTTTAAGTTCCAGATTTTGCAATCGACCAACAATGCTCGCCGGCCAAAGACGGTGCATGTTGTCGCTTTTGATGGCTATTATGGTGGTCGGCCCAAGCTCGATCGCTTCGAACTCCAGGCTTATAGCACACAGCAAGATATCGTCTCGGCTTTGCAAGCTGGTGAACTGAGTGGCGCAACCGACCTCTCCGTTGTGATGCGCAAAGATATTCCACGCAACCAATACACGACAACCACTGTACCAACCGACCGCGGGGTGTATTTGCTCATGAACAATACCAACCCCATCCTGAAGGATCGCGCGGTGCGCAAAGCCCTCCAATTAGGCACCAACACCGCTGCGATTCGCACCTCGCTGGGTGAGGGGGTGCAGCGCCTCGATGGGCCGTTTATTCCGAGCCAACTTGGGGGCATTAATACACCATCTGCAGACAAGCCCGACCGAGCAAAGGCTGCTGCAATGCTGGATGAAGCAGGCTGGAAGCTCGCCGATGGCGGCAAAGTCCGCAGCAAAGATGGCCAAAAGCTGGAGATTATGATCACTACCACGAAGGGCGCGGAGTACGAAGCGGTTCTCGCTAAGGTAATGGAGCAGTGGCAGCAGCTTGGCGTAGCGGTGACGCAGCAAGTGATCGACCGCTCGGCGACGTCATCCACCTTTGTCCAAGGGACATTGCAGGGGCGAAGCTACGATGTTTTGCTCTATGAGTTAGCGATTGGTGCCGACCCTGATGTCTATGCCTATTGGCACTCCTCTCAGACTGGCTACCAGGGCTATAACTTCGTCAATTACACGAGTCGCACCGCAGATGCCGCATTGGCCAGCGCCCGTACGCGCCTCGAGCCAAAGCTGCGTGCTGCCAAGTACAAAGCGTTTGCCGAGCAGTGGTACAGCGACGTGCCTGCGATTGGTCTCTATCGGTCGGCTAGTGTGTATGCGACAGGCCCTGGTGTCCAGGCCATCCAGCAGGGCGATACCCTTGTCTCCGGTGCAGATCGCTACGCAGACGTCCTCCGTTGGACAGTGACAACGCGAGATGTTTACAAAACCCCCTAACATGCGGTATAATCAACAGTGTCGCGAGATATGCGGACGTGGCGGAATTGGTAGACGCGTCAGCTTGAGGGGCTGGTGAGCATTGCGCTCGTGGAAGTTCAAGTCTTCTCGTCCGCACCAGATATGATACCTCGCGACACATCAACACCACCAAGATAGGTGGTGTTTTGCTTTTGTAAAATACAGGAGGGAGAGAACACGCTTGAAATACCTATATAACAACCAAAACGGCTTGATCATAAAATGCAACAATTAATCAGCGAACTGCTTGTGTTTTGCAAAAGGGTGGTGCATAATAAAGACAAGCTGGTACGCAAAAAGGGGTACCGTTGCGTCCAAACACAAACATCGTGCTAAAACAAACATTGTGCCCCAGGGTGGGCGCGTAGCAGCTACCGGTAAATCACCTCTAGTCAAAGAGGTGATTTTTTGCTATAGTCTATAGCAGATGGGGCATTAGCTCATTTGGCTAGAGCGCTTCGCTGGCAGCGAAGAGGTGACCAGTTCGAATCTGGTATGCTCCACCATGGATCTTTAGCTCAGTTGGCTAGAGCGCACGATTCACATTCGTGAGGTCGCAGGTTCGAATCCTGCAAGATCCACCATTTTGGAATTATTCATTTTTAGTGCCAATACCGTATTGTTTTTGAGCAGTATCTTGTCTGCCAATAGAATGTAGTTTGCTAAGGGAGGACTCTTAATGAAAGTTGCAATAATCGGTACTGGTGTCGGTATACGAACGCATCTTGCGGGGCTAAGTCTCCTTCCTAAGGTGGAAGTTGTTGGCGTCGTTGGCTCGACAAAGGAACGCGCCGCACAGCATCTGCAGGCTCATGGATATAACAAAGACCTTGCTGCGTCGTTTGATGACGTAATGGCAAAGTCACCTGATATCGTTTGTCTGACAACACCAGTTTGCTGTCGGGATGAGTACTGGGAGCGGCTTGCTCACGAACAGTGTTTTATATTGGCAGAAAAGCCAGTCTGTGGCGACGACTTGTCGCTTCCATATTTTGATGCCGTCAAGGATCGTTGCATGGTTGATTTCCAGCTTCGTGGCCTTGAGCAATTTCAGATCGTTGCCAAGATGATCAACGAGGGTACGCTTGGTGATATTTGCTCAATTGATCTCTTTGAACGCACCGCAGCTTTGCGGGCAGATTCGCTACCGTCATGGATGACAACACCAGATCTTGGTGGTGGGCAGCGTATGGCAATGGGAAGCCACCTTCTTGACCTCGCCGTGTTCTTGCTCGGCGGCAACTATTCGAGCGTACAAGAGTTTCAATGCAGCGCAGAAACAAGGCGTGGATCGTGGCGTGGAGCAATGCCAAAGGGGCAGCGGCCATCTGACGAGTGTTTTGATTGTTCATTCGTGATGAATCAGGCACGAGTGGCGATACGCACGACATCGATCAGTAGGGCAACGCGCTCTCTCGAATTTCGCGTTGAAGGGACAGAAGGTGCGGCAGAATTCTGCTATCGTAACGGATCTGGTACTCTGCGACTATTCCACGAGAATGGTAGTGAGGTGTTGTACACCGACCAGGATGCATCTGCAGTACACACGCAGCCTTCTCATCCACTGGATAACTCGGTCTTTCGCGTTGCATACAACAGATATTTTGCGTCAGTGTGCGATTGGGTTGAAGGCAAGAACTCGAGCATTCCGGCCTCATTGAGCGATGGGCTTGCAAATGCGAGATTATTGCAAAAGAAATAAGATACCGATACCTTTAGCTACTGTGAAGCGAATAGCACGCCCTTTTTTAGCAATTCTCTGAGCCATTCACTTGTTGCTATTTCAAGAGATTTTACTTCAACATGATGATTCCATCGATGTCGGCTGACTTGAGTGACTCTATGGATACCAGGATAATCCTCAGGGTGATCCAAGGTGATATTGATATAAAGCGTGCCATCAGTGGTTTTCTCATACGCCCACATCCAGAGAAATTTTCGATTAACCGTATAGCTTACTTGCGCGCGAAATTCTTTTCGAATACTACCCAGCGCCATGACATAACTATCTATCGCACGATAATAAGCATTAGTCTTCGGCTTATCTGAGAACACACTGATCATTTTATTGCTTGGCATGATAGCTCTCGATATAACTTACAATAAAGAAATGAAATAATAACACCTGGTGGAGATAGAGGGATTCAAACCCTCGACCTCAGCAATGCGAATGCTGCGCTCTATCAACTGAGCTATATCCCCACGACTCCCTCTATTCAAGCATAAACGAGCGGGAGAATCAACCAGTAGCATTCCCGCCTGTTTCTGATAAAATAAAGATATGTTCAAAAAGTTTATCCAAAAGCGGCTCGAGACGTATGTGAGCCGGTATTTTCAAGCCCATCCAGAGGTCAAGTTAATTGTTGTGGTGGGGAGCGTGGGCAAGACGAGCACTAAGCGAGCGGTGGCTACCTTGTTATCGCAGCGCTACCGTGTACGCATGCTCGATAACAACCATAATACCAATCTCTCGGCACCGTGTGGTATTCTTGGCGTGACCTACCCTAGCAAGGTACACAGCATTGGTGCCTGGCTCAAGGTGTTTGCAGCAGCCCGGCGGCGGATTGCTCAGCCAACTGATGTCGATGTGATTGTCCAGGAGCTTGGCACTGATCGGCCAGGGGAGATTGCCGACTTTGGCCGCTACCTCCGGCCCGACCTCGCCTTGGTGACGGCAGTAACGCCAGAGCATATGGAGTTCTTTGGCTCAATTGAAGCAGTCGCGCAAGAGGAGCTCTCCGTGACGCAGTATGCGCGCCGAGTGCTGATTAACCGTGATGATATTGAGGGGCGCTTTGCTGACCTGATTGCTACTCCACACTTTAGTACATATGGCACAACTGGCCTCGCTGAGTATCGCTTCGAACAGCAGAACTTTGATGCTGAGGTAGGCTATCGTGGGGGGATTATTGCTCCACCAAACATTGCTCAGCCATTTGCGGCAGCCATTAACGTGGTGGGCGAGCACAGCCTACGGCCAATCGTTGGTGCCGTTGCGGCGGCCTTGCTTTATGGCTGCACACCAGATGAAGTAGTGAAGGGCCTTGCACTGATCAAGCCTGTCCCCGGGCGGATGAACCCGCTGCTGGGCCTTGGCGATACAACAATTATCGACGATACATACAACTCCAGCCCGGCTGCCGCGCTGGCTGCTTTGCAGACGCTCTATAGCTTTGCACAGGCACCGCAGCGGATCGCCATCCTTGGTGACATGAATGAGCTCGGTGCCTCGAGCCAGGCCGAGCACGAGAAGCTGGGCATGGCCTGCGACTCACATTTGCTTGATTGGGTGGTGACGGTCGGCGGCGAGACAGAGAAATATCTTGCGCCCGCTGCCCGCCGGCGTGGTTGCCAGGTGAAAGTATGCCGCAATGCGATTGAGGCAGGGCAGTTTGTCCGTTCGGTGGCGCGACCTGGTGCAGTGATTCTTGCTAAGGGGTCACAAGGTGGGATATTCCTTGAAGAGGCGGTTAAGATCCTCTGTGTCCTGAGCGAAGATACCGAGCTGGTGCGTCAATCGCTCGCTTGGCAAGCCATCAAAGCGCCGTATTTTTCGGAGTACGAGACCTTCTTTGATGGGGCAAGCCAGTAGCGTTAATACGCGATTTATGGTATATTCTTACGTGTGAGACTAGTGTATTAAGCGGAGAACTATCTATGTCAACAGAAAAAAAGCCAAAGGCAACCAAGCGCAGCACAACGCGCAAGACGTCGCCAAAAAATGAGCCAGAACAAACTCCGGCCAAGGCTAATGAGCCAGTAACCCCAGCTGCAGAGCCAGCTCCAGTAGCCGAACCGGCTACTCAGCCGATGCCAGAGCAGCCAGCTGCTCCGGCCATGCAGCCAGCTCAGCCTCAGCCTCAATATCAACCACACATGGCTCCAGGAGCTTTGAGCACTCAGCCAGCCAAGAAATCCCATCTTGGGCTTATTCTTGGCCTTGTTGGTGGTAGTATAGCTTTGCTAGCACTTATTGCTGGTGTGCTATTGTACTTCTTCTGGTATCAGAACCCACACAAGGTAGTGACAGATGGCGTGGCGAATCTAGTAACTGCACGGCAAGCGTCGTATAGTATGGGCGGTGATGTTACACCAAGCAGCACTAGCACTTCAGGCCCATCGAAGGTTACCTACAGAGTGAATCTGCAATATGCCAACCAAGTTGCTGGTGGTAACGGTGAGGTAACGATGGACCTCCCGCAGGTTGGCCAGATTACTGTCAAGGCCGAGATCTATGCGGATCGCGAAGCAACCTACTTCCGCGTCAATGGCATCAAGAAAGTATATGAAAAATATATTGATACCATGATCGACCAGTCGATGAAGCGCTATAATACCTCGAGCATGACCGATGAGGAGAAAGATACTGCGCGGAGTAAGATGCGCGAGCAGTATACCAAGCAAGCACTGCCTATCATCGAAAAAATCGATGGCAAATGGGTCAAGATGACGCAAGATGAGATGCTTAAGATGAGCTCAAACCGCACAACGACCAAGCAGTGCACAGAAGCAGTTGATAGCCTGTATGATGCCAAAGCCCGAAACGAAGTCGCTGCGGTACTGCGTAAGCACGGTGACGTCTTTACGGTAGAGAAGATGAATAAGCCAGCGCTCGATAACGGCGCAGTGGGCTACAAGGTCACAGTAGCGAGCCCGTCGAGCCACGAAGCACGCTTGCTTAGCCGTGATCTTGGCAACACCCGTATTGGGGAACTGCTTCGCCGCTGCAGCAACTCGACGTCGACTCGTGTGACGACACGCCAAAATGGCCGGACCATCAAGACCGAGCGGCACTCTGCTATCTCGGGGCCAGACTTGAGCCAGACGGATCTTGAACTCTGGGTGTCGCCATTCTCGCACGATGTGAAGCGCATTGTCATGAAGCCAACTAGCCAGTCGTCTCAGCAGCCAGTGACGATCAACGTCAACGACACAAAGGTTGACTTGCGCAAGCCAAGCGAGAGCATCCCGTATAGTGAGCTCATGCGAGGCAGTAGCACCAGTAAAGATAACGACAGCGATACATCATCAACAAGCACCGGCGAAGCGTAGACAAAACGCCGCACATAAATCCAACCCCGCTTTCGAGAAAAGAAGCGGGGTTGTCTTTGCCCTCGCCCACTATGGTAGAATATGAAAGACATGAAACGATACAATCCTGCAGAAATCGAGCCAAAATGGCAACAGCACTGGGCAGAAGACCAGCGCTACCGGGCGGATGACGCCTCTCCTAAACCAAAGTATTATGTGACTGGCATGTTTCCGTACCCTAGCGGAGCAGGGATGCATGCAGGGCACTTCATGGAGCATTCCATTGTCGATGCAGTGGCGCGCTTCCGGCGCAGCCTTGGTTACGAGGTACTCTACCCGATGGGCTGGGATAGCTTTGGCCTCCCTGCAGAGAATTACGCCATCAAGACAGGCAAAACGCCACAAGAGACGACCGCGACCAATATTGCTAACTTTACTACTCAGCTTCGCCGCGTTGGTGCGAGTATCGATTGGAGCCGGGAGATCAACACGAGCGACCCAGAGTATTATCGCTGGACGCAGTGGATCTTTACGCAGCTCTTTGAGCGGGGCCTGGCATACCAAAAGGACTCACTCCAGTGGTGGTGTCCGAAAGACAAGACCGTGCTAGCAAATGAGCAGGTGATCAATGGCCAGTGCTGGCGCTGTGAAGAAGTGGTGGTGAAGAAGCCAATGAAGCAATGGTTCTTCAAGATTACTGAGTATGCCGACCAGCTCCTGGCCGACATCCCCGCGCTCGACTGGCCAGATAAGATTAAGCAAGCTCAGACCAACTGGATTGGCCGCAGCGAGGGAGCAGAGATCCGCTTCGCCCTTGATAAGCCCGCGGCAGCTACGGAGAGTGACGCCGCCGATATTACCGTCTTTTCGACGCGTCCCGATACGCTCTTTGGTGCGACTTTCTTGGTGCTGGCGCCCGAACATCCTCTGGCACAGCATCTCGCACGTGGTGACGCCCAAGAGGCAGTCTTGGCCTATATTGCCGAGGCAGTCAAAAAATCGGAGATTGAGCGCACTAATGACACGAAGGACAAGACAGGAGTCTTTACTGGAAGTTATGCCATAAATCCAGCGACGGGCGAGCGAATACCCATCTGGGTGGCCGATTATGTCCTTGGTGGCTATGGCACTGGTGCAGTGATGGCTGTCCCGGCTCATGATGAGCGCGATGCCGCCTTTGCCGAGAAGTACGAGCTGCCCATCGTCACCGTCATTGAACGGCCCGACGATGACCCAGACACTGACCAGTGCTACCATGGCGAAGGCGTGCTCGTTAATTCTGGTGCATTTGATGGTATGCGCAGCGAGGATGCCCGTGAGCAGATCGTGGCCTGGCTCGAGCAGGAAGGTCGTGGCCACGCCAAGGTGACGTACAAGATGCGTGACTGGCTGATTAGTCGCCAACGCTATTGGGGTGCACCCATCCCGATCATCCACTGCCCCGAGCATGGTGCTGTGCCAGTGCCAGCAGCAGATCTACCCGTTGTCTTGCCAGCGGTGCAAAACTTCCAGCCGCGTGGTGATGGCAAGTCTGTCCTTGCTGCCCAAGAAGAGTGGGTAGCGACGACCTGCCCGACCTGTGGTGGTCCTGCCCAGCGCGAAACCGACACGATGGATGGCTATGCCTGCAGTAGCTGGTATCTCCTGCGCTACACTGATCCGCACAATGCTATGCAGGCCTGGGACCCAGCGCTGGCCAACTACTGGGCGCCGCTTGATATGTATGTTGGTGGTGACCATGCGACGGCTCACTTGCTTTATGTGCGTTTCTGGATGCACGTCTTCCGCGATCTTGGCCTCACAAGTTTTGCCGAGCCAGTGCGGAAGCTCGTCTACCATGGCCTCATTCAAGCCGAGGATGGCCGCAAGATGAGCAAAAGCCTTGGCAATGTTGTCGACCCGCTGGAGGTGATCGATGCGGGGTATGGGGCGGATGCGCTACGTACCTTTGAGCTCTTCCTCGGGCCGATCGACGAGAATTCAAGCTGGAGTAGCCGAGGAATTGCTGGCGTCTATCGCTTCTTGAATCGCCTCTGGACATTAGTGCAAGAGTTTGATGATTGGCAGCAGCAGGGTGCAGCGCCTGGGCAGGTCGACGTCGCACAGCTCGAGTCGATTATCCACGTCACAACGAAAAAGGTCACAAGCGATATCTACCGCCTGAGCTTCAACACGGCCATTGCTGGGCTCATGGAGTGCGTCAACGACCTCTACAAGCTCAAGACAACTGGCTTTACTGAGCAATGGCAACCAGCGCTCAAGACGCTGATCCAGCTAGTGCAGCCCTTCGCGCCGCACATGGCCGCTGAGCTATGGCAGCAGCTTGGCTATGGCGACCAGCTCGATTTTGCAGCCTGGCCAGAGTGGAACGAAGCAAAGATTGTCCGCGATACGATAACCATCGTTGTGCAAGTCAATGGCAAAGTCCGCGCTAAGCTCACCACCGCGCCAGACGCTAGCGAAGCCGATATCACCGCCCAGGCTCTAGCAGACGACCGCGTCGCAAAATACCTCACTGGGCCACCCAAGAAGGTTATCTACGTCAAGCGTAAGCTCGTCAGCGTCGTTGTCTAGAAATAGCCACCTTCACTAATCGTGCCGTAAAAAACAGGGCGTCTCATGGCGCGCCCTGTTTTGGGTTGTGTGCCTACGGTCTCGTCATATTTAGTGGATGTTGATAAGCCTACGAAATAGGCAATGTAATTGCTTTAATAGGCTGGATGGCGAGAAGATGATTGATCTAATGAATAGGAACACATAGAGTTACGATCTTCAGATGAAGGTCATCGTCAAACTGCAAGTGTATCCAGTTGCCACTCTCATGATTATAGCGAACCCAAGCTGAGCGCACCCACGTTGCGTTTTGATCTGCTTCATTAGCGGGAGTTCCAAGATGGCGAATAATCTCATCACGCGTTGCCGTATTGGAGAAGTCCGCAAACAGTGGATTGGTGTATGGCTTGTATTCTGAGACAGATGACCTTCCCTTTTGGGGGTATAGGGTAACTGCTTCGAGCGTATTGTCGTTCCAACGAAATTCTATCCCAGCATCGTGCAGTAACCAGAATGATTCGCTTGAGTCGTAGCCAGTAAACTCCTTGTCAATCTCCCGAATTACAGGAGCGCAACCCAACTCATCGATGATGTGTTGCACTTCAGCCTTAACTGATTCGTCGCTTCTTCCGACCAATTTGATATATCGGTTAATATCTCCATCTATTTTTATTGCCATAGGTGCTCCTTGCTGAGACTAATAGTATGTACCATATCATACAATATATGACATATATCTGTCATATCAAAGCCAAAACCTAGACGTCATAGTGAGCGTATTCTTGATGGGGTAATAAGGTGCAACGGCTCGCTTGGCAATTGGCCACAAATATATTTTTCTATACAAAACAGCGCAAACACTAGAGAATTTTGCGCTTTTAGCGTATAATAGCTACAAGTTTTACGTCAGCCTAAAGAGAAGGAGATTTTTACTATGGCTCAACCAAAAAAACAGAGTAGCCCACGCAAAACCGGCCTGCGCCGCAGTCATCTGCGCCTCAAGCTTGCTCGCATGGTCAATAAAACCTCACCAGTCAAGGTCAAGACGACCAAGCGCGAGACTGGCGCTGCCAAAGCGGCTCGCTAGCTTTTCGTCGATAGCAAAGAATTTTAACAAAAGAAAGAACCAACCAAATGGCTTCGAACCGTCATCTTGGGCGTATAGTTGCACTCCAAACATTGTACGAATATGAATTCCGCCAGCAGGCGAACGATCCGCAGGCCGTGCCACAAGAGATTCTGGCGCGCAATCTTGAGCGTTATGAGTCGATCATTGGTGATCGAGCCTTTGTCGATACACTCGTTGCTGGGGTGATCGAGACGCAGGCCGCGCTTGACGCTCACTTACAACCAATTGCGCCAGAGTGGCCGCTTGATCAGATTGCTCGTGTCGACCGCAATATCTTGCGACTTGGCCTCTACGAGTTGCTGCACTGCCGCGCAACTGTTCCACCCAAGGTAGCGATTAACGAAGCAGTGGAGCTTGCTAAAGCGTTTGGTTCGGATAATTCAAGCAAGTTTATCAACGGTGTACTCGGCACCGCCTATCGCAACTTGCCTGGGGAGACACCAGACGATGCCAACACCGTCACACTTTGACCGACACTTCAATCGGTTTAAAAAATATTTTGGCCGTCGCAAGCCGTCTATTCAGGAAATTGTTCGTGAACCGACGGCTGGCGGCATTGTATTCCGCTACAATAGCGACAACAAACTCGAAATCCTCCTAATTCAGGACGCTAAGGATCGCTGGACGATCCCCAAAGGGCATATTGAGAAAGGGGAAACTGCAGTGCAGACAGCTCGCCGGGAGATCGGCGAAGAGGCTGGGCTGCACGACCTTGATATGCTGGGCTGGCTGGGTAAAATTCACTTTCGCTACCGCCGAATGGAAAAGCTTGTCCTGATGACGACACAGATCTACCTTGCCCGCGTCCGCACCAGCGGCAATGAGATTCAAAAAGAAGAATGGATGAATGGTATTAAGTGGTTTCCCTTTAGTAAGGCACTTGACCTCATCGAGTACGAAGATATTGCCAAGCTTATGCTCAAAGCCAAGAAACGCATCCGAGAGGAGCGTCTATAACGACAGAAACGAAAGGAGTTACTATGTCTGGCATGCCAACTGGCCCGTATCAAGCGTGGGCACAGCAAGCGCTCGGGTTTGAATATCGCGATATTCAGCTCTTAATCACTGCACTCACCCACCGCAGTTATGTCAATGAACACAAAAAATCCGTTACTGAGCACAACGAGCGCCTCGAGTTCTTGGGCGATGCTGTGCTGGAACTTGCGGTAACCGACTATCTCTACCAACACTATGCCGAGCCAGAGGGTATCCTGACGAGCTGGCGCGCAGCGCTGGTCAATACTGAGAGTAATGCCGACTCGGGTGAAGCTCTCGGCTATGGCTCACTCATCCGGATGAGCCGAGGTGAGAAGCATGGGAGCAAGCGAGCGCACCGGCAGATTCTAGCTAATGCGTATGAAGCCGTGATTGGCTCAATCTATTTGGAGCGAGGCTACGGGGCGGCAGCTGAGTTTATTGCCAAGCATACCATTAGCAAACTTGATGCCATCCTAGCCGATGGCTCGTGGCGCGACCCCAAGAGTCATTTACAAGAGGTGAGCCAACGGATCGACAGTGCTACGCCGGTGTACCGTGTCTTGGCAGAGGATGGCCCCGACCACGACAAAACCTTTACACTTGGCGTATTCGTTAATGATCGGCTGATGGGCCGCGGCACTGGCCCTAGCAAGCAAACTGCTCAGCAAAAGGCCGCTCGCGCTGCTCTAGCAGCCTACCAGCAGCAAGAGACTCAAACAGAGAAGACAGAAGAGTCAGCCAAGAGCTCAGACAAGTTTTGACCTGCAGATAAGCAACAAATTGACATCGCTAGCCAAACAGTGTAGACTTGTACAGAACGAACTAACGCAAATATAAGTCAAGAAAAGGAAGTTTTATTTATGCTCGCAATTCGTTTGCAACGTCTTGGCCGCAAAGCCTACCCAGTGTACCGGCTCGCCGTACAAGAGGCTCAGCGCCACCCATCAAGCGGCCGTGTAGTGGCCTATGTCGGCAACTACAACCCGCACACCAAAGAAGCTCACATCAACACCGAGCTTGCCCAAAAGTATCTTGATAATGGTGCCCAGCCGACACCACGTGTAGTCAAGCTATTGGCTGCTGCTGGTGTATCGCTGCCAAAGTGGGTCAAGCAACCTGCTGGCGACAAGCACAAGGCAGTCCGCAACCCAGAGAAGCTCCGCAAGCATCAACCTCAGGAAGAAGCAGAAGCCTAAAGCAACTCTCTTGTGACACGCACACCAACTGCTCCGCGTATTGTGGAGCAGTTTTGTACTTAATTAGTATTGTTATAATCTGAATTGCAAAAATATCGATTTGCTTGGTCTCTACCTACCGCTGCTTTTCTCAAGAATATTGCAAAGGCTGATATCACCCTCCCAACCAGAGCCAGAAATCAGTTATCTCAATCAATATATTACTCTATCTGAATGTAGCCCTAAGAAGAGGTGGCGTAAGAAGAGAAGGCTCTGATCTATCAGATATTAAAGAGCAGTCTTATATTAACTCGTTCACTAGGAGAGGATTTGCAGAGATCTCAGATGACTCAACGCATAGCCGTACGCGCTGTATGTTGGTAGAATCCAGCCGGTATGCTACAATGAAAGCACAATCACAATAAATCTGAATGACAGCATAAGGAGGGAAAGAAGAAAGCTATGGCGACAATTGATCAACAGTTTGTCGAATATGTCGTAAAGTCGCTGGTGGAACATCCAGACGACGTGGTGGTCGATCGGGTGATCGACGAGAAGGGTGTGCTACTGACACTCACCGTCAATCCGGATGATCTCGGCCGTGTGATTGGCCGGCGGGGCAGTACGGCGCAGAGTTTGCGCACCTTGCTGCGCGCGCTTGGCACGAAGAACAGTGCTCGCTACAACCTCAAGGTGGTGAATAATGATGAGCCACATACCACAGCATCCCAATCTGTGGATAACTTAACCACTGATACGGTGGATAACGATGATGAGAGCGAATCGGATTTTGCAAAAAAGTCTCGCCAAGAGCTTGCAGAACTCGACGACCTTGATATATAATACAACCAGTTCAGAAACGAACTGCGAGAAAAAATAAAAGCTCTTTGCGAGCAAACCAACAAGGTTTGAGAGCCTTATTTGTGCAAGAAAACTGCTGTGGAGGCAGTTTTTTTGTTGGATGAATGTATAGCGTAGCAGAGACTAAAGTGGTAGCTGTATGAGCTTATATAACAACGAGTTTTATATGTTATCCGGATGACGTAGTGAGTGAGCGAGTGACGCCAAAAAGGTTCTCATATACTACCGCAACCGGCTCAAAATATTCGTTAAGCCAGCAATGCCAGCAATAAGCAAAAGTAAGATGCCGATGATCACAATCAGTAAACCATAATGGGGTTGGTACCTTGGTGGATTGTAGTCGTGAGTATGGCGCGGATCGTGGTGGGTGGCTTCGGTATCAATCGAGATATTGGCAATCGCTGGCTCCACAAGGTGTCGAGCTACCGTTGCTTCACCGTCGAACTGCTCGAGTGTAATATTCTCGTTGAGCGGCGTGATGGTCGTACGCCGGCTCGATAGTTCGAAACGCTGCGCGGTAGTGTTATCTGTCTCTGATCCAAAATCCATAACATAACCAGTATAACAAATAAAAAACATAAGCGTAAAGACCTGAATCTCTCGCAGTATCTGTTAGACGCTGCTACGGTAATTTGCTACACTAGGAGAGATGAAAAAATTCCAAGTGATTAGCCTGTTTCCGGAGATGTTTTCTGGTGTGTTTGAAGCTTCAATGCTGTGGAAGGCGCAGCAGCGAGGCTTAGTGGAGCTGACGACGGTTGATCTGCGCCAATTTGGGCTCGGTCCTCGCCGAACGGTCGACGATACACCGTATGGCGGTGGCGATGGTATGCTATTGCGTGTTGAGCCACTCTGGAGGGCGGTGCGGCACGCCAAAGAGCGCGACCCGACTGCCAAAGTGCTCATCATGACGCCGCGGGGCCAACGGTGGAATCAGGCGCTTGCGCAGCAGTATAGCCAAACCGACCATGGTTATATCTTCATCTGTGGGCGCTACGAGGGGTACGACGAGCGAATTATGCAGGTGGTTGACCAAGCGCTCCGGGTGGGTGACTATGTCCTGACTGGTGGTGAGTTGCCCGCGATGACGATTATCGACTCGATTGTGCGACTGATCCCTGGCGTCCTTGGTGGTGAGATGAGCGCAGCGATTGAGAGCTTTAGTGATGGTCAGACGCTGGAGTTTCCGCAATACACGCGTCCAGAGGTATGGCAGGGGGTGGCAGTACCCGAGGTATTGCTCAGTGGCCACCACGGCAACATTGCGGCTTGGCGTGCAGAGCATTCGCTCCCAGTAGATGACTAGCCGTTGTCTATACAAAAGAAACGCCCGAGTATTATAAACACTCGGGCGTTCTGTTGTGGTGGATATATCGGAGAGCGACTGATACAAGTATGTATATAAATGTTTATGTTTGTAACGTTCGCTTCCTCTATAGTAGCGAACATACGGCATAAGTGCAAGGAAATGCGTGTAAAACAGGGTAATATCTGATATGATAAGGTTATGAAGCAGCGTATGATTCATTTTTGGCTTGGGTTATTTCAGGCGATTTTTCCAGAGCATTTACGGCGCGATCCTGCGTATTGGCGACGTCTTGTGCTTGGTATCGTCGTGACGTTTTTGATCATCACGCAGCTCTTTACTTTTGAGAAGTTTGTCGATATCACGAGCGGGTGGCATGTGGCTGGCGGGGGCATAATGGCTGCTCTCTTGGCTGGCTTATTGCCGCTGCTTGAGCTCGGTAGTTTGCCATTTTTGCTCTCGATGGATATGTCGCGAGGGTCACGCCGTGTTTCGCAGGCATGTTTGCTTGTCGTGAGCGCAGTGTGGTTTGGTATGGCACTGTGGTGCTTTTTAGCTGTGCCAATGAGTGAATCGGGCCTCTTTGGGGCGACCATACCACTACTCAATGGCTGGTGGACGGTAGCATTTACGGGCCTGGTTGGCCTAGCGGCAGTGCTTGTGGTGCGCGAAGCAAACGAAGCAAATAATGTAAAATAATAACCATATAAGTTTAGTTGGCCATTGTCGCCAACTTCTACTCTACCCGAATGTGATAGAGTATTCGAGCAGCAAGGTCGCGCGCTTTTCTCACGTGCTGTGAGCATATAAAGCAAAGACGTTTCTGGTTTATTTGACTCACTTTTATATAAAAACAACCCTCCAAAAGGTGGGTTGATGCATGTGCTATATGGCTGGGCCGGAGGGATTCGAACCCCCGAATGCCAGGACCAAAACCTGGTGCCTTACCACTTGGCGACGGCCCATCATCGCATAGCGCCTCTGTATTGTACCATGCTTACGAAGGTGGATCAATAGCGTGTAGTGTATGGTCTACAGAGGTCTATGCTCTGTAGTTGATCGGCTCAGTAATTAGTGACGCCGGTACGTAGCTGCTGAATAAAAATAACAACAAATTGCTCCGACCACAGTCACATGCTTCATATAACAGAGGTCGTGCCAGTGTACTCGTTGTGAATATCACGCTTGACCCACAGTATATAGAGTAGTATAGTGCATAGTAAGCGCTATATATGGTGTCTATGACACTAGTAACCGATGCTTGCACAATCATAAAAAACAAGGATAAACACTCATGCCGTGGCGCACGTGCTGCTACGGCAAGTAAGGGGAGGGATATGTATCACACAATTACCAAACGCGATGGGCGCATCGTGGCATTTGACGACACAAAAATTATGGCAGCAATCGAACGAGCTGGCCTGGAGACGGGTGAGTTTGCTGAGGAAGAGGCCTATCAGTTAGCTCAGGCGGCGATTGCCCAGGCGCAGCAGACTATAGCGGATGATACACTCACCGTGGAGCAGATGCAGGATGCGGTAGAGGATACCTTGCTGCGGTCGCCATATAAAAAGACCGCCAAGGCGTACATTATTTATCGCGATCAGCATCAAAAGCTGCGCGAGATTGCTGCGAGTGCACATGTCGACCTGATTGACCAATATTTGCTCAAGCTTGACTGGCGGGTTAATGAAAACTCCAACATGGGCTACAGCCTCCAGGGCCTTAACAACTACATCTCAAGTGAGGTGAGCAAAACCTACTGGCTAAATAAAATCTACAGCCCAGAGATTGGTCGCCTTCATCGGTCGGGCGACCTCCATATTCACGATCTCAACCTTGTGAGTGTGTATTGTGTGGGCTGGGACTTGATGGATCTGCTCCGGCAGGGTTTTACTGGTGTGCCAAACAAGATTTCGTGCAAGCCAGCGCGGCATTTTCGCACGGCGCTGGGTCAGGTCGTGAATTACTTCTATACACTGCAGGGCGAAGCGGCTGGTGCTCAGGCCTTTAGCAATTTTGACACCTTGCTTGCACCATTTATTCGGGCAGATGGGCTAACGTACGATGAGGTGAAGCAGGTGCTGCAAGAATTCATCTTTAATGTTAATGTGCCGACGCGTGTTGGCTTCCAAACGCCGTTTACGAATATCACGCTTGACCTCGAATGCCCTAAACATATGGCGGGCACACCAGTGATCATTGGCGGAGAGATGCAAGAGAGTAACTACGGTGATTACCAGGATGAAATGAATACCTTCAATCGGGCACTGCTTGAGGTGATGACGGAGGGTGATGCCAACGGACGGGTCTTTACTTTTCCGATTCCGACGTATAATATCACAGCTGATTTCGACTGGGATAATCCTGTGATTGACAACCTGTGGGAAGCCAGCGCAAAATACGGTATTCCATACTTTAGTAACTTTGTCAATAGTGATATGAGCCCAGAGGACGCGCGCAGTATGTGTTGCCGCCTGAGGATTGATAATCGTCAACTGGAGTATCGTGGTGGTGGTCTGTTTGGGAGCAACCCAATGACGGGGTCAGTTGGTGTGGTGACGATTAACCTGCCTCGCTTGGCACTGAAGTCGAGTGACGAAGCAGCGTTTCGGGCTGGTCTCGTCCACCTTATGGAGCAAGCGCGTGATAGTCTCGAGGTTAAGCGCAAAACACTCGAGCGTCTGACCGATGCCAACCTCTACCCATATACTAAGTTTTATCTGCGCGATATCAAGCAGCGCTTTGGTGAATACTGGAAGAATCATTTCTCGACAATTGGCCTCATTGGCATGAATGAGGCGGCGCTTAATCTCCTTGGTGCGGATATTGGTCAGGCTGCAGGGCGGGAATTTGCCGAGCGGACGCTCGATCTAATGCGCGAGACGCTCGTGAAATTCCAAGAAGAAACTGGCAATAACTACAATCTTGAGGCAACGCCAGCCGAAGGCACGACCTACCGCCTGGCGCAGATCGACCAGCGCGACTACCCAGAAACGGCGCATTTTGCCAATGGCACGGGTGCCGCGGTACCAGCGCCGTTCTACACCAACAGTACTCACTTGCCGGTCAATTACACCGACGACCTCTTCGAGTTACTTGATCTCCAAGACGAATTACAGACCAAATATACTGGTGGCACTGTTATCCACTTCTTCCTCGGTGAGCGAATGGATGACCCCACAACACTCAAAGGGCTCGTGCGAACAATCTGTCACAATTACCGTTTGCCATACTTTACGATCAGTCCGAGCTTTAGTGTCTGTAAGAATCATGGCTATTTGCGCGGGGAACATGAGGCGTGCCCACAGTGCCAGGAGCCGTGTGAGATATATTCGCGGGTGGTGGGCTATTTGCGGCCGGTGCAGCAGTGGAATAAGGGCAAGCAAGCAGAGTTTGCGTTGCGTTACCACTACGACAAAGCAGCCGATACAATCGATGCTTAAATAACAGGAAGAAGGGAGGATGGTGATGGTTCAGATCGGTGGTATCCAAAAGTTCAGTACAGTCGACTACCCAGGTCACACCTGTGCGGCAGTCTTCTTGATTGGTTGCAATATGCGCTGCGGTTACTGCCATAATCCAGAGCTCGTCTTGCCTGAGCAGTACATTGGCTGTATCCCTGAGGCGGAGATTCTTGAGTTTCTTGCGCGGCGGGTTGGCTTGCTTGATGGCGTCGCGATCAGTGGTGGAGAACCGACGATGAGTGAGGATTTGCCTGACTTCATTCGAGCCATCAAGCAGCTTGGCTTTCTCGTCAAGCTCGATACCAATGGGACCCACCCAGCGATGCTGCGCCAGATGCTGGATGAGCAACTGCTCGACTTTGTAGCAATGGATATTAAGGGGCCGCTGGAGAAGTATGTGGAGATTGCCGCGCGGCCAATTGACACTGATGCCATTATGGAAAGCATTGACCTCATCCGAAGCCGGGTCGATCATGAATTTCGCACGACGATTGTGCGGGGGCAGCTTGAGCCGGCAGACTTCGATGCGGTCGGGCAGATGGTGCAAGGCGCACAGCGTTTTGCCCTGCAGCATTTTATTGCAAGCGATACGCTGGTGAGTAGTCGCTTTTGTGATGAAGCGAGCTTTACCGACGAGGAGATGACCCAGGCTCAGCACATTATGCAACGCTATGTAGCAGAATGCGTGGTGCACTGATGCAGTACTATACAGGGATAATCCAGCAAGTGATTCAACACACACACGATGTAGCAACGCTGGTGTTTGATGCCAAAGGTGACGCACCATTTCGCTATACCGCTGGACAATACATTACCGTTATCAAGCCAGAGTCGCGCACGCCTGAGGGTAAGGCATATAGCCTATCAAGTTGGCCCGGCGAAACACATCTGAGCATTACCGTGAAGGATATTGGCGGTGAGTATTCCCACTACCTATGCAGCCGGCAGGTGGGCGACCAACTAACTTTTTCGGCGGCGTATGGGTACTTTAATCCACTGACAGATCGCCCACTCGTGGGGATTGCCGCTGGAGTCGGTATTAGCCCGGTGTGGAGTATTATCAAGAGCGAATGCGCGCGTGATCCACATCGGAATATTCAGCTCATGTATAGCAATCGGACCGTCGACGATATTGTCTTTGCGGCCGACCTTGCTGCATATGAGGTGCGCTACCCGCAGCTGTCGCTTCACCACTTCGTGACACGCCAAGCAACAGTCCCGCCTAAGATACACCAGGGGCGAATTGACCTCGATGTGTGTATCAACCCAGCGGCACACTACCTAGTGTGTGGTTCAGTTGCGTTTACGCGAGCGATGTGGCAAGGGCTCACTGTGAGGGGTATTGCGGGTAAATGTATTGCCACAGAGGTGTTTTTCGAATGAGTGAGCGGCTTGCCAAAGCACCAACCAAGCGCTCGCCGGAGGAAATTGCGGCCTGGCAAGAAAATGCGCGGCGGATTGCGCAGGAGCGGATTGGCCAAGCGGCCTGTAATGCATGCCCACTTGCCCGCATCTGCAGTGTTAAGAATCCCGAAGCCTGCAACCCTAACCAAATTGCCCAGCAAGCTGGCGGAGAATACACTGGTGGCGACAGCGCAGAGGTGTCATACAAAAAAGTCCTCGACGACGACCGTATCAATGTTGTGATTGCCAATGTCAAGAAGAAGGAGCAAACCAAGCCAAAAGCACAGCGACCTCCTGAAGTACAAAGACCCCCAGCCAATACGATCAACATGCCGCCAGCTAACGTTATCAAAACTCCACCAGCACGTCCGAAGATGGAACAATCGACCAAGCCAACAGTCATCCAGCAGATCATCAATGCGGTTGGAAAGTTGCTTGATGTCCCGAAAGCAAATCAGCAGCCTGCTCGACAGATGCAAAAATAATCTCTGTACTATAGACGTTGAGCCATTTTACTGTGTTGATCGCTAGCCTTTGCACCAAATCAACTACGCAGAAACTTCTGAACAGTGCTATAATAGGGGTATGAATACCGTTGTTCGCCTCGCTGCTGATGGGCTCATGATCCCGATTGTCGTTATGGCTCTTTTTGCACTGTTTTTCCGCGCCCCCCAGGCTCAGCGCTATCAGCGCTATACACGGGTATTTATGGCTGGTCTGACATCCTATTGGTGTGCGAAGGTTATTGGTGCACTGTGGCAGCCCGAGACACTCCGGCCATTTGAAAAGCTTGGTACAGACCCAGGTGCGCTCTATCTCAATAATCCCGGCTTTCCGTCCGATCACGCACTCTTTGCGATGTTTCTTACTCTGGCAGTGTGGTATGTGACGCGCCAGCGGCTGTTCACCGTAGCGCTGTTTGTTATGACGGTGTTGGTGTGTCTTGGCCGCGTGGCGGCACTGGTGCATACACCACTCGATGTCGCTGGTGGAGTGGCCGTTGCGCTGCTGGGTGCTGTATGGTACGTGCCGCATCGCAAAAAATTCTGGCGCAGACTAGCAAAATCGGCAAAAACATAATATAATAGCTCCCAGTAAGGAATTGGAGCTAGATATATGGACGAACAGATATACGCACGCACCGCCGACCCAGATGAGGTGGCCGAAGCGGCGCGCCAAGCTAAAAAAGCAAAAACTGCCAAAACGGCGACCATCACCAAGACGGTGCTTGACGATGGGCTCGACCACAGCCGAGCAATCGACAACCCCTTTGCTCAGGGTGGTGTGCTCGATACATCCGAAGACACCGAGCATTTTGTGAACTTATCGTGGCCCGATATGGGGCAGATTATGATAGGCGCGGCGATTACTGGCGTGGTGACGAGTGCAGTGCTGCTGCTCGTTGCCAACCTCGGGGTGTTTGGTGCCGTGTGCGGCCTTGGTAGTGCTAATCCAGCAAGCTGTGGCACACCTACGTTCTATACGGTCTTGAGCGCAATGGTTGTGGCAGTGATCGTCGGGCTTATATTTTTGGTGCAGCGCCGGGTGTATCGGCCCGCTCTCGTTATGCTTGCGACGGCAGTGGGCCTCTGGCCGGTGCTCACGTGGTTGGCCGCATCGTCGTGGTATGTGGTCGTGCCAGTTATCACGATTTTGATGACACTGAGCATTGGCGTGTTTTCGTGGATCTCGCGCCTGCGTAACTTAGCAGTCACACTTGGTGCGATGGTGGCGATCATTGTATTGATATATCTTGCGACACTGTAGATAGCTCTGAGCCTCACATTATTTTGCTTGGTAGTTACTTACTGTACTTAAATGAGCAACCTCTGTTTTCTATGTTTCATTCTCTACTTCTTCTTTCACTCAGTTTTCTTGCCTGAATTTCAATTTCTATCAATTCTCATATCTCTCTTTGACCAATACACGATGAAGGTCATTTCCTTCTGGTGTCAGAGCCGAAAATTCATTATCAACAATTTTTACACTTCACCTGAAAGAAGCAATGAGAGGGGGTTTTGATATCATATAGCATACTCACATTGCTTTGTCATATGTCAATTAACACTTCTCATGAGTAATCTCTACATATTGAAACTAAAGATATATTTGTGAGACCAAGAGTCACATGTCATTCGATGAAGTGGCACGTGTGGCCGTTTCTTAAGCCTCCTCAGAATAGTGCTATACTAGAGACATGGAACTTTCTCTTGTGCTTGGAATTATTCTTATCGTTGTCCTCATTGGCTGTGGGGTAGTGCTGAGTCTGCTACTGGCAAAGCTCAATGAGCTCAAAGATCAGCATTCGGTAGCACTCCTTAAGAGCGACGTGACAGAGCTATCGCGCACGATAGCCGCTATGCAGCAGTCGGTTGGGGATAAACTCGAGCGCTCGGGTGCTGCTATGCAAACGTCAGTCCAGAAGCAGCTCTCTGAGAGTGCCAAGCTAGTGGCCGATGTGACGCAGCGCCTCACGAAGCTGGATGAGACTAATCGACGCGTCGTCGATGTCGCAGATGAGCTCAAGACACTGCAAAACGTCCTGCAAAACCCCAAGCAGCGCGGTGTCTTTGGTGAATATTATCTGCAGAGTGTGCTTGAGAATGTGTTGCCACCAGCCCAGTATCAGATGCAATATCGCTTTGCTGATGGCGAAGCGGTCGATGCGGTGATCTTTCTTGATAAAGGGCGGGTGCTGCCGATCGATAGCAAGTTTAGTCTTGAGAACTACAACCGGATGATCAACGCCACGAGCAAAGACGAGCGCCAGCAGCTGCTCAGCCGCGTTAAGCTCGACCTTAAGCACCGCATCGACGAGACAAGCAAATACATTCGCCCCAGCGAAGATACGATGGACTTTGCCTTTATGTTTATCCCCAGCGAGTCGCTGTATTATGATCTGCTTATCAACAATGTAGGGCAGGGCGGCTCGAGCCGCGATCTGATTGAGTATGCCTTTCGCGATCGACGGGTGATTATCGTCAGCCCAACCAGTTTCTTGGCATATTTGCAGACGGTGCTGCAGGGGCTACGCAGCCTCCAGATCGAAGAGCAAGCCAAGGATATTCAGCTGCGGGTTGGCCAGCTTGCGACGCATATCAAGAAGTTTGATGAATTGCTGGGCAAAATGGGCAAGAGCCTCGCCACAACAGTTGGCCACTACAACACAACCTATCGTGAGCTCGGCAAGATGGACAAAGACGTCGTGCGTATCGCTGGCGGCGAACGCCAAAGCGAGCCACGGTTGCTCGAACGACCTCAGCGTGGGGATGAGTAGGTAGTATCGCTGTTCTGAATCTTCGTGTGTAATTTGTCAAACAGAGGTAGTGATAATCGTAGCAAAAACCACAACGTATTTTGAAATACAATAATTACACTATGCATTGCTTCTTTGAGCGAAAAACGACCCCTGGAAAATCGGTGTGTATAATCAAAATAGACTATCTCGCTTGCAAAAAATATGGATAAAGTTATTGTCTTGTGTTTGGCAAAGCAGACAAGCTGTGATTAAATAAGAACAGCTAACGAACATAAGGAGGGGGTATGTTGGCAACACGAGCAGCACAACAAGCAAAAGCCAGCTTAGCGCTTGGGCTCACCATGGCATGCGCTGTGATGGGTACGAGCTTCGCTATGGCGCAGCCGGCATCGGCAGCAGATCATCTGCCGCGTGATGTGCAGGCGCATTATAAAAAAGTGTGGGGTGATGAGTTTGATGGTGATATGCTCGATACGACCAAATGGGCTGTACCAACGGGTTGCTTTGACCTTGCGTCGGGCATGGAAGGGCGCTTCCGGACAGATATGGTGCGCCAGTACGATGGCAAACTCCATCTCCTCGCGCAGTATGATAAAAACGGCAGGCCATGCCAGGCTGGTCATGCCGCCTTCTCGACGGGGATGGTAAACTCGCACTACCTCAGCGACTGGAAGGACAAAAGCGTCGCTCATGCCTGGGGACCAGGTGCCTATTACGAGGCTTCTATCAAGCTGCCAGAGGGTAACAAGAACAGTGGCGCTCGAGCAACTTGGGCATCATTTTGGCTCACAAGCACAGAGTTCAATTGGCCAGCCAGTGGTGAACTCGATGTCTTCGAGTCGCGTGGCTACGATCCAAGCTGGCTGCAAGCCAATATTCATACGCAGCCACGCCAGGGGAATAAAGAGCGTTCGCATCAGCACCAGCACGTTCTCGATCGGAATATTGTTGGTAATACACAAACTGCCTTCCATACCTACGGCGTCTTGAATAAGAAGGATGGGACGATCGAATTCTACTATGATGGGCACATGGTACACCGCGTGACACCAGATGATGCAAACTGGCCCTTTGCCAAGGCAGCTAATAAACTCTTTATTCGCTTGAATCACCAGGTTGGCGGCCTCAATGAGCCATACAAGAAGGCTAGCCCCGAGGATTATAAAGTCGCGAAAGATATGCAGGTCGACTATGTGCGGGTCTACCAAGAAAAGACTGCTGCTGATAAGCCACAGGATGCGGTGGTGAGCGTGCCCGATTGGCGTCTCCGCAACAAGCTCAACCAAGCTATCGCCCAAGTGACCCACACAAAGCGCGGTGATGCACAGCCCATGCTTGCCTCAGATCTCGAGAAGCTAACCACGCTCGACCTCAGCGCGCGTGATGGCGCAGAGTCGTGGGAGAAGATAAAGAACCTCGAGGGCATTCAATATGCAAAGAATCTTACCTTTGTTTCTCTCAAAAACACCGAAGTGAAGGATCTCACACTACTCAACGGCCTGAAGAAGCTGAAGAGTGTCGAGCTGAGTTGGCCGTTGACGATTGGGCGATAAAACAACGTAGATCAGTTAGTTAAGGAGATCACCGAGTTTAATCTAATCGGTGATCTTCTATGTGTTTAGTGATTTTACCGTTTACCAAATATATCTTTACGACGAGATATATTCTTTAGCTTAGAGTATGCTGATGAGTTGAGGATATCTGGGATATTATCTATATATCTTTTTGCATCATCAACAACCTGGTTTGGCGTATACGCGAGCTCTCCCTGTTTACTCATATAAAGTGTATCATAAACACTTACTTTACTGCTAAACACATTTGCAACATCTTCTTTATTCATGTTATTAGTAGCAATGTTATTGACCGTGTCGATAGCAAAATCTGCTGCTGCGCGCTGTTTATTTATTCGTATTTGTTCAACGTCGTTACGGAACATCTGCCTATTGTATCTAACTATATCATCAAGGAGCCTAGCACGATCGTAGAAATCCTCAACCGTATCCCATTCATCTCGATCCAAATACTTAGCAAAAAGTTGCCTATTCTCTTTCCAACTATCTGAGGGCATAACAGAAACGTCTGAGTCTAACACTCTATCGGTTAGCCTTTTCCGTATACTTTTAATTGTACGTGATGCAGTTTGTACCTCAATAACTATAATTGAAGCGGCATCACGCATACGGTCTCGCTGGTTTATTTTATACTGAACAAACACGAAGCCGCCAACTAATAAGGTAGTTAGTGATTGAAACAAACTCGAATTTAAAAAATTCCAAAGAAAGTCATTCATTATTTTATTTATTACCAAACCTACTCAGTTTTTCAATTGTTGATTCGTCAAGTTTGCTAATAAGATCTATCATACTACTCATGGTTTCTACCTCATCTCTTGAAGGGAGCTTTGTTTTATTTTCGGCTAGTTTTTGTTCTAACTCTGTTATTCGATCTTTCGCTTTTTTGTAATCAGCTAATAGCTCCTCATACAAAGCGTCTTTTTTCTCTACTTGAGAGGTATTTTTATAATCCTGTAGTTTTTTAAAATCTTCGTCAAATTGACTCATAAAACCTCCATTATAGTATAAAAATCAGGCTTAAAACTGCCGCAAAAAATCCAACTTACCGCTCTCGAAATGCCGTACGTCCTCGATGCCGTATTTCATCATCACGAGGCGGTCGATGCCGCAGCCAAAGGCAAAGCCGGTATAGGTATCGGGGTCGATGTTGGCTGCTCGTAGCACATTGGGGTGGATTAAGCCACAGCCAATCAGCTCCACCCAGCCTTCGCCACTACACACCTTGCAGCTTGGGTCTTTGCCTTCGCAGAAGGGGCAGCTCAGGGCAAACTCAAAGCTTGGCTCGGTGAAAGGAAAGTAGAAGGGGTTGACCCGCACATCGAGCTGCTTGCCGTAGTAGCTTTGCAAAAATTCCTGCAAGGTGGCAATCAAATTACCGACGTTGACTCCCCTCGCGACATACACGCCCTCCACTTGGTAGAAGGTGTGCTCGTGCCGGGCGTCGAGGTCTTCATTACGGAAGACACGATCAGGCACGATGGCAGCAATGGCCTCGCCTGCGTCCAGCTTGTGGCGATAGGTGGTCAGCACGCGGTTTTGCATGGTGCTGGTATGCGCCGGCGCAATCAGGCGGTCGCCCTGCGCGTCTGTCTCGACCGTCATAAAGGTGTCGTAATCATCGCGGGCGGGGTGGCCTTTGGGGAAGTTGAGGCTCTCGAACATATGGAACTGATCATCGATCTCGCGCGACTCTTCTACCGCAAACCCCATGCGGTAGAAGATATCAGCAATCCGCTCGATCTCTTGCATGAGGGGGTGGATTGAACCGAGATTGGTTGGCAGTAATGGTGGAATAGCAGTGTTGATATCCATCGGTGCAGTGACGTCAATCGGTGTGCGCTCAACAGTCTCAAGTTCCTCAAGACGGCGCTCGATGGCGGCTTGCACAGCTTGCTTGAGCTCATTAACACGCTTGCCAAATGGCCCACGCTCCGCTGGGGGGAGCGATGTGATATGTCCATACAGTGCGCGCAATTCCTCGTGGCGCAGTACTTCGCGTGGGGTGGTCGATTGGCTCACGGCCAGGAGTAGCTTTTGCTGGATAGCGTCAAGGTTTGTCATACTGTCACTCCGTTATTGTTGTCCATTGATGGTTAGCGCAACAAAAAAGCCAAAGGTAAGCAGTGCAAGAAAACCAACAACCAGCCACACCCCAGCTAGTGTCGTTGTTTGCTTGGTACCTTTGAGATATTCGGATTGCTCGACGCCGGTATCACCGCTTGCTGGTGCGGTGCCATCACCAGTGTGACTGCTGGCAGCTGCTTTAGCGCGGAGATCGGCCGCGATACGCTCTTGCAGCTCACTGCGCGTTTGGTCTTGTTTCATATATTGTCCCATGTCTTTAGTATAGCATTATTTGGCACAATCGACATCTGATATCGCCGATGAACAGGGTGATGTGATATACTAAAGGCGTAGTATCAACTAGTGAAGGAGGGACGTATGGCTACCAAAAAAGCCGTTTCGACCAAAAAATCGGCCGCGAAAGATTCGGCCTCCCAGCCTCAGGCTGCACCAACCGTAAAGGCTGCATCGACCACATCAGCCACCAAGACTGTTGTCCATAAGCGACGCGAGCCAGCTTTGCCGAGTAATTTACTCAACATTATTTTTGCTGAGCTGCTTGGGACATTTATGCTCACCATTGCCGCAATTGGTGCGGCAACTCAATTCGCACCACTCTACCTTGGCCTCACACTGCTTGTGATTGCTGTGGCGGTGGGTGCAGTATCAGGCGCACATATTAACCCAGCAGTCACCTTTGGCCTCTGGACAATGCGCAAGCTCAAGACAGCGCTGGTGCCATTCTACTGGATTGCTCAGCTGCTTGGTGGCGCGCTGGCTGTCGTTGTGCTCAACGGCTTGAGTGGGAGTGCCTTCAAGCTCAGCTTCGAGCATTTTACTACCTTTAGCTGGGCGGTCTTTGGTGTTGAGCTCGTCGGTGCAGCAGTGTTAATGTTTGGCATTGCGGCTGCCGTGTCGCGCGTGGCCGAGCTTAAGCAAACAGGCCAGGCAGTGGGGATTGGCCTATCTTTGGCCGCTGCCGCTATCGTGGCTGGTGGCTTGCTAACTCAGGTGCAGGCTTCGGTGGACACATCGTCAGTTCAAGATATCAAACACTTGCCACACGAACTGCGTGCAAAGAGTGCAACACTCAACCCAGCAGTGGCTATCGCTGCAACAGAGGCACCAGACAGTAGCTTTACTGGCGCACAAGCAAGCCGTGGCGAGACTGGCTATAGCCGTCTGAGCCTTGAGGTGATTGCTGGTACCCTGATCGGTGCTGCGCTTGGTGGTAACCTCTATCTACTGGTGGCAGGCCGCAAAGCAGAATCGTAAGCAGCAGGCATCAGATTGAAACCAAGACCACTCTCTTTAGTAGAGTGGTCTTGCTATATTGGCAACTATTCGCCATACTATAGCGTATGAAAGATTCTCCCTCACCCCAAGCCGGAATTATAAAAGTAATTGCCACGCTTATTGGCGGCATCGTTGCAGTCGGCGCGATTGCCATTGCAGCTGCCTTCTTGTGGCCCGCCCAGAAGGCAGAACTACGCACAGCAGATATCAAGCGACTAGATTATGACGGCTCGATGGCGGCTATTAATCAGCAAATTGCCCACGATACAGCAGAGGCTGGCCTGCGCAGCGAATGCCGCTCGTTTGCCAAGACGCACGGCAAGAAAACAGCTAAAGCTATCTTACTTATCCACGGCATTAGCGGCTGCGCCAGTGATATGGCAGATATTGCCAATGTATTCTACGAGCAGGGCTACAACGTTTACGCGCCGCGCGTGCCACAGCATGGCTATGCCGACAAGAAGCGCCATGGTCAGATCTCCTTCAGTGATATGGTCAACTATATGACCACGAGTGCTCGCCAGGTCAGTGGCCTTGGTGAGGAAGTTGGGGTAGCGGGCCACTCTGGCGGTGGCAATATGGCAACGTGGCTTGCACAGTATGGTAATGGGCTCTTCTCGCGGGTGCTTCTCATTGCGCCATTTTATGAACCATCAGCTAGCCAGGCTCCCAAGTGGCAGATCCCGCTCATGCGCAACCTCTACGGTAATAATATCCTACCAGATCGCTACAGTGGTAATGATGAGGTGAATGGCCTGTCATATCGTGCCCTAGCAAAGTATGTAACGCTCAAAGAAAACTACAAAGCCAATCTTGCTGCACCAGGTCTCAAGCATGTTGGTGTGGTCGTGAGTGAAGGGGACCATGATATCGACCCAGACCTCGCGCACGACATCCCGCAAAAAATGGCAACCAACAACAATGCTTCCTTCCAATACAAAAAATTCCCTGCCAGTATGAATATTGGCCACGACATGACACGGCGTGCCTCACCAGGAGTGAGCGCTCATAGCGAGGAGGTTTTCCAGACCTATCTCGCTGCGTACGAAGGGAAATGACGATGGAGGCGCTAGTAGCCTTTGCTGGTTTTGGTTTGTTTATCATTCATGAGCTGGAGGAGATTGCTCGGTTTGTGCCGTGGATTCGGCGCTATGAGCATGACCCGGCATTTGCTGGGCAGATGATTATAGCGAATCGCACCGCGTACCCATCAACAGAGACAGTCGCCATCATCATTCTCGAAGAGTCAGCTGGTGCACTGGCTCTGCTTGGAGGTGCAATTGCCCTGCACTCACTTGCGCTGGTATGTGCAGTTATTCTTGCAAATATGCTGCATTTGGTTGGGCATCTCGTTGATGCAGCAAAGTATCGAAGCTGGACGCCTGGTAGCGTCACGGCGCTTATGACACTCCTTGGTAATGGTGTCTGCATAGCCTATAGCTTTGTTGCTGCGCCACAGGTGATTGGCATGTCGCTAATACTGACACCTGTCGTCGGCTTGCTACTGATTGGTAATCTATCGTTTATGCTGAGCCGGTCGCAGGCGATTGAGCGGTGGCGCACGAAGCATCTATAGCAATAACAAGCGCAGCCGATACGTTAAATTATAAAAAACCAGCAGAACACACTGCTGGTTTTTGCATATCAAGACTATTCCGTCATATAAAAGAACATACTATTGACATTATATCGAGCTACGGTATACAATAAGACTATACGATATATCGCACTACGATACATATGACTTCGATGTACCAATCGAGAAAGGATGATTAATGGATAAAATAACGAAACGACGGGATGACGTAAAAATTCTGCTGGCATACTTTGCTGGCTACATGGTAGGTATGACAGTATTGTCGTATGCGCTAGAGCGATTTGCCGCTATATCATCGACGAGCGTGCTTGGGCTCATTATCAATGCTGTAGCAAGTGTGCTTCTGCTTGGCTATATTGTAATGAAGAAACGAGCTGAACTTGCTGCTGCATGGCGCACTGCACGGCAGGCACCGGGCAAGAATAGCTGGTTTGTCATCAAGTATTTTCTGTTTGCATATCTTGCAACGATGCCGGTAGCACTCCTGCTTGCCGCGCTGCAGGTGACCAACCAAAACCAAACGGCGCTTGTTGGCCTCTTTGGTGGAGCGCTGTGGTATGCGGTATTTATGGCGGTGGTATTTGGGCCGATCGTTGAGGAAGTTGTCTTTCGTGGAGTTATCTTTGCTCGCTTATTGCAAAAATCTCGTGTTCTTGCTTATGCAGCATCAATGGTACTCTTTGCACTTGTACACGTAGCACCATACATGCTTACAGGAGGAATCAAGAATGGCCTAGCAATTATTAGCTATTTGCCGCTGGCGTTCTTCTTGTGCCGAGCCTATGAGCAAAAGAAGAGTCTCTACGCTTCAATGGGTGTACACCTCCTGCAGAATAGCCTCGCGACGATACTTCTTGTGCTCGCAACTCATGGCTAGGCAAGGTATAATATACACAAAGGAAGCGTGCATGATCCAAGCAAGACTACGACGAATTTACTCGCCTATGACCGAGACAGGGTTCTACATCCTATTTTGTTTGCAGGCAGAGATGCATGGCTATACGATTGGCCAGCGTGTTAAGCATATGACAGACGGCCAGGTGCAGATTAGCCCTGGCACAATGTATGGCACGCTCGCCAAGATGGAGAAGGACGGTATAATTCGCTTCGTACGAGAAGAGGATAAGCGCAAAATCTACCACATAACACCACTTGGCCAAGAGATATTGGCCTGTGAGCTGCAGCGGATCGAGCGGCTGTACAACAATAGCAAAGGAAGGAAATAACTGAATGTCACGAATCATGTGTCGCTACTACATGTTGCCCGAGTATGGGGAGGAGGAGGCATTTCTTGCTGAGCAGCATCGGCAGGGATATGCCCTTAAACGCTTTATTGTCCCGTTCTTTTATATATTTGAGCCGTGCCCAGCGGCGCAGTATACGTACAAAATCGACTTTCAGGATCTCACCTGGCACAGAGAAAATGCACAGTATCAGCAGCTCTATGCCGACTATGGCTGGGAGTATGTTGCATCGGCCAATGGCTTCCATGTGTTTCGCAAGCCGAGCAGTGAAGCTGAGGAAGATGATATCTTTAGCGATAACGAGTCTCGCCTAGCAATGGTGAAGCGCATCAGCAGGCAGCGTATGGGGCTGCTGATGATGATTGTTGTACTGCTGTTTGCTTATATTGGGTATAAGCTTGTGCAGACGCCAGCTGTCTTGCAACGGCCTGAGTTCTACGGGTTGGTACTTGTCGCGCTCTTTGATGGGTATCTTTGTGTGCGGTGCTGGCGTGGCTTGCGCCGGCTGAAGCGTGCGCTGATTGCTGAGCAGCGGTAGAGTCGTAGAGTCTGCAATATTAAACTTCTCTGTTCTTTCTAAAGTTTTCTCCTCACACTCCCTTTGGTTATGCTAAGAGAGTATCTATTTTTTACACATAATACGCCAAGTGGATGACCGATCGATAGTCTATTGCAACAGAAATAACCGAGAGAAGGTAGCTAAGAAATTTGAAGCTCACATTCTCAAAAATAAAAACACTGCAGCTGGTGAGCTGCAGTGTTTTTGTGAGTGGCTAGAGCCGGCTAGATTTCGGCAGTTTGGCGACCCTCGTAGAGGTTGAGGTACTGTGTGTAGACTGCCTGGTGGTAGGTAGCCATACCACCATCAGTTGACCCAACCATATTGTGACCGATGTTGAGCCGCTTTGGCAGGTTATAGTGCTGGAACGATGCATTGTTTGCCTGAGCCATGCGCTGTGGAATACTCACTGCTAGGCCGTTATCGACAGCGTCATCATTCTCACTCGTCACTGTCGCAACACGCTTGAGGCCCGGTGCAGCGAGGTCTTTCTTGAAGTTCTCTTTGACGATGAGATACTTGCCGAGTGCGCGGTATGACAGGCCACTTGGGCTAAACTTATCTGGCAAGATGTTATAGCCATACAGCGTGCGCAAGACGGGTAGCTGCCACTTAGGGGCTTGGCTAGCTGCTGGCTCGTAGAATGGGGCAAGTAGCAGCACATTCGTAAAGAAGCCATTACCATACTGTGCAAGCCACGTCGCCATATCACCACCACCAGAGTGACCAACAATACCAAGCTCATCACCGAGACCACTCACTTGCTGTGCACTCGTCTTCATGAAGTCGGCAATGTCTTTGGTAGAGATCTCGCCATGGCGTTTGTTGTCGGTGTAGCCATGCTTGGGTACGCGTGGGACGTAGACGTTGTAGCCTTGGTTATAGAATTCATCTGCCAACTTTTGGTAGACGTTGCTGCAGCCGCTGATGCCATGGATCATAAGGACGGCCTTTGCAGCGCGCTTGCCATGAGTCTTCGTGTAAGTGCGGCACTCTGGGCGAATGCTGCTGTCGCTCTCTTCTTGCTTGATTTGCTGGTCGATGCTGCTCATTGCCTCGTTGTAGTTCTTGCGGCTTATAGTAGCTGAGCGCAAATCGCTACTGGCGGCCGCTTGGCTCGGTGCCAGGAACGTCGTTGCTGCCACAAGCCCTGTCACACTCAACAGGCCAGCAACAACCCAACTCTTTAGGCTGATATAGTCTAGTTTTGTCATGTCAGTCCTCCTTTAGTACTCTCCAGTATGCCGGATTGTTGCGTCAATTGCAAACACTGGTTATATATCTTGAAGCGAGCTTATACTGTTATAGTTAGAGACTAACAGAGGTCATATTGATGTAAAAACCACAATAAAACCGCATTACTATACAAATGCGGTTTTTTGTATATCACTGGTAGCGAGTATTAGTCGTGATTAAACTCAAGCCGCTTCAGCCGCTCATACTCATCGAATTGGTAGCTGACGCGGATACTTGTGCCAGTATCATCGGTGACGCGGGCGTGGTGGACGCCATTGTCATCGTCGTTCATCTCGATACTCCAGCCTGGCATCAGCTCCACAAAGCCTTCCAGCGACCATGCAATGTCATCCACCTGTTGCAAATAGCGTGGCAGGCGTGAGTAGAAGTAGTCGAGCGTAATGGGCGGTATGGGCTCAGAGATATTCTCAAGCAAAAGCACTACACGGCGACCACCACGAATTGGTGAGCTGTAGTAGTAATAATCTGTGCCAAAGATAGTGACAGCAGCAAAGCCGATATCGTGCGCGACACTGGCGATCACAAGCTGCTGGTCTATATCGGATGGGAAGGTATATTCAACTTCTGGGCTAACGAGATCATTCTCTTTGTGCTCCAGACCATATTCGCGTACCTTGTGGGCGAGCTCGACGGCTTTGCCAAACTGTGCAAGCTCGTCCGCGTAGCCCCACATGAGGGTTGGTGGCTCGACGGCGATGGATGCAAGCAGGTGTGCCTTGGCTGTTACCTTGCCTGTATCTGATACCATGGCGAAGTGTTGCTTGTTGAGATCAACCTCGTAGCGAGAAGAGTCGTATGACCCAACCTTGTCCTGAAACATCGTGTCCATTAATTCTTGGCGGAGCGCGCTATAAATACAGTTACGCTGGCCCATTCGTCGAATACCGGTATGCATATAAACCTCCAGATTATGTTCTTGTATGCTTTTGTAATTGTAGCATAAGCAGGTGAATAATGTAGCATATTCTGGATAGTATAACTATTTTATGTCAATATAACAGAGGTAACACACTGCACTATAAAGCAACCTTGACAGCACCATAGAAGATAGATACTATATACGTATAACTATACATATAAGGAGGAGTATGATGGCCAATAAAACAATATATTTTTCGCACAGCGACGAACGCTATATTGAAGGGACTTTGCCTGGCCTTAGTATGAGTCTATCTGCGGCACTGATGGCGGGTTATCGTTTGTTAGTTGAGCGGCAGCAAGCAACACACGATGGTTTTCATGAAGTACAGCTGCGCGTTGGCAAGGATGGCGTGTATCAGCATAAGATTTTTATGGGTCGTAAAATATACAGGACAATAGCAAAGGACAAAGCAGCTCTTCGCGAACAGCGAGTGTATCTTACGCAAAAGGGCCGTTATGTATACTATGAGCGCAATCACGCCGACTGGAACTATTGGCCTACGGGCACGCAGCGTAGCACGCAAACCAACGATAATCCAGCGACGGTCAAACAATGGGGGCGAATGGAGGTTGTCGATACGATCGATGAGCTCGCGGCGTATATCCCAGAGCGCGCTGTGCAAAATTTGCAACAGAGCCTGGAGCAGCCAGTGGAGCATTTGGATATTTGAGATCTGAGACAAGGGGAGAAGCTTCGTATCTTTTGTATGCAGTAGGGTAGTGTTGATATACGACGAAAGAGAATATGGTTTGTAGCGCAAGTTTGTTACATGAGTAACGCAATCCAGAAGGAATCCTTGTGACACGATATTGGCTCGGCGTGGCCTCGAAAGATCACGTCCAAATAGGAGTAGAGGGTGGCTTTTGTCAGCTCTGCTATGGCAAGAAAGTACCGCTGACCCGCATGTAGCGTGGTGATTATATCTTATATTATTCGCCCAAGCAGGCTTTTCAATCCGCCGAGCCCTGTCAGGCCATCACCGCATGTGGTGTGGTAGCAGGTGATGACGTATATCAGCACGAGATGTTCCCAGGGTTCATCCCATACCGACGAGATATTGCCTGGCACGTGCCAGTGCGTGAGGTATCAATTGCGGTGCTGCGCACACTGCCTGGCTGGCACGATATCACGCCTAAGCTGCGCTTTGGCCATGTGGAACTGCCTGAGGAGCTGTTTCGGGCGATGTATGAATATATGATGACTACTGCGTAGTATCATATACTCCATCTCCGAGAAGAGTAGCACAGCTTTACCTCGAGATGGTATACTATAACCCAGTATGAAAGTCAGCCTTAATGTTATAAAACAACTTATTAACTTTGAATTGCCGCCAGTGGATGAGCTGATGCAGCTCATCAATCGGCAGCTCGGTAAGGTAGACCGAGTAGAGAACCTGGCCGAGCGTTACCGCGGTGCGTGCGTGGTGCGGGTGGTGGAGTGTGCGAAGCACCCCAATGCCGACCGCCTGAGCGTGACCAAAATTGATGACGGCATGGCCGTGCCCGATGTGCCGCGCGATGAAAACGGCCTGGTGCAGGTGGTGTGCGGTGCGCCCAATGTGCAGGCTGGTATGTGGGCCGTGTGGCTGCCGCCTGCAAGCACGGTGCCGGCCAGTATCCTTGAGGGCGAGCCCTTTACGCTTGACGCCCGCAAGCTCCGTGGGGTGCTGAGCCAGGGCATGCTGGCCGCGGCTGATGAGCTGGCAATTGGCACCGACCACGAGGGGATCGTGGCGCTAACGCCGCGCGACCTGCCAGCGGGTAAGACGCTGCAACCAGGGGCTGACTTTGCCGCGCTGTTTGGCCTGGATGACTATGTGCTTGATATCGAGAACAAGATGTTTACCCACCGGCCAGATTGCTTTGGCCAGCTAGGCGTAGCGCGCGAGATTGCCGGCATCCTCCAGCAACCATTTACCAGCCCTACGTGGTATAACCTGGAGCAGGTATTTGGCGATGGTGATAGTGTGCCACTCGCGGTTTCGAACGATATTCCGCAGCTTGTGCCACGCTTTATGGCGGTGGCGATCCGCGGCGTGCAGGTCACGCCCAGCCCGTTTTGGCTGCAGTGCCAACTGGTGGCGATGGGGGCAAAGCCCATCAATAACATTGTGGATGCAACCAATTATGTGATGCTAATGACGGCCCAGCCAACCCATGCTTATGATTACGATACGCTCCAGGGCGGGCAGCTTGGCGTGCGTATGGCGCGGCAGGGCGAAACGCTGGTGCTACTCAGTGGTAAGACGATTGAGCTGACGCCAGATGATATAGTAATTGCCGACGGGCAAGGCCCGGTGGCCCTCGGCGGTATTATGGGCGGCAGCCGCACTGAAGTATCGGCTACAACCACGACGATTGTACTGGAGTGTGCCACCTTTGATATGTACGCAGTGCGCAAAATGGCCATGCGCCACGGTGTATTTACTGATGCACTGGCCCGCTTTAACAAAGGTCAGTCGCCCCTGCAAAACCCAGCTGTGCTGAACCGGCTGATCGGTATGGTGGGCGGTGAGCAGGCGAGCCACGTAGCGGATAGTAAGCCATTTACGAGTGAACATGGTGGGATTCTTGATGATTATTTTGCAGGGAAGTACGAGCCCGCAACCATAGACATAACGAGTCGATTTATTAATCAGCGGCTTGGTTCTCATCTTGCCGAAAATGACATCTGTACTTTACTCAATAACGTTGAAATCCACAGTCATGGCCCAGAGAATGAACTCGGCTATATCTGCCTGCAAGTGCCTTTCTGGCGGACAGACCTGGAAACCAAAGAGGATATTGTTGAGGAAATTGGTCGGCTGCACGGCTTTGATACTGTGCCGCGCCAGCTGCCCATGCGCCGTATTCAGCCAGCGCGCAAGAACCCCCGCCGTGAGCTCAAGCGCGTCGTGCGCGAGGCACTGGCCAGGGCGGGTGCCAACGAAGTGCTGAGCTACAGCTTTGTGCACGAGCGTGTGCTCAAGAGTGCAGGCCAGGACCCAGCCCAGGCCTTTCGGCTGTCGAATGCCCTCAGCCCAGACCTCCAGTACTACCGCCTGAGTGTGCTGCCGAGTTTGCTCGATAAAGTCCACGCTAATATCAAGGCAGGGCACAGCGAATTTATGTTGTTCGAAATTGGCAAGGGCCACACCAAAGCACGGACGGGCGAGGACGGCCTGCCAGCTGAACAATCACTGATCGATCTTGTGTATAGCAGCAAAAAGCCACAGGCTGGCGCCGCCTTTTACCGGGTGCGGGCAGTGCTGGACCAGCTGGCGCGTGATAGCGGTCTGACTCTCGTGTATACGCCAGTCACGGCAGCTCAAGATGATCCAGTATATGCGCCTTTTGACATCAATCGCGCAGCCCACGTTTGGGCGGAGTGTAGTGGCGCAGCTGGTGGCAAGGCAGAGCGAACGCTCATTGGTGTGGTTGGAGAGCTGCGCCCGGCGGTAGTGAAGCACTTCAAGCTCCCTGATTATACTGCAGCGGCATCACTTCACCTTGATGTGATGGAGCAGGTATGGCGTGATACGGTGGTGCACTACCAGCCAATGAGTCGCTACCCTACCACCGCCCGCGATATCTCGATCCAAACAAGTACAGCGATTACCTATGATGAACTCATGCAAGCAGTCTTAAGCGCTATGACTCGAGCTAGCGAAACATGCCCAGATATAACGATCCGCGATCTCACGCCGCTGAGTATTTACAAAGCAACCCCTGATGCATCACATCAAACCACCACATTTCGCCTAACGCTATCGAGTAGCCGAGCAACGCTGAGTGCTGAGCGTGTCCGTTCGATCATCCGGACAGTGTTTGCACCCGAGCAGCATGTGCTGTTTCAGGGTGTGGACTTTGGTGAATGAGGTTGATGCAGGCGACGCTGCGGTAGGCGATTGCGCAGGCGGAGGAAACTCCGCCGCGTGGGCCGACCAATCAGCACGCCAAATGACGCACCAGCCGCAATGGCAATAGCGATGAGGACAGCACGCACTAGCAGACCTGCCTCGCTTGAGCCGGTCGTCACGACACCCATGAGCCCATTGTAGAGCGTGACGCCTGGCACAAGTGGAACGATTCCGGCATTGACGATGGCAAGGCTGGGCATATGCCACAAGCGGGAAGCGGTTGTCGCAATAAAGCCAATTACCAAACCCGCTGCCGCACTGGCCGCAATAGCAGACATGCTCCAGCCAGTAATGGCAAGGTATATATCATAGCCAAGCATGCCAGTTGCACCAGCTAGGATGATGCCGACCGGCTGAGTGTGGTTGCCCAGAGCAAAGGTGGCCGCAATAGCAGCTGCTCCAATATACTGATACATCGTGCCGGTCAGCTGCAACTGATCGGGTGTGGCAACAAATTCAATCCCAAAGCGCCGCGCTGTATACAGGCCAATCATCACACCGATCACCACGCCCATTGTCATCATTGCCACTTTGAGTAGTCGACCTGTCGCCGTCACGTAATATTCGTCGATTGCATCCTGGAAAGCACCAACGATCATCATCCCTGCCACCAAGAGCACGATACCGCTAACGGTTATGATGGTTGGGTTGATGATACCAAGAACATCGAGATAATGGTTGGTGGCAAGCCATGTGATGATGGTTGCAACCAATGTAATAACGCTTGCCGCGATGATTTGAGTAAAGAACACAGGAAGAGCAATGCGATTTAAGCGGCCTAGCAGCCACATAATCGTCACACCCATCACAAAGGTGGCAAAAATCACAGGTAGCGACGCTGTATAGAGCAAGGCCGAGCCAGCACTGAGTCCACCACCTGCCAGATAAATTACCCAAGGTGGATAGCGTCGTGGCTTGGCAAGGATAGCATCGAGCTCGCGCTCGGCAGCATCGAGAGTGAGCGCTCCCTCGGCAATAGTAGCGGCCAGGGTCTGGAGGCATTGCATATGTTGGTAGTTGATCTCGCGTGGTGGGATGGTGCGCAGAAGCGTCAGTGGTTCGTAATCGTTACCTCGATCTTGCGATAAAATAAGCTGCGACGAAATAACGTCGATATGTACTTTGCGGGTACAGTAGGTGTCCGTAATACTGAGCGCCATATGAACGACATTTTGGGCTGGTGTCCCCATTGAAATAAGCTGGTCAGCAATGCTCATTGCTAGGCGCAGAGCACGCATATTGGGTGTGAGGGCACCATCAAGTTTCTCGACTGGTGCTGATTGCAGCGCGGTCGTACCGCCAATAGCCAGGCGGGCAAGCAGAGGTGAAAATAAGGTGTGGAGACGGTTCATCGCTTTTTAGTATACTGAGAAAAATCGTCATTGCAAGAGGCGTGTTGGCCGATGGTTGTTCGCGTGGTGTTTCTGCGCAGCGCAAGGTGATGGTGAGTAATAGTGCTGGCAAAATAACTGCAGCGCAAACGAACCAGCATTTATCGATGTGACCTCTGTTATCTAGCAGTCATACTGGCAAGTGTGCTATACTGGGCAAGATAGATTAGTCGATGAAATAAGAGGAGTTATGGCAACAACCAAGACACAACGCTGGATTATTATTGTTATTTTGGTCGCGACGGTTGTCGGGACGCTGGGGTCATTTGCGGCAATGATTCTTGCCTCGGAGAATTACAAAAATGACCAAGCCAAAGCGCAAAAGGCGCAGGAAAAATACCAGAAACTCATGAAGGACTACCAAGCTAAGACAGCTGCTCAAGCCCAAGAGCTGTCAAACAAATATTACCCGACCTTTAGCCAATATACGAGCCGAGTTGGTGAGTTTGATCGGGATAGCGTGAAGGAGCTCTCTAGCGAAGATCTGGTGGTTGGCGATGGTGAGGAGATCAAGGACAATACGGCATTTGCGGCCTACTACATTGGCTGGAACCCAAAAGGCAAGGTATTTGACCAATCTATCAAAGACGGTAAGCTTGATGCACCATTTGCCGTTGAGAGTGGGCTCAAGAGTGCGGGTGTTATTACTGGTTGGAAAGAAGGCATCAAGGGGATGCGCCTTGGTGGAGTGCGTGAGCTAACCATCCCTTCCGACAAAGCATACGGTGAGAAAGGCCAAGGCAATGACATTCCTGCCAATACACCACTGAAGTTTGTCGTGATGGCAGTGCCAAAGCCAGCTACGATCGATACTTCAGAACTATTGAAGGCATACCAAGAAGGCCAAGGAGGGGGCAACTATGGACAACACTACCAATAACAATAAACCAACCCAGACACCAGTCTACGACGTTGTCATGATTGGCGCGGGGCCAAGCGCTCTGGCTGCCGCGGTATATACGACGCGTGAGAACCTGCAGACGGTATTGTATGAAAAAGCAGTGATTGGTGGCCTCGCAGCGATTACCGATAAAATCGATAACTACCCAGGTTTTGCTGACGGCGTAGCAGGCCTCGACCTCGCCGAGCAGCTCCAGCGCCAGGCAGAGCGCTTTGGGGCGCAGATTGAGCTGGGTGAGGTGTCGAGCCTCCGCAAAGATGGCAATGATACGATTGTGACAGTTGATGGGCAGGATGTGCGTGCCCATGCGGTGTTGATTGCCACTGGTAGTGCATATAACAAGCTTGGTATCCCTGGCGAAGATGCATTGTATGGTCGCGGCGTACACTACTGTGCCACCTGCGACGGTGCGTTTTATAAAGGCAAGCGATTGGTGGTGATCGGTGGCGGCAACTCTGGCTTGCAAGAGGCGATGTTCTTGACTCGCTTTGCAGAGCATATTGACCTCCTGGTGCGGAGCACAATCAAAGCGAGTGAGATCCTCCAGACCGACCTGCAGCCCTTTATCGAGCGAGGACAAATTAGCGTTCATCTTCATACCGAATCGACCGAAATTATAGCAGAGGACGGCAAAGTGACTGGTGTTGCAGCTATCAGTAATGGCCAGCCAACTACCTTCGCCTGTGATGGGGTGTTTGTCTTTGTTGGTCTTAAGCCAAACACGGGCTTTTTGCAGGGTACGCCCGTCCAGCTCGATGAGCGGGGGTTGATTATCACCAATGAACATCTTGAGACGACAATGCCTGGTGTCTTTGCCAGTGGTGATGTACGTAGTGGCGCAACGATGCAGATTGCTACAGCGGTGGGCGAAGGCGCGACGGCTGCTTTGAGTATCCGTGAGTATATTCAGCAACACAAAGCATAGAATAGATAGTGCTAGTGTGGGGTGGCTAAGAGCCTAAATCTCAAAACTTAGCTCTTCGGTGTTACCCCCTTCTATCTAACAAAGTAAAAAATCAGTCGTAATGGCTGATTTTTTACTAGTGTGAAGACGAAGTCGATACGCCTAGAGAGGTATTTGATCATATAGAGTGCTCTTATTGAATAGAGCAGCAATATTTTGACTTCTGTATAATCTTGTCAACTGCATTGAAGGGCTACCGTCTGCTCTTTTTGGTCGCCTTTTTCTATTAAAGCCTCTAAGCGCTTACCCAATTATTGTTCCTTTGTATCAAAGTGGATAGTAGTAGTATTCGTCCACAGAAAGGAACGGAGAAATCTCGCATCACCCAAGTGAGGCATTAGTTGGATTCAGACAATATTCCTCATCTCGCACGACAGGCATACTGTGTTTTATCAGATAGCTTCATATATTATTAACTAAAGCGCTGTAGTTCAGCAAGAAACTTATCTGGATAGTTGGTAACGATGCCGTCGATGCCGCGCTCGGCAAGCTGCTGCAGGGCACCTGGGCGATTGACCGTATAGACGTAGGTAAAGAGATTCGACCGGCGTGCAATCTCTATCGCCAATGGATGTGCATACAAGCGATGAAACCCTACTGCAGTGAAGTCGAGCTTGCGCTGGTAGGCCAAAAATGCAAAGGGATTATTGCGGTGAAGTAGGGCGAGGTTGGCTTGAGGCGCAAGCTGCCGAAATTGCCGAAGCTCGCGTACGGAGAATGACGAGAGTAGTACATTATCCCAATCATCTGGCGATGTGACGTAGCGAGTGAGGAGCTGATACGTTGGCTCGGCGCTACCGTGCCCTTTGAGCTCAATATTGAGTAACACAACGCCAAAAAAACGGTCTAGCACTGCGAGGAGCGATGGAATAGGCTGCTCACTGGTGAGGGCCTGCAACTCGGTGTACGTCAGATGGCTAATTGATTCATTTCGGTGGTGGGTACGGAGCAGGCGATTATCATGTGCAATCACAGGAATACCATCGCGCGTCAATCGCACATCTAGCTCAAGCATATCTACGCCCGCCGCGACACCCGCTGCCATAGCGTCGATAGTGTTCTCTGGTGCGAGTCCAGCCGCACCGCGATGACCAATGATTAACATGCTAGCAGTATTATACCATCAAATGGGTTGGTGATGAGAATGATGTATCTGCAGAGCAAGGTTGCACTGCCAGCGCATCTTCTTTTGCCATTACCGAACAGATTTTGCTAAAATAAAACAGATAGCAACAGAAAGGAGCTAATACAAATGGCAGATTTTAATAAAGTACTGACGCCCGGCGACGTTGACGCTGGCATTGTCAATGTGGTGGTAGAGATTCCGCAAGGAAGTTATCACAAGATTGAATGGGATCGCGACCTCGCAGTGATGAAGCTCGACCGGGTTGAGCCAGCAATCTTTGCCAAGCCAACCAACTATGGCTTTATTCCGCAAACCCTAGATGAAGATGGCGATGAGCTCGACGCGCTCATCATCACTGACCAACCACTGACGACTGGTGTCGTTTTGGAAGGCAAGGTGATTGGCGTGCTAGAGTTTGTAGACGATGACGAGGTGGATGATAAGGTGATTGTCGTGCCAGCAGATGACCGCAACACGGGTGATGCAATCAACTCGCTCGAAGATCTCCCTGCTGCAACACTCAAGCAAATCGAGCACCACTTCAACCATTACAAAGACCTCAAGAAACCTGGCACTACTGTAGTGAAGGGCTTTGGTGACACCGTGCGTGCCAAGCAGATTATCCATGAATCTATTGCGCGTTGGAATGAACGCTAGATAGCATGTTCAATCAAATACAAAATACCCCACTGGGGTATTTTGTATTTATGATAGTTATTTATTCCTTGACTTCTTCGAAGCAGCCTCAGGCTTACTAATTGGCATAATTTTATCCGTCAGGCTAATCGCACCATTAACAGCTTGAACACGGATTTTGTTGAGCTGGAGGCGGAGCTTATCGCGCGCGTGGCTGGTGGTAACAAGCTGCGCCCAGCCCGGCTTGGGGTAGGAGAGCTTGCGGGTGAGGACTTCGATAACATCACCATTCTCAAGTGGTCGCTCGAATGATTCCATTTTGCCATTGATCCGGAAGCCGTAGGCGTGCTTGGCGATATCAGAGTGGATGGCATAGGCAAAATCGAGTGGCAAAGCCCCCTCGGGGAGGTTGTAGATATCGCCTTTGGGAGAAAAAACGAAGATGCGGTGGCCAAAGAGGTCAATTGATAGTTGCTCGCGAGGGATATCCTCGCCAGCGCGCAGGCGAGCAGCGATCTCTTGCAATTGCGTAATCCACTGCAGCTGAGCCGGTAGGTTTGACACACCGCGCCTGGAGTCGCCCTTAAGATACTCTTTACTGTCTTTTTGTTGCTGGTAGTGGAAGCTGGCAGCAAGGCCGCGCTCGGCATATTCATGCATATCGCGCGTGCGGATCTGGAACTCGACAATCTGCTTATTGGGCGTGATGACCGTCGTATGGAGGCTCTGGTAGCCGTTTGGCTTGGGGATGGAAATATAGTCTTTGATACGAGCGATCATCGGTTGGTAGAGCGAGTGGAGGATGCCCAGCACTAAGTAGCACTCTTCCTTGGTGTGGACAATGATGCGTAGTGCCATCAGGTCATAAATATTGTCGAGACTACCACGCTTTTGGAGTTTGCGGTGCAGGCTGTAGAGGCTTTTGACTCGCCCATTGATCTCAAACTTGAGCTTCTCGTCCTTGAGCGCTTGCTCGACCTCAAGGCGGACGACGCCAAGCTTGCGAGTGCTTTTGCCTAGGCGCTGCTTCATGACCTTCTCAAGCCGCTTGTATTCTTTGGGATCAAGGTAGCTAAAAGCAAGCTCCTCTAGCTCCATCCGTACGCGCCCCATACCGAGTTGGTCGGCCATGGGAGCGAAGACCTCGAGCGTTTCTCGGGCGATCTTTTGCTGTTTTTCGGGCGACTTGAATTGCAACGTCTGCATATTGTGTAGCCGGTCGGCCAGCTTGATGATGATGACGCGCACGTCCTGTCCCACAGCAATAAGCAGCTTAGTCAGATTGTCTTTTGTCTGAGGGAGATAGTGGTCGAGGTCACGCATACCAGCCCGGGCTTGACTCACCTTCGTCACGCCATCAACGAGGAAGGATACATCATGTCCAAAAAGCGACTCAATGTCGTCTAGTGACGTCTCGGTATCCTCAACGGTATCATGGAGAATACCTGCGATGATGGTGTCGCTGTCCATCCCCCAGTCAATCAAGATAATTGCAACGCTTAGCGGATGGGTAATGTAGGGCTCACCGCTCTTGCGCTTTTGTCCATGGTGTGCCTGGGTGGCGAAGTCGATCGCATGGTCAATTTCATACAGCTGATCTTCGCTATAGAGGCCGCGTGCTTTTGTGAGGACGTCTTGTTTGGTCACCATAAACCTAGTATATACTGCCAAGAAGAAAAGTGCTATTGCCCTTGACCATTCCACCTGCTATAGTGATGCTTAAACATGCTTATGCTAATGGAGGGAGAAATATAATGAGGCAAAGCAGGGCGGTATGGTGGATGCAGCGGAGCCAGAAGGGTTTCACGCTCATGGAGCTGATGATTGTCATTGCGATCCTGGGCTTACTCGTGACGCTGTCTATGACGGCGTATTCGGGGTATCGGCGGCGCTCAGTTGATGTCGCAACGCGCGCAGCAGCCACCAGTGCACTTGAGGCGATCAAGACACATCACGCCAATGCCAGCGCTAGTGGTGCAAGCTATAGCACTAACCTCGAGCAAGTTGGTTACCGTCCACCAAGCGACACGGCCGTGCAGGTTACGCTGAGCGCCGATGCCACCAAATTCTGCATCCAAGCCACCGACCGCCATCTCACCGACATTCGCTACTACGCTACCACTGGCATGGCACGGCCGCAGGCAGGGAGTTGCCCAGCAAATATTTGAAAAGTGGCTGTCGAATATATTTGTGCAAGATTGACCGATTATTTAGCAGAAAAACGCAGCGCACTATCTCAGCAAGAATTGGATGAGTTAGAGTCGTTAGTTGATGCAACGAGAAATTTGGAAAAGTTTGATGACGCTTTCTTGAATGATGTTAAGGAAGTGTCAAATACCTACTCTTCGCGCACGTCAGTCTAGCACTCCCTCCTTAGCTCTCGCAAACGTGAAAGAATTCCGTCGCCGTCTTTACAACATACGTCAGACGCCGTATAATGTCTTGCATGGCTGTCATAGCACCAATTATTTTGAGTACAAAAACTGATGAATACAAGGCTGCGGTAGAGCATTTTATGCCGTTTGCCAAGCGGGTTCATATTGATATTTCTGATGGCGTATTTGCGCCTCGTCAAACGGTAGGGATCGGCCAACTGTGGTGGCCTCAGTCGTGGACGGTTGACATCCACGCTATGGTGGCGCGCCCTAGCGTGTACGTTGAGAAACTGATCAAACTGCGGCCTAGTACCATTATCTTTCATGCCGAGGTTAAAGAAGATTTAATTCCTGTCTTGCAGCAGGTCAAGCAAGCTGGTATTCATGCCGGGGTGGCCCTGCAGCGTACCACAGTGCCCGAGACGGTGGCATCGTATATCGAGACGGCCGACTACGTGTCGATCGTCAGTGGTAAGCTGGGTGAGTTTGGTGGCAAGGCGCGGATGATGCAAATAGAGAAGATTCGGCTGGTGCGAGCCATCCACCCTCGGGTCGAGATTGGCTGGGATGGCGGCGTGACGGTAGATAATGTCTTCCATATTGCCCAGGGTGGGGCTGATGTGATTAGTGTTGGTGGGGTGATCAACCACGCCAAAGACCCGCAAGCAACGTACAACAAACTCCTTGCTGAGATGAATCGCCAGAGTGTGATTTAGTTAGTCTGCTATGCTACACTAAAGAGCGTGACACACATACCATTTCGGCTTCGTTCTGCTTACAAACCGACCGGTGATCAGCCACAGGCGATCGCTCAGTTACTTGGTGGCCTGGATGCTGGTCAGCGCGAGCAGACACTACTTGGTGCAACGGGTAGCGGTAAGACCTTTACGATGGCAAATATTATCGCTCAGCGTGGCGTGCCGACGCTGGTTTTGGCACACAACAAGACGCTTGCGGCGCAGCTCTTTAGTGAGTTTAAGCAGTTCTTTCCAGAAAACGAAGTACATTACTTCGTCAGTTATTTTGATTATTATCAGCCAGAAGCATATATTGCCAGCAGTGATACATATATCGAAAAGGATTCGGCCATCAATGAGGAGATTGACCGCCTCCGCCATGCGGCGACTGATGCACTACTGACACGCCGCGATGTGATTATCATTGCTAGTGTGAGCTGTATCTACGGCCTCGGTTCGCCCGCCGATTATTATGAGCTATCCGTCACGGTGCGCCAGGGTGAGCGGCGCGTTCAGGATAAATTTTTGCGTCAGCTGATGGATATCCAATACCATCGCAATGATATCGATTTTGCACGCGGTGCCTTTCGCGTCAAGGGCGATGTGGTCGATGTCTTTCCGGCAGGGCAAGAGACGGCCTATCGGGTGGAATTTTTTGGAGATGAGGTGGATCGAATTACGCACATCAACCCGCTCACTGGCGAGATCCTCGATGAGCCAGCGGAGTTTACCATCTTTCCGAGTAGCCACTATGCAACGCCTAAGGAGAAAATTAAGCAGGCGATTGACCGGATTCGACAGGAGTACGAGGAGCGTGAACAGTGGTTTGAGACGCACGGTAAGCTGCTTGAGGCGCAGCGCTTGAGCCAGCGCACCAAGTACGACCTGGAAATGCTCGAGCAGACTGGCTTCGTGAAGGGGATTGAGAACTACAGCCGCTACCTTACTAATCGCGAAGCGGGTGAGCAGCCAGCTACCTTGCTCGATTACTTTCCTGACGATTTCTTGATGCTGATCGACGAGAGTCACGTAACCGTCCCCCAAGTGCGCGCGATGTATAATGGTGACCGCGCTCGCAAAGAAGTGCTGGTGGAGCATGGCTTTCGCCTGCCAAGCGCGCTAGACAATCGTCCACTGCGCTTTGATGAATTTGATAAACATATTAACCAAGTGATTTATGTCTCTGCTACTCCTGGTGATTATGAGTTAGAGCGAAGCCTCGCTCCTGCTCAGCAGGTGATTCGCCCCACTGGTTTGCTCGACCCAGAAATCATTGTTCGCCCAACGGAAGGGCAAGTGGATGACCTCATTGCAGAAATTCGCGAGCGCACCAGCCAGCAGCAGCGCGTGCTCGTGACAACGCTCACTAAGCGGATGGCTGAGGATCTCTCTACCTACCTGACCGACCTCGGTATCAAGACAGCTTATATCCACAGTGAGATAGACACGCTCGAGCGCGGCGACATTCTGCGTGATCTGCGCATGGGCCTGTATGATGTCCTGGTAGGGATCAATCTCTTGCGTGAGGGGATCGATTTGCCAGAGGTCAGCTTGGTGGCGATTATGGATGCCGACAAAGAAGGCTTCCTCCGTAGCGAGCGCAGCCTTATCCAGACAATTGGCCGAGCAGCTCGCCACGTTGAGGGTAGGGTAATTATGTATGGCGATAGTATCACCGATAGTATGCGCCGAGCGATTGACGAAACCAAACGCCGACGCGAAATTCAGCAGGCATACAATCGCGAACATGGCATTACACCGCGTGGTATTAATAAAGCGATCGACGAAGGCCTGCGCTCTATCATCCCACAAAAAGAAGATGACGCGCCCAAACTTGACCTGCGTAAAATCCCTAAGGACGAATACAAGAGCCTTATCAAAGATCTGACTGGTCAAATGAATCTCGCCAGTGCCAATCTTGAGTTTGAGCGGGCGGCCGAATTGCGAGATCTGATCGCCGAAGTGAAGAGTAAGTTGTAGAGCAGTAGCTGAGTGAGCCTACGATCGGCACATGCACAGAGTGTATAATATGATGTAGTATGCCTATACGTGATACTCACGCCCTGCCAGAGTATGTGATATATTTCTTGGCGACGATCGATCGTCGACCGAAGTTTATCCGGTGGTCAATCCTTATTGGACTTGCTGTCTGCAACGTTATACTGCTCTGCCTGCCAGTGATATTCTTTATCGTTTGTTATTGCATCGTGTTTTGGAGGACACGTGGTTATTACAAAACAGTCGAGTTTCAAAGTGTCAAGCAGAGGCTTGCTAAGCAAATACAAGAATATAACGACTTCAACGCCTTTTTACCCGAAACCAAGCGTTTTATTCGTCAGCAGCAGTCGAGGCTTTCGCATGCGCATGTGAAAAATAGCACACTTACGGTATATAAAAATGCGCAGCTTGACCCATACCGCTATATCGTCAAATATTTTTTTGCTCAGCGCACAATAAACGAAGAGACAGTGCAAATACTCGAGCAAATCCTCCAGAAATACGACACAATCAAAAAGACTGAGGAAATACTGCGGAGCGAATACAACGAGATTATGGACTTCATTGATGCCAAAATGTACGTTGGAGCCTATATTTTCAAGAAAATGACGATGAAGCAGCTTGGGTCGAATACATTACCTAAGTTTGAAAAGAATTATTTTCTCGTATATTCATTTAAGTACATTTCGCCCGCCAAGCGCAATAACTACTCGTTTGATATCACTCTTACAGAGAAAAAGCTCCAAAAATTGGCAGAATATCTCAGCCAGCAGATAACCTATCGCAAATCTGCGCGGTTTCAGCGTCAGCTTATGACGCCAAAGCTCAGACGGTTTATCTTGCGCAGAGACAACTACGAATGCCAGAAGTGCCATGTCTCGCGCCGGGATGAGAAACACCTCTTGCTCGAAGTTGACCATATTGTGCCGGTGTCGAAGGGTGGTATCACGACTGAGCAAAATTTGCGAGCACTCTGTTGGCGCTGCAATCGAGCTAAGGGTGATAAATTAGAAGCAACCTAGTCTAGCATTGTATCCTGTGTTAATTATACTCTCTACTGATACATTCGCGCTGCTCATTGATATATAGCGATTCCACGCACCGAATGTGGTACAATATATCCATAATGAGTAGTATTACCACTGAAGATGTGCAGCACCTTGCACAATTAAGTTTGATTAGTCTTGGTGATTCAGCCGACGTCGCCGCGCTGCGCCAAAACCTCGAGGATATCCTGCACTACATCGAGCAGCTATCCACCCTCGACACGACTGGTGTCGAGCCAACCTACCAAGTAACTGGCCTGACTAATGTGTGGCGGCCCGACGTAGTAGATGCCAGCGACGTATCGCGCGAGCAGCTATTGGGGCTAGCCGCCGAGCAGGCAGATAAGTGTGTAAAAGTACCGAAGGTGTTGTGATATGAATATTACAGAGAGAGTTGCTCAGATCAAACAAGGCCAGACATCGGCTACTGCCCAGGTGCAAGCGGCTTTGCAGCGGGCGCGTGACGCCAAGGAATACCATGCCCTGCTGAGCCTGACAGAAGAGCGGGCTTTGCAGCGGGCACGAGAAATTGATGAGACACTGGCTCGGGGTGAGGACGTTGGAGTACTGGCTGGCGTGCCGTTCGTCGTTAAGGATAATTATCTTGCGTATGGTGCACCGAGTACGGCAGCTAGCAAGATGCTTGAGAACTTTGATACGCCTCTTCAGGCAACAGTGGTAGATAAGCTTGAAGCAGCTGGAGCGATCTGCATTGGCAAGAGTAACCTCGATGCCTTTGCACATGGTGGGAGCACAGAGAACTCATACTTTGGCGCCACGCGCAACGCTGTGGACAAAACGAAAGTCGCTGGTGGCAGCAGTGGTGGCTCGGCTGTGGTGACGGCGCTCGACATTGTGCCATTTGCCTTAGGGACAGATACAGGAGGCTCGATTCGCCAACCCGCCAGCTTCAATGGCGTGTATGGTATCAAACCAACCTATGGCACAGCGAGCCGCTATGGTGTCGTGGCAATGGCCTCGAGCACTGATACGATGGGCTGCTTTGCGCGCAGTGCTGAGGATGTTGCTGTGGTAATGAGCGTCATGGCTGGCCAAGATCCGAAGGATATGACGACGCTGCCCGACTTCTTCGCGCCTACGGCAGAGATGCCGCAACAGCTGAAAATCGGTATCATCAACGAAGCAATGGGTGATGGTGTTGATACAGAGGTGCGTCAGGGGGTCAGCCAGTATGCCGATACCCTGCGATCACATGGTCATGCCGTCGAGACAGTCAGTATGCCGATGCTTCAGCATGCCCTTGCTATTTATTACATTGTTGTGCCAGCTGAGATCTCAAGCAACCTGGCGCGCTACGATGGTGTACGTTATGGCCATCGCGCTGAGGGAGTTAAGACACTGGCCGAGCTTTATGGTCGGAGTCGCGACGAAGGCTTTATGCCAGAGAATAAGCGACGCATTATGATCGGTAGCTACGTACTGAGTAGTGGGTATTTCGACGCGTACTATCTCCAGGCGCAAAAAGCGCGGACATTGCTCATCAACGAATTTAACGCCCTGTTTGAGCAATACGACATGCTTCTTTTGCCGACAGCACCAACTCCTGCCTTTGGTCTTGGTGAAAACAGCGACGACCCGCTTAAGATGTATCTCGCAGATATCATGACAGTGCCAGCCAGTCTGGCAGGCTTACCTGCACTGAATGTGCCGGCTGGAGTGAGCCAGGCGGGCTTGCCAATCGGTGCGCAGTTGATTGGCCCCATGCAGAGTGATGCAACGCTGCTTGCTGTGGCAACCCAAGCAGCTACAGAAAGGAGCGCCTAATGTCTGGCAGTGTCACGATCCTTTTGGTGGGTATTATTATCATTGCTGCGATCTTGGTTGTCGTTGTTGCCCTGACGCGCCAGGGCGGTAAGGTGCTCAATGTCGAGAAATACCAAGCACGCTGGCTTGCCATTGAGAACAGCCTCGATAAATCCAATATTGGCACATACCAGCTAGCTATCTTCGAGGCAGATAAGTTGCTCGATCTTGCTCTCCGCGAACGTGGCTTTGCTGGCGACACGATGGGTGAGCGCATGAAGTCGGCCCGCGAACAATGGAGCAATAGCAACCACGTATGGGGTGCTCACAAGGTGCGCAACAAGCTGGCGCATGAGGCTAATGTGCGGCTCTCGCGCGAGATTGCCTTGCGGGCATTAGCCGCATATAAACAGGGGTTAAAGGATTTGGGAGCGATATAATTATGGCAGTTTCTCACGATGTTTTGCAAAAGTATGAAGTGACGATTGGCATCGAATGCCATGTCCAGCTGGCGACAGACACAAAGCTTTTCAGCCCAGCAGACAATGACGCCCGCGATGCCGAGCCTAATAGCAAAGTCCACCCGATCGACTTTGGTCTGCCTGGCATGCTACCAGTCCTGAATCGCCACGCTGTTGATCTTGCGATTCGGGCTGGCAAGGCACTCAATGCACCCATCGCTCGTGTTTCGCGCTTCGATCGTAAGCATTATTTCTATCCAGATCTACCGAAAGGCTACCAGACCAGCCAAATGTACCAGCCAATCATCTTAGCAGGCTATGTCGATGTGCCGCTTGATGATGGCAGTACCACGCGCGTCCGGATCGACCATGCTCACATGGAGGAAGATGCTGGCAAGCTAACACACCACGATGGTTACTCATTAGTTGACCTCAACCGAGCGGGTACACCACTGATCGAGATCGTCTCGCAGCCTGATATTCACTCAGCAGCCGAGGCTCGTGCCTACGCAGCAGAGCTCCACAAGCTCATGACCTATGCTGGCGTCACACACGGCGATCTCTACCATGGTAATATGCGCTTTGATGTCAATATCTCAATCGCGCCAAAGGGTTCAGATCAGCTTGGTACGCGTGCTGAAGTGAAGAACCTCAACAGCTTCCGCAGTGTAGAAAAGGCAGTGGAGTATGAATTTGCGCGTCAGGCAGCTTTGCTCGAGCGCGGTGAGCGTGTCGTGCAAGAAACCCGTGGCTGGAGTGACGATAAAGGCATCACCACGAGCCAGCGCAGCAAAGAAGATGCCCAGGACTATCGCTACATGCCCGACCCAGACATTCCACCAATTGTCCTAACGGACGAAGAGATTGCTCGTGTTCAGCAGGATGTACCGACGATGCCAGGTGAATACCGCGTGCAGTGGCAGAGCCTTGCGCTGGATAACTCGGTGGTTAATACTGTGCTCAGTCATCAGCCACTGGCTATTTTGCTGAGTGATATCTACCCGCTCGAGCATAATGCTGCGTCGATTTTGCAATGGCTTGGCGTCGATGAGTCAGTGTATCAGCGGCTTGTCAAGCGGATCTTCAACTGGTTTGCCTCCACACCGGAAGAGTTGATGGATATGAGTAAGGTTGAATCGGGTTTTGTTGGGCCGCGGCGACTCTTGCTGCTCTCACAGTTGGTGGAGGATAACAAAGTCAGCTCGACTGGCGCGAAGGAGCTCTTTCTCGACCTCTTTGACGAGCAATATACTGGCAAGATGCCTGAGGTGATTGCTGAGGCGAAGAATCTGCTCCAGGTGTCAGACGAGGGGGCGATTGGCGCAATTGTCGATGAGGTGATGAATGACCCAGCCAGTGCGGCGTCCATTGCGGATATCAAGGCTGGCAAGGATAAGGCAATTGGCTACCTCGTCGGGCAAGTCATGAAGCGCTCTCGCGGCAAAGCCAATCCAGCTCTGGCGCAGAAACTGATTCGTGAGAGGCTGAAGTGAGCAACTAAAAGATATACAAGGAGAATCATAATGAAACGACCAACAAAAGCAATCATCGCCGCCGCGGGTTTTGGTACGCGGTTCTTACCTCAGACGAAGGCAATGCCTAAGGAGATGATGCCACTGATCGATAAGCCGATCATCCAGTATGTAGTGGAAGAGCTCGTCCAGGCGGGAATTCGCGATATTATCATCGTGGGGAGTGCTAATAAGCGTGCAATTGAAGACCACTTTGATGTGCCAAATGAGGATTTACTAGCTAACCTTCGGGCTGGTGGGCCAAAGAAGCAGCCACTGATCGATACCGTCAAGCAGCTCTCGGAGATGGCAAACTTTATCTACATCCGCCAAAAGGGTCCATACGGCAATGCAACGCCGCTGGCCTGTGCAGCACACCTCATCAACCGCGACGAGCCCGTCATCTATACCTTTGCCGACGACTTCATTGCTGCCAGCCCAAGCCGCTTCCAGCAGATGATCGCTGCATCGCAAGAGCTCGATGGGGCAGTACTATCGTGCAAAAAGATCGTCGACGATGCTGAGTTTGATCGCTATGGCGTGGTGGCTGGCCAGCAGCTATCGGACGGTGTTATTAAGATGAGCAACATCGTTGAAAAGCCAGGCAAGGCTAATGCGCCATCTGACCTCGCTAGTGTCAGTAGCTATATTTTGCCTGGCGAATTCTTTAGCTATCTTGAGCATGCGAAGGAGCATTTTGATGGGCATGGCGAGTTTACTGTCCAGCCTATTATGCAGCGGATGATTGATGACGACCACGCATTCTTTGGTGTGGAGATTACCAACGGTACATATTATGACACTGGCGATAAGCTAGAGTATCTTAAGACCGTCGTAGATTTTGGTCTCAAAGACCCAGTGCTTGGTCCAGAGTTTGCAAAATACCTGCGGACTCACTATACTGATACCCAGGCATAGTATATATGCTACTAACATAAAGGAGATACCGCATGGAGTGGGCCCAGATATTAGTTATCATGTTATCGGTATTGCTAGCGCTACTGCTGGTGCTTGCGATCGTCTTGACGATCATATTGATTCGCATTACGCAGCGGATTAGTGCTGTGGTCGAATCAGCTGAACGCGTGGCAGCAAACCTCGAGGCAACAACTGATAATATTACCCGGGTTACCTCGCCGTTTTGGCTAGCCAAGACCGCTGTGTCTTCGATCAAAAAATTGTTTACCACCAAACATAATCGATAAAGGAGGGATATATGTCGAAAGGTAAATTTGTGCTTGGTGCAGCAATCGGTGCTGCCGCTGGCGTGGTGGCTGGGCTCTTAACAGCGCCAAAGTCAGGCAAAGAGACGCGAGCTGACCTCAAGAAAAAGGCACGTGAGCTCAAGCAAGACGCAACCGCAAAGGGTGACGAATTGCGTGCTAAGGGTGAGAAGGCATACTACGATGCACGTGATGCCGCTCGTGACCTGCATGACCGCAGTGGCCGCGCTCTGCGCAGTGCTCGCGATGAGTTTGCAAAGGACAAGAAGTAGCCAGTAGGCGACAAAGGATGTGGTGAGTATTCTCCTTATAGGCAGAATGCTCGCCGCATCTTCGCAATTATCATTATTATGACAAAGCAATCATCCCCACCGCAGCATTCATCGGATGAGTCGGCGACTCGTGAGCAGCGTGACCACCCTGGGCTAGTTACTGGGCTTGCACGGCAGGTTAAGCAAGCCAACGAGACCGATGCACGCAAGGCTATCCTCGAGGATTTATTTTACGATTTTCATCGTAGCCGCGCAGAAGTCTACAAAATGAACTTCATCCGCGGGATATTTTTTGGCCTAGGGAGTGTGCTTGGCGGAACGATTCTTGTAGCGCTGTTTGTCTGGTTACTCAATGCCATCGGCCTCTTGGTGCCAAGCCTGGCGGACTTTATCGATAGCATTATCAAGGTGATGAGCACGCGGCATTGATGTGTCGTGCAGAGGTAAGATGACCCATTCAGCGTGACTGGCCGTCACGTTTCTCTTGATAGGGCAATAGGGGCGGTTAGTGCCGACAAAGCAAATAGCTCTGACACCTCAGCTCTTATCAATCACAAGCATCCCGGCGTTGGCGTCACCACCTACTCATTTGCTATACTAGATAAGTATGACCTCTCACTCATTATCAGCTTTGCAACCATCGGATTTTGTTCACCTACACAACCATACTCATCACTCACTGCTTGATGGCTTAACGAAGATTGGTGACCTTGTCAGTACTGTCAAAGAGTATGGCATGACAGCAGCAGCCATTACCGATCACGGGACAATGAGTGGGGTGCTTGACTATTACAAGACGGCGAAGGCGGCGGGCATCAAGCCGATCCTTGGCATTGAAGCATACGTTGCCGCTCGCTCGCGCTTCGACCGTGATCCCGCTAAAGATAAAATGCGCTACCACCTGACTATCATTGCGATGAATAATCAGGGGTACCATAACCTGATGCGACTGAGTACGAAGGCAAACCTAGAGGGGATGTACTATAAGCCGCGGATTGACCATGACCTCCTAGAGGAGCTCAACGAAGGGCTGATTGTCCTAAGCGGCTGTGCAAGTGGTGAGATTGGTGAGGCGCTGCGTTATGACGACTACGCCAAGGCAGTCGAGATCGCTCAGTGGTATAAGCGTGTCTTTGGCGACCGCTACTATCTGGAATTGCAAGACCATGGCCACCCCGAGTCTAATACGCACTGGGACGTACAGGCGAAGATTAATGATGGTCTGCGCCGCATGGCTGAGGAGCTGGACATTCCTCTGGTTGTGACGTGCGATGGTCACTATTTGACGCACGACTTCCAAGATGCGCATGAGATATTGCTCTGCGTAGGGACGGGCTCATTCTTGAGCGACGAAAAGCGGATGAGCCTGAAAGACTTTGAGCTCCACCTGACTGACCCGCGCGATATCATTGCTCGCTGGGGAAGAGAGCTACCCGAGGCTATTACCAACACCAAGCAGATTGCCGACCGCTGCACTGTCGATATCGAGCTGGGCAAGATCCTTATCCCAAAATACCCATTGCCTGAGGGCGAGACGAGTGAACATAGCTATTTACACAAGCTGGTGTATCGTGGCCTAGCCCAGCGTTACAATGGTGCAAAACCCGAAGATATCGCTGATCAGCTCCCTGAGCAAATAATCCCCACCTTGGCTGATAGTGTGCGTGAGCGGGCCAAGATGGAGCTGGGCGTTATGGCAAGCATGGGGTATGAGGGGTATTTCTTGATCGTGCAGGACTTTATTAACTGGGGTAAGAGCCAGGGGATTGTCTTTGGGCCAGGTCGAGGTAGCGCCGCGGGGTCGATCATTGCGTATGCGCTTAATATCACTGATCTTGACCCGCTCAAGTACGGTCTACTCTTCGAGCGGTTTCTTAATCCCGATCGCATTAGTATGCCTGATATTGATGTCGACATCCAGGATACGCGGCGCGATGAGGTAATCGACTACTGTGCAAATAAATATGGTCACGACCACGTCAGTAATATCGTCACCTTTGGTAAGATGGCGGCCCGGGCGGCGGTGCGTGATGTCGCACGCGTGTTGGAGGTGCCGTATGCCGAAAGTGACCGCCTGGCTAAGATGGTGCCACCACCTGCCCAGGGGCGGCACATTCCGCTGGCAGTTAGCACTAAAGAAGACCCTGACCTTAAGCACGAATATGAGACGAACCCAACTGCCAAGCAAGTTTTTGATTATGCTATCCAGCTAGAGGGAACGATTCGCAGCCATGGGGTGCACGCGTGTGGTGTGGTGATTGCGCCCGATGAGCTCGTTAAATATATCCCGCTTGAGCAGGCGCAGAAAGGCGTGGTGGCGACGCAATTTCCAATGGGTGAGGTTGAGGATCTTGGTCTGCTCAAGATGGACTTCCTTGGCCTATCGAACTTATCGATTATTAATAATGCAATGCGGATCATCCGAAAAGTCTATGGTGATACGATCGACCTCTCCACGTTACCACTTGATGACGAAGCAACGTACAAACTGTTTCAGCGGGGTGATACAACAGGGGTATTCCAGCTTGAGTCGGCTGGCATGAAGCGCTATTTGCGCGCCCTCAAGCCATCGCACTTTGAGGATATCATCGCAATGGTGGCGCTGTATCGGCCTGGACCAATGCAGTTTATCGATAGTTTTATTCGGCGCAAGCACGGCGAGGAGGAGATCACCTACCTCCACCCGGGAATGAAGAGCTCACTTGAGAACACGTATGGTATCTTGGTCTATCAGGAGCAGTTTATGCAGATCTCCAAGGAATGGTGCGGCTTTACTGGTGGGCAGGCTGATACCCTACGTAAGGCCGTTGGTAAGAAAAAGATCGACCTGATGAAGAAGGTTAAGCCGGAGTTTGTTGAAGGAGCAGTGAAGGTCGGTGGAGCGACGCGTGAGATGGCTGAGACATTTTGGACGCAGCTAGAAGAGTTTGCCAATTACTGCTTCAACAAGAGCCATGCAGCGTGCTATGGGCTTATTGCTTACTGGACGGCATATCTCAAGGCGCACTACCCCGATGCCTTTATGGCGGCCTTAATGACAAGCGACCATGATGACGTCGACCGACTAGCGATCGAGATCACCGAGTGTAAGCATATGGGCCTAACGGTACTCAACCCTGATGTCAATGAATCATACGAGGAATTTGCGGTGGTACCGGGCAAGAAACAGATCCGCTTTGGTATGGCAGCAGTGAAGGGTGTTGGTGTGGGAGCAGTGGAAGAGATCGTCAAGATGCGTGACCGCGATGGGAAGTTTGCTACGGTGGAAGACTTTGCCAAGCGTGTCTCGACGAGTAAATGCAACAAGCGAGTTTGGGAGTCGCTCATTAAATCGGGCGGCTTTGATGCGCTGGGTGATCGCTCTGATCTTCTCTTTAATCTTGAGAATGTCCTTGCTTTTGCGAGTAAATTACAGAAGGAAGCACTGAGCGGCCAGACTGACCTCTTCGGTAGCCTAGCCGATAGCTCTACAGAAGTCATGCCGTCGATTGAGCTTAAGCCAGCGCCCGTCAAACACACTGACAAAGAGCGCCTGATGTGGGAGCGCGAGCTGATTGGCCTCTACATTAGCGCGCACCCGCTCGACCACTACGACACGTTCTTTGCTGAGCAGACCGTGCCACTGCGCACTGTCTCACCACAGATCGACGGCCAGACAGTGACGATCGGTGGTCTCGTGACGCGTTTGCGGACGATTGTGACGAAGTCGGGTAGCAAGATGGCTTTTGTAGGGGTTGAGGACAAATCGGGTGAGAGCGAGATCATCATTTTCCCGAATCTGTATGAGAAGCTTGCTGGCCAGCTGGAACAAGATGTGGTAATCACTGCCAGCGGCAAGGTGAGCGCGCGCGATCGCGATGGCAACCTTGGTGATGAAGCAAAGCTAATTGCCAATGAAATCACCGTCGTGACCGATACCGACTTAGCCGAATACCAAGCAACTGGTCGCACGATGTCTGCACCAACTGGCCCAGCAGCTACGCCGCGCCGCCGGTCATCATCGCAAAAAAATACCCAGCGCTCAGCACAAGCATCGGCACGTGCAGCCGCATCAGTGTCAGTAGGGCCGCCGCCCAAACCGCTCGATACACTCCCAACGGTCTATGTGCGGGTCAAGAACCCCGATGATATGGCTGCTCTTACGAAGTTTAAGCAGCTGTGTACGCAAAATCCGGGCCAGCACGATATTATTATGATGCTCGGTGATGACAAAACATCAGCGATTCGCCTGCCATTCCGGGTCGACGCGCAGCAGCGATTGCAGGATGAGCTTGCACAAATCCTCGGTAGAGACTGCGTTGTTGTTAAATAATGCCGTCCCCGCGTAGGGGGGTGACTCGCGCCGCCCTGGGAGTCTGCTGGCTGCGCGTGTAATCTTTACTTCGAACAGTAGCGTCTACGACCAGGGCGGCGCGAGGCCAGATACTTGCGAGGCGAGCGAAATAAGCTCTAGCACAAGCAAGTTGTCGGCGGTAGCTCGATTGTGCCACCTCCTGCTAGTATAACCCGATATTTGCCAAAACACAAACAAAATGGGTACATATGACGCTGCAACTATCCAGCAGTTGTGAGTGCATAGAGCGCAATACCAGTTGCGACCGACACATTAAATGACTCCTTCTGCCCATACATCGGAATCTCGATGATATCATCCACAAGCGAGAGCGTCTCGGCCGGAATACCATGAACTTCTTCGCCAAGCAAAAGGGCGAGCTTGCTTGGTGGCTGATATTGCTGGAGAGAAACAGAGGTAGAGGCTTGCTCAAGCGCAACAATGCGATAGCCAGCAAACTGCTCAAGGTCGAGCTCTGGCTGGTAATCGAACGATACGAGAGCTTCGGCACCAAGCGCCGTTTTGTGGATCTGCCGAGTGATCTTTTCGCGGATGTGCGGCAAACGTAAGTCGGCTCGCGCTGTTTCTTCAGGCTGGTAGGCACAGTACGGTGGGGTTGGCTGAAGGGCAAGATCGGGGTAGGGCGTGTAGCCACTGAGGATAAGCCGCTGCACACCAAATCCTTCGCAGGTACGAAAGATTGCCCCGACATTGTGCGTTGAGCGGATGTTGTGCGCGATAACAATAATTTCTGGCATAGTTGTATTATACCTGAAGTGCTTTGGACTTACCCTCTATATTTACCACGAGCTTTTTGTTACACTAAGAAGGATGAATGAAGATGAAGTCCAACAACGTCGTCGCCAGCAAGATGAGGCGTCGACCGAGCAACGCTCGCGCATTCTTGGCCTCAAATACCTTGATATGCGCCCCATCGAGGAGACACTGCCACTAGCACGCGACCTAATGACGATCGAGGAGATGCACAACCTCTATATGCTGCCGCTGACTGATGGCAATGAGCAAGAATCGTATCAGTTTGCCGTTACGACACAAACACCCCAGTCGGTTATCCAGCGGACGCGGCGCACGTATCAGGACCGGGGGCTACCTGTCGAATTTTATTTGATTAGCCTTAGTGCTTACCGCGTGTTGATGAACCGCTTTGATCCGCCAAAGAAGATCGTCTACGATGATATTAAGATTGCCAAAGCGGGCGATAGCGAGACCATCGCTGAGGTGAGTCAGACACTTGGGCGAGTGAGCAGTGAGGAGGTTTTCGACTTCTTGATCAACCAGGCGGATATGCTTGGTGCGAGCGACATCCACATCGAGAATGAACGCCATGATATCCGGATTCGCCTTCGTGTCGATGGTGCGCTCCACCCCGTAGCGACGATTAGTCGGAGCCGTTACCGCGTGATCATGGGTGAGCTCGCCAGCCGAGCTGGCGTATCGAGTGCTTCTATGGAGCCGCAGTCAGGTCACATCCAAAAGGACGTAACACATGGCAACGCAACGCACTTGCTCAACATCCGTGTTGAGACTGTGCCAACCATGTATGGACAGGATGCTGTGCTGCGTCTCTTTAATTTCGATGAAAGTTTGCTTAATCTTGATTTGCTGGGTATTCCACCCAAGCAGCGCCAGCAGATTGATGAAATCATCAGCCATCCGCGCGGCCTTGTGCTGATGGTCGGGCCGACGGGCTCAGGTAAATCTACCACGCTTTACAGCATGCTCAATGCCCTCAACACGACTGATCGTAAGATTATTACCCTGGAGGATCCAATCGAATATGGCCTGGCTGGCATCTCGCAGATCCCAATCAATACCACCGCCGGCGGGAGCTTTGGCGAGGGTTTGCGCAGCGTGCTTCGTCTCGATCCAGATGTCGTGATGGTAGGTGAGATCCGCGATGTCGATACGGCGCGCACTGCCATTCAAGCATCGATTACTGGTCACTTGGTAATGTCAAGCTTCCACGCTAATAGTAGTAGTGCAGCCTTTAGTCGGATGATCGACCTAATTGGTGTGAACCCGATTTTTGCCAGTGCTATCCGCCTTGTGGTGGCGCAGCGTTTGGTGCGGCGTCTCGTGGACGAGACCAAAGAAGCCTATGAGCCGGATGACGCCACGCGCAGCTATGTCAAGCGAGTCCTTGCTGATATTCCTGAGGAGGTAGAGCATCCGGATCTCGACACCTTCAAACTCTGGCGGCCAGTACCAAGCGATGATGCGCCATTTGGCTACAAGGGCCGTATGGTGATTATGGAGCAGCTTATCGTGACCCCAGGTATTCAGAAGTTCATCCGCGGAGACTTTACCGATGTCCATCCAGACGTCATCGAAAAAGCCGCCCAGCGCGAAGGTATGCTCACCCTCGAGCAAATTGGCGTCCTTGCTGCTCTGCGCGGCGAGACGACGCTAGAGGAAGTCGGGCGGGTGATATAATGCGCTATCTTGCTGAAGAATACTTAGGGCCGATCTGTACTATGTATTATATAGCGGATTTTTGACAAAGTATCATTTTTTGCGTATTATATTATGGCATGTCGCATGAACGGATTGATTATCCACGAGAACCCGAATCACTTCAAGTGTCTGTCATAGACCGTAACCTTAGTGGAGAAGAGCTTAGCATAACGCTACCAGACAATGTTGGTAAAATGCCGTCTAGTGAGCGTGAGTCGAGCCTAAACGAACGGCAGTTAGAAGAAGATATAGCATCACTCAATGCGAGTTTTACAGTCTTTGGTGGTGTGCTTGAGCACTTATCGCTTGTGATGCAACAGCATAAGGAGGCGGCTATAGCTATGCAAAATACTGAGCATACGCTTCGGCAGTGCCACTTTACGAGTGAGAGGTATAAATACTGCGTGCGTCGTGCACTATTGTGCGAAGCTAACTCGTGGCGTACAGCAAATATGCGATTGTATCCGGCAGCAGCGGAGCGTGCACAGCAATACATCAATAAGCAGCGCGACAAGCTAGCGATGCGAAGTGTGCGCGCCGTTAAGACGGTATTTCTGGCTGGCGGAATAGTGCAGGTGCCAGATTGGTGTCATACGGTTATTCCAAAGCGTACTGAATGGCAGCAGGATAAAGCTCTGCTACCATCGGCAGCTAACGATATATACCAAAAGTTAGTTCAGGAGGCAGTCGATTGGGCAGTAGCGCAGTGCGAACAGATAGCCTTTGATGAGCCACAGCAACCATGCTATGATGACGAAATTGCGATCTGTAAACCGGAGAGTCAACATCTCGATGCATTACAAACAGAGCATACGGCGTTAGTTACGCAGGCTCGGCAGCTTGAACAATCGCGAGACGAGGAGCACACAACGGTACCGGCTGATACGTTGCTGTCCTTCTGCCACTACCTCACAGAGCATATACCACAGATTAGCCAGACGCAAATCGCGCTCTTACAATGGTTTGATCGATCGGATAAGGCGATAACTCATGATATAGCACAGCGCTTGGTTGATCGCCTCTGGCCAAAGAGTGCACAGCACGCTGATCGTCAGTTAATTGATATGCAAACGGAACAGATCATTGCTGAGGCGGCTGAGCGGCTAGCCAATGCATTGGTAGCGTACCAACCGACAGCTGACCAGCTAGCAACCCATGATTTGCTAAATGTATCTAGCAATAAACGACGCAGCATGCAGGACTCAGTAGATATACTGCCTAACAAGTCGAATCAGCCAGATAATGTCACGTCGCTGCCAGTATCAGAACCACTACACCTTCGTGCAGAAACCAAACGTGTGCCGCTTGATTACCTTACCTTGCCGCACAAGCTTGTACCATGGCTTGAGGTGGATAGTCGTGATAGTACAGTGAGTTGTAAAGTTGTTGTCGATAACGTACCTGGGGCGCTTGTGATCGATTGCCGTAGCAAAGCACTGCAAGAAATTGAGCGTCGAATGGACGGCTACAGGTCAACACCGTGGGATTATATAGCACCAAATGTACAGCAACGTCTCACACACTATGCTCAGGTGGCTATGTCGGACGGTGGTTTAATTCATGCTGGTAAATTCTCAAGCGTTGATAAAAACGGTGAATCGACTTACCCGCACCCTGTGATTTACAGTAAGGACGCGAAGCACAATGTGATGCGTGTCTACATATCGAACCTACGGGTCAACCAGATGGACAATACACTTGCAGGCGTGCGTGAGCAACTCACAGCAATGCAGGTGCACGAATTGATTATGCTGATCGGTGTTTGTGACAAGCAGCACCAGCTGGCGACATTGGCAGAAATTACCGGACGCTCTCGACGAGAGCTACGCAAACAGCGCGTAGGTAGCATTTAAAGAGAAACCGTGCAGAAATAAAACTACGTGGCTTTGTATGCTACGTAGTTTTATTTCTTGGGCTTGCTGTCTCTTGCGTGACAAAACTCACCGATATAACCAGTGCTCTACGAGGTTACGTGAGGTATATAAAGTGAGAAGGCAAGATTTAGGAATGTAGACCTTGGCGAGTATAAATATTGACCTAGCGAATAACCTTCGCCACAGCCTCCACTACGCGTTCATCAAATGGTGAGGGGATGACGTAGTCTGCTGTGGGTTCATCGACCAGCGCTGCCAGCGCCTGGGCGGCGGCGAGCTTGTGCTCGTCGGTGATTTTTTGCACGCCATTATCGAGCGCACCACGGAAGATACCTGGGAAGGCCAGGGCGTTATTGACTTGGTTGGGGAAGTCGCTGCGGCCAGTGGCGATGACGGCAGCGCCGGCTGCTTTGGCGCTATCTGGCATGATTTCTGGCACTGGGTTGGCCAGGGCAAAGATAATCGGGTCTTTGGCCATCATCCCGACGAGCTCTGGGGTCAGCAACCCGGCGCGCGATACACCAATGAATACATCGGCATCTGCCATGGCGTCTTCCAGCGACCCCTGCTGCGCGGCATCAACGTACGCAAGCAGGGCAGTCTTTTCGGCGTTGAGGTCGGTGCGGTGGCTGCCCACGATGCCTTTGCTATCAACCGCCACGATATGCCGAGCGCCGTAAGTATGCAGTAACTTAATAATAGCAGTGCCAGCAGCGCCAGCGCCGACCACGACAAATTTGCTATCAGCCAGGCTGCGGCCCGTCAGCTTGGCAGCGTTGATCAGCCCAGCCAGTACCACTACGGCAGTGCCGTGCTGGTCGTCGTGGAAGACGGGGATATCCAGCTCGGCCTTGAGGCGCTCCTCAATCTCGAAGCACTTGGGCGCGGCGATATCCTCGAGATTAATGGCGCCAAAGCTTGGTGCGATTGCCTTAACCGTAGCGATAATCTCCTCTGGCTGGTGCACATCCAGCACGATTGGCACGGCATCGACACCAGCAAAATGCTTAAATAGCAGCGCCTTACCTTCCATCACCGGCATCGCAGCCTTAGGGCCAAGGTTGCCCAGGCCCAGAATGGCCGAACCATCACTAATGACTGCCACGAGGTTATTCGTCCAGGTGTAGGTGGGTAGGCTAGCGGGGTCATCTGCAATTGCCTTGCTGACTGCGCCCACGCCGGGGCTGTAGTAGCTGCTGAGTTTATCGCGATTAAGCTCATCGTTATCGCGTAGGCTGGTGGTGATTTTGCCCTTATATTTTTTGTGTAGGTCGAGTGCAAGTTTGTTATAGTCCATAAACTCTAGTATACCGCACACAGGCGAGAAAGAGAAAGGAGTAGTCCAAGGACAAACAGCCGTTATTGCAATACTTTCGCGCCAAATGCTATTATATGATGCATGATACAAACCGAGCAAGGAGCCCTGCATAGCCGCAGCGGCTCACCATACGGAGTGATAATGAAAAAATTTATAGACCAACAGCCATCACCACATGAGACTAGTGCTAAGAGTCCGCTTGAAAAAGTAACGACAGCGATTGCCAAAGATAATGAGCATCACAGAGAAGTCATGCTGGCCCTTCACGACGCAAATATCTTAGAGTACGAGGAGGATATCTATAATCAGGAGGCTCTGCCGACGATCAAAGCCGATCAGCAAGAAGCGCTCGAGGAGTTTGTGCGGACTGGCGACAAAAGCGTAGTACCAGCAGGCGTTCTCCAACGCTACCAAGAGGAGCGAGCGAGCTGCGAGGCTACTCTTACCGAAATAGCCGAAAAAGAAGAACAGCCAATGGAGAAGGGCGGCTACAAAACAGAAGGTAAGATAGCGAAGATTCTGGCCGATCTTGGTCATGCGGCATTGACGCCCAATAAAGCAGCAAAGCGGGTTGATGAAATGTATGAGGCAACCCCGCTTGGCAAAGACGTACAGCAGCGGCGCCAAATCGTTAAAGATAGGATTGGTGAGATCAACGCCGAGCTGGCATATTATATGGGCCTCACAGAGCCACCCTTGGCAGTCGTATCTGAGGAAACAGCAATTCGTATCTGGGGTAAAGAAGCGGTTGAGAAAGCGCAGTCGACCAACAATGAGAGCGAGCCCGGGCATATTGATGTCTTTCCTGATAATGACCGAACATCACGCTCAGACAGCAAGCGGGGATATGGTAGCCGCGCTACACCAGAGTTTATTAAAAAAGACGCCAGTCAGCGGCTAGCGGAGGTTCTTGCAGAATCTGCTGGTGAAGTATGGACAGTGCAAGAGCTAGGCGATGCAATTTATGATCCAAGCAAAGTGCAAACAAAACTCGAGAGGTATAAGCGAGCGAGTATCTTACTATACAGTGCACAAAGATCAGATCGCCCCGTCATGATTATTACAGAAGAGCTGGAGTATAGCGGCCTTGTACTGCAGCGTGGGCAGCGATATACCATTGATGAGCGTGGTCGGCGACGTAAGTCAATCACCGTCTATCGTGCGGTGCCGGCAGACATTGCTATGCAAGGACTAACAGAAGAGATGCCAGTAGGTGGCCGCGCCAAACAACAGATTCGTTGGACGCTATATGGCACTACAGCTGCAGCGCATGAAGCAGCCAACATTACTCGCGGTGAGGCGTTACCAGCTGCTGGTAGCGCAGAAAATGAAGCCTCGGCCAGCAGCGTGCCAGATATCGATGATGCACTGGCAAAGCGAGCACTCGAAGCCGTCCGTGCTGCCGCTGACCGTCAAGCAGCAGAAGCCAAAGAGCAGCAAGAAGCGCTCCGCGCTGCAGAGGCTACCCTCAGTGCAGAAGTACGCGCCCAGATCGAGCAGCTTGTAGAGCTTGCACAGCCACTGATCGATAGCTTGCGAGAAAATAGCGCCGACGATAATGCAGACAAGCAGGTATTTCCTATTCAAGATTTGCCCGAGATAAGGAGCCAGTGCGCTTCTGAGCACGACCTAGAGATATTCCTCAACAAAGCTCGGCAGGCTGGGCTCATCAACAAAAAACAGCTGCGCAATCGTGCGCTACCGTCTGCTGGCGAGGCGCTTGTGCTTATCCTTTATGCATACGACTCGCAGACGATGTATGACCTCGTGCGCAATGATGCTGCCAAGCGTGTGCTCCAGCATAAATTCCAGCAAGCGTACGAAACAGAGCTGTACAGGTAGTGAATAGCCGCGAAGGTGGAGCAGGCGCAGCCCAAGAAAACACCACCAGCTAAACTAGTTGCTATATATACCAAAGTGCGGTATAGTTTAGATTATAAATCCAAAATAGGCATCATCCACCAGTGATGATACAGAGAAAGAGGAGGAAAGAAAAATGAAGGGAAGTTCTGAGCGCTTAAGTTTCTGGGGTCGCGCAGAGAAAAAAGTATTGTCTGTTATTGCCTTGAGTGCTATAGGAGCTAGCGCCTTGGCAGGCTGTGGCTCACCTGAAAAAGCATCACGAAACGAAGCGCAGCCAACTCAAACTGCTACCGCTGCCGAAACAACATCGTCAGCAACACCAACCGCAAATCCATCCATCGAAGCGCCAGCAGACAAAAAGACTCCACAGTCTAAGCGACCTCACTCTACTAACAAAGCAACGGAGATACCATCACCATCACACCCTTCATCGCCAGAGACAACACCATCTCCAACTCCAAACGAAGCAGAGAATAATCAGGAGAAGATGCCCTCCGTTGCTGAGCTAGCAAAAGCCGTCAAAGAAGGGTCTGTGGATGTACTTGGTGGCGTTGTCAAAGACGTTGATGAAGCAGGTAACGGCTACGTTGGTGTGCGACCTTTCTGTTACCGTGAAGACACAGGGTTTGGTCATGGATCGGGCAAAGTAGTTGGGCTGTATACAGTTGATATGTCAACGTTTACACTGCGTTCATTTGATCCAAACCTCCCGATGTCTGATAAGTATGGTAACGCAATCAGTACTAGTATGTGTAACAAACTGACCTTTGATGAGTCAAAGATGTTTGATTCGAACTCCAAGAAAGCTGGTGATGGCAATGATGTTTATATCCAAGCTAATGGGGGAGAGCGGATTCCTGTTGGTGCTGATATTACTAACGATGGCTCAGATACTTTACTGCGGGTTGGTGGTACCGCTAAAATGCAGGGAATGCAGGGAAATGTACCACCTAGCACCCTCCTAGAGCCAATCCCGCGAGAAAACATGCAAGAGATGATTAATCGTGCTCAGCAGCAAGTGTCGTAAATAGAGACTCTGTGCTAAGAAATTAATGACCTCTTTGTTATAGAAAACAGCGAGGAGGTCATTTCTCGAGTAGTGATTATAAAAACTACTCCTCCTCTTCTCCCTGCACACAAAATATGGTACAATCAATAACTGAATTGTCATCTAATAATTAAATAGAGAGAAAGTCATGAGTTTTGCACTGATCCAAAAAGTCAATGACCAGCAGAAAAAGCCTGCCGTCGTTGATGTGCGGAGCGGCGACACGGTCCGCGTCCACCAAAAAATCAAAGAAGGCAACAAAGAGCGCATCCAGATGTTTGAAGGTGTGGTGATCCGCACCGACAACAAAGGCCAGCACACCAGCCGCATTACTGTACGCAAGATTACCAGCGGTGTGGGGGTAGAGAAGTCGTTCTTGCTGCACAGCCCACTGGTTGAGAAGGTTGAGGTGATGCGCCGCGCTAAGGTGCGCCGCAACTTCCTGAGCTACCTGCGTGGCCGCAGTGGTAAGTCGGCTCGCCTGACTGCCGTACAGTTCGACCGCGAGGCGGTGAACAACGTGCACGATGCTCATGCCGAGGCCGAGACTGCCCGCCTCAAAGAAGAGAAGGCCAAAGACGCTGCCGAGAAAAAGGCTGCAGAAGACGCCAAGCAAGCTGAGCTAGACGCTAAGGCTGCTGAGGTTGCCGCTCGCCACGAAGCTGCGTAGAATAGCCATCGCAAGAAAGCTTTTATATCCGCCTCTATGTACCAGGGGCGGATTTGTATGAGGAGAGCTACGCCATTAGTCTATTTTGCCTTGAACGCTCGGCTCGTGAGGCTTTGGTAAACAACCTCTCCTGAGCACCGGAAGGGAAGGGCGTGATATATGGATGAGGTATGGAGATAATACGCACAACATATTTGCTGTAATGGCTATACCATGATACGTGATAGGCCTGTGGTTGCTAGCTTGCAGTTGATGTTATACTAGAAGTATGAGTATCTTTACCATTGTTTCGATTGTTATACCAGCTGTTTTGGCCAGTAGTGTACCACCAATTTTGCAGCACTACGGCTATACGCACGAGCGGGGCTACCGTTGGCTCCTGTATTTGGCGTGTGGATTGTTCTTTGTCTCATGGTATGTGCCATCGCCGTTGATCGACGGGCAAGACACGGCGTTTAATACCCACTTCATCGGTGGTGGGATATTTACTGGCTGCCTGTGGCTTTACCTTAAGTATGGGCTGGGGTGGCACCGCTACTGGCTGGTGGAGGTATTTTCGCTGTTTGCGCTGGTGTCGGCACTTGGCTGCATGAATGAGCTATTTGAGCTGCTGGTGGCGAAGACTGGCGTGGCTCGCTTGCCGCTGGATGATACCAATTGGGATATCGCGGCCAATACTGCTGGGGCACTGCTTGTTTGGCTAGTGTGGCTGACTGTAGTGGGGTGGCAGCAGATAGCTCGTCGCAGCGCATAAATAGCTAAGTAGCGAGGCATAAAGCAAAGCCACCGCTTGAGGGTGGCTTTATGCTTTCGTGTACCGATGCTATTATTTTGTCTTGCGAGATTCTGCTTGCTCGGTGAGAACGGCGCGAATCGCCTCGAGATTCTCGTCGATCGCAGCCACGTGCCGTCTGATCTGCTTGGTACGTTGGCCCTGCCGGATGACCCAACAGATGCCACAGATCAACAAGATAAAATACGCGACGTTAAGTGCGACTGCTAGTATGAGGAGTGGTGCTGGCCCGGTGATTTCCATTGTGGGCATGAATGATCCTTTCGTGTTATTACTATGACGCTATACAGTTTATTTGTTCTATCTTTTGTGTGGTGAATGCTATGGCACGCATTGCCAGGTTGGCTGAGCTTGCTGACGGTCGACGATGGCACGTGTACCATGATGGCGGGCTGTACAATATGCCTGCATATTGAGGCTGCCCTTGGCTGTGAAGGTAAAGCCTGAGAAGAGCGATATCGAGTAGGTGAGGTCGTAGCACGACCACCCGTATGGGTTGCTCTTATCAAGCGTATACGCACCTGTATGATGCTGATGTGTGCATACCTCGTGTGGCTGTATGGTATGCACTGGCACTGCTGCAACTGGCTTAGTAGGGACGCCAGCGCATCCAGCAATGGCACAGGCAAACACCCCGGTAGCAAACAGCGTGTGCCAAAGCGTTTTTGTCATACTCCTCCTTGTGATGAAGTAATAGTTGCTAAGCCGAAGGCTTGCCCTGATTGTAATTGATTAGCTACGCTCTCGCAACAGAAAATAGACAAATCAGCAAGAGAAGCGAACAAAAACAGAGATAGGAGTTGTATATTATACATCACTATGTTGCTTGACGATATGGGGAGTGGCTGTTGGTGTGGCGAAGCTAAACGAGTATGAAGATCGGCAGTGTGCGCTATGCCATAAAATATGAGACAATCATAGTATGATACTTGGGATTGACGAAGTTGGGCGCGGGCCATGGGCGGGGCCGCTGGTGGTTGGCGCAGTGGTGCTGGGTGGTGCGGCAATAGATGGGCTGGACGACAGCAAGAAATTAACGAAAAAACGCCGTGAAGCGCTTGCCCAAGCTATCCAAGAGCAGGCAGCGGCGTATGCGCTTGGCTGGGTGAGTGCGGCAGAGCTGGATGAGGTGGGGATGAGCGAAGCCCTCCGCCTGGCAACGCGGCGAGCGGTAGAGGCTGTGCAGCAGCAATGCCGCGAGCAAGCTATTGCGCTCACGGAGATTGTGATCGATGGCAGGGTGAACTTCTTGGCTGGGACGGCATTAGAGCGGTACGTCACGATGCTACCTAAGGCGGATGCATTGGTGCCGAGCGTCTCGGCAGCGTCGATCATTGCCAAGGTAGCGCGCGACCAATATATGGCCACGCAAGACGCACTCTACCCTGGCTATGGCTTTGCGGCGCATGCTGGCTATGGCACAGCGCAGCACCGAGCGGCGATTGCTGCCCACGGAGTGACGCCACTGCATCGGCTCAGCTTCAAACCACTCCAGCACTACCGCAATGATAGCCCTCACTCAGCAGACCAAGCACACACCACGCAGCAAGCTGATACGACGACCAGACGTGGCCATGCTGGCGAAACGGCTGCAGCAGACGCCTTGCAGCAGCACGGCCACCAGATTGTGGCGCGCAACTGGCGGACAAAATATTGTGAGATTGATATTATTTCGAAGCATGGTAATACGCTGTATTTTGCTGAAGTGAAGCATCGCACGGATGACTATGCGGGCGATGGCCTCGCAGCGATTACCCGCAAGAAGCGCAACCAAATGCACTATGCCGCGCGGTTCTATGCACACCACGAGCACATCGCCACTATGAATCTCCAACTCGTTGCGATTGCTACCAGTGGCAGCCCACCGCGGGTGGTGCGGATTGAAGTTGTTGAGTAGTGACGGTATTGTGACTTAAGCTACATAGATCTATAACATTTTCTGTGCGATTACACCTTCTTACTGCTTCACTCGGTAGCGTGCAAGAGTTCTCTATTTTCTGACAAATTAGGCTTGCGCCTGGAAAAAGCCAGTAGTACTGGGAAATGCAAGTGCACGGTTCGCGTCTCGCTATGCCTTCGTGAGCGCTACTACAACTGCTGGGCCATCGCGCTCGATGAGCTCAACGCGGGCAGTGATGTCTGTGATGCCCATATCTATCACGCGGGTAAGGGCTGGCTCCTTGCGCAGTGGTGCAAAGAAACGCTGGTATTCGCCCAGCTGCTGGCGCGAAGCGAGGATATTGCCGGCATAGCGTGGGAAGTAGTCGAAGCTCTTGTCGCTACCGAAGTGCTCTTCAATCCACTGCCAATTATCTTGCAGCCATTGCCACGTAGCGTCGCGTGCGTCGCGGTTGCGCAACAAGTAAACAAACCAAAAGACGGTATCTTGGGTGCGAACTGTCTCGGTATCCATCATGAGAGCAAGGAGCTTGCGAATACTTGCGGCGTCGCGCGTACTCGTCACGGCACTGGCGATGTCTTGGCGCAAGTCGCTACTGGCAGTTGCTCGATAGTGCGTCAGAAGCTCATTAATCAGCTGCTGAGGCTGCTGGCTGTGGCGGACAACGCTGCTGGTAATCAGGCTGCGTAGCTCGCTATCGAGAGCCAATAGGCCGCCTGCTGCATAGCGCTGCTGCGCCTCGGTAATCACCGCAGGTTGCTCGCTGTAGAGCATGTGCGCGATGATCGTCGATCGCAGCTTGGTGTCATTCTCAGGCTCACCAGGGCGCGCACTCCAGCCAAGGCGATCATAGCTCTGCTGGGCAAGCTGGCCCACAAACTGCCGCAGTGCCTGCTCGGCAGCGCTATGTGGCTCAACGAAGAGCTTAAGGTGGGCAACCACTGACGACATTACGCTCCAGACATGCTCGTCTGTCTCATTGCGGTAAGCGTCAAGGAGAGTGAGCAAGCTGGCGCTCGATACACGACCACTCCGAGCCAGTAACAGCTGTTGGGTGAGTAAGAGTGAGCGATCGACGACAGATAGCTCACCACGCCGCACTTGGCCAAGTAAACGCTCTAACAGTGCGTCATCATACTGCGTAATGAAGTGCGAGACATTGCCGTGATTGAGAAGGACTGGTTCATCCAGACTGTGCTCTACTACTGTGCGCTGCGTGGTGAGTAGTGCCGGAATAGCCGGTGATGAGCTATGGAGGGGGATCTGCCAGGTAGTATCATCGGCGGTGTGTGGGCCAATAAAGAAGCGCTGCTGCTCGAGTACTAGCTGCGAGCCGCTGAGTGAAGCTGTGACAACTGGGTAGCCAGGAGTGCGGATCCAGTGGTTCATAAGTGCAGCAACATCGTGCCCGCTGGCTTGACTCAGCGCGTGCCATAGGTCATCACCCTCGGCATTGCTATAGGCGTGGGTAGCAAAGTATGCCTGCAGGCCAGTACGAAAGGCGGCTTCGCCTAGCCAATGCATGAGCATGTAGAGGAGGCGTCCACCCTTGGCATAGACAATTGCCCCGTCAAAGAGCGTACTAATTTCATCTGGATGATGAACAGCTGTTTGGACCGGTTGCACGCCATCAATCGCATCACGGCCAAAGGCCAGCGCACCCTCGTGGTTGCAAAAGTCTGTCCACACGTGCCACTCAGGATGGATGGTATCGACCGCCAGATATTCCATCATATTGGCAAAGCTCTCGTTGAGCCAGAGGTTATCCCACCACTTCATCGTGACGAGGTTACCAAACCACTGGTGGCTGAGTTCGTGGCTAATAACGGTGGCAATGTATTGCTTATCGGCGATGGTCGTCGTGGTTGGATCGGCTAGTAGAGCAGACTCACGGTAGGTGATGAGCCCCCAGTTCTCCATTGCGCCACTACTGAAGTCTGGTACTGCAACGTGATTGGATTTCGGTAAGGGGTAGGGCGTGTCGAAGTATTCATTAAAGAACTCAATCGAGCGGATGGCATGCTCAAGAGCGAAATCAAGGCTCGCAGGAGCTTGCGCTGGCGTAGCCCAGACGGACACCTCTACGCCGTCTTTCGTCTGACCAGTGATATGCTGCAACTCGCCCATCACGAGAGCCACGAGGTAGGTACTCATGCGCGGCGTTTGGGTAAAGGTAGTGATGAGCCGACCATCTGCTTCCTGCTGCACCTGGACGGGCATATTGCCAAGCACCGTGATGCCCGGCTCAGTTGTAACGGTTATGTCGAAGGTCGCTTTGGCGGCAGGCTCATCAATACAAGGGAATACCTCGCGCGCATGATGACTCTCGAACTGCGTCATAAGCAATTCTTTCTTCGCACCGTCGTGCTGATAATAACAGGGGTAGAGACCATGGAGTGAGTCAGTGATTGCTGCTTCGTACGCGAGAGTGATGGTATGAGTGCTGACACTTAGCGTTGGCAGGTGTAGCGAGACCTCATCCTTATTATGCTCCACAGAGGCTGGCTGGCCGTCGATCGTTGCGCTGGTGATTGTGAGGTCTTTGGCGTGTAATTTAATTGGTGTATCGGCCTGCGTCGTCTCGCCAGTGATCGTCACGTGCCCTGTGAAGTGCCGCTGCTGGCGATCAATATCCAGCGCCAGCTGATAGTGAGTTGGTATAAAAAAGTCGATGAGATGAGTAACCTGTTGCATAAAACTAGTATACCGGAATATGGATGAACCCACCACAAATTGACCCTATGCTATGATATGATTATGGAATATCGCCGTCGCCGCGTCATAACGATGTTTTTGCTCGCTGGTATTATCATTATTGCGCTCACGATATATGCAGCGTGGCAGTTAGCGCAATCGAGCCACTCGCCACAGGGTAATGGCGAGGCATTGGCAGCACTGGAGGCATTGCCCGTTAAGGGCCGTACACCCAAGACTGGGTATGCGCGTAGCCAATTTGGTGCGGGCTGGGCAACGACGAGTGGCTGTGATACGCGCAATATCATCCTCGCACGCGACCTCAAGCAGGCGGTGGTGAGCGGCAATTGCAAAGTAGCGAGTGGCCAGCTCGACGACCCATACACAGGCAAGCGCATCACCTTCCAGCGAGGGAGCGGCACGAGTACTGCAGTGCAGATCGACCACGTTGTGGCTCTCAGTAATGCCTGGCAAACCGGTGCACAGCAGCTCAGTAGCGAGCAGCGGCAGCAGCTTGCCAATGACCCGCTCGAGCTCCTAGCAGTCGATGGCCCGGCCAACCAGCAAAAGGGTGATGGTGATGCTGCTACGTGGCTGCCCAGCCATAAGCCGTTTCGCTGCCAGTATGTTGCCCGGCAAATTGCCGTCAAACGTAAATATCACCTCTGGGTCACCACAGGCGAAAAAGCCGCCATGCAGCGCGTCCTCGCTACGTGTCCTGGGCAGGGAGTACCTGGCTAATGCAGCCAAAGCTTATTGTATTCGACCTCAATCACACCTTGATTCGCGACAACTCTTGGCGCAATCTCAATCTCGCCATGGGCATCACACCAGAAGAAGATGCTGCCTTGATGGCGCGTGCTGCTCAAGGCGAGATAACTGATGCCGAAGGCCAAGCCTGGCTATTGCAGCGGTACCAGCAGCGGGGCGACTGCCACAGAGAGGCGGTGCAGCGTGTCCTCAGCCAGTACACCTATATGCCACATGCCCAAATGGTCGTTGCGGCGCTTCAAGCGCGGGGCTACCGCGTGGCCATCAACTCTGGTGCGATGGATATCTTGGTAGGCATGGTAGCAGAGCAGCTTGGCGTCGCACTTTGGCGCGCGAGCAATCATTTTATCTTTGATGATCAAGACATGCTATGCCAGATTGATGCACCAGATAACGATGCGGTAGCCAAGGTGGAGCAGCTCCACCAACTGGCTGTCGAGCAACAGGTCTCGCTGGGTGATTGCTTGGTCGTGGGCGATGGAGCGAACGACGTACCGCTCTTTACAGTGACAGGCAATGGGGCAACCTTTGCTGGCTCACCCGCTGCTAGGTACGCACGATGGGTTATAGCTGAACTCCGTGATATGTTGACGATTGTTGAATAAGAACCTCCGCCATTCCATTTGACATCCTTCGCACTATCCGCTACACTGATGGGTAGATATCCGGCCGGCAGGTCGGAGTTTTTCATAGAAAGGAGTAATGTAATATGGAAGACCTTAATATCAAGCAGCTCGCACTGGCCTTGCGTACAATCGCAGACGAGAAGAACTTGCCTGAGGAGACTGTCCTCGGTGTGATCGAGCAAGCAATTGCTGCCGCCTGGCGCCGCGACAATGGTGAGCGCGACCAAAACGTTCGGGCAGAGCTCAACCTCAACGACGGTACAGCAAAGGTGTTCGTCATTCGTGAGATCGTTGAAGAAGTTAACTTCCCATCGACAGAGATCAGTCTAGAAGAAGCACGGGCGACAAACCCCGATGCCGAGCTGGGCGGTACCGTTGAGGAAGTGCATAATGTGACGAGCTTTGGCCGTGTGGCAGCCCAGACTGCCAAGCAGGTGGTGTTGCAGCGCCTGCGCGAGGCTGAGCGCGAGGTGGTGCTTGCAGAGTTCGAAGACAAGATTGGTACCGTTGTGACGGGTATTGTCCAGCGGGTTGAGCCACGCGTCGTGCGCGTTGAACTGGGCAAGGCAACTGGCATCTTGCCGCAAAGCGAACAGATCCAAGGTGAGCGCTATGTGCCAGGCAGTCGCATTAAAGTATTTATCAAGGACATTGAGCGCGACAATCGTGGTCCACAGCTTATCCTGAGCCGTGGCAACGAAGCCTTCATTGAGTATCTCTTCCGTCAAGAGGTACCAGAGCTCGAGACAGGGGCAGTTGAGATTAAGGGGATCGCTCGCGAGGCAGGTCGCCGCACTAAGCTCGCTGTTCTGAGCACCGTGCCAGGGATCGACCCGGTTGGTACCTTTGTTGGTGGGCATGGCACACGGGTCAACGCCGTTGTTAATGAGATTGGTGACCAAGAAAAGATTGATATCATTATGTACGACGAAAATACCGATACGTACATTCGCAACGCCCTCAGCCCTGCTGAGGTAGTGCGGGTCGAGATTGACCGCGAGCACAAGCACGCCAAGGTGTATGTGACGGAAGACCAGCAGTCGATCGCGATTGGCCGCAGCGGGCAAAATGTTCGCCTGGCGAGCCGCCTTACGGGCTTTGAGCTTGATATCGAGACAGCAGCAAGCCAGCCAGCTGAGCGCAAGCCACGCAAGAATATCGAGGATGATCTCTTTAGCGCCATTGAAAACCAAGCGTAAAATTGCAAAGCGCTGCGACACGCCAACCCTACTCATAATAGAGTAGGGTTTTGCGTGTTATTAGCACTCCACCTTGACGAGTGCTAATAAGCAGCGTATACTGAGTAGGGTGGCTTTTTTGGCCACAGATTTTGGAGGACGACATGGAAGATGATTTTGCAGATTTTATTAGCCATTTGAGTGATGATGCTCGCCTGAGCGTCCAGTATGCTGATGCAATTGCCCGTGGGTATGGCAACCCCTATATTGGTACTGAACACTTATTGCTTGGTATTCTGAGCCAAAGTGCCAGTCTTGGTACCAAGGTGCTCGCCGATGCTGGTATTACGCTGCGCCGGGCGGAGGATTCACTTCACCTGCAGCCGCTCAAGAATATTACGGTACGGACTGGTGGGGCAACTGGCCTGTCCGAGACGGCTCTATTGACACTTCGGATGGGATGGGAAATCGCGAAGGAATATGAGCATGATGAGCTCGGCACAGAGCATATTCTCTATAGCTTGCTCAAGCAAAATAACGCCCGCGCAACTGTATTGCTACGCGAAATGGGGGCAGATACCGAGGCGATTGTCCGCAACCTCGAAGCCCACTTTGATGATATACGTGAAGAAGAGAGTCGCGGTGGCACAAGTACTCGCACTGATACGAAGTACCGGCCAGCGCCACGGGGTGGTAATGCGCTGAGCAAATATAGCATTGACCTAACCGCCAAGGCAGCCGATGGTGAGCTTGATACTGTGGTAGGGCGCGCACGCGAGACCGAACGCCTTGTAACAATTCTCAGCCGTCGCACCAAGAATAACCCTGTCTTGCTGGGTGAGCCAGGGGTAGGTAAGACGGCCATCGTTGAAGGCCTCGCGCAGCGGATTGTCCGCGAGGATGTGCCAGATAATTTGCTCGACAAGCGGGTGGTTATGCTCGATATGACGGCGATTGTCGCTGGCACTAAGTACCGTGGGCAGTTCGAGGAGCGGCTAACGGCACTGATTCGCGAGATTACCAAGCAGGGCAACATCATTGCCTTTATCGATGAATTGCACATGCTTGTAGGAGCTGGCTCAGCAGAGGGCGGAGCGATGGACGCAGCTAATATCCTCAAGCCAGCACTAGCCCGAGGTGAGCTGCACCTCATCGGTGCGACGACGTTGGAGGAATATCGCAAGCATATCGAGAAAGATAGCGCGCTCGAGCGTCGCTTTCAGACAGTACTCGTTAAGGAGCCAAGTGTGAAGGATACGGTGGCAATCCTCAAGGGGCTGCGCAACTACTATGAGAAACATCACGGGGTGAAGATTAGTGATGATGTGATCGAGTCAGCGGTGTATATGAGTGACCGTTACGTGGCCGATCGCTTTATGCCTGACAAGGCGATTGATGTGATTGATGAAGCAGCAGCTCTGGTACGCGTTAAGAAGGGACATAAGCCAAGCAAGCAGCGCGAGTATGTCCGTGAGCTCAAAGCACTGAATGAGAAAATGGAAGATGCCGTAGCAGCAGAAGACTATGAGCGCGCTGCGCTCTATAAGCAGCGTATTAGCCAATTGACCGACCAGCTTGAGCAAGCACGTCGTGAGCAAAGCCGCAAAACTCCACTGGTACTCACCGAGGATAATATTGCTCATGCCATTGCTGTGATGACACACATCCCGGTTGAGAAAGTTCGCACAAGTGAGGCGAAGCTCCTGCGTAATCTTGAGAAACACCTTGGCAAATATCTGATTGGCCAGGAAGAAGCGGTCGGCAAAGTTGCTCGTGCTATTCGGCGCAGTCGTAGTGGGGTGGCGAGCAGCCAGCGGCCGATCGGTAGCTTTGTCTTTATGGGGCCAACTGGTGTCGGCAAGACTGAGCTGGCGCGCGTGCTTGCTCGTGAGGTGTTTGGCTCGGATGACGCACTGATTAAGATCGATATGAGTGAGTTTGGCGAGAAGCATACCGCGAGCCGACTTGTTGGTGCGCCTGCTGGCTATGTAGGTTACGACGATGGCGGCAAATTGACAGATAAGATGCGGCGTCAACCCTATAGTGTGGTGTTGTTTGATGAAATCGAAAAGGCTCACCCCGATATCTTCCAGATGTTGCTGCAGCTCCTTGAAGATGGCACATTGACCGACTCGACTGGCCGTGTTGTGAGCTTCCGTAACACAATTATCATCCTCACCAGCAATCTCGGTGCAGATAAGATGCAGCACAATCGCAGCCTTGGCTTCCAGGCCAAACTAGCCGACGAGGACGATACGGCGCAGCAGCAGCGACGCAACGAGTCGTACACACGCGAGGCACTAGAGCGCTTCATGCGGCCAGAGCTAATCAATCGGTTTGATGCGATCATCACCTTCCGCCCACTTACCAAGCCAGAGGTTGGGAAGATATTTGACTTGCAGATTGCTGAGCTCAATCGGCGTTTGGCGCGCCAGAGCCTTGCCGTCAAGGTGTTGCCAGCGGCAAAGCGACGGTTGATTGCTCAGGGCTATAGCCGCACCTTCGGGGCGAGGCCGCTGCGGCGCACGATTGAGGATGAGCTGGAGCACCGCCTTGCGGAGGGGATCTTGGCCCATCACTACGCCAAAGGGTCGGTCTTGACAGTTGGAGTACGAAAAGGGGAGTTGACGATTGACGCACGTAGCGAAAAGGCCTAAGCGCCTCCTCTCAACACTGATCGGTCTGGTGATGATCGGTGGCATGGCCTGGGCTGGGCTGACCTATGGCCCGGAGCTCTACGATGCTGCAGTGGCGAGCCGGTACCAGCCCGATAGTGCAATGCAAGCGGTGATTGATCAGCTTGAGCTGACCGATAAAGGTCGGCAGCTGCTCTATGCGAGTCAGCCACAATTACAGGACAAGGCTGAGTTTAACAAAAGCTGCAAATCGACCGAGCGCACGGCAGCTATCCTTGGCTGCTACCACTTGCGCCGGATTTACGTCTACAATGTGCAGAATCAAGAACTGACTAACGCCGAACCCGTCACGACAGCACACGAGTTATTACATGCCGCATATGAGCGGCTTAGCCCAAGCGAGCGACAGCGGATCGACAAGCTTATCGAAGCAGAGTACGCCAAGATCAAGACCAATCCGGTCATTGCCTCAATGGTGAAGTATTATGACCAAGCTGAGCCAGGCGAGCGCAATAATGAGCTTCATTCTATTATTGGCACGCAGATTGGTACAATCAACAGCGAGTTAGAGCAGCACTATAGTCGGTATTTTCGTAACCGTGCGGCGATTGTCGCACGCAGTGATGCTTACCAAGCTGTCTTTGACAAAGTCGATCAAGAAGCCAAAGCGCTCAGCAAAGCAATCAACCAAGAAGCTACCCAGCTCCCCACTGATCAAGCACAGTATAAAGAGATGGCTGAACAGCTGTCGGCTGATATTAAGGTGTTTAATGCGAGAGCCCAAAATGGCGGCTTCCGCGATGATGCATCATTCCAGGCAGCGCGCAAGAAGCTCTTAGCACGTCAGCGAGCGCTTGAGGCGCAGCGGCTAGCGATTAATCAACGCGTTGAGATATATAATGCGAAGATCACTCGGCTCAATGCCTTGTCAGTACGCGCTAATGAGCTGAACCAAAGCATTAATGGCATTGAGCAACCCAAGGAGCAAGTGTAATGGCACGAGCTCGCACGATGTTTGTTTGCCAGCGGTGTGGTGCGCGCTCACCAAAATGGACCGGTAAGTGTGAACAATGCGGCCAGTGGAATAGCCTCGTCGAGCAAGCGCCAGCTCCGGTGGGTAAATCGGCCGTGGCACGCAGCGCTGGCCAGGGTACGTTGCTACAGCCGCGGCCAATTACCGCCGCTGCAAGCCAGGATGAGCCAGCGGCACGACTTGCAACGGGTATTGCTGATCTTGATGTAGTGCTAGGTGGTGGTATTTTGCCTGGTGGTGTGCTTCTTCTGGCGGGGCAGCCAGGCATGGGCAAGAGCACTCTCTTGCTCCAGGTCGCGCATGCAGTTGCTCGACAGCAAGCGGTGCTCTATATCAGTGGTGAGGAGTCGGCTGGGCAGGTGGCGCTGCGGGCCACTCGACTGGGTGCCGACCAGCACGAGGCATTGTCGTTTGCAGCGAGCACGAGTGCTAATGATATTGCGGCTACCATCCGTACCGGTCAATACCAGCTAGTAATTGTTGATTCGATTCAGACGCTGAGCCTGGCTGAGATTACAAGCGCACCAGGCACTGTAAGCCAAATTACTAACGCCAGCAACGTTATTATTCAAGCCGCCAAGCAATCAGGGACGGCGGTAGTGCTGGTGGGCCATGTGACGAAGGAAGGGTCGATTGCGGGGCCTAAGGTACTTGAGCATCTCGTGGATGTGGTGCTGCAGTTTGAGGGCGATCGCTACGGCGGCTTTAAGGTGGTGCGGGCCATCAAGAACCGCTATGGTAGCACGAATGAAGCGGCAATTTTTGCTATGGGTGAGCACGGACTGACAGTAGTAGAGAACCCCTCAGCTGCGCTGCTTGCCGAACGCCAAAATGCTGATGGATCAGTGGTACTGGCTACTCTCGAGGGTAACCGCCCCATCCTTGTTGAGATCCAAGCACTTGTCAATCCAACCCATTTCGGGTATCCTAAGAGGACAGCCAGCGGATTTGACCTCAACCGACTTAACCTTTTGATCGCTGTCCTCGAGCGGCGCACCAAATTGCAATTATCCGATAAAGATATCTACATCAACGTTGTCGGTGGACTCAAACTGGCTGATCGGGCGGCCGACTTAGCCGTCGTCATGGCAATTGCTAGTGCTGCTGCTGGCCGACGCCTTGATGATGGTGTAGTAGTATTTGGCGAAGTGGGCCTTGGCGGTGAAGTACGTAGTGCCCAAGCGGCCGAGCGGCGCATTGCTGAGGCGCAAAAACTCGGCTTCACCAAAGCAATTGCTCCGCATTCTGGCCTTAAGACGCCCTTTGTTCATGATGTGCGCGATATCCGTAGCGCACTCATTACCTATCTAAAAACATAACAAAAGGAACAACATGCAATTATCTACTATCGTGTTGCTTATCATCACACTTATTATCCTTGGCGAAGTCAGTTATCTCCTGGCTCGGCTGCCGCGTAACACACTCAAGACGAAAGGGCGAGCGCTGTTAGTCGATACGTCGGTGCTGATGGACGGTCGCATTACGGCCGTTGCCAAAACAGGATTTATTGGTGACACGCTGGTAATCCCCCGTAGTGTGGTGGGTGAGCTGCAATTTTTGGCAGATCACGCTGACAGCGACAAGCGAGCTCGCGCTCGTTATGGCCTTGACGTCGTAACGGAATTGCAGGCAATGGACGAAGTTGAGGTAGAACTCTTGCAGGATGGCAGCAAAGCACGCGAGGGCGTCGATGAGCGATTGCTAAGCCTAGCTAAGCAGCATGGTGCATGGCTACTCACGATCGATTATAACCTCAACAAAGTCGCCGCCGTGGAAGGGATTGGCGTGCTCAACATGAATGAGCTGGCGCAAAGCATCCGGATGGCACATTTACCAGGTGAGCACCTGACGCTGGCGCTCCTTCAGAAGGGGCAGGATGCTCATCAGGCGGTTGGGCATTTGCCAGATGGCACGATGGTGGTCGTGGAGCAAGCCAGCAGCCAGCTGGGCCGCACCTGTGAAGTGGAGATTATTCGCAACCTTCAGACTGCTGCAGGTAAGATGATCTTTGCCAAGCTCGTCAAAAAACCAGTAGTTCAGCCAGCCAAAGCGCGCTCAGTTGAAGCATCGTCAGGAAAAGCAGTAGCGCAAGAAGAGTCGGCTGCTCAACCATCTACTCAGCCCAAACCAGCAAAGACCTCGCGCTCTCGCCAACCAGCGCGGACCCGCGCTGCCACAGCTCCAGCAGAAAAAACAGATAAGAAAAATGACCAGCTAGCCTCAAGCCAGCCCCAGCGAACGGCGCGTGTGGCTCATGAGAAAACAAAGCCAGTAGAGCAACCACAACCAAAACAGCTAGCCAAGCGTACCTCTCGCGCACGAGCCGCTACAACTCCGAAGTCTCCGCAGGCTGCTTCATCCCCTCAATCTAGACATACCAAGCAATCAACAACGAGCCGCACCTCACAGGCAACCACGCAAGCTGCCTCCAAGAAACGAACTACTCGCTCGTCATCACGTCGCCGTGTTGACCACGAAGCGGCGTTGCTTGATTTGGTAAAAAAGCAGACGGATTAGCGTCGTTGCGAAGCTAGCAGATAGTAAAGAGATATTGTTTAATTTTTGATACGGGATTCTCAGGGTGCTATACTGATGGTAGTAATGCCATGAAAGGGGAAGTAATTATGCATACCTATCGAGACTTTCTCACTACCACTCTCACCGCCGCCGCGAAGATTGCAGTCGCGAACTTTGGCAACCTCTCTCACTCGGTCAAGGCGGGAGATCGCAATCAAGTCCTGACAGAGACTGACCTAGAGATCGGTCATTTCCTGACAGATGCAATCCGCACAGTATACCCTGATCATAATATTATCGATGAGGAGCTGGGCTGTGTCGATAACAGGTCGCGCGCGCTACACCTGGGTGGTTGACCCGATCGATGGGACGAGCAACTTTGCGGTGGGACTACCACAGTATGGCATTATGCTGGGGCTGCTCGATCACGACACACCAGTGGCTGGTGGAATAGCCCTGCCTGCTTTTGGCGAGCTCTACGTTGCGACTAAGGGTGCGGGTGCCTGGTGTAATGGCCAGAAGATCCATGTCTCGCGCGAATCCGACCTTGCCAATAGTCTTGTCGCGTATGGTATTGACGGCCACCCTGAGGATCCAGCCCGAACGAAGCGCGAGGCTGAGCTACTTGGTACCATCATCCTCTCGATCCGTAATCTCCGCTCCTCCAACAGTGCTTTCGACCAAGCAATGGTTGCGAAGGGTGCCTATGGTGCCTGCGCCAACCAAACGAGCAAGATCTGGGACAACGTCGCGCAGCAGATCATTATTGAGGAAGCAGGCGGCGTCTATACCGATATTGCTGGTAACCCTATGGATTACCACAACGCCCTGAATCGCTCTCACGAGAACTTCACCTGGCTGGCGGGAGCACCGGAGCTGCATCGACAGTTGGTGAGGGTGGTGAAGCCTTTATTGATTGCCGCATAGCCCTCACTTTCTTATGTGACTGTAAATCCTAATTTGGCTATATCTCAAATAGGCTAGAGGTATTATCTGGACCACAATATTAGACACGTCATACTCTCATCTTAGACCTCAAACCGCTGTATCCTCATTGCAAAATAAGTCTTATGTCATAAGTGGCTACATGCTACTCGAACAAAGGCAGTGCAATTCTGAGCATAGCAACAAATCCTCCATTATGAAAAATCCTGCAGCTGTAGGTGCAGGGTATTATAACTATTCTCTGTTAAAGATGCACTAGCTCGTCCGTTGGCCGTGAGCGGTGTTTTTGTCACTGTAGTATACGCTGTCTGTCAATGTGGCAGTCACGGTGAAGTTTTTACCAGCAGAGGAGGGGATAGAGACGTTGGTATCGCCATCACTATTAACCTGGCGCGTACCAACGAGCTGGTCACCTACCTTCACCTCTAACTGTTGGAGTGGGTGACTACCCTGCCGGTAGTATACCGTCGCCGATTGCCCACTCGAGCTTACGGCGACGGAAACACTTGGCTTGGAGTCGGTACAGCGATGAGTATCGTCGTTACTGGTTGCATCATAGCCATCTTGAGCCGAAACAGTCTCTTTGCCTGACGAGTCCTTTGACCGAGTGACAGGGATGTCAACGCGGGCTGACTCTGGCGTACAGTTTGTGGCCTTTTTCTTAGATACTCGATCGAATGACATTGTGTTGCTGCTGCGGTTAGAATTCTTATTGTAATACGATGGGTAGACTTCATTGTTGATTCGCTGAATGCCGCTCGGTGCAGAGAACCAATCGCTGTACGACGCTTTGTTTTGGCTAACGTAGTATTGCGTGGCATCGGCCATGGTGTAGTCGAGCAGCATGGCGGGAATGAGTGAGTTACCGTTGCGTAGTGGTGACGTATCAGAGTTGCCCAGCCAAACAGCCATTGATAGTGCTGGGGTATAGCCGACTGTCCAAATATCCTTTGCTACCACTTTGCCGTTGACCTCGGAGTTTGATGTACCGGTCTTGACAGCAGTCTTCGCCTTGAGGCGGTTCATTTGTGGCATGTAATCTTGCCCACCACCGAGGTTGGCCCGTGCACTGGAGTCGCCCAGGATATCGTTGACGATGTAGGCAGCTTGCTGATCGATCACCTGCTTGGTAGAGGCTGTGTATTGCTTAAGGACTTGGCCAGTACTGTTGGTTACTTTGAGAACGGTTGATTGCGGGGTATAGGTACCCATCCGTGCCAAAGATGCGATGGCATTAACGTGATCGACGAGGCGTGTGCCACAGCTACCTATGGCGCTCGATAGGCCAGCTTGGGCATCTGCGCCCTGGGTGCAGTAAGCACTGTCGCCCATCTCGCGAATGGTCTGCCAGGTGCTGCCGCGCCTATTGCGCTCGTTCTCCTGCATAGCTTTGATGGCGGGGATGTTGCGTGAGCGAGCGAGAGCTTGGCGGAGGTTAATGTTGTTTTGGAACTTACCATCAGCGTTTTGTGGTGTCCAGCTACCAAAGCTAATCTTTGAGTCGGAGAGGACAGAGCCGCTCCCGTAGTTGGTCTTGCCGTTGCCCTTGTTTTGGAAGAGCTGAGCGTAGACTAGTGGCTTGATGGATGAACCAGGTTGGATAAAGGCAGTGGCGGCATTGTCTTGTCCATAACCAGCATGGTTAAAGCCACGACTTCCAACCAGTGCTATGATCTGACCAGATTTATTATCCTCGATCGCCGCTGCGCCATTAGTGAAGCCAGCATAGGTTGCGCAGTTGGTATTACCACAGTTAGAGTTCGTGAGTTTGCCATTAAACATACTCTCCATTCGGCCCTCAAGCTTACCTTGGAGTGTTGAGTCAAGCGTGGTTGTAACGGTGAGGCCGCCTTTGCCAACTGTTGACTTACCCAGCTCTTTTTCGAGCTGGTCGCGCACCATCAGGACGAAGTGCGGTGCTTTGATATCGGCGAGCTGGTCTGCCATTGGCTTGATGGTATCAAGAACAGCGACCTTCTTAGCTTCTGCGGCTTGTGCTTTGGTGATGTAATTCATCTCTACCATGCTATCAAGCACCTTATGTTGGCGAGCAATGAGAGCGGTATTGCCAGCAGTGTTGTACGGGTTGTAGAGCCCAGGACTGTTAGGAATGCCGGCAAGCAGTGCAGATTCGGCCAGTGTTAGGTCCTTAGCTGGTTTTTGGAAGTAGGTGCGCGCAGCCGACTCAACACCATTACGGCGGCCACCGTATGATGCTTCGTTGAGGTAGAGGTTCAGGATTTGATCTTTGTTGTACATACGCTCGACCTCAATCGAGAGAATCACCTCCTTGATCTTGCGTGGTATACCATCGAGGCCGCGTTTTTCGATCTCGCTCTTCTCGAAGAAGGCTTGCTTGACGAGCTGCTGTGTCAGTGTTGAGCCACCCTGCACGGCATTACCCTGCGAGTTGCTCAGGAACGCGCGAGAAATACCAGCCAGACTGATACCGTGGTGGTTATAAAAATCACGATCTTCCACGGCGATTGTTGCCTTCTTGACGTAGTCGCTAATTTGGTTGCCATCGACCACGAGCTTGTAATCGCCACTACCTTTATCCTCCCAGAGGAGCTGGCCACTACGGTCGAGATATTTTGTAACAGTGGTCTGGACGCGTTTGTCTATCTCGCCTGGGCGAATTGCGTCGAGGTCTTTGCGGTAGTAAGTGAAAAGCCCAGCAATAATAAGGGCGAGCACGAGGAAAAACCCACCAACTACCTTGAGGATGGCATAAGCCCCACGCTTGCTAAATAAGAATTGTGCCACGCGGCGCGGGTGCAAGCGATAAAGTAGCCGTTTGAGAGGCTGCTTAGGTAGGCTTGCCAAGTACTCCGCTCTGCGGCGGGCTTCGGCGTCTTTTTTGGTGCGGCGCTTGGCTGCAAGGTTGGAGTAGACGCTAACTCGATGTGATAAATTATTTTTAACCACGATCTCTTATTTCCTCTAACACGCAATATTCTTCTGCATTATAGCATTATGTAGGTGGGTAGGGCTAGTCTTTTCCTGCGGCGCAGCCCCGCTACCTCGCGCTATTTCGTGCTAAAATAAATAGCAATACATGAGCATAAGAAAGAGCAAGAGTGGAGGACACATGACCTTAGCAGAAGAATTAACCTGGCGCGGATTCATTAACCAAACGACGTTTGCTGATATCAATGACATCAATGAACCGCGCACTTTTTACATCGGCGTTGACCCGAGTGCACCGAGCATGACGATTGGCAACTTGGCTGTCATGATGCTATGCCGGCACTTCATCGACCATGGACACACACCACTGTTGCTTGTGGGAGGTGCAACCGGGATGATTGGCGACCCAGATGGCAAAAAGCAAGAGCGTGATCTCCGCAATGCTGAAACGGTAGCACGTAGTGTTGAGGGCTTGACGGCGCAATTTCGACAGATATTTCGCGGCCAGGATTTTGCGGTGGTCAATAACGCCGATTGGTTCGCTCACGTTAATTATGTCGATTTTTTGCACCAGATCGGTAAGCACGTGAGTATGACGCAGCTACTCGACCGCGATTTTGTGCAGCAACGGATCGGCGAAGGCGGGGCAGGCATTAGCTATGGTGAATTTAGTTATGCATTGATTCAAGGCTATGACTTCTTGCATCTGTACCGCGAGAAGGGTGCGACGCTGCAATTGGCTGGTGCCGACCAATGGGGTAATAGCGTGACAGGCGTGTCGCTCATTCGTAAGCTCGAGGGCGGTGAAGCTCATGTCTTGACGGCACCGCTCGTGATTAATAAGCAGACAGGAGTGAAATTCGGCAAATCGGAAGGTGGTGCAGTTTGGCTTGACCCAGCACTGACGAGCCCATACAAATTCTATCAATTTTGGCTCAACTGCGATGACGAGACGAGCGAAGACTTGATCAAGATCTACACGTTGCTTGATCAAGCAACTATCGAAACATTAATCGACACCCATCGCGCTAACCCTGGCGCGCGCACCCTACAAAAGGCTCTAGCACGAGAAGTAACCGATATCGTCCACGGCCATGAGCGCCGCGAGAGTGTGGAGCGAGTAACCAGTGTGCTCTTTGGTGGCAATGACCTATCGACACTGCGCGAGGAAGATCTTGATGCGCTGGCTGACGAAATCCCAACCGTCTCACCTCAATCAGTGGTGAGCGCTTTGGTGGAGGCTGAGGTCTGCGCTAGCAATGGCGAAGCACGCCGCCTCATCAAAAACAATGCCATTAGCCTTGACGGTGCAAAAATCACCAGTGATCAACTGGCGACGAGTCCAAGCTTGATCAAAAAAGGCAAGAATAGCTTCGTGCTTGTGCGATAGACGGGTGTTCTCGATGGCTACGCTCGGCAGAAGGGTAGCAACCGATCATTCGATTATGTATTTGTCATATTTTATGGTATGATAATGGCACATTAATTAGCTACAAGAGGAGAATTTGTCATGAAAAAATTAATTGCATTTGATCTAGACGATACGTTGGCAGTAACGAAGTCGCCCGTGAGCGACCGGATGGCGGCTCTGCTGGGGCGCTTACTGGAGAAGTATGACGTATGCGTTATCACTGGTGGAGACTTCAAGCAGATCCAAAAACAGGTGACCAGCCGCCTTGATGTATCACCCGAATTACTGGCTAAGTTTCACGCTATGCCGACGTGTGGTACGCGCTATTATCGCTTCGACCCGCACGCAGACGAGTGGCAACTGCAATATGCCGAGGATCTGACGGACGAGCAAAAGGCGCAAATCGTGAGCGTGCTTGAGTCGACCGCACGAGAGATGGGGATCTGGTGTGAACACCCAGCGGGTGAGATTATCGAGGATCGCCAGAGCCAGATCACTATATCTGCCTTAGGCCAGCAGGCCACTCCGGAGGAGAAATACGCCTGGGCAGAGAAATATAAGGATGTTCGGCCAGTCTACCGCGACAAAGTGGCGGCACAACTGCCTGGCCTCGAAGTGCGCATTGGTGGCACCACTAGCACCGATATTACTCGCCCTGGCATCGACAAAGCCTATGGCATGAAGAAGCTGCTTGAAGCTAATGGGCTAGAAAAAAGCGAAGTCCTCTTCTTTGGTGATAAGATCGAAGAAGGAGGCAATGATTACCCAGTCCGCGCGATGGGTATCGACAGCATTGCCGTCAATGGCTGGGAAACAACCGCCTATGCTCTAGATGGGGTTTTGGGCGTAACGGAGTAAAAACCTTTATTTTCATACATTGACCAAAAGAGCGAAAACTTGCGGTATATAAAAAATACTCACCCAGCAGGGTGAGTATTTTTATAGTGAATAACGAATAAACTAAAGTTACTCTTTACTGAGCTTTTTATAACAAAACCGCGCAAGCTCTGGCGCAATGGTGTCGTATGTCTTGCCGGCGAGCAGATCTCCAGCAATGAAGTTCTCCTGTGTAACGTCGGCAAGGGCAATGCTTGGTGGAGTAAAGTTGTCCTTTTCGTCTTCTGTGTCAAACTCAAAATCTATCAGCACAAGCCCAGCCAGATCCTCGATAAATATATCAATTTCGGCGAGTATGCCATCGATCACGACGCGGTAGCGGTCCTTTGCAACGCGCTTTGCGCTGCAACGTGAGAGTGCTGCGAATTCTTCCTCTGTCAAAGGGATGGTTTGCTCAATGTGCTCGGACGCATCACCTGCTGCAACGGAGGTCTTCTTGGTGATTTCATATGTTTTGCCGTTTTGTCTGAGCCGAAGGTGAGAATGTGCTGGCGTGTCTGGGATATAAATATCAACAATGCGAGTTGGCTCGGTTGTTTTGATTTCTTGTGGCAGCTCTTTTGCGAGGAATGTGCGCTCTCGTTCTAACTGTTGGCTCATTACTTCTCCTTTAATGTATCAATAAGTTTAGGTTATTATCTTGCTTGTTTCGTCTGTTGGGGCTATCAAGCATTTATTACGCTCAATTAGATTTTATTCTTAGTGTAAAATTATATTTGAGAAATAGAACACTTCTATAGAATTCTTGAGGAAGGATGCAAAAAAGAAAGCTCCATGCTGAAAATTATAAAAAAGTGCCGCAAGAAACGGCAACAAAACAAACCCATGATAGTTGGTGCGGATGAAAGGATTTGAACCTTCACGCCACGAGGGCACATGCTCCTAAGGCATGCGTGTCTACCAATTCCACCACATCCGCATAGCAAAGTTATTATACCAAATGAACTGGTGTATCTGCAACCTTAGCTGCGTCCATCAGCTCGGCGGAAAAAGGTGAGGTGTGCGTTTCCATAACTACGATTGTCCACCACAACAATGTCGTTTGCTAATTTTGGCCCCTCACCTATTCCTGTATGTGATAATACCATAAATCCGCCTGGTTTGAGAAGGGCAAAAAGTCGGCTAACTGTTGTTAGCTGGAGATCGTGGTAGGGCGGGTCGGCAAAGATGATATCGAAGGCTTCGCCATCGTAAGTGCCAAGCCATGGGCCGACGCCAGCCTTGATTGCAGTAGCAGATGAATCAGCACCAAGCGCTGCGATATTCTTACAGAGGATGGTAAAGGCGAGGCGGTCACGCTCGACAAACACTGCCTGGCGAGCTCCACGGCTCAACGCCTCTAAACCAACGGCACCAGTGCCAGCAAAGACATCGAGCACGCGAGCATCCTGCACTGCATCGCCAAGCGAATTAAACAGCGCATTGCGCACTCGCTCGCCCATTGGATGGGTACGGCGATTATCTGGTGCATCGAGCCAACGCCCGCCATAGCGTCCCGCAATTACTCGGACTTTCATAATGGATAAGCCTCACATAGTGCACTGTACCACGCGAAGGTAACAGTGCGAATAATCTCTGGGATGAGCTCATTGCGCGTCTGTAAGGCTAATCCCGTCGTCCAACCATTACGCCAAAACGTGTGGTACATATCCAGTGCATACACCCGCTGCACTGCTCGCAAAAAGACTGTCTCCAGACCGAGTTGCTCTGCCTCAGCTACCCACTCGGGCGATGGGCAGGTGTCTGCAAAACGGGCAGTGCGCATCGAGGCGGCCACGCCAAGCTCGAAGAGAATATGCGTTGCAAAGACGCCTTTCGCCCCCCAGTATTCCCAGTTTTTGTTGAGGGTATCGAGCCCCGTCGTCCCATGGATGAAGTTCTTATCTAAGACGGTAAGGCGCTCCTCTTTGGGGCGACCCCAGAGTTCCTCGATTTTATCACTCAGCGGATAGTGATGAGCCGGTGTGAGGCCATCGACGATAGCGTGCGACATCCACGCTGCCTCAAAGGCGGCACGTACTGTGTTGTTTTGGCGTAGTGCTTGAACAAGATTGTAATGATGATCGAGAATCATAACGACGAGGTCGCGGTCGTCTGGCTTGGTAGGGTCGATGTAGTGCCAGGGTTCATCGACGCTGGGGCTTTTGCGTTTGATACCGTCGGGACCATTATTGCCCTCGAAATGGAGAATGTCGCGCGAGCTTGGGAAGTGGAGAATGGCGACATGATGGCTGCACATCTGGCCAAGGTCGCGCCGTGCGATCTGGTCGATTCGCTGATGAACACCGACCAAGTGCCCCGACTGGTCTCGAAAGGTTGTTCCACTGTACATATCTCATATAGTATAGCAGATTTTGGCGTGGCTGAATCGTTACTGTGGATGTGTTTTGTCGAGATTATCCACGTTTCATTATTTTGATGGTATTCCATGCTGTTCAGTGGGTGTAGCGAGCTGATGCTATGCGAGCAGGAGAGGTCTGATTGATTTTGCTTGTCCACCCGCTCTTGTGTTTCTTCTCCGAAAATACTACGCATACCTAGTATTCCTCATACTATATAGATTTGATGACTTTATGTAACAGACAGTAGCTGTACTTCATTAGATGAAATGATAAAGATTACTATAAGGAGAAGGTTTGGAATGTGGACGAAATGCTCTAAAATGACATTCCCAACCCTAAATGGGTGAGAACGGAGAGAATGAAAAAGGTAGAATTATAAATTAATTAAGATTACCTCAGCTTAATTGAGTGTCGTGAGCCGTTGATTGCGTTGCACGGCTGCCTGGAGCTCCGGGTAGTGTTCGAGTGAATCACCACTTGCGATAAAGGTTTGCGCTGCTTTTTGGGCTCGGGCGATTGCCTTGCTGTCAGCTAGGCTCGCAATGCGCAGATTGAGCGCGCCATGCTGAGCTTTGCCGTAAATTTCGCCCGGGCCGCGGAGCTGCATGTCGACTTCTGCTAAGTGAAAGCCGTCGCTAGAAGCCTCCACCTCGCGCAGACGCTGGCTCGGCCTACTGTGGTTATTAAGCAAAAGATAGCAGTAGCTCTGGCGTGCGCCACGTCCCACTCGGCCACGTAACTGGTGGAGCTGGGCAAGACCAAATCGCTCGGCATCCTCGATCATCATCACTGTCGCATTTGGCACATCAACACCAACTTCTACTACTGTAGTGCTCACAAGAATATCATACGCATGCTGGTGAAATTCTTGCATCACTCGTTCTTTGTCAGCAGGCTTCATCTTGCCGTGAAGCAGACCAATTCGCCACCGGCCTAAGGTGCTACTCTTGAGATGACGTACGGTTGCTTCAACACTGCGCGCGTCATTGTCTGGGTTATCATCGATGAGGCTGCAAACAACATAGGCTTGGCTGCCGGCCTCGAGCTCCTTCGTGACGCGTTGGTATAGGGCTGGGCGCGAGGCGGGAGAGATAATTTTGGTGATGATCGGCTGGCGACCCGCCGGGCGCTGGCTAATAACGCTAATATCAAGCTCACCATAGACGGTCAGGGCAAGGCTGCGGGGGATCGGTGTTGCTGTCATAGCAAGTAGGTGTGGCATATGGCCGGATTTATCAAGTAGCTTCTGGCGCTGCGTCACGCCAAAACGGTGTTGCTCGTCGATTACTACAAAGCCAAGCCGTGCAAAATTCACCGAGTCTTGGATGAGTGCGTGTGTCCCCACTATGACATCTACCTCGCCGCGTGCAATTCGCTGCACAAGCTCACTACGCACAGCACCGGTCACGCTGCCAGTCAGCAGCCCAACTTTGATACCGAAGGGTGTAAGTAATGCATCGAGCGTAGCGGCGTGCTGACGGGCAAGAATCTCTGTCGGTGCCATCAAGGCGGTTTGGTAGCCAGCACTGGCAGCCTGGCGAGCGGCCAGGCCAGCGACCACTGTTTTGCCACTACCCACGTCACCTTGGAGGAGGCGATTCATTGGTGTGCTACGCTGAAAGTCTTGCAGTATATCCCAGGCTGCTCGGCGTTGATCGTCTGTGAGAGTAAAGGGTAGAGCGCTCACAAATGATTTCACGACAGCTTGCTCAAACGGTATGGCATAGCCCTGGAGCTGAGCATGCGACTGGCGATTGAGCTGGCTAGCAAGCAGTAAGCTAAAGAGTTCCTCAAAGGCAAAGCGCTGGCGTGCTCTTGCGATACCCTCTGATGTGGTAGGGAAATGCATCGCAAGCAGCGCCTCGCTCCGGCTCATTAAGCCTTCGCGTGCAACAATGTGCGAGGGGAGTGTCTCGGGCAGCATTGTTATCAGTGGCCGTAGCTCAGTGAGTAGTTTGCGCACCAGTTGGCTCTTGAGGCCGTGCACTGCGTGGTAGATGGGCAGTAGGTTAGTGTCATGGTGGGCAAGCTCTTTGACACGCTCGGCACTTGGGTTGGTGAGTTGGTAGCGGCCATTCTTATACTCAAATTGTCCCCGAAAGTAACATTCATCCCCACTCGCGAGCTGCTGCACTCGATACGGCTGGTTAAACCACACGGCGTTGAGCTTGCCCGAGCTATCTGCCAGCACTGCTGTGGTGATGCGGAGACCACGTCGCACCGTGCGCGTGCTGATTGATTCGCAGCGCGCCGTGATCGTCACATTGCCTGGTGTCAGTGTTGCGATTGAACTCGCTGCAGTAAAATCATCGTGCTTGCGTGGTAAAAACATGATGAGATCATTGACAGTCAAGAGCCCAGCCTGAGCCAGTTGCTCAGCTGTTTTTGGCCCAACGCCTTTGATTTGAGAGAGTTGTGTCGATAGGTTCACATTTTTATTGTACCGCACCTGGTGTAAATGCGCTGCCCTGTGCTATAGTATAAGCAGTAAGCTAACGGGGGAAATGTGAGTAAAATTGCAAATTATTTACGCAGTCATATTGCCGGGTCTGTTTCGACTCGGGCCGATTGGTGTGCGTCAGTCAGTGCAGATGCCGGTATTCTAGCGGCAACGCCAGAACTCGTGGTAGTGCCGCGCGTTGTGAGTGATATTCGCAAGATCACCCGTTTTGCCTGGCAAATGGCCGAGAAAGGCCACAGGATACCAGTCGTTACACGCGGCGCTGGCTGTGGTGCGCTGGGTGGCGCCGTGGGGCAGGGGATACTGCTCGATACGGCAGCTCTCGACACGATCTTTGAATATGATGGTAAATCGCAGCGGGTTCGCGTCCAGCCAGGTGTACCAGCACACAGTGTAGCAGCGGCGCTGAGTATGCATGGTGCTGGTGTTGGACCGCTGACTAGCCAGCGAGGTACAGTTGGTGGAGTTATTGCAGCTGGTGCACACGGAACACTGCTAAGCCGAGCGACCAATCCAGCTGAAGCGATTGACCAAATCGAGGTTGTACTCGCCAACGGCGACGTTATGCAGACAGAGCGTCTCTCGCGGCGCGAGCTCAGCCAGCGCAAAGGTCTGCCTGGGTTTGAAGGTGACATCTATCGTGGTATCGATGCGATTATTACTGACAATGCAGCGCTGATCGAACAGATTAACCCCAATGACACATCTGGTTATAGTGGTATTGCACGGGTCAAGCAGCCCGATGGGACGTTTGACCTCGGGCCACTCTTTGTAGGGAGTGAGGGAACGCTGGGGATTATTGATGAGCTAATTCTCAAGACAGAATTCTTTAGCTTTCGCAAGACAAGGGCAGCCTTGGTATTTCGGGGTAGTAGCGATGCTCAGGCAGCGATTGATGATATTGACGCGCTTCAGCCAGCACAGCTCAGCTATCTCGATGCAGCGATTTTTGAGCAACTCCGCCGTGATGGCAAAAAATATGCTTTTTATGAAGCGGCTGCTCAGCAGTTTACGCCACAGGCAGTTTTGCTCGTGACGCTTGATGATTTTAATAACCGGACACGTGCGCGTAAGCAGGCCAAGCTTGAGCAGCTGCAATCTGCGGGCGAGACGATCGTCACTATTGTTGAAGATGACGATGATGAAGATGTGGCGGCAGGGTTTGCTGCGCTTGATCAGTATCGCTGGCCCGATGCCGCGCATATTGGTGCGCCGCGCTTGTTTGAGGGGTTTTATGTGCCGCCGCAGCGCTTCGAAGAATTTGCTCGGGCACTCGTGCCACTTGCTCGTGCACTGCAGTTACCACTGCCTCTTGCTGGCTATCCTAGCCTGAATCTCTACGGCGTTTATCCGCGCTTCTCGCTGCGCAAAGTGAGTGATAAACAGAAGATCTTTAAGCTCTACGACGAGCTTACCAAGCTGCTTGCGCTCTACGACGGTCATTTGGTGATGAGTGGTGGTGAGGGTCGGCTCAAAACTCGTTTTGTGCGTGCCACGCAAAATCCAGATCTTACAGCTCTCTACCAACAGATCAAGCAGCTCTTCGACCCTCACGGCATTCTTAATCCTGGGACAAAAACCACTCTACAAGCTCGTACCATTACTGCAATGTTACGCAATGAATATACGGTGGACTGGCAATAAAGCATTGCGAGGAAGTGTATCTGTTATCTATAGCAATTGATTTCTTTGTTGTACCTCAATAAAATGGAAGAAGAAAGAGGTTAATAAATTATGAGTGTTGATCAACGCATAATATCCCGTAACCCTGCCACCAACGAACCGATCTGGTCTGGAAGTCTTGCGGATGACGCTACAATCGCACGAGCTGTTTCTACCGCAACACGCGCACAGCGAACATGGGAAGCGACACCGCTTGATGTGCGCAAAGACATTATCCGCGCCTTTGCCGATCAAGTGACGACACATAGCGAGGATGCAGCACGGATTATTTCGCAGGATAATGGCAAACCACTCTGGGAAGCACGCACCGAAGTCAAATCACTTGGTAATAAAGTACAGGCGGTCTTCGACGCCTATGATCAACGGGCTCAGACAGTTACGAAACAAGTCAATGGACGCCAGTCGGTGACGCGTTATCGGCCTCACGGTGTTATGGCAGTGCTGGGGCCGTATAACTTCCCAATGAGCATGCCAAATAGCCATGTCATGCCTGCTCTTCTTGCTGGCAATACTGTGATTTTCAAACCGAGCGAGAAAGTACCGTATGCTGGTGAGTACTACGCACAACTCTGGCAACAGGCTGGACTGCCGGATGGGGTGCTTCAGGTCATTCATGGCGATGGCGACGTAGCGCAAAAACTCATTGCACATCCTCAAGTGAACGGCGTCCTTTTCATCGGTAGTCGAGCGGCTGGCGTGTCGATCGAAAAACAGCTTGCTGGTGCACCAGACAAGATCTGCGCCCTCGAAATGGGTGGCAACAGCCCACTTGTCATCTGGGATTATGATGATGTACGCCTCGCGGTGCACATTGCGCTGCAGTCCGGCTATATTTCAAGCGGCCAACGCTGCTCATCGGCACGGCGGCTTATCGTCAATAGAGCGATTGCAGACGATTTTATTCCTGCACTCTGTCAAGCGGTTGAGAGTATTGTCGTTGGTAATCAGTTTGATACCAATCCAACGCCTTTCATGGGTCCGTTGGTTGACTATGGGGCGGTTCGTCATTTCTTTGATAAGTACCATGCTGCTGTCTCAGCTGGCGCACATGTTCTCGTTCCGGCTGAACCAATCCCGACGCTTGGCGACAACTTTGTCAGTCCTGGATTAATCGACGTTACTGGCGTGACGTTGCCAGACGAAGAAATCTTCGGGCCGCTCCTCCAAGTGTTAACTGTGCAGACGCTGCCCGAGGCAATTACCCAAGCAAACGCAACACAGTTTGGTCTTGCTGCTGGCATCGTTACTCGTGAGCGTGCGCAATACGAAACATTCTACCAGCAAACAAAGGCAGGCATCATCAACTGGAACCAGCCACTGACTGGCGCAACGACTGCGGCACCATTTGGCGGAGCGAAGGCCAGTGGCAATTACCGATCAGCTGGATTCCTGTCGGTTGATTACTGCTCATACCCATGCGCGTCGATCGAGGATGCGTCACCAGCAGTCCCGACGATGTTGCCAGCCGGGGTGGCATACTAATCAAGCTATGTAACACTCACTTGTATACGTCTAAAATAAAGAGCTATTACTTAATGAGCCACCCAGCATAATAGAGAAAAGGAGTATATATGCCTCGCAGACGAGGAGCTATCATCACAATAGGCGACGAGGTGCTCAATGGAAGCACGCTCGATACTAATTCTCACTGGCTTTGCACACAAATTTCTGGTCGTGGTGCGCTGGTTACGACGGTAGTTACCGTACACGATAACCCAACTGCAATACAAGACGCGTTGGCATATTGCATACGTACGGAGCCAGACTTGATTTTTACCATTGGAGGTCTTGGTCCGACGATTGATGACCGAACTGTTGAGTCAGTTGCTCGCGCCCTTGAGTTGCCACTTGAGATTAATCAAACTGCAATTGAATATGTCCAGAAACGATATTCTGACCTGGAGTCACAAGGAATAGTTGATCGGGATGTGTCTGCATCAGCAAGGAATGCTCGCAAAAAGATGGCTTTGCTGCCCACCGGGGCAGTGCCAATCTATAATCCGGTTGGTGCTGCACCAGCGGTCGTTATTGATATAGATGATACGATGTCTGTTCTGTGTCTTCCGGGTGTTCCTGCAGAGGTTCGCGCGATAGTCAGTAGGCATGCATCCGGTATTTTGGAACGTCGCCTTGGTAGCGGATTTTTAAGAACGATGACGATCATGACGAGTACAAATGATGAGTCGGTCCTTGCAGAAGCATCTGCTGTACTGACTCGTGAATTCGTGGACGTGTACGTAAAGACTCGTCCAATTCGTCAAGAAGGTGGAAGAATTGGTGTGACACTAACGGCATCTGGAAACAACCAAGCAAAAATTGGCGTTCTGTTAGATACAGCGTTTCAGAGACTGACAACTCTCCTTGAGGAATACGGTGTTAGTATTGTTAGATGTCGTGTTGATAATGCAGATTGACGGCAACTCAATAACTCCCTATGATCAAACCATGCATACATCCCTTCCGTAAATAGAATAACCTATCCATCAAAAAGTATTACTAGAGGGTACTCAGCCTTTTTTTTGATAATAAATGCATTGTTATATTTCGGACAACCGATACAAAAAAGCACCAGTCTTCTGATTAATACAGACTACATCAAGCTCCGCATCATTTCCGCGAGAGCGCGTTATACAGCGAGCATCAGGCGCAATAGCTTGCAGAAAAAGGTCACGAGCAGTTGGCTGCCCAAACGTTGGGAGATGAAGAAAGTTACCACCAACGGCATTGTCTACATCGTCAGCACGCGTCAGACCAGCATGAGCAGACTGGTCGTCTGATGATTCCCAACGGCTACAGCCACGTGGGCAGTCTCGAAACACCCGCTCTGGCAAGGATATTGTTCCTTGACTAGATGTGGGGCGAATGCGCCCAATCACTGTCCCATCAGGGTCAGCGTGCGGGCCCAAATAATGCATCGTATTGCCTGAGTCGTAGGTGATATCGACGCGCTGCGTCACCTCCTCCGTCACAATACGGGCAAAAGTACCTCGAGCGCTCCACGGGCCGTAATTGAGAAATAGGGTCAAGCACACAATGAAAACTAGAGTAAAGGTGAGACGTTTGTGGCGATGAAGAAAACGAGCAGGCATAGTAACTGCATTATACAATATAATTGCAGAAATGGTGAGTTAATCCGTTATCCGTACTCCCATAAAATTCGCCCACTCAGTATACCCTCGAGTTCCATCACTGAGTATCGGGCGTACGATACGGATATCGATTCGGTCGATGCGGAACCCAGCCTCCTCAAGCATGCGACGCGGGATGTCTATTGTCTTGTAATGCTGAAAGAATCGCCCAGACTGTGCATAGTCGGTAGCTGTTAAACGCTCAAAGCGGAGTCCCTGATCGGATATAGCAAAATTTGCAAGGAATGCGCCACCAGGAATAAGGGCGGCACGGATTGACGCAAGGACAGTGGGAAGGTCTTCTTGCCTGAGGTGTATGAGACTGGCAAGGGCAAACACACCAGCAAAGCTGTTATTATAATCTAGTTGTCTCATGTCAAGGCATCGAGCTGTTACTTTTGCTGATGCTCCTCGATGGTGTAACTCTTCTATCATTGCTGGGCTATTGTCGACGGCCTCGACGTCATAGCCTTGTGAGGCAAAATATCGACTATACTGGCCTGGCCCACAACCTAGGTCAAGAACTCGGCCATGCGGTGGAAGCATTGCAACAAACGAACGCGCAAGGTCTTCATTGATAACTTCAACGCCATCTTTCAAACCATACGTCGGCGCTAAACGGTTGTAAGCGGCGAGGGAAGAATTATATAGTGCTGTAATTTCTTGCATGTTGAGTCTCCTTTTTCTATAGTAGCAGACAATTTTCGTGCTAACCATCACTATAATGGTATAGTATGTGAACAGCATATATTGATGCGGTCTTGTAAAGAAATGACAGACATGGATATATTTTGCGGAATAACGTGGAAAAATAACGGTAATCCTCATTACGAGATCATCCGTAATGGTGTCATTACTGCGATCAACTTGTCCGCCGGAATCCCAATATCACAGAGGGGCGAACGGCACTGCACTGGCTATTATGACTTTTCTTATGGCACTACTGGAGCACATACTCCTTGCCCGCATGCCACTCAGGTGACCAAAGGACATCAATGTCGGTCTTGTCAGTTTCAAGAAGGTTTCGTAGCGCTACACAACACTAAACACCTGAATGCTGTGCCGCTACAACTACGCAGCTACGTATCCCAAGAGCATTACCTCTATTTGGCTGCTTTTGGAGGTGGGGTTGTAAAAGTTGGTACAGCTGCACGATCACGCCATCCAGCCCGTTGGTACGAACAGGGCGCGTTGGCAGCTATGAGGATTGCGAGCCGACCTGACGGAATAGCTATCCGTCAACTGGAATCTAGAATATCGCACGCTCATGGTATCGCGCAGACAGTTCGCGGTAATTTGAAGACCAATCTTATCTCTACTCTGCCTTCTGCAGAACAGGTAACGGCTGATTTGCATGCTGTTTCTCAGCTAATTGCAGATGACCGGGATGTCTCAGTTTCAGGCACGATTTGGTGCGATATGCTGCCGACGATCGTCAACCTGAAACAGAAGTCTGAAGAATGTCGCATCCTGCCTGCTGGTTCGATGTCATGGAGCCTCCTTGACGGACCTTATGCAATTGGCCAGTGCTTAATTTGGCATGGTCAGTTGAGCAATTATTTGCTAGACATAAAGCCCCTTGTCGGACGGAGTGTCGTGTTTACAGACGTAGGCGAAGGTGAAACTCCTTTACAGATGTCGTTATTTTGATAAATCAAATTTTAACATCTTTCATCTGACTACACGCTACAACTGTAAGAGCCTGCGCACTGTGTATACGTACTACCTCCAGTCGGCGACACGCCGATGAGCCCCACAACACGAATAACGCCCACCCTGGTGGGTGAGCGTTGTTCAACATCTGGAACCGCAACCCAGCCTGTTTCGACTGGGATAGATTTAGATAAGAGCTTGCTTGGTACGGATGAGAGGACTTGAACCTCCACGCCCCGCAGGGCACTAGCACCTGAAGCTAGCGCGTCTACCAATTCCGCCACATCCGCAGATATACGCACCGCAGGCTCTTACCGTGTATTGTATACGAATTTCGGCCTTGCGTAAAGAGTTTTGTGATACAATCAGGTAAATAAACTGTGGCGGGTCTGCCACTATTTTACGTTATGTAAGGAGTAATGATATGACCTCTACCCATTCATCGTCCCAAAAGTTCGACAAACTAGAGTGGATACAACAAAAGATCAAAGAAACCCGAAAGGAGTGCGGCACCGCCAACTCGGGCGAAGCTGAAAACAAGCAGTGTGCTGAGGTGTGCCAACGGGTGGTTGGTGCGCTGGGCGCAATTGCCATGCGACCGAGTGAGAGCCTCACACTGTATACGGCAAGCTGCACGCTGTACGGCCTTGCTATATCATCACGCAGTGGGTGGTCCACACAGGGTGAGCTTACCGAAGAGGGCATCCGCATCATTCGCAAGATCAGTGGCATGACGCAGCAGTCCGTCGAAGAAAATAATACTGATACCATAGGAATAGCAGCATAATATCATCAATGAGTACTATAGAGCCCACCGCTGCACTAGCCGCAGCCGACCGTCGCAATGTGGTAGACCGCTATAAAGGGCTATCTCACCAAGCGATCGTTGCCGATCTTGATGAGCATGGCTCGGCACTTCATATTGCGATTGATAATGTGGTGCGCGATTTCAACATGGGGACGATCGTCCGCAGCGCTAATGCCTTTGGGGTGCGGCATGTCCATATCATTGGTCGGCGGCAGTGGAATAAGCGTGGTGCGATGATGACGGACACGTATCTGCACGTGCATTATCACCAAACGGTTGAAGATTTCTTACAGGCTATTGCTGACCGGCCGCTCATTGCGGTCGATAATGTTGCCGGTTCACGGCCACTTCACTCGGTTGCGCTGCCACGTAGTGCCGTGCTTTTGTTTGGGGCAGAGGGGCCTGGTATCCGTCCCGAGCTGCTTGAGCGGGCTACGGGTATTGTTGCAATTGAGCAGTTTGGTAGTACGCGTAGCCTCAATGTCGGCGTAGCAGCGGGTATTGCGATGTATGCCTGGGTGCAGCAGCATCGGCTATGCTCGGATCAGGAGTAGAGATTCTACTTTCTTTACTCTTTTTTCAAACATACGGTAGCGAAGGGATATAATAGCGCTGCGTGATGGTGCTATAGAGCAGTGAATCCGGCCAAGGGCTTGTTTTTCCATGCCGTTTATGCAAAAATAGCAGTAACTATGACAAAGCTTTCATCGGAATCATATCGGGGGGCGCGGGATTGGTATCCGGAAGATCTTCGCGTGCGCAAATACATCTTTCAGACCTGGCGTCATGTCGCCAAGAGCTACGGCTACGAAGAATACGATGCACCACTGCTTGAGCCGGTTGAAGTGTATGCCGCCAAGAGTGGTGACGAATTAGTGAATGACCAGACGTATCAGTTTATTGATCGTGGCGATCGACAGGTAGCGATCCGTCCTGAGATGACACCGAGCGTAAGCCGGATGATTGCCAAGCACCGCCAAGAGATCGCCTATCCAGCGCGTTGGTTTAGTATTGCCCAGTTTATGCGCTATGAGCGACCACAACGGGGGCGAGAGCGTGAATTTTGGCAGATGAATGTCGATATATTTGGTGTTGATAACATGCAGGCCGAGGCCGAGATTATCGCACTTGGTAGCCGTATCATGAAGGCCTTTGGCGCGACGGACGACATGTACACTATTCGCATCAACAATCGCCAGTTGATCAACCTTATGATGGCGCAGTTTCTCGAGCTCGATGCCGTGCAGGCTCAGCTGATGATCCGGCTGTTTGATCGTAAGAACAAGATTCCACCACAGGCCTTTCGCGATCAGGCGATTGAGATCTTTGGTGAGGCAGCAGCACCGGTCGGCTTACAGCGGATTGCTCAGCTCTTGACGGCACGTACTATGGCCGATCTCCCCGAATCGATTCGCGATAGTGAGGCAGTGCGCGATGTGCAGCGACTCTTTACACTACTTGAGCGTAGTGGCGTAACAAATGCTATCTTCGATATCACGCTCATGCGTGGACTAGATTATTACACGGGTACAGTGTTTGAGTTCTTCGACACTCATCCAGATAATAACCGTTCGCTCTTTGGTGGTGGGCGCTATGATGGCTTAGTGGGGATGTTTGGCGCTGAGCCTATCAGTGCGGTCGGCTTTGCACCAGGCCTATCAATGATGCAGCTCTTTCTCGAGGCGCATCAGCTGCTACCAGAGTTTAGTTCCACAACCGATATTTATATGATCGTCCTTGGCGGGGCAATGCGCGGTGCGCTAGAGCTAGCGGACGACCTGCGCGATGAGGACGTCAATGTGGAAGTCGATTTCACTGGCCGCAAACTAGATAAGCAGCTCAAGGCAGCGATCAAGAAACAGATTCCATATTTCCTCTTTGTTGGTGAGGATGAGCTGGAGAACGAGATTTACACCCTCAAGAATATTGCGACGAGCGAGGAGCAAAAGCTCAGTCTGGAGCGCGTCGTCAGTGCCGTTAAGGATTATCGTCGTCAGCCATCACGCAGTGAAGACGATGACTTTGATTTATCGTAGTGTCACCATGTGCGTCTCTGTTGCAACTGTAGTTCATCTCTGTTAGCTTCTCGTTTTGCTCGTCTTGCGAAACAGCATATATACACATGCATATTTGGGTCTGTCGCATGCCTATTTCACACTGCCAGCGACATATGATACAATAACCAACTATGAAGACGACACTAGACCACCTATCAGACACCAAAGTACGCGCCACGATTACCGTCGGTGCAGACGAACTGGAGGCAGCTCGCCAGGTTGCTTTGCGTAAACTCGCCAAGACGACTAAAGTTGATGGTTTCCGCAAAGGCCATGCCCCACTCGAGTTGGTTGCAAAGAATACCAATCCAGAACACCTCGCTGAGGAGACGCTAAACAATGCCCTGAGCAAAGCAGTTGCTGCAGCCTTCCTCGAGAGTGACGTGCAGGTGCTTGAACGCCCAGAGGTGGAGATTAAGAAGTTTGTGCCTGGTAGTGAGCTGGAGTTTACTGCTGAGGCAGAGGTTATGCCCACGATTACTCTCGGTGACTATAAGAAACTCAAGCTCAAGCCAGCCAAGATAACCGTTACGCCAGAAGAAGTAACGGAGATCCTTGACCGGATTCGCCATAGCATGGCCGAGCGTACGGACACTGATGAAGCAGCCCAGGACGGCGATGAGGTGACGATTGACTTTGTCGGTAAGCGCGATGGTACGCCTTTTGCTGGTGGCACCGGGAAAGATTATCCGCTTGTGCTCGGCAGCAAGTCATTCATTCCAGGCTTCGAAGAGGCATTGATTGGCCTCAAGGCTGGTGAAACGAAGGCGGTTGAACTTACCTTTCCGAAGGACTACCATGCGAGCGAACTAGCTGGGCAAGCAGTCGTTTTTGACACGACCGTCAAGAAGGTCAAGAAAGTGACACTGCCTGAGCTGACTGATGAGTTTGCTGCAAAGGTTGGGCCATTTACTTCTATTGATGACCTCAAGAAAGATATCGAGAAGGAAATTACTGCGCAAAAGCAACGTGAAGCAGATGACGAGCTGCGCGACGTAGCCGTCAAGCAATTGGCCGATGCCAGTACAGTAGCCATCCCGGAGGTATTGCGAGCTGACCAGCTTCGCTCGATTGAGCAAGACTTGGTGCAGAACCTCGCTCATCGTGGTCGCACCCTTGAGCAGTACCTTGCCGAGAAGGAATATAAGGACAAAGACGAGTGGATCGAGAAGGAGGCTAAGCCAGCGGCCGATGAGCGCATTAAGGCTGGACTTGTCCTGGCTGAGTTGAGCAAGGCTGAGAAGATCGAAGCCACAGCAGAGGAGCTACAAGAGCGCATCAGTGCCTTCAAGCAACAGTACGCCAATGATGCAACTATGGTGGCACGCTTTGATGAGCCAGAGGTGCAGCACGAGATTGCCAACCGCCTCTTGACAGAGAAGACGATCGGCTGGCTGGTGGCGCAGAATACTAAGAAGTAGCAGATAGTACAGCTCGCATAGCAGAAATTAGCACTCTATATTGACGAGTGCTAATTTTCTCGTTACAATAGTACTATGATGAAACCGAATGATTACCTAGTGCCCAACGTCATTGTCCGCACGCGTGATGGTGAGCGTGGCTATGATATATACTCGCGTTTGCTCGAGGATCGCATTATCTTCCTCGGCGAAGAAGTGACTGAGATGACAGCCAATGTCGTTGTCGCGCAGCTTCTCCATCTTGCCAATGAAAATCCAGACAAAGACATCCAGCTCTATATCAACAGCCCTGGTGGCAGTGTGTATGACGGCCTCGCAATCTACGATACTATGCAATACATCGCGCCAGATGTGCAGACGATTGGCATTGGTCTGCAGGCAAGCATGGGTGCCTTCTTGCTTAGTAGCGGTGCGAAGGGTAAACGCTTTGTCTTGCCTAATGCCCGCGTGATGATCCACCAGCCTAGCAGTGGTACGCGCGGCAAAGTAACAGACCAAGAAATTAGCTTACGCGAGAGCATCGCCCTCAAGGAGCGGCTAGCCACCATTATGGCGGACAATACTGGCCAGAAACTCGATAAAATCAAGGCTGATATGGAGCGTGACTACTGGCTGAGTGCAGCAGATGCCGTAGCGTATGGCCTGGCTGATGAGGTGATTGGCCAGCGCGCAAACGCAAAATAGCACGAGTAGCTGCTTTGTGCTATAGTAAGGCTATGACACAACATAGCGACCAATCGGCAACCCAGTCTATAAACACTCCATCTCAAGCAAAAAAACCACGACGCTTCCGTCTACGGCGTATGACTGTCGTTATGTTGGTAACAATCGTATTGACTATTACCTGTATGGCGGCGCTTGCCTTTTTCTATCAGGCCAAGCGAGACACTAAGGAGCTTATGCGCACCCAAACCGTTATGGGAGATGTATTAGCGCGTGCGGCTGACTACTCATCAGGGAAGGCGATATCGTGGGATAATTATGCAATGGGTAGCGTGTCTGGTGTTATTGCCACGCAGGCTGAGCGTGAGCAACTACTCGCAAAGAATCCATTTGTCAATTGTCCAGGCCAGTGCGATGGTTGGTTGTCGGTGGCTGACGCTAAACGCCGAGATCAGACAATTGACGAAGGGTTCTCGCTATCACCGTCAACAGAAGAGGGTGTGTTTCTACAGTATGTTCGTGAGGTGCTGCAAGATCCAAGCACAAAGTGTGCTCTTTGGAATCACGGACCAGTCCAAAAGTTGTGTATATCTCCCAAAACAGGGCGATATGTATACAATGTCAGCGGGCACGCTCGAGGCTTGTATGAGTGAGAATCATTATACGTAGCTCCTAGTATAGATTTTTGAAATTTCAAACAGAAAAATGCTTGACGCACTCGCAGCTCATTCGCTATAATGAGATGTTAATGAAGGTTGTGTAATATGGGTTAGGTGCGGACTACGCCGGTGGCGTGGCGTTTTAGTGTGCGAAAACTTATATTGAGTAAAGCTTCGGTGCCACAACAAATGCACGAGCAGGGTTTTGGAGTCCTTACGCGTGCGGATAGATAACAATAATTCAAGAGGAGTTTACATGCCTACACCTACCACGGCAACAGCTGCTCCGTCGCGTGTGTTTTTTACCAGCAATGACACCGCGCTGGCAGTACCCGATTTGCTGGCTCACCAAGAAGAATCCTGGAAGGACTTCGTTGAGACGGGCTTGAGCGAGATTTTTGCAGAGCTCAACCCAATCGAAGACTACACTGGCCAGAAGCTCGAGCTGCGCTTTAAGGATTATGCCTTTGGCGAGCCCAAGCATACAGAGCAGTTTGCGAAAGAAAACAACCTGACTTTTGACGCACCACTGCAAGCTACCGTTGAGCTTATCAATAAGACAACCGGCGAAGTCAAGGAACAGAGCATCTACATGGGCGATTACCCTTGGATGACCGAACGCGCAACGTTTATCATTAATGGAACAGAGCGTGTGGTGGTAAGCCAGCTGATTCGGAGTGCTGGTGTGCTGTTTAGTGCTGACCGCGTGGCAGGGCGCAACCTCTATGGTGCCAAGATGATCCCGGGCCGTGGGGCATGGCTCGAGTTTGAGACGAGTCCATCAGGCGCAATCTATGTGAAGATCGATCGCCGCCGCAAGATTGCCGCCACCACCTTGTTGCGTGCTCTTGGTATGAGCAAGGTGTCGGCCATTCGCGAGGCCTTTGCTGATATCGACACCGGTGAGATGAAATACATCGAAGCCACGCTCGAGAAGGATCCAGCGCATGGCATCAACGAAGCGTTGATTGAGGTCTATCGCCGCCTGCGCCCAGGTGACCTCGCTACGGTAGAGAACGCTCGTCAGATGATTGAGCGCATGTTCTTCGACTTTAAGCGTTTCGACTACAGCCGCGTTGGCCGCTACAAGATCAACCAGCGCTTAGGTGTTGATGTGCCCAATACAGCCGAATATCGCACATTGCAGATGAGTGATTTGATTGGTGTCTTGCGCGAAATTATTCGCCTTAACAACACACAAGAGCCAGCTGATGATATCGACTCGCTGAGCAATCGCCGTGTGAAACTGGTTGGCGAGTTGGTGGCGCGCCAGTTCCGCGTTGGTATGCTCCGGATGCAGCGCAATGCAATGGATCGTATGAGCATGAGTGACCTCGAGACAGTTACGCCAAGCCAGCTGATTAATGCTCGCCCGGTAGTGGCAGCAGTGCGCGAGTTCTTCGCCAGTAGCCAGTTGAGCCAGCTGCTTGATGAGGTGAATCCACTGTCGGAGCTGAGCCACAAGCGTCGCCTGAGCTCGATGGGGCCTGGTGGCCTCAGCCGCGAGCGAGCCGGCTTTGAAGTGCGCGATGCTCACCCCACCCACTATGGCCGGATTTGCTCGGTGGAGACACCAGAGGGCGCTAACATTGGTCTGGTGCTTAACCTCGCCACCTACGCACGTATCAACGAATACGGCTTTATTGAGACACCATACCTCAAGGTAGTTGATGGCCGCGTGACTGATGAAATCGTCTACCTCGATGCCTCGCAAGAAGTAACTGAGGTGATTGCCGATGCTGGTGCTCGCCTTAATGAGGATGGTACCTTCGTACGCGATCGTGTTAGCGCGCGCAAGTTCCTCCAGCCAGGGCAGGTAGATACCAGCGAAGTCACTTTCATGGACGCTGCACACAAGCAGATCCTTGGGTCGACCGCGAGTCTCGTGCCATTTATCGAGAAGAACCGTATTGACCGCAGCTTGACTGGCTCCAACATGCAGCGCCAGGCAGTGCCACTTTTGCAGCCAGAGTCGCCAACGGTTGGCACTGGCATTGAGCACGAGGTGGCGCGCAACTCGAGTCAGCTTGTGACGGCCGAGGCTGATGGCGAAGTGATTCGGGCTGATGGCGAAGCAGTCGAGGTGCGCTATGCTGATGGCGTCAAGCGCTACGACCTGATCCACTTTGCCAAGAGCAATGACGATCGTTGTATCAACCAAAAAGTCCGGGTTAGCCGCGGCCAAACTGTTGCGAAGGGTGACACTCTCATCGAGGGCGCATCCATTGCTGATGGTGAGCTTGCCCTTGGTAAGGACTTGCTGGTCGCCTTTATGCCATGGGGCGGCTACAACATGGACGACGCAGTGATTTTGAGCCGTCGCTTGGTAGAAGATGATACCCTTACCAGCATCAACATCAAGGACTACACTGTTGAAGTACGCGAGACAAAGCTTGGTCCAGAGATCGTGACACGCGATATTCCAAATGTGAGCGAGGATAGCCTTCGTCACCTGGATGAGAGCGGTATTGTGCAGATTGGCTCTGAGGTCAAGGCGGGCGATGTCTTGGTTGGAAAGATTACGCCAAAGGGTGAGCAAGAGCTCAGTAGTGAGGAGCGCTTGCTGCGTGCAATCTTTGGTGAAAAGGCCAAGGATGTGCGCGACACCAGCCAACGCATGAACAATGCCGGTGGCGGTAAAGTTGTTGGCGTCAAGGTATTTAGCCGCGAGAATGGCCATGAACTTAAGACGGGTGTATTGATGCAAATTCAGATTTTTGTTGCTCAGTTGCGCAAGATTGGTGTTGGTGACAAGATGGCTGGCCGCCACGGTAACAAGGGTGTGTGTGCCCGCGTTATGGCGGTAGAGGATATGCCATACCTAGCTGATGGTACTCCTGTTGATGTCATCCTTAACCCGCTTGGTGTGCCAAGCCGTATGAACCTTGGCCAGCTCTTTGAGACGCACCTCGGCATGGCTGCACGAGCACTCGGCTACAAGGTTGCCACGCCACCGTTTAACGGTGTGCCAGCCGATACCATCAAGGATGAGCTTGAAAAGGCTGGCATTGCGCGCGACGGCAAGAGCCAACTCTACGATGGCCTGAGCGGTGAGCCATTCGAGGAGCGTACGACAGTCGGCGTGATGCATATGATCAAACTCCACCACATGGTGAGCGACAAGATCCACGCCCGCAGCACTGGCCCGTACACTATGGTGACTCAGCAGCCACTCGGTGGTAAGGCTCAAAATGGTGGTCAGCGCCTCGGAGAGATGGAGGTCTGGGCACTCGAAGCTTACGGTGCTGCGACCACTCTACAGGAGATGTTGACAATTAAATCAGACGACGTGTATGGCCGAGCCAAAGCCTACGAGGCAATCATCAAGGACGAGCCAATTGCCGGGCCAAAGCTACCTGAGAGCTTTAACGTGCTTGTTAAGGAGCTGCAAGGTTTGGGTCTGCGTGTTGACCTGCTGGATGAGTCTGACGAGTCGGTTGATGCCGAGCATGTCATTGCTGCTGCAGGCCCTGCTGACAAAACCGTCCCATCTGACGAGAGCGATGACGAAGCAACCTATCTTGATGAATCCGACGGCATTGGCACAATTGCCGATGACAGCGGTATGTCCGTCCAAGATATTGACACAGTAGAAAACCTAAGCGAGGAGGAAGCCTAAGATGTCCCACGTGGTAACAGATCACGATATCGCCAATTTTGATGCGGTACGCTTGGCCGTCGCCAGCCCCGAGGATATCCTCAAGTGGAGCTACGGCGAAGTCACCAAGCCGGAGACGATCAACTATCGAACCCAGAAGCCTGAGCGCGATGGCCTGTTTTGTGAGCGAATTTTTGGCCCAGTCAAAGATATCAACCCACACGACAGCAAGCTCAAGGGTGTGCGCAGCCGCGAAGCTGCAGTAGATAAAAATGGTGAACTTGTCACCAAGTCGATCGTGCGTCGCGAGCGGATGGGGCACATTAGCCTAGCGACCCCTGTTGCGCACATTTGGTTTATGCGTGGCACACCTAGTGCAATGAGTCTCTTGCTGGGCATTACGGTGCGCAACCTCGAGAAGATCGCGTACTTTGCTACCTATGTCATCCTCGACGTTGACGCCGAAACACGCGACGCTTATTTGGCTGACCTTGAGGCTGAGACTGAGGCGGCACGGGCTGCTATCAAGATTCGCTTCCAGCGTGAAGCTGAGGCTGATGGGGCAGACGTGAAGGCTCTTGCTGAGCAGCAAACACGCGAGTACGAAGAGCTTGAGGCAACCTACAGCCAAAAGAAAGCTCAGCTTGAGAGCCTACAAAAGCGGGCTCTTCTGAGTGATACTGACTATCGTAACCTCCCCGAAGAGTATGAGGAACTCGTGAAGGTTGGTATGGGTGGTGATGCACTCAAGGCGCTCCTTGATGATATCGACCTCGACGCGCTTATCGCTGATTTGCAAGAAGAAGCCGAAGGTGCACGCGGTCAGCGCGAGAAGAAGCTACTGAAGCGCCTTAAGGTGCTGGAGGGTATGCAAGCGGCAGGCATTAAGCCATCAAGCCTGTGTATGACGGTCTTGCCAGTTATTCCACCAGACCTGCGGCCAATGGTAGCCCTGAGTGGTGGACGCTTTGCGACGAGTGACCTCAACGACCTCTACCGCCGTGTCATCAACCGTAATAACCGTCTCAAGAAGCTCATCGAGCTCAACGCACCAGAGGTAATTCAGCGCAACGAGAAGCGTATGCTGCAAGAAGCGGTCGATAGCCTGATTGACAACTCGGCTGCTCGTGGTGGCCGTGCTGTCAACGCGACTGGTGGACGCCGCCGCCTTAAGAGTATTAGTGATATGCTTAAGGGTAAGCAAGGGCGCTTCCGTCAGAACTTGCTGGGTAAGCGCGTCGACTACTCGGGCCGTTCGGTCATCGTGGTGGGCCCGAAGCTCAAGATTCACCAGTGTGGTCTGCCAAAGCAGATGGCAATCGAGCTCTTCAAACCATTTGTCATCAGCTGGCTTATCAAAGGTGATTACGCCCACAACATCCGTAGTGCAACGCGCTTAATTGAGGCAGGTGAAGCGGTTGTGTGGGATGCATTGGATGAGGTAATCAAGGGCAAGTACGTTCTACTTAACCGCGCGCCATCACTGCACCGTTTGAGTATCCAAGCCTTCCAGCCAAAGCTGGTTGAGGGTAAGGCGATCCAGCTTCACCCACTCGTCGCTAACGGCTTTAATGCCGACTACGATGGCGACCAGATGGCTGTTCACTTGCCGCTCAGTGCCGAAGCACAGGCTGAAGCACGCGAGCTGATGAGTGCCGTCAATAACCTGCTTAAGCCTGCCGACGGGAGTCCTGTCCTCAGTATCGACCAGGACGTGGTGCTCGGTAACTACTACCTCACATATGAGAAGCCTTCGGCTCAGACTGATACTGTCGCTGTCTTTGCCGACAGCCGGGCTGCTGAGCTAGCCTACGACATGGGCAAGCTCCACCTGCAGAGCCCGATTCGCATCCGAGCCAAGGGTGAAATCCGGACAACTACCCTAGGGCGTGTCTTCTTCAACGAAATCCTGCCAGAGGACTTCCCTTACAACAACAATGTCCAGACCAAGAAAGAGCTCAAGCGGGTGCTTGGTCAGATCTTCGAGCGCTATGGCGCTGCTGAGACTGCTATCACTGCTGACCGCATGAAGGGCTTGGCCTTCCGCTTTGCCACCACTGCTGCGGTGTCGACTGGTATGGAAGACTATCTCAGCTTCGACGAAATTGCTGACTTCGTGGCTGAGGGTGACGCACGTTCTGCTGCGATCTCGGAGCAGCTCGACCAAGGGCTCATTACCGAGGATGAGCGCTACACATTGACCGTCAATAACTGGCGCACTGTCGACCGCAAGGTAGAGGACTTTTTGCGTAGCCAATTGGCCCACATGGACACCTCTGTCGCAACGATGGTGAACTCTGGTGCTCGTGGTAGTGTCAATAACATTAAGCTAGCCAGTGCGATGATCGGTATCCAGGTGGATGCCGCTAACCGCGAGATTGAGCTGCCAGTCCGCAGCAACTTCAAGCGGGGGCTATCGAGCCTAGAGGCCTTCGTGGCGACGCGTGGTGCTCGCAAGGGGCTTATCGATACTGCCCTTAAGACGGCCGACTCTGGCTATCTCACGCGTCGTTTGGTCGATGTCTCGCAGGATGTCTTTACCGTTGAGGACGAAGAGGGTGACGACGATGGCTTCACTATCTACCGCAATGAGTCTGAGGAGACAATGATCGAGTTTGGCAACCGCTTGTTTGGCCGCTACACCGCCGAGGCAGTGCCAGGCCACCTCGACCGCGATCAGCTCATTACACGTGAGATTGCCAACGCTATCGAGGCAGATCAGTCGATCGACCAAGTACGTATCCAGTCTGTCCTCTCTACTAAGAACTTACACGGTATTCCACGCAAGAGTTACGGGATCGATATGGCAACTGGCCAACTCGTCGATGGTTCGCAGCCAGTTGGTGTCATTGCTGCTCAGTCGGTCGGCGAGCCAGGTACGCAGCTGACGCTTAATACCTTCCACAGCTCTGGTGTTGGTGGGTCAGACATCACCCAGGGTCTGCCACGTGTCGAGGAGCTCTTTGAGGCGCGCAACCCGAAGGGTCAGGCCTACGTCACAGAAGTCGCTGGTTTGGTCGATATCTGGGAGGATGGCAAGAAGTACGTTGTACAGGTCACGCCGCAAGCAGGTAAGGTAGAGCGCATGCCACTCGATGGCCGTATGGTGATGGTGCAATCGGGCAGTAAGGTCAAGGTTGGCGATGTCATTGCGTCATTCGACGATGGCACGCAGCCACTTACTGCACCGTTTGATGGAGTGGTTGAGTCTACTGGTGACTCGCTTGTCCTCACAGGCAATGCGACAGCACCAGTCCGCTACGAAATCCCTGGCACGATGTACCTCGTCGTCAAGCCAGGCGATATGGTCGAGCCAGGCGATCGCCTGACACTTGGTTCGCTCAACCTGCACGACCTCATGCGCCTTAAGGGTACAGAGGCAACTCAGCGCTACATCATCAACGAAGTGCTTCGTATCTATGCTGCGCAGGGCCAGGATGTGGCTGGCAAGCACCTTGAGATCATCGTCCGGCAGATGTTCAGCCGGGTGCAGATTGATGATCCAGGCGACAGCACCTTCGTCATGGGCGACATCATCTCCAAGGCATCAGTGGTTGATGCCAACAAGGAACTCGTTGCCCAGGGCAAAACACCAGCCCAGTATGTACAGTTGCTGCTTGGTATCACCAAGGTGAGTATCTGGAGTGATAGCTGGCTGTCTGCTGCGTCGTTCCAAGACACGACTCGCGTGCTGATCAACGCTGCCACCAGTGGCCGCGCCGACCACCTGAAGGGTCTTAAGGAGAACGTCATCATCGGTAACAAAGTACCGGTTGGTACGGGTGCGCACCCCCTGCCGCTCGAGGAGAATGACTCTCCGGAGGATGAGTTTGTCGCCGAAGCCCAGGCTGAAGAAGCTGAGCTAGAAGTGACAATTGCGACTGATGAGCTGTAGGGAATAGCTAACCTATAGTAAAGAACCCCACTTGAGAGAGTGGGGCTCTTGTTTTATAGACGGTCTTAATACTATCGTACAAATCTCCCTACCTTTGCAACATCCCAGCAGGTGTCCGCAGCTGTATGCCTAAGTGTATGCGCTTGCTGTTGTAGAAGTCAATATAACAAGCAAGGGTTTGACGCTGGCAGCCAAGTGAGATGTGTCTCCGCCAGACATGGCCAATACATTCCTCTTGCAGCGTGCGGTTAAATCGTTCAATGTGGGCGTTGTCGTTCGGTCTGCCGAGGCGACTATGGCGTAGCTGGATACCGGCTCGTTTTAGCTCTTGCGCGAAGTATCTTCCAAACTCTGGCCCGTTGTCGCACTGCACCAAAGAGATTGTTGTAAAGCCATAGCTACGCCATTTCTCCTGTGCTCTTAGGACGACTGCCGCAGCGATCCCAGGGCGCAAACTGGTGTGTGACTCAGCGTAGGCAAGACGGCTAAAGAGGTCAATAACCGTGTCGTAATACAACCGCTTGCCAGTGTGTGGATCGACATGGTGGATCGTGTCTATTTGGACAAGCTTGCCTGGGGCGATCGCTCTTGGTCGATGTGGATTATTTCTTCTAATCCGTGGCTTTCTAGCGTCGTCGAAGCAGTGATGGCGGCGAAGAATGCGGCGAACACGAGACAAACTGACAGTCATTCCTAGCGTATGCGTCACATAGTGCCATACCACCTCAGCACAGCGCTGCAGCTGCGTGCGCACTGCTAACACAGTACGCACTATGGTGTCCGAGATTGCGCGAGGACTTGTGTGTGGACGAGACGAATCGGTTGGTATATTCCAACGACAAGCAGCTAACCGAAAGCAAGAGATACCGCTCCTTGTCTTGACTTGCCTGTTCGGACGGTTGCCATTGTCCATCTGGACATACCGATTGAGAGCATTCCATTTCTGCTTCCAGCGCCAAATGGTGCTGCGATGGACACCACACTTTCTGGCAACGACCATGACAGGTAGCTGGTCTACAACTAACAGACGCATAGCAGTAGCTCTCGCTTTTGGTAGGTTAGGATTGGTAGAATACTTAAGGTATACTGCGGCACCTCCTCAAAAAAGATAAAGGCAAAACGCCTTTCTCTTTTCGCTCAGAGGCTTACAGTATAGGCCATAGCAGGTCTCCTTTCTGTAAATTGGTAGTACATCTTACAGTATACGGGGCCTGCTTTTTATGTTGGAGGGGTGGTGAGTTGGTACGTACTATTCGACAATTATTGTAAATATGTGGTATAACAGATGTAGTATGTATGAACGTTTTTCTCAACAATCAGTTCAGTCCGGTTCAGCTGACGAGAAAGTGAGCCAACAAGATAAAGAAGTAGCTGCTACAGTAGAGAGTACAGGCGAAGCCGCCCCTACTGGGCGGATGCAACGGATACGAGATCGCCTATCGAAAATAGCGACACGGATTGACGATCATTTCACGTATGGCTACGATTTGTATTATCCACGCATAAGCAAGGAGGAAGCGCTTGCGATGCCTGAAGATAAGCTGGTAGAGTCGACGAAAACAATTCTTGGCAGAGAGTTTGCTCCACGACCGAAAAGTTATGTCAATTGGCGAGTTATTGAAGGGCCAGTGGGTCTTCATGTTGTGGATCAGCGTCGTCCAAAACCTAGGACAAAACAACACTGGTGGCAGATATTGTAATTAGCAATGCGAATAAAACAAAAACTCGTCAGGATAAGACGAGTTTTTGCTGGTCTTTGATGTTAATCTAAACTGGCTTGTGACTTTGCAAGATACGATATAGGCCAATTTTAACTGCCCATAGGGTGCCTTTGTCGTTGAATCGAAAAACAATAAATTTGTCTGTATCTAGTCTATATCGTAAATTCTTTCGCCCCCACAGTCCTCCCTCAAACTCCGGATCTCCGAGTGTGTTAATGACTTCCTGTATCGATGCCGTGTTTGAGAGTGATGGTAGTAATTTGTAAGACAGTGGAATGTAGGGCTCCTCATAAAGACTGTCATCCTGTAGGTAAAGAGAAAGAAGGACGAGGATATCGTTACACCACTGCAGTTCGAGGCCTGCGCTATAGTACGACCAGTACGATTCGGTCGAACCAACGCCGAGGAAGCTTTCATCGATATCTTCGATTAATGGCTCACCTGCTAAGCCATTCGTTGCTTCATCGACCTGATCCTGTATACCGTCAATTCCTCTTCCGATTAGATCAATATATTTTGTAATAGGGCCTTCTAGTTGTGTTTCCATATTTCCTCTGCAAAATTGCTTAGTTGATTTACTAGTTTGATTTACTAGTTTTGATTATACAATAAATCAGTGGCTATATAGCGCTACTCACTCCAATTCCCAACGGTTATATCATCACAAACCTCACTCCAATATGTGCCAGATTCTATTGCCTTTGGGTCGATATTTTTGACTAAGCTTCTTAGTTTATTAGCCGACCGCGCAAGAGACTCGATATTGTCCCATGCCCCGTCAGGATTGTAGGGGAGGTCTCGTGCAAACTGCGTAAATGTCTGCACGTATTGCAGTAAAGAGGAATTTACAAATATCTCTGGTGCTGCGTTGTTAGCATTTATAATCCTTACAATATGATGACTAGACAGTTTGATAGCAAGGTAGTCCATTGTATCGAGTATCCCAAACTTGAGGTAATCTCCTGTGATGATAAGCGTTGGCAGTGGAGTAAATACATCTGCGCCGCTTAAGAAGGGGATTCCACGAGATTCAAGGATCGACAGGTCTAAACTGTTTAACTTGAAACGAATTTGATCCGGGACTGTGAGTATTTTATTTACAATTTTCATACACTACTAACAACTCCTTGAGAGCTCCTTACAATATTCAACCAGACCTGTCTGTAGCAGCCACATGACACCAAATTTATTAAAATGAAAACAAACGTATTTATCGTGCAGAATTATATAGTAAAGACTCTTTGCGCCATTATTATCTTCCATGAGGAGGTCTGGGGGACCATATGTGTCAATGATTTTCTCGGCCGTATCTAACCTAGAAGCATATGTCATTAAACTAATCGGGCAGTATATATTAAATCCATCATCATCTAGACTGTCATAATCCTCGCCAGGTCTCACGTTTTCTGGTGCAAGATCAAATGTAAAAGAAATAAGAATATCATCGTGCCAATCTAGTACAGCAATTGTTGAATCGTCAAACCAACACAGCACTCTCAATAATTCTACGGGTGGATCATCTGTCTTAATCGCATCCCACCATAGAAAATCAGAAGTCTTATCGAAATATGCAACAACTTCTTGTTTATGCTTGCCAAGGAGGTAGGCGAACTGTATCATATAGTCACCTTCTTGTTTCATTGTTACTACACTCATTATTGCTCCGTAAAATATTTACCAGTTATAGGGTAGTTTAATACATATCATGCAGAAATAGCAAGGTTATCGTGTTCGATAATACCTACCGATAGGATCTTCGATCAACACTCTACCGATACTTCGGCATCTCTACTGTCACTACTTCGCCTTTGCTGAGGTCGCGGCATTTGTCGCCTTCGTAGATTTGCCGCAGGTCGACTTTCTTAGCGTTGCGGAGTTGAGCCTTATAGACGTCACAGGAGAGCATATCGTTTTGGCGAATCTGGAAGAAGACCCAGCGGCCATCACTCGATTGATAAAACAGCGCCGTCCCTTGCGAATTAAAGAGGTGCGACTCAGGCTGCACGCCGCCCAGTGGTATCTCTGCCAGGCGGTAGCCCGCAAGCTTGCTCTCGCGCACCGTCATTGTGCCGACAATGCCGACGTTGTAGCTCGAGCTTGCGGCAGGCGAGTAGGCATTGTAGAGAGGAGCTTGCTGCTTGGCAAGATCTTTGTAGTCGGCGGCGTCGAGGCATTTGAACTCAACAAAGCGAGTTTCTTTGTTCTTCGGGTCGTTTGGGTCGAGTGGGGCGTTGCTAATCTGGCAGGTTACGTCGCCATTGCTCCGCGTAAAGTCTGCAAGGTATGAGCCGTCTTTATCGCCATCTTGCACAACATAGCGCGTAAATTGATCGTAGTCGAGCATGTGCTCCAGAGCCGTGACATTGCGCTTGGCCTCAGCCTTGGGCAGGGTGGCGGCAGCACTCTTCGTTTTGCTTGGATCAGTAGCGATAGAATAAAAGCGAGAGCCCTCGGCCTTGACCGGTGTTGACAGCGATGACTTAACGGCTTCTGTGCCCTTAAAGTACTTCTTGGCACGCTCGAGTGTCTTGGTAGCGGTGAGCTGCTCGCGTGGGCCAGTCTTTGCCTCGGTGTGTTGCTCGGTGTTCTCGGCTTTGTGCGGTCGAGCTGCGAGATAAATAACCCCTGCTGCGATAGCAACAACTGCCAAACCAGCCAAAGCAAAGCGAATCGCTAGCCCTCGCGGCGTCAAGCGTGAGTGCCGGTACTGAGGTGAAGGGGATGATCCACGTGGTTGCATAGTGCCATTATACACTGCCAGCTAGGTTAGCAGCAATGGCTCTTGCGCAAACGTACTGCACTTCGTATAATGCAAAGCATGAGCGCTATGAAGAATCGGTTGACGCAAAAAAAACAGATTGGCTACACTGTGGTAGAGCTGCTAGTTGTGATCGTTATTATCGCCATCCTTGCTACGTTGACACTCGTCTCGTATCAACGTATCCAAGCCGGTGCACAGGGGCGGACTCGCGTGGCTGACCTCACAGCAATGCGTCAAGCGCTTGATCGCTACTACACCAAAAATGGTGCATACCCGGTTGCTAAAACTGCTGGTAGTACCACCCCCACCTACCAGCGCCGCGATAGCGCCACATTCTTGCGTCAATTAGTACCAACCTACATTACCACGCTCCCCAGCGTCACACAGGGTAGTACCACTGATGCAACTAGCAACACCTACCTGTACGTCACCAATGCTCAGCAGACCGAATATAAGCTGCTCTATGTCAACACAAGCGGCCTACCACCAGGTGAATACGATGCCGTGCCTCAAGCAATGCGTACCACCGCGCCAGATCGTTACGGGGTGTGGTCAAAAAACGGCGAACGGCTCCCTGGCTAGCAGGAGTAGATGGACTCATCAGGGGTGATAATTACTCTACCGCCCACATTCAATCCATGCTATAATCAATCGTTGAGAGTTGTATTACTCATGCTAAAAAACACGTAAGGAGAGAAGGAGCCCCCTATGGCAACCCCCAAGAATGTCCCTCTGAAGGACTTTCGTAACATTGGTATTATTGCCCATATCGACGCCGGTAAGACGACGACGACAGAAGGTATTTTGTACCGCACCGGTATCAACCACAAGATTGGCGAAGTGAAAGGCGATGGTGACGGTGCTACCACCGACTGGATGAGCCAAGAAAAAGAGCGTGGTATTACTATTACTTCTGCAGCGGTGACCTGCTTCTGGAAGGGTCACAAGATTAACATCATTGATACCCCTGGGCACATCGACTTTACCGCCGAGGTGGAGCGTAGCCTGCGTGTACTCGACGGCGCAGTGACCGTCTTTGATGGCAAGATGGGGGTAGAAGCCCAGAGTGAGACCGTATGGCGTCAGGCCAACAAATACGGTGTGCCACGTATCTGCTTCGTGAACAAGATCAACCAGACTGGTGGTGACTTCTACAAGTCGATCGAGTCAATCCATAATCGCCTCAGCAAGCAGGCCTTCCCAATCCACTTGCCAATTGGCTTTGAGAAGGATGTCTGTGGTGTGGTTGATCTTATCGACATGAAAGCCTACACCTATGATGACTACACCGACCACGAGCTTAAGGTGGGCGAGATCCCAGCTGATATGCTCGACAAGGCAAAGCGAGCTCGCAGTCTGCTCGTTGAGAACGCTGTTGAGGCCGATGACGACCTGATGATGAAGTTCCTCGACGAAGGTGAGGATGCTATTACTGTTGACGAGCTCAAGGCAGCACTGCGTCAGCGCGTTTTGGCTGGTGACTTCTTCTTGGTAACAGGTGGCGATGGCCGTGGTGTGATCGTCGAGAAGGTGCTTGACCTGATGGTAGATTACCTGCCAAGCCCACTCGATGTTGGTGAGATCTGGGGTAAGAACCCCAAGACTGGCGATGAAGTAAGCCGCACACCTGATGATAAGCAGCCAATGACCGCACTGGCCTTCAAGCTGGCTGCCGACCCATTTGTTGGTAAGTTAATCTTCATCCGTGTCTACAGTGGTCGCTTGACTGCCGGTAGCTACGTCCTCAACACAACGACAGGTGAGAAGGAGCGTGTGGGGCGCATCGTCCGGATGCACGCCGACAAGCGCGAAGAGATCGACAGCGTGGGCGCTGGTGACATCGCTGCCGTGGTGGGCCTGAAGGGTACCTACACGGGCCATACCTTGTGCGAGCAAGCGCATCCGATTGCTCTTGAGGCGATTAGCTTCCCCGAGCCACCAGTATCGATCGCGGTGGAGCCCAAGACTAAGGCCGACCAAGAGAAGATGGGTATTGCCTTGCAGCGCCTGGCTGAAGAAGATCCAACCTTCCGCGTCTACACCGATGAAGAGACAGGCCAAACTATCATGAGCGGTATGGGTGAGCTTCACCTAGAGATTTTGATCGATCGCATGAAGCGCGAGTTTAACGTTGAGGCCAATGTTGGTGAGCCGCAAGTGGCCTACCGCGAGACCATCAAGGGCACGGCTGAAGCGCAGGGTAAGCATGCCAAGCAGTCTGGTGGCCGTGGCCAATACGGTGATGTTTGGGTGCGCTTTGAGCCGAATGAGCCAGGCAAAGGCTATGAATTCTTCGACGAAATCAAGGGTGGTGTGGTGCCACAAGAGTACCGCCCAGCTGTGCAGAAGGGTATTAAGGAGACACTCGATGGTGGTGTGATCGCTGGCTATCCAGTTGTCGACGTCAAGGCAACCTTGTACGACGGAAGTTACCACGATGTCGACTCAAGCGAGCTCGCCTTCAATCTGGCTGCTCACCTGGCTGCCCGCGAAGGTATCAAGAAGGCCAACCCAGTCTTGCTTGAGCCAGTGATGAAGGTTGAGGTAACAACACCTGAGGAATTCATGGGTGATATCATTGGCGACCTCAATAGCCGCCGGGGCCGCATTGAGGCAATGGAAGACTTGATGGGCGGCGCGAAGCTCGTCAAGGCTATTGTGCCACTAGCAAACATGTTTGGCTACACCAGCGACATCCGCTCGATGTCGCAGGGCCGAGCTGCTAGCACGATGGAGCTTGCCCATTATGAGGAAGTTCCACCAAACGTCGCGCAGGAGATTATTGAGAAGCGCAGTAAGTAAGTCTTCTTATATCATCTCTATAAAACACCTCTATTAAGGGGTGTTTTATTATTTTGTCTCAGCGCGAGAAATGGTGAATAGTGCGCAAAAGCCGGCATATATGCCGGCTTTTGTTGGTGCAAGGCTATGGCTCGTACTACTTTTTCGTTTTCTTGTCGTGCTTGGCTATTTTCTTGACGGCAATTTTTTGCGGCGCAGGTAGTGGCTTGAGTGGTACCGTTACCCTCAAGATGCCGTCCTCTAGATGGGCCTTAATCTGCTTGGCATCGCTACCATCTGGTACCTGTACACGACGACAGAAGCTTGTGCTGCTCTCACGAACAACGTAGTTGCGCTGTTTGTCCTCGGTTTTTTCGTGCCGTTCGCCGCGGATGACGAGCGCACCATTGTCAAGGCTTACATCGAGGTCTTCCTCAGCAAAGTTCGGCACGTGTGCTTCAACAACCAGTGTATTATCCACTGTGTAGACGTCAGTTGCGACAGCTTGGCTGAGTGTCGTGGTAAAGGGATTGTCAAACAGCTGCCGCTGCAATGCGCGCAATTCCTCAAATGGATTGTATTTTGTAAGACTACTCATAAGGTGCCTCCTTGTGTGTTGCTTTTGTATTCTTATCATAACGCGGTAAATAGAACAATACAAGTACTTGCATCCGTCTAGCAAAGCGCTTATACTTATATTCATGGCGCAATCGACTCGTCGGCAACGCAGACTGACACGGCTTACATGGCTGGGCTTCGCTGCTATGGTAGTAATTTTGTTAGGGTATATGTATTGGGATGTCGAGCTGAGCCCAGCAGCCTCTACCACCAAGACTGCCGGTAGCGGTCTGGAAAAAACACTCGTGCTGGGCACCGATCCTGGCTTTAAGCCGTTTGAATATAAGCAGGGGCAGGAGATCGTTGGCTTTGATATTGACCTTGTGCGGGAGATTGCTAAGGACACAAACCGTTCGTTACAAATTGAGGAGATCGCCTTTGATGGCCTCTTGCCAGCACTACAGGCTGGGCGAATCGACCTCATTGCAGCTGGTATGACTGTCACGCCAGATCGGCGTAAGAATGCTGAGTTTTCGCACACGTACTATACTGCAGCGCAAAAGATAATTGTACCAAAAACTGGCTCAACAATTGCCACCAGTGATGACCTCATTGGCAGGAGAATCGGTGTGCAGCTTGGCACCACAGCCGATACACTGGCACACAAGATTCGTGGGGCGCACGTGGTACAACTCCAATCGACAGCTAGCGTCGTGCAAGAGCTCAGTAGTCGGCGGATCGACGCTGCTATTATGGATGATGGGCCAGCTCAGCAATACCTCGCCACGAACCCACAGCTCGTTGCCTTGCCGCGCAACCTCTCACGCGAAGACTACGCCATTGCTATCAAAAAGGGTAATAGCAAACTACTCGCTGAGGTAAACGCCAGCATTGCCGCAATGAAGCGTGATGGCCGCTATGAGAAACTCGTCAAAAAACACTTTGGAGTAGCGCGACCATGAATGTGTGGGATATCCTCTTTGGCGACGAGCGCTATCTTTTCTTGTGGCGCGGCCTAGAAGTGACCATCCTGCTCACCGTCTTCTCGACAATCATTGGGCTTGTGATTGGCCTGGTTGTCGCTCTGATGCAGCAGTCTGCTTGGCAGCCATTTCGCACATGCAAGCTACATCGCCTCCAGCGCTGGCGGCCATGGGTGAGCTTGGCTCATACCTATACCACGGTCATTCGCGGTACACCTGCTTTAGTGCAACTGCTTATTATGTATTACGTGGTATTTGGCTCGTACCGTGGGGTGCCAAAACTGTGGATTGCAAGCCTTGCCTTTGGTATCAACAGTGGTGCGTACATTGCTGAGATTATTCGCGGCGGGATCGAAAGTATCGACAACGGACAAGTCGAAGCGGCGCGCTCGCTTGGCTTGAGTCGCTGGCAAACCATGCGTTATATCATCTTGCCTCAAGCACTCAAGCATTCATTGCCGTCACTGATCAGCGAAGGGATTTCGCTCCTTAAGGAGACATCGGTCGTTGGCTGGATTGGTATGAATGATCTAATGCGTGGTGCTGATAATATCCGCTTCCAAACGGCCACCGCCTTTGAATCGCTCTTTGCTGCTGCAATGATTTACCTTGCCCTCACCACGCTATTTACGTGGGTAATGAATCGAGTAGAGAGGAGGCTTAAAGCGCATGATTAATATCAAGCAGCTCCGCAAGCACTATGGCAACAATTATGTCTTGCGCGGTATTGACCTGACAATCAAGCGGGGAGAGGTTGTCGTTCTCTTGGGCTCGAGTGGTGGTGGCAAAAGCACGCTGCTTCGCTGTATTAATATGATTGAGACGCCGACAAGCGGGGAAGTATGGGTTGATGGTATTGATATGACCAATCCAGCGACCGACCTCAACAAAGCCCGGACTGAGCTTGGCATGGTCTTCCAGCAGTTTAACCTCTTTCCGCACATGACCGTGCTCGAAAATATCATGCTTGCACCACTCAAGGTGCGCAAACTATCGAGAGCCAAAGCTAAGCGTCAGGCACTCCAAATGCTTGATATGGTTGGCCTTCGCGCCAAAGCCCAAGAATACCCGAGTCATCTCTCGGGTGGGCAAAAGCAGCGGGTAGCGATTGCCCGTGCCTTGGCAATGCAGCCAAAAGTCTTGCTCTTTGATGAGCCAACGAGTGCACTCGACCCCGAGATGGTCGATGAGGTACTAGCGGTCATTAAGCACCTTGCCGAAACAGGGATCACAATGATCGTCGTCACACACGAGATGTCGTTTGCGCGCGATGTCGCATCGCGGATTGTCTTCCTTGACGGGGGTAAGATTATTGAAGATGGCACACCAGCGCAGGTCATCAATCACTCCGCACAGCCAAAAGTTCGCGCCTTCTTCGCCGCACTCAGTAATAATTGATACATCCCTCTATGCTATAATGCGCCTAAGGAGGAATAGTATGTCAGATACAATGCAGCGATTCAAAACACTCTTTGCCGGGAGCGGCATCGACTACGTAGAATGCGAAGTCGTTAGTGCAACGCAGCACTATCTACAGTTACACGAGCAGGGTAAACGCGAGGGATTTACACCAGTGATCGTAACGCTCGATGACCTCATCCTAGATGAGATAGCAGAAGGCCTAGAGAACGCTGGCGTCCAGACGGTCCCCGAGCTTGTGCAGCACATCATGGAAGCATCGCAGGCAATTGATGTACCAGCCTTCTTTGCTCGAATCGCACAGGAGCTGCCAGCTGAAACGGCGAAAAAGGATCAGCAGATCTCTACTGTGGATGACTATTTTGCGCCGGACTTCTCGGCGTCGCCTGATGACGATGACCCTACTACAGTTGACTTCATCAGCCCATTCCAGGCAGATAGCGACAATCCGGTTATTATTATCAAACTACCAACTACAGCACCTTATGAGGCATTAGCCTACCTCTGCATGGGTGGCTGGAATGATTGTCCCGAGCCAGCCATCCAGGTGGCGGTATCGCGCTATTGGTATGAGAAGTACGGTGCTGTGCCTGCCGCTATCAGCCATGATACTGTTGAATATTACGTCGAGCGTCCACCACAGACCGATGCCGATGCTAAGGCGGTTGCCGTTGAACTCTTCTATTTCTCATATGGCGACGCAGTCTACCAAGGGTCGGAGACCTTCGAAGCTTTGGCAAATCAGGTATACGGCAGTCGACAGTGGTATGTTTGGTGGGACTAGCTACTTTACTTTTTTGCCACCGCACCCTATAATAAATCCTAACGCGCGACGCGTTTTGTCGTAGTGTCTCTACTCCGGCAAGTAGCTCGCGTCGTACCAAATATTAACATAAGTAAGGAGTACTTACCTACATGGCAGATTTCGATCGAAGTAAGCCACACATTAACGTTGGTACTATGGGTCACGTCGACCACGGTAAAACAACGTTAACGGCTGCCATCACTCACGTGTTGGCAAAGCGTCTTCCAAGCGATGTAAACAAGCCTCGCAACTACGAAGACATCGACAACGCTCCTGAGGAGAAGCAACGCGGTATTACCATCGCCAGCTCCCACCAGGAATACGAGTCGGAGAAGCGCCACTACGCGCACGTTGACATGCCAGGTCACGCCGACTACGTCAAGAACATGATTACTGGTGCCGCTCAGATTGACGGTGCTGTGCTGGTGGTTGCCGCCAACGACGGTCCATTGCCACAGACACGCGAGCACGTGCTGCTTGCTCACCAGGTTGGTGTGCCAAAGATCGTCGTCTTCCTCAACAAGATGGACTTGGCCGACCCAGAGTTGGTTGAGTTGGTTGAGATGGACGTCCGCGAGCTGCTCACCAAGAACGGCTACGATGGCGACAACGCACCAATCATCAAGGGTTCTGCTACCAAGGCGCTCGAGGGCGATACTGAGGCAGAGGACGCCGTAATGGAGCTGGTGGCTGCTATGGACGACTACTTCGAGTTGCCTCAGCGCGACCTCGATAAGCCATTCTTGATGCCAATCGAGGATGTCTTCTCGATCAAGGGTCGTGGTACAGTTGCAACCGGTCGTATCGAGCAGGGTGTCATCAAGATCAACGATCCAGTAGAGATTGTTGGTCTTAAGCCAACTCAGACCTCTGTCGTGACTGGTGTTGAAGCCTTCAAGAAGAGCCTCGACCAAGGTCAGGCAGGTGACAACGCTGGTCTGTTGCTGCGCGGTATCGAGCGCACCCAGATCGAGCGCGGTCAGGTGATTGTCGCTCCAGGCACACTCACCCCACACACCGAGTTTGAGGCGGAAGTCTACATCCTTAAGAAGGAAGAGGGTGGCCGCCACACACCATTTAGCAAGGGCTACAAGCCACAGTTCTACTTCCGCACAACGGACGTGACTGGTGAGATTGAGCTCCCTGCCGACAAGGAAATGGTGATGCCAGGCGACCAAGTAACCTTTAAGGTGACCTTGAACGCCCCAATCGCTATGGACAAGGGTCAAGACTTCGCTATCCGCGAAGGTGGCCGTACAGTCGGTGCCGGTGTTGTGACCAACATCGTCAAGTAGTTTGCACAGTACTCGCAAACTCACAAAATACCTCCCACAGGGGAGGTATTTTTGTTTTTTACACAAAAGATGGTATGATACCGCTATGAACTATACTATCACGAAGCATACCACCACGCAGGGTTTGCCTGTCTGGCTGGTCGACACTCCTGATGCAGCAACGATTCAAACTACCATTGCCGTGCGGGCAGGGTATGAGTACGCTGGTGACGCTCGCATCTACGAAGCACCACGTATCGTCCAGCACGTCCTGACCCAAACCATGAATGATAACCACATTGGCGCGTCAGCGTGTATCTACCAAGATCGGCTGCAGCATTTTGTGGCTTATTCACTTCAGGCAGAGAGCGCACCGCAGTTTGCTACAAAGCTGGGTCACATGATACACAGCCTCTATCAAACACGTATCACACGCAGTGCCTTCCAGACTGCTAAAAAGCGCACGCTTGCCGAGCTTGCTAAGGAAGAGCATGATATTGATGCTGCACTGATGAGCGACAATCAGTACCAGATGTTTGGACGGCCAAAGCTCGCACAGCGTACTCAATCAGCAACTGATATATCACTAAGAGATGTGCAGCGATTTTATGGGATGCTTTATACACTAGCTAACAGTGACATTGTTATCACTGCTAATATGCACGCGCCTGATTGGGATGAGACGGTAATTCTGCAGGCGATTGAGCAAGCTTGTGATGGTGCCGCGGTTGGGCAGCAATTTCCGCTCTATCAGCTGAGCCGTCTCAAGACCATAACGCAGCAAGGTCGCTACGGGTCAATTATTGTGCCCCGGGATTCAGCAAAGTTCCTCCAGGGCGGGGACTCATCATACACAATTGGTATTCACGGATTTCGCCTCAACTCCGTACAGAATCCACTCATGGAGATAAGCATTCGGATGCTTACAGAATGCATATTGGTGTTATTTACGGTGTCGAAGTGGTTTGACGATTCATTCAAAGACCATCCACTATACCAAGCGCAATGTGTAGCAAAATATTGCCGATTGTTTAATATGTTTATTCGTGAAACTGGGCAATCATATCGATTTATGATTCATTATATTGTCGAGGATGACAATATGCCACTGTTTGAGAAAAAACTGTGGCAGGGATTACAAAAGCTTGCAAATGAAGGAGTACCCCCTGAGGTATTTAAGATTGCTCGGCAGGCAGTGCTGTGGCGGATTAATAATGAGACAAAGACAGCAGAGCAGTTTCATCAGTGGATAACGCGGCAGATCATTAAACGATTTGATGATAAAAAACCGATAGTGAGTAGTGAGGATCTTATCAAAGCATGCCGCCAAATAGATCCACAAATGGTTATGAATGTAGCGAAGGTTTCGCTCCTCAAGAATGCTATTTTTAATACCCACATGACAATTGAGGGTCATCATCAAGCAATTGCAAAAACGATCTATAACACCATGCAACCAGTACTACTCGACTATAACGATCTCATACAGGAAGGGGCAGCAAAGGAAATGAGACATCACAATACACCTGATAAAAATATGTAAGCAATATAAGATTAAAAAGAGTGATAGTTGCTATCACTCTTTTTTGATTAATCAGCGTATAGCGGTGCTACATCCGGATCTCGACATCCACGCCAGCTGGCAAGCTAAGGTTGTGGAGGTTGTCGATTGTCTTGGGTGTAGCATTGGTGATGTCAATCAAGCGCTTGTGGACACGCATCTCGAATGTCTCACCGCCAGTCTTGTATACGTGCGGACTTTTTACTACTGTGTAGCTGCTGCGCCGCGTTGGTAGTGGCACAGGACCTGCGACGTTTGCGCCAGTGCGCAGAGCGGTGTCGATAATTTGCTTGGCTGATTGGTCGATCACCTTGTGGTCGTATGCCTTGAGGCGAATCCGAATCTTGAGCCCTTGGTTGTTTTGAGCCATTGCTCCTCCTTTTATGTGCAACTCTGTAACTTTAGCAAGATCGAAACAAGCTAAATTATCAGAGTAAATTAATAATACATCTAGCATTATATCATGAGAATATACATCGTGCGCTATTTGTTATGAGCTGCCATTAGTCTGCATCCAAACATCAGCTACAAAAGCACGAATCTCTCGCATATTTTTGAGCTTAAAGCCGGATTGACAACTGGCTCTTTCGCTTCTGGAGCAATTCGTGTATACTGTACTAGATATAGCGTTTAGTAGTTAGTGGCAAAAGGGACAACATATGAACTGGAAGATTATTCTTCGATCGCTCAAAAATAAAGACATGCAAAAACGTCTTGGTATCGTGCTGGGGCTCATCGTCGCCTATCGTTTCTTGGCGCACGTGCCAGTGCCGTTGGCCGAACCAAGCCGACTTAAGGATATTATACAGAACGTCGTATCGGCGAGTGACTTTGGTGGTTTCTTAAACATCCTGACTGGTGGAGCATTGGCCCAGCTGTCTATTGTTTTGATCGGTCTTGGGCCGTTTATTAACGCCAGCATTATTACCCAGCTCCTTACCAAAGCTATCCCAAGCCTTGAGGAGATGCACAAAGATGGTGAGTCGGGCCGACGCAAGATCAACCAGTGGACGCGTATTGCTAGTGTGCCGCTGGCGATTGCTCAATCGATCGGTATCATCTATTTCCTGCGCCAATCGGTCCTGGCTGGGAGCACAACTGGTACAGTGGCTGGCTCCCTCCATGAGTGGATTGTCGCGGTAACGGCGCTCACTGCTGGCTCGCTACTCTTGATGTGGCTCGGTGAGCTGATGACAGAGCAGGGCGTTGGTAATGGTATTAGCCTACTCATCTTCGCTAGTGTCATCAGTCAGCTACCAACCACCTTTGGGTCAATCTACTCATCGCTCTTTAATACTCAGAATGGTTCGCTCAGCGTCTTTGGCTGGTTCTCACTACCCGTTAACCCGACAACCTTCTGGACAGTAGTTGTCCTTGGGACGATCGGCCTCATCCTACTTTATCTCCTCGTTAAGATTAACGAAGCACAGCGCATTGTCACGATCAATTATGCCAAGCGGGTTGGCGGCAATAGCTCGTATGGTGGCATTAAGAGTATCTTGCCTATCAAGCTCATCGCTGCGGGTGTGGTACCAGTTATCTTTGCAGTGGCATTCCTCAGCTTACCAGCTTTCGTAGGGCAATTATTACATGCAACACCTGGTGCAAACCAGCAATTAGCAAATAACCTTATCCAATGGTTCCAGGCACCGACCGCTCAAACATACGCCACCGGTGGCCTGACAGTGCTTATCTACCCATCGATCTACTTCTTACTCGTCATTGCTTTTACCTACTTCTACACCGGTATCGTCTTTAATGCGAGCGAAATTACGGAGAGTCTTGAAAACCAAGGTGGCTTCATTGAAGGGATTCGCCCTGGCCCTACCACTGAGAAGTATCTGTCACGCACCGTCAATCGGCTCAACCTGTTTGGGTCGCTTGCTCTGGGGCTCATCGCCATCATTCCGTTTGCGATCGACTACGTCTTTGCGCAGCTTGGCATTAATGCTAATAACATGGCAATTGGCGGTACGAGCTTGCTTATCGTTGTGACTGTTGGCCTTGAGACACTCCGTCAGATTAACTCACGAGCGCTGATGGTAACATATGACGACTTCTCGGTCGATGACCTTGATACTAAGCCAAAGAAGCGTGGCTTACTCGGCCGGCGGCGTACTACCGCAAAGGCATAAGCTATCACTAATATATTTCGCAAAAATACCGCCACCTTCATCTGTGGCGGTATTTTTGATACGGTTCCGTATTCCATAATAATTCGTTCATGAGTCTTTAGAACGTGCGCTATGAGTGGCATAGCGCCTCATTATTGCAATTCATATAGAAGGGGAGGATGCAGAACCGTAGCGGGATAGAGGCTGTTGAATAATGGTGAGCTTTTAAGCCTATATATCCATGAAAGCCTAGAGAGTGCTACTTTTAGAAGTAGAGCTATCTCTCTTACGACTCCATTCTGATGTAAGAATAGGGCCATCCATAATCTCACAATAAATAATGCAAAAAGCTGGCTACTCCTCTTTACTCCTACAGAGAAATAGCGTATAATACGAAGCTGTATATCTATGGCAAGTTCGAAAGAAGTTATCAAATTGCGCGGCAAGGTAGTGGAAGCACTGCCTAATACGCAATTTAAGGTAGAATTAGAGAACGGCCTAAGCATTATCGCTCACATCAGCGGCAAGATGCGCAAGCATCACATCCGTTTGGTCCCAGGCGATACCGTGGAAGTCGAGTTAACCCCTTACGATCTCACGAAGGGCAGAATCGTCTTCCGCGCACGCGTTTAATAACGTAGAGCAGCGGCCTGATATCACCGCTGTTCTCAGTAACAGCAGGTTTTTCCTGTAGGGAGATTTGTACGCTCATGAAAGTTCGTGCGAGTGTCAAAAAGATCAGCCCCGATGATCAGCTGGTCCGGCGCAAAGGCCGACTCCGTGTCATCAACAAGAAAAAACCTAAGAATAAGCAAAGGCAGGGTTAAGCATGGCTCGAATTGCTGGGGTAGTTATCCCATCAGACAAGCAAGTGCACATTGCTCTTACCTACATCCATGGTATTGGGCGCACGCTTGCTCGAGACATCCTTGCGGCGGCAAAAATTGAGCCGACCACTCGGGTGAAAGATCTCACCGAGGCTGAGGAGCAGAAACTTCGCGACATTATCGACAAAGATTATGTCACTGAAGGCGATCTGCAACGCCTGGTGACCAACAATATTAAACGCCTTAAAGACATTGGTGCATACCGCGGCTTGAGGCACAAAAATGGTTTGCCAACACGCGGTCAGCGCACTCGAACGAACGCACGAACTCGCAAGGGTAAGGCGATCGCCGTCGGCGGAGCACAGCCAAAGGCAGCAAGTAAGACGTAGGAGAAAGGACGAGATATGGCACAAGCAAAATCCACCAAGAAAAAGCAGCGCCGATCAGTCCCATCTGGTCAGCTGCATGTACAGGCAACCTTTAACAACACTATCGTCACATTTGCAGATAGCAAGGGCAACGTCTTGACCGCTGCCAGCGCTGGTGCATGTGGTTTTCGTGGAAGTAAGAAAGGCACAGCCTATGCAGCACAGATTGCTGCAGAAAAAGCCGCAGAAGCTGCCAAGAGTAGCTACGGCATCCGCACTGTTGACGTATTTGTCAAGGGTGTTGGGCTCGGCCGTGATGCGGCAATCCGCGCAATGGCCGGCTTCGACATTGCCGTCAATAGCATCAAAGATGTAACGGGTGTGCCACATGGTGGCGTTCGCCCACGAAAGGCAAGGAGGGCGTAAATGGCACGAGATAGAAGCCCAATCGTGAAGCAGAGCCGTCGCGAAGGCGTAGCGCTTCACCCTAAAGCACACAAGATTTTGGCGCGCAAAAGCGGTATTCCGGGCGAGCACGCTCATGGCCGTCAGAGCAAGCCAAGCATGTACGCAACCCAGCTGCGCGAAAAGCAGAAGGTGCGCCGCATGTATGGCCTACTGGAGAAGCAGTTTGCTAAGCTGATGAACGAAGCAACTCGCAAGCCAGGCCTGAGTGGCGAGAACTTGCTCCGCTTCCTCGAGCTCCGGCTCGACAACGCTGTATACCGTGCTGGCTTTGCGACAAGTCGTCGCCAGGCCCGCCAGCTGGTGAGTCACGGTCACTTTGAGCTTAATGGTCGCCGCGTCGATATTCCATCAATCCGCCTCAAGGCAGGGGATGTTATTACCGTTCGGCCAAAGAGTGCAAAGTCTGGCTACTTTACTGCAATTGACGACATCTACGGCAACACCTCCCAACCACCACTGAGTTGGCTTAAGAGCGATATCAAAAAACTCAAGATCGAAGTATCGGGCGAGCCAAAGCGCGAAGAAGCTGAAGCTGGCATCAACGAGCAGCTGATTGTTGAGTATTACTCACGCTAACAAGGGTAAGGAGAATTTTGTACATGTCTAAATTAATTCACGATCCGGCGTTGGCGCGCATCGATGACAATGGACCGCACAGCAGCACATTTGTCATTGAGCCATTGCACGCCAGCTACGGCAATACGCTGGGCAACAGCTTGCGCCGGGTACTACTGAGCAGTATTCGCGGTGGGGCCTTTACGGCTTTCCGGATGCAGGGTGCGACGCATGAGTTTACCACTGTACCTGGCGTTAAAGAGGATGTTACTGACATCATGCTCAACCTCAAGGGTGTCGACTTGGTTGTTCACAGCGATGAGCCAGTCGAGCTGCGTCTTGAGAAGCAAGGTGCTGGTGCAGTAACCGCTGGGGATATTGCGACCAATGCCGAAGTTGAGGTCATCAACCCTGAGCACGTCATCTGCACGATTGATGACCCACAGGCGAATGTCGTCATTGATCTGGTGGCCGAGGCTGGTCGGGGGTACTACCCGATCGAAGAGTCGAGCGCTAACCGATTGCACAGCGACATGATCGCCATGGATGCACAGTTTAGCCCCGTGACTCGAGTGCGTTTTAAGGTAGATCCAACTCGTGTTGGTCAAGAAACCAACCTGGAGCGGCTTGAGATGACCGTCGAGACTGACGGTAGCTTGACGCCACGCGATGCCTTCGAGCAAGCTGCGGCGATTTTGGTCAATCAATACACCGCTCTGGCTGGTAGCACAACTGTTGTATCGGCACCAGCGCTTGGCACCCAGACTGCTGAGGAAGATAACGAGCTAAATACCTCGATCGAAGACCTTGGCCTCAGTGCCCGCACCGCAAACGCGCTCATCAACAATGAGATCCGCACCGTTCACGACCTCGTCACTTTGACGGAGCAGGACCTGCGCGAGCTCAAAGGCTTTGGCAGCAAAGCCCTCGACGAAGTAAAAGATAAACTAGCAGAATTGGAGCTCTAAATGCATCGACACGGATACAAAGGGCGCAAGCTCGGCCGCGAACGCGATCAACGTCGAGCCCTGCTCAAAGGCCTAGCAACCAGCTTGGTTGTTGAGGAGCGAATCGAAACAACGCTGCCAAAGGCCAAGGAGTTGGTGCGCTACATCGAAAAGCTCATTACCAAAGCTAAGAAGGGTGACCTCGCTCATCGCCGCGCTGTCATTGCTGGACTCAGCACACAAGCTGCGGCAATCAAATTGGTTGACCAGATTGCCCCGCAACTCGGCCATCGGCCAAGCGGCCACGTGCGTGTGTATCGGACACGCCTGCGCCGTGGCGATGGTGCGCAGATGGCAGTGATTGAGTTTGTTGACGAGCTCAAGCCAATGCCTAAGCCCGAGGCAACCACAAAGGAGGCGAAATAGTTATGGCTCACAAAACATTTTCGCAGAAACCAGCCGATGTTAGCCGGCGCTGGATTTTGATCGACGCGAGCCAAGCACCACTTGGCCGCACTGCGACAACCATTGCGCAGTACTTGGTCGGCAAATACAAGCCAACTTACACGCCGCACGTCGATGGAGGTGACTACGTTGTCGTTATCAACGCGGCTAAGGCTGTTGTGACTGGCAAGAAAGAGACAGACAAAATCTACTACCACCACAGTGGTTTCCCTGGTGGCATCAAAGACGCTCAGCTCAAAGAAGTGCGCGAAAACGCACCAGAGCGTATCATTACTGCTGCTGTGAAGGGCATGTTGCCCAAGAACAAGCTTGCAGCAGATCGCCTGGCTCGTCTCCGCGTCTTTGCTGGCGAAGAGCACACCCACACCGCACAGCAACCAGAGAAAGTAGAGGTACAATAAATGGCACAAGCAACATACGACTATGGTCTTGGCCGGCGCAAAAGCGCTACTGCCCGCGCTCGACTGGTCAAAGGCAAGGGGAATGTGACGATCAATGGCAAGTCGGCGCTTGACTACTTGTCGGGTAACAAGACACTGCTAGCTGAAGTGACCGACCCACTAGCCTTGGTTGGCAAGCAAAAAGAGTTTGACGTCACCGTCCTGGTGAAGGGTGGTGGCCTCAGCGGTCAGGTTGATGCTATCAAGATGGCAATCGCCAAAGCGATTACCGTTGGTGCACCAGACCTGCGTGGTACACTCAAAAAGGCCGAATTCTTGCGCCGCGACCCACGCGAAAAAGAGCGCAAAAAATACGGTTTACGCAGCGCCCGCAAACGCGAGCAATACTCGAAGCGTTAAGCATTCTTGCCTGTGTTTCACAAATACCCTGTCAATATGGCAGGGTATTTTGAGTTTCATCAATCTATATTTATATTGCTTATGTGTGCCTTTTGCTGGTTTCTGGGATGATGTCAGGAGTAGCTACTTAATCACGATCGTGATTTAATACCAATAACGCCATTATTGACTATGCATATATGGCCCATAACCCTACAAAGCTAAAATGCTTAAAAACTTCGCAGTATCATCGACCTCTCGTATGTTATATCATGCCAAACACACCAAGTCGGTGCATTGTGACAAGCCCAACACCAGAGACGAATAGGATTGCAAAGGCCGATAACGTCCAGCAACCAGCTCGGCGCCATCGCCGGCCCTCCGTCGTCTGTGGCTTATAGCGAAACCTCAGAAGGAGCACAAGACCAACGAGCATCGCGATAATAGCAGCCTCGATCCCCACGCCTACGAGATCAATTCCATACCGACCGCTCGACCCAACCTGAACAATCCCCGGTGTGTTCTCACTTGAGCAAGGATTTTCCTCATGCACAGGACTGATGATTCGCTGATCTATACTTGTATTCCAGTATGATACGTAATCTTTTTTAGGTAGCATGCACATTGTTTCTCTCCTTGATTACTGGTGTTTTTAGTATAGCGTATATCGTCATCGCAGTTCAATCAAAAGATGGTACAATAATATACTAAGTATGTACGACAAACTTCACGAACTATTTGGCCTGGCGTATCCGCTGCACACCCAGGTGTTTGGCGATTGGCACGACACATCTCGGCCAGTTATTGTGCTTATTCACGGTATTGGGGTAAATCATAATATTTGGCAGGATGTACTGAATCAGCTTGGCGACCAGCCGGTCTTGGCGGTCGATTTACTGGGTTTTGGTCAATCGCGCAAGCCTGCCTGGCCCGATTATACCCTGACCGACCATGCGCGTGCCCTGCGCAAAACGATTCGCCATGCTGCGCCGCTGCGCCAGGTGATCTTGTGCGGGCATTCACTTGGTACACTAGTCGCAATCGAATACACCAAGCTGTTTCCTCGCCGTGTGCAGCAGCTTGTGCTGTGCTCACCACCGATCTATCTACCAAGTGATATTGCTAAGCGCCCACTACGCGAGGCACTACTCAAGACAATTGGCAAAGGATTTCTTAAGGCGATCAACGCGTCACCAAAGCTCATTGGCGCAGTCAATCAGTACAAGCGGACGCAGAAGAATTTTCATATTAGCCGTGAAGGGTTTTCGCCATATGCCAAGACAGCGCGCAACAGCATTTTGCTCCAAACCTCGCTCGGTGATGCCTGTAATCTACCGCCGCTACCGATAACGATTCTCTACGGCACACTCGATGCAGTGATGATACCAAAGCACTTCAAGGCAATCCAGCGCCGGCGTCGCAATGTCGTGATCGAGACGGCTATCACTGGCCACGAGATTCGCAAACGCTATGCCAAACTTATTGCCAAACACCTCGAACAATAAGCTCGCTATTCCTATATGGTATGATACAGTGCTGCATACTACTACACCGTTCCTTGATTATAATAAAGCTCCCTTCTACAGTCAGGGAGCTTTATTGTCTGTTAGAGAAGAAGCCCTTCTTGTGTTATATTACCGTGTTTTGTTTCGGAAGTCACATAGCGTCGCCGATACGCTATTGTCAGTACTTGACTCCACCACAACTTGCATGGTTGGATCACTTGATAGTTTCATCAGCGAATAGATCTGCCCATCTGGCATAGCAATCTCAAGGCTCCCTTTGTCGGCAACGAGATAGACAAAGTAGCGCTGGCGATTTTGCCAATCATTATATACTGCATACGCCTTCTCGTACTTATTTTTCGCTTCACCAGTGATCTTCGAGCTATTACGCTTCACTTCGTAGGTGCCAGTCTCGGTGTTAAGGTCAACACTCACGCGACTGTCGTTTTGATTGATAAAGACCCGAACGTGGCCCTTCGTATTGGCCGTATTGTTTGCAAAGTGAAGGCTAATCTCTTGCGAAGCTTTGCGATTAACTTTGAGTAATTCTTTGTGGTAGCCATCAGGTGCAATCTTAGACGTTCGGGCCGATTGCTTTGTGCGGAGGCCGCTGGTGCGCGCATTGTTATTGATCAAGCGCGACCGCACGACATACTTTCCATCCTTTTGGGTCATCGAGAGGGAATGGGTTGAGCTCATCGAGCCGATATGCTTCGCCTCTTGACCGTCATCCTTCAGAATCTGTCCTTGTGAGTACTCCCAGTTGCCCATCCAGCCAATACTCTTAACGCGTGTTGGGCTTTCTTGGTAGTAATTAGCACCGTAATAATCCGTTCCGTAGTCAAGCCGCTCTGGTTGCTGCTCGGCGACAAAGTTACCATTGGCTTCGAGGTGGCCAATCATGTAGTAGCTACCTGTTGTCGAACCATATTGATAGCCATTAGCTCCAAAAAGCAGAGCGTGCTTGGTAGTCTTTGTTTGTGGATCATAAAAGCTCTTGAGGTTAGGGCACTCGATAAGGCCAAGATCTTTGCCGTCAAGTGTGCTACTGTTGAGCATGGTTGCGCCCTGGTATTCCCACTTTTTTCCGTCAGTACTTGAGTAGATACCAACCTTATCGCCCTCAGCCAGATACATCATTAGCTTCTTGGTAGATTCATTGTACCAGACGTGTGGGTCGCGGAAGTTCTGCTCTTTGGACTCTGCCTTCATGACTGGCTGGCTGTGATTATACGGGTGGTAGGTGCGACCATCATCGAGCGAATATGCCGCATATTGGTGTTGGCCAGTCTCAGTATAGCTCGTAAAGTAGGCAATTATTGCCGTTTTGGGTAAGTCACGGAAAAATCCATTGCTGTTCTGATACACCGAGCCCGAGGCAACTGCCGACCAGCCGTTGACAAACTTAGGAATCGCCACACCAAGATCTTCAAAGTGCTCCCAATCCTTCGTGCGAATATGGTACCACTCAGTGCCATCATTGCTCGACTTGTAGTTTTTGTTGAGCAAGTAGTAAAGGTGATAGTAGTCATCCGTTCCTTTGAAGATCGTCTGGATGTCATTCATGAAGCCTTTTGGCGTATTGTAGTGGTTTGATTGCTGGAATCCATCAGTATTGGTGTTGGCAGTAATGTTAGATAGATTGCTATTGCTGAGTTTCTGAGCAGATCGTGCGTGAATATAACTCGACCCCACGCTCAGCAGCGCAAAGCCTGCCACCAGCGCAACAAGAGTGTATTTTGTCGTATTTTTTTTCGTTTTGATGGTTTTTAGCATGGTGCTCCTTAGATTTTTCTTGACATTAGCAAATCAATACACAGTACATTATGAGTGTCGTTCGTGGCGTTCTCCCGTCGTCTTTCTTAACTCCTCTCGTCTCGATTGTTCGAAACGAATCCTTACTATCTAGCTAACCAGAAACGCTACGCTATGTCAATGATATCGTTTCGTATAGTACCTCATATACTGCATGTTCTGACCGCTTATTCAAACTCGCCACCGAAAATGCTATACTACGTATATGTCCAAAGAAGTTATCCTCACCGGAATTCGTAGCAATGAAGAGCCAACGCTTGGCAATTATCTTGGTGCTTTTGTGCCAATGGTACAGCTGCAGCAGCGCTACGCTGGGCGCTACCAGCTCAATATGTTTGTGCCCGACCTCCACAGCTTTACCACGCCAATTGACCACACGACACTTTACGAGAATACGCTAACAAACCTCAAGTACTTCATTGCAGCAGGGCTTGACATCACCGACGAGCATACGTTTCTCTACCGGCAGAGCTTCATCCCAGCACACAGTGAACTCACATGGATTTTGGATTGCTTTACTGGCTTTGGCGAGATGAGCCGCATGACGCAGTTTAAAGAAAAATCAGCTGATACCAACAATAATGTCACCGTTGGGCTCTTTAATTACCCTGTCCTAATGGCAGCTGATATCCTTCTTTACAACGCCCGATGGGTACCAGTCGGTGAGGATCAGTTCCAGCACCTGGAGATTACCCGTGATATTGCACTGCGCATGAATCATAAGTTCGGCGAGCTTTTCACTATTCCAGAGCCAACTGCCAAGCAAACCGCCTTCATCCAGCGCGACACCGGTCTACGCATTCGCAGCCTGACGAACCCAGAAAAGAAGATGAGTAAGAGTTCAACCGACCAAAAGTCCAAGATTAACCTTGCTGATACCCCCGCCCAAGCGCGCAAAAAGATCATGGCTGCCACGACAGACTCGCTTGGTGTTATCAACTTCGACTGGCAACGCCAGCCAGGCATTACGAATCTACTTCAACTGCTTGCAATCTTGACCAATCGCCCGCAAGCCGAGGTGAATGCTGAGTGGGTAGGGCAGACCCAATATGGTCCACTCAAGCGTGCAGTAGCTGAGGCGGTGGCTGCTTTCCTCACTGATTTTCAAGCGCGGCTCGCAGGCATCTCCGACGAGACACTGCTTGCTACTCTCGAGCGCTCTGAGCGAGCAATGAATGAGGTCGCTAGCATCACGCTCCTCCGCGTACAAAAGGCGGTTGGCTTGCGGAGTACATCATGAGTATAGTGCGAGATGGAGTCATTGTATGAAAATCACATCAAGCGACCTCCTTGCTATCTTACGGCAGTTTCGTCAAGCAACTGACGATAATGTCCCGCGTCACATCGACCAAATCGCCAGTAGCCACCCACAGCCTATCAACCAGCTGGTGCGTTTTCGCTTCGACCGCCGGCAGTACTTTTTGCTCATCGACGACACAGCGGAGGATCATACACCCTACATCATGCAGCAGATCTACACCGCAAAAAGTGACGCAACAGGGGAGATTCTCCCCAACCCACTCAGTGACATCGCGACCTACGGCCTGCCGTTCAAGGGTAAGGACGTCTACCTTTTTCAGCAGCAGCGCACCACCCAGCGCCTTGATAGCCTGCTTGCAACGCGCCATCCCGAGACCAGTCGCTCCACTTGGCAAAAACACATCAAGGCTGGCCACGTCGCTGTCAACGATAGAGTCGTCTGTCAGCCACGCCAATTGGTCGCAGAGACCGATAGTATCGCCATCAACCTACCTGATATGGCCGACCATAGCGACAAAACCCTCCCGATCCTCTACATCGATGATGACGTGATTGTTATCAATAAGCCAGCTGGTATCCTGACGCATAGTAAGGGTGCACTCAATGATGAGTTTACGGTAGCGGACTTTTTTCGGCGTTATACATCGGTTGGACTGGAGACAAATCGGCCGGGGATTGTCCATCGGCTCGACCGCGACACCAGCGGGGTAATGATTGGTGCACGTACGCCTGAGGCCTTCCAGCGGCTTAAGAAGCAATTTGCCGAGCGCCACGCTAAGAAGACATATCTAGCAGTTGTGGCAGGGCAACCCCGTCAGCAGCAAGCCAAGATCGATGTCCCGCTGGGGCGCAACCCGGCCGCACCAAGCACCTTTCGAGCTGATCCACGCGGCAAATCTGCCCAAACAATCTACAAAGTACTCGCCACGCAGCCCAGTATGAGCCTGCTCGTTCTGCGCCCCCGCACTGGCCGAACACATCAGCTGCGTGTCCATCTGGCATATATTGGCGCACCAATTGTTGGTGATCGCGTCTATGGGTCGGCAGGGGAGCGCCTCCTTCTGCACGCCTACCAGCTCGAAATCACGACTCGTGCTGGCCTGCGCCAGACGTTTGTTGCACCACCGCCAACAGCCTTTATAGCACTCTTTCCTGAGGGAGCCGATGTCATCGCTCGTTTATAACCCCCGCACCGAGCAGCGTCTTGCCCAGCTAGCGCAGCAGCCACCACAGTCATTGCTTCTTGTTGGTGCGCCTGGGCTTGGGCTTATGACCGCGGCACGGCAGGTTGCGAGCCGCACCGCACTTATCCTCCGGCCTCATACCAGCCAGGGCCATGATGACCAGCAACGTGGGGCAATTCGTGTTGATGACATCCGCTCGCTTCACACACTCACCCAGGGCAAAGCAACAGCTCGGCAATTTGTCATTATCGATGATGCCGACCGGATGACACCTGCCGCCCAAAATGCCTTCCTTAAGCTCCTCGAAGAGCCGCCCCACGCGCTTCATCTCGTCCTCACCAGCCATCGACCCCAACGCTTGCTGGCAACAATTCGCTCACGCGTCCAAACCGTCCACATTATTCCACCTCAGCGAGCTCAAACAGCCAATCAGCTTGATCAACTTGGCATTAGTGATCCGACGCGCCGCGCTCAGCTACAGTTTATTGCGCAGCAGCAACCTGCAACGATCGCACGCTTGGCTGCTAATGATGAGGAGTTTCGCACTATTGCTCTGGCAATGACCGACGCGCGTCAGTATATCACTGGTGCTACCCGTCAACGCATCGTGATTGGGCAGCGCTATAGCCACGATCGAGCTCGGGCATTGCTCTTACTTGAGTGCGTGTTGCACATTATATGGCATACACTTCGGACGCAACCATCGCAGCAGCTGCTTACCCAGGCAGAACATATCGCACGCGCACACGAGCGCATTACTGCCAATGCCAGCGTGCGGATTCAGCTACTGGCATGTGGTATACTATAACTATGTATGGATTATTATTGGTAGCCTGCGCTGGTGCCTTTGCCTTGTGGCAGCAGCAATCAGTTGCCGAGACCACTTCACAATTGCCAATGCGCCTCTCGGGTAAGCTTGATCGCCTGTGGGAGGTAGCTCAGGAGTCACTCCGCGATCGACGCTATCTCCGTGCCGAGAAGGCACTGCTCACGATTCTGCGGGTAGATGAGCGTAATGCAACCGCGTATAACCGCCTCGGTATTTTATACGCTAAGCAGAAGGCATTTGATGACGCGATTGAGTGTTTTGAGATCGCTCAAAGCCTCGAGCCAAGCGCTTCGAGCTTGCATAACGTTGGCCTCATCTATTACGAAACCAAGCGCTACGACAAAGCTGCTCTCGCCTTTGAACAAGCACTGGCAATGGAGGACAAGCTCGCTGCCAGACATATTGCCTATGCTAAGGTGCAGGAAAAGCTCGGTCATAGTAAGAAAATGTTAGAGTCACTTGAGCGAGCTGCCAAGCTAGAGCCTGGTACCCAAACATATCAGCTCCTGGCCGAAGGTTACGAACGAGCTGGCGACCACAAAAAAGCTCAGCGCATTCGGACCAAGATGCAGCCCCAGCCTACCTCTGCGCAATCACCGCAGCAGCAGCACCGAGCACAACCAGAGCCTCGCCAGCAACCCCAGCAACGCATTACTGTGCCGTCTCAGCAGGTAGAACACCAACCTTCAACGGCGTATTACCATCCACCGGCTGCATTGCCTGCTCCAGCAGCGCCAGCGTATACTCAAGCACCTCCGCAGCCGCAGCCAAATGCCGCATATAGTCGACAGTCCGTTGCTGTTCATCCACCAGCACGAGCCCCAATGCCCGCCAATCGCATCCAGCGCAGCACGCCACGCCGCATTACGATGTAGCGCCAGCGGTATAAGGTAGATAAAGGCTAAGTACAATAATAAGGCAGCAGTATGTATGCTGCCTTATTTACATTCTCAGGGCGGGGGTTCTCGCTGCGTAAGCCTGATATATCACTATCCTCACTACACATACACAGAATTACCACACTTCCAACATTATTCTTTGTGCGTCCATGCAGAGAGTAGGGAATATGTCCTCACCAATTACAGCTACTACGTAATTGCAAAAAACAAAAAAGACCTCCTCCTTAAGAAAGTCTTCGCTATATACGTATGGAGCCGCTTTACGGATTCGAACCGTAGACCTACTGTTTACAAAACAGTTGCTCTGACCAGCTGAGCTAAAGCGGCAGAAATGGTACCGGAGGTAGGACTCGAACCTACGAAGCTAAAAAGCGGGAGATTTACAGTCTCCTGTCATTGCCACTAGACGACTCCGGCAAATAAAATGAACTAACTGTGAATTAGTATAGCAAATTTTTTGCCAATGTCAAAGTGCGAAAAACACAAATCATACAATCTCTTACAATTATGCAGCGTACCTCTGTTAATAAAAGGACTTTTGCGATATACTGCACTCTATGACAAAAAAGTATTTCGATCATATTCTTATTGCTGCTACGCTCGATAGGCCGCCACAGGCTCGTCACGTACGAGAAGATTACCAGCCAACCGAGTGGCCAATATCAGAGGAAGAGCTCCACAGGCATCCTCTTATACCACTTTTTCCATCCCTTGTTGTGCGAAAGGATAGCGAGGTAGACACTAAACGGCGCGACAAAATAGCCAACCACGTCGAGCAACTTGCCCGCGACCTCACACCATTTACCGTGCAATGGGGTCGCGAGATAGGGATGAGCGGGTCTGCAAAAAGCCCTCTCCATGCCAAAGAAATCACTCATGGCCGTGATAAAATCCTCGCTATCCGCAATGCACTTGGTTGTCTAGCTATGGAGTTGGAAATACTCCACAATGCGCCCAGCTCACTGCTATACGCTCAGTATAAGCCAGATAACTCACTAATGTCGTCCACCATAAGGGAAGAGCAAATCGACTTTATTAGCATATTTACTACTCGCTCCTATAATAGATCGAATTCTCTCGGTGGTAGGCCTCGGTCAATCACACGGTGTGACTATCCACTTGGCCTATACTGCACTCCACGATCATCAATTGAGTCTTATAGAGACGACTATCCAATAACTACAGCGGCAGCTTATGGCTTAGCCGAAGTTACACCTCCACAGCGAGGCCGTCACCAAGCACCAACCCCAACGGGTCGTGTCTATCGGCTACCACGTCACTGCCGGCCGGTCTAAACTCGTTTCTGATGGTACTCGGCAAGGAAGGGGGCTTCTCGCCATATATTTCAGCGAGCGAAAAAACGTCCTCACTATCCTCACTACCAGTCAACAACAAAGATCACCCCAGCAATGGGGTGATCAACAAATTCAGCCATGGAGCCACGATCGGGGCTTGAACCCGAGACCTCATCCTTACCATGGATGCGCTCTACCAACTGAGCTATCGCGGCATTACTTGGTATTCTACCATACGAGGTACGTACCAGCAAGCCTTACTGATTTGGTTCTTGATACGCTCGTTTCGCTAGCACACTTACCCCTACTCTTCACTGCTTCGTCTAATAGAGCGTGCAAGGTTTTACCAGTGGTCAGCCTACCTCATATAACATCTATAACTAGGCTTTTTTGCGCTATACTCAATGTCGTAATCGGGGAGGTTATAGTACATGTATACATAATTCTCCTAGAATCTATTGACAAATGGGGGTATTCGTGGCTACAATACATATTGTCTATCGTTCGAGCGATCTCTTGTCGATAGAGTGTTTGTACGATAAAGTTTCGTGTTAGAATAAGGATAACCATTAAATAAAGAGGAGTCTATGGCAATGGCTGGTTTTATACAGTGTATGGAAGTAATCGACAGGTATCGTTGGTGGATTGGAGGGGTGATATTTCTCATGATCGTCCTGAGTTGGTGGCTCCGCGTGGCGAGTGCTCGCAAGAATAAAACCTACACTGCAACCCTTCGCAAAAAATACGCAGTCTTAGTCGTTGCTGAGGATGAAGACCCAGAAGTCTTCGAGAGCTGCCTCGCTAGCATCAAAGAGCATAGCAAGCCAACGCAGCTACTCGTCTCGATTAACGACGCTTCGCACGCCCACCAATCTCTTCGAGCAATCGCCAAAGAATATGCAACAACGGTAGTCGAGCAGCCTGAGATGATGAGCTATGATGCGCAGCTTGCCTCGCTAATCGAAAAAGTGCGGCGTGTGAGCCTTGTGATTGTCACAACCCCGCGTGCGCGCTGGACAACATCGACAATTAACCTCCTTTTACCCTTTGCCGAGCCAACTATTGGGCTCGTCAGTGGCCGCCAACAATATACTGGTGGAGCGACGCTCTCTCAGCGAATCGGCAGTTGGCTCCTCGATATGCAGCAGCGTGTTATTTTGCCCATGCAGAGCCGCCGCGGCCAGGCTTATGCTATAACGAGTGACACCTTTGCCATTCGGCTTGAGCTGCTTAAGCACGTTACACAGAGCAGTGTAGAGGTGCAGCCATGTGCCGCGCATCATCCATCAAGTATTGCGCTGTCTCTGCCTCCACAACACCATGCAGCCTACCAGCACAGTGCTCTCACGCAGATCAACCACCCGGCAGAGCTCTACCGGATTGCAAGTAGTTATACCCAGTTGAGTCGCGCCGCCTATTGGCAACTCTGGCATCAGCACGCACGTATCTGGCAAGCAGGGCTACTTGTCTGGCTTACGCACATTGGCTTTTGCTTTGCGAGCTTGCTCTATCTTGGGGCGCTGATCGTGCTTAGTAGCACGCTCGTCAACAACGTATACAGCACTCTGTCTGGAACAGCGACTATTGCAACGCTCTGGAGCAGTGTAACGATCCTTGGGCTTGTGCTTGGCTGGCTTATATGGCAGGCCGTGCGCAATATTCCACACCTTAAGCATCACCCGCGCGATCTATGGCTCCTGCCACTCTATCTTCCGATCGCTGGTAGCCTCGCGCTCACGAGCAAACTATGGGCACTCGTTACACTCACTCGCCATCACGCACCCGCTCCATCGAGCGCACTTCGTCAATATGCAACTGGTCTCGCGGCAATTGTCCTGCTGCTCATTACAGTGCCACTTGCATATGTCGTGGCAATGATCCCAGCTCAGCAACCACAAGAAGCTCCGCACCGCCCTGCGCAAACTGCTCCACAGCCGCAGCGGCAACGTGATAATCGCGGCAATACAGACAAGAAGCAAGCTAACCGCCCAGCAACTATCTCTAGTCAATCGCAAGCGCAGCACACTCCAGCTCATTCTGAGAAGAAGAACCAACAAGCTACCACATTAGAGCAAAAGCCAATTACGCTCACTGCCCAAGATGGCGACTCACAGTCGCTTTTGGCGCGGCGCTTCATCAAGAGTCATCATCAAGCTCAGCAGCTTAACCCTGCGCAGGCTGCATATGCCGAGAATCGCTTGGTAGCCTTAATGGGGCAGCGTGATAACATTGACAGTGGCGAAACCTTCACAGTGAGTAGTTCACAGCTTGCTACGGTTATCGCCGAGGCCCAAGCGCTCAGTGCTGACGAGCAGGCCAACTGGGCAGCCTATACTGCTACTGAATAGCAAATCCTCATCGCCACTAGCATTACACCATGGGCTATGCTATAATCAACCAAGATGTTTTATAAAATCTAACGAGTAAAGAAATGGCAAAGAAGAACAATACCAAGCGAAAGATTATTGCTCTCGTGAGCAATCTCACTAAACACCGTACCTACGTAACACGTAAGAACACGATGAATACTCCAGATAAGCTTGTTCTGCGTAAGTATGACCCAATCGCTCGCCGGCACGCTACCTACACCGAGACGAAGAAATCGCTCGGCCGTAACGAGGTCAAGCCGCGCAAAGGCTAGTCTTATTGCAATAACAACCAAAAACAGCATTCAGTCACGAATGCTGTTTTTTGTGCCAGCAATCAATTGCGAGAGTTAGTGTAGCGACCGGTGCGGTTCTATGATCGATTGTTTCCATGTTACTACCTGTAGTCTCTGTTTTTCTGCGTCAGTTTTTACTCACTATTTTATTGGGGTGACGTTTCTAAAGGATTGCCACTAAACCTAGTAAATTCTTAATCATTTGCGTAGACGGCCGCGTTTTGAGCAGCATTAGCTCTTACTGTATTTTTTAAGGGAAGCAGAAGAGGGGAAGGGGTATGGGAACTATCTATTAGGTTTCATCATCTAAGACTATCTATGGCGATAACCCTGGTGAATGGTGGTATGGCGCTCAGCTTGCGCAGCGGCAAGCTGCTCGGCAAACACGTCGAATGTCGCTGCTAGCCAGAGACCATCAGAAACCATCCGGTCAAGCAGCTCCATCGTCGGCGTTGCCATAGCAGCATAGGTATAGAGGACACCGCTCGAGATCTCAATACTGAGATCATCAAAATGCGATACTATCACCGATGCTACATCAGGCGTAAGGTAGCGTTCTATCTCAACTGCTCGCCCGAGCTCACCATACACCGTATATTTCTGCATAAATTCTTCTGGTTGCGGCCCAAACATCCCGAGCCGGAGTGGTTGCAATTTGTAGCTCGGGTAGCTGGCAATCTTACCCTGCCGACCAATAAACATATACGGTACATCACGGCGTGTGTACATATCTACCGCGGCTATCAGCCACTGTTGAGGCGAAGGCTTGGGACTATTGGCAATGCGCACCATATCTCGCCGCGACACAAGTGTGACATTATAGCCGCGGATATTACCCACGCTATAGTGCCTATCGCGATGGGTCGTCGACATAGTGTAGCCGCGGATTGGGTGGTAGTCGTCATCTCGCGGGTTGATCGTTCCGAAATAAATCAAGCCAGCTTGCTCGGCAAACTGCTGCACTATCTTGCGCGCAGCCGAACGCTCCGCAAAAGCTGCTGGCGAAACCTGCCGCACGGCGCGTGTAACGCGGTGGGTAATGGCATCATGGGCTGACATAACCTATAGTATATCACTCCTTTAGGCAAAAAATACCTCCGTCGGGGAGGTTGAATACTATTGTGGCAGGGGCATGAGGAATCGAACCTCAATCTACGGTTTTGGAGACCGTTATACTAGCCGTTGTACTATGCCCCTCTGTTACTATCTACAGTATATCAAATCTATAGCCAAACCGGAAGAATTTTCTATTGCAAAGTAACTATTGATTCGTTTATGCTAAAAATCCCTCACGCCACGCGGAGTCTGCTATAATAAAATACATGCAACCAACGCCTCCAGTTCGGCCCTTTGCAATACTCATGGTTGGCTTGCCCGGTAGCGGCAAGACATTTTTTGCCGCTCAGTTTGCCAAGGCCTTTGGCTCACCCTTTATTGATATTAACGAGCTCTCGGGCTACTGCCAAGACGATGCAGCCGCAGCAGTAGTAGGGAAGACATTTCTACAAGAGATCGCTAAAACCAAGCAGCCTTTCATATACGAGGGCGATAGCAATACCCGGGCTCGCCGAAGTGAATTTGTCCGCTGGGCACGGAGTGAAGGGTATCGGCCAGTGATTATTTGGGTCCAAACGGATGTAACAACAGCCCGAAGCCGAAGTGTTAAGAATCAGCGGCTCTCACGTGAGGCATTCGATTACTACGTACGGCGCTTTAGTGAACCTACCGCTGGCGAGCTCTATTTTGTCATCAGCGGCAAGCACCCGTATTCATCACAGTCCCATGCTGCCCTTACCTTCTTGAAGCAGATCGATCAACAAACTGAGGACGAAGCTCTGCCGAGCAAAACACCAGCCACAGCTCCACCAGTAACAAAGCAACGCACTCAAGTGCCACCACCGACACCAGCCAGTCACCCAATGCGCGCTATGTCGAGCACCCCACGGCGAGGACAAATTCGCTCGGCACGCTACATTGTGCAATAAAATAACATCTTGGTTAAAAGGAGGGAGGCTTTTATCTATGTCTTCTACGCTCCACGACGATGAGTTTGGCGATATCGCTATTAAGCGCAGCGCCAAGGCGCGTTCCATCACAATACGACTCGCGCCAAATGGCCAGCTCTATGCCAGCGCCCCACGGCACGCACCACTCTTTCTCGTTCGCCACAGCATTGTCACCAACCGCCAAGCACTCCGCCAGCTCCTGCACCAGCACGCGGTACATATTTATCAAGATGGAGAGACAATTGGTAAACATCACTCGATCGCTATCATCCGCACACAAATGGTCAATCGGCCCACTGTGCGCATCGCAAGGCAAAAGCTGCTCGTCTCTCTCCCGCCAGAGCACACCATAGACGAGCCAGCCGTTCAGTGCGCTATCCGACGAGAAGTTGCAACCATCTTGCGCCGCGAGGCCAAAACCTACTTGCCACAGCGCCTCCACGAGCTTGCTGCACACACTAACTCAACCTACCAGCGTATTCGCTTCAGCCATGCAAGTACTCGATGGGGAAGCTGCAGCAGCACAGGCACAATTAGCCTTAATATTGCGCTCATGAAACTCCCCGATGAGCTAATTGATTATGTTTTGATCCACGAGCTCTGCCACACTCACCACATGAATCACTCGTCAGCCTTTTGGGGACTGGTAGAGCGGCATGATCCTCACTACCGATCACACCGGCAGCGGCTTAAGCACGAAACACCAATGATATAGCATAAGCAAATATCACACAAAACGCTTGTGCCTACCGTCATACTCCAGGTATACTAGAAGCGTGTCGCCATACGCTACCAATAGCCAAACTAGTACTGTTGTACGAGTCAGCAGTGTTGTCTTTCCGCTCCTACTTTTCGCGTATAGCAAACTCCTCGGTCTTGATGCAATGCAGCGCATTCCTGGGGCAGGCAAATGGTCTTTCTATGCAGCGGCCAGCGCTTGGCTTGCTCTTGGTCTCTACACCTGTTTCCGTCCGTCGCAGACGAATAAGCAGCGAGCGTGGCAGCTCGTCTTGTATCATGGTCTCGCTGCGAGCTATCTGCTCAGTATCTCTGGTGTGGCAGTGCCGTTTACCTGTGCGTGGTCGTTGTTTATGCTGGCGGCTTTTGCTTATGCTGGCTTTTCTGGGTGGCTGCTCAGTGCACTTGTGCTTTTTATTACAGCAGCACTTGATGCATTTTGGCTGACGCCACAAAGTATTGTTGATATTACCACAACAACGTTGATGGCCTTTATGCTTGGTGTGGTGATTGTTGCCCTCGCATATCGCCACAATCTCTACCGCTCGGCACTGCATACTAGTCGCGAGGCAATGACCTTGCAGCACGATCGACTCTTGACGATCATCAACAATCTCGCGACCGCTATTATCGCAACCGACCAGCAGGGTATTATCCAACTCTACAACGCTGCAACGCTTGATTTGCTTGATACCAACACAAGCCCACATAGCAAGCTAATCGATACCATCCTTCCGCTGCGCGATAGCGCCAAGCAACCAGTCTATCTGACCCAGCTGCTCCACGCTGCAACTGTTACGCAAACGCGCGATGATGTATGGATGGAAGTATCGGGTGAGATGCTCCGCCTGAGTATCATATTTTCTCCAATACGTGCACTCAATACAATGAGCGGTTCAAGCGATGGCTACGTCCTCATTCTGCGCGACATCACGAAAGAGAAGTCGCTTGAAGAAGAGCGCGATGAGTTTATCAGCGTGGTAAGCCATGAGCTTCGCACTCCTTTGACGGCAGCCGAAGGGGCACTCAGTAATATCCAGCTCATGCTTCACCGTCGCGATATGCCGCAGCACACGCTCAAAGACCACCTTGATGCAGCCCACGAGCAAGTTGTCTTCTTGGCCAAGATGGTCAATGACCTCAGCACTCTTGCACAGGCCGAGCGTGGCGCTGCTGATATGCCAGAGCTACTTAATGTCCGTACACTTATGGACGATCTCTACCATCAATATCGCCCCCAGGCTGCCAAGAAGCAGCTCACCCTCACACTCGAGACATCACCGCGGCTGGGCCATGTCGTCGCAAGCTCATTATATGTACGCGAGCTTATCCAAAATCTCCTCTCTAATGCCCTCAAATACACCAAAGAAGGAGAGGTCCACCTCAGTGCGCGCAAGAAGGGTAATCGCATTATCATCGCTGTGCGCGACACGGGCATTGGCATTAGCAAGAGCGACCAAGCACATATCCTCGAACGCTTCTGGCGCAGCGAAGACTACCGCACTCGCGAAACTGGCGGAACTGGCCTTGGTCTCTACATTGCTGCCAAGCTCGCACGCAAGCTCGGTACGCGCATCGAGTTTACCAGTCAGCTTAATCATGGCTCAACCTTCTTCTTTGCACTGCCAGCTGCGCAGCAGACGACGCACGACAAACATACGAGCTCGCAGTAAATGCCCCCTTGGAGAATAAACAGGTATGTATACCCAAATCTGTCATGAGCAGTAGCAGAAGTACAATGCAAAACCACGGTTCACCCTTGACAACCCTCGCTATAGCGCGCTACACTAGGGCTTGACAGCCTGCAAAGACAGGCTATTAAATTTGGGGAGTATGCTGTGGCGAAACCAAGCAAAAAATCATCAACCAACCGCGTGACGCGCATCACCGCGCAAGACACCACGCCCACCAAAACCAAAACGTCAAAAGAAAAGACAACCTCTGTGGCATCAGCCAAAACCGAGGCCAAAAAACCAAAAGTAACTAAGCCAAAGCGTCAGCGCCGTGGCCCATTCTCAGCGATTCGCAATTACTTTGCTGGGGCCTGGTATGAGCTCCGTATGGTGCGCTGGCCCGATCGCGCAACGACATGGAAAATGTCTGGTGCACTACTTGGCTTTATTGCAGTATTTAGTGCGACGCTTTTGCTGCTCGATGCTGCATTTAAATATCTATTTCAAATTATCCTGGGGAGGTAGACAATGACAAAAAAACGCTACGACAGCACACGGCAATGGTATGCTATTCACACCTACAGTGGCTACGAAGAGAAGGTAGCCGATAGTATCCGCCAGCGCATTCAGGCCGTTGATATGGCCGACAAAATCTTCGATGCCATCGTCCCTAAGGAGAAGCAGATCCAGATCAAAAATGGCAAGCGCAAAGTCGTTGAAGTTAAGATTTTCCAAGGCTATGTCTTGGTCGAGATGAAGCTCACCGACGAGACATGGTACATTGTACGCAATACGCCTGGTGTCACAGGCTTTGTGGGGAGCGGCACCGAGCCAACCCCTGTAAGCGAGGCTGAGATTAAGAAGATCAAGAAACGCATGGGCGTGGAAGACCCCAAGCACCAGATTGACTTTAGCGAAGGGGAAGTGGTCAGTATCATTGATGGGCCATTCAAAGACTTTGATGGCACCGTGAGTGAGATCGACACCACCAAGGGCAAGCTCAAGGTGATGGTGAGCATGTTTGGCCGTGACACGCCAGTTGAGCTTGATGCGCTGCAGGTCAAGAAGGTATAAGCCTCGCACAGTTTGCATTTGTATAGGCAATCCACTATAATAGCAACGTTACGCACTCAATACCAGTAGTAATTGAGTAAAAGGAAAACATAATGGCAAAAAAAGTTATCGGCAACCTGAAGCTTCGTATTCCAGCTGGCCGTGCCACCGCTGGACCACCCGTTGGTAGCACACTTGGTCAGTGGGGCTTGAATATGATGGACTTCATCAACCCATTCAACGACGCCACCAAGGCAGATATGGGCAAGGACGTCATCGTCCATATCCAAGTGTTTGAGGACCGCACCTTTGCATGGCGCAGCCTCGGCCAGCCCGTTGATGATATGATCCGTGCTGCGATCGGCATCAAGAAGGGTAGTAGCAAGCCACACAGCGACAAGGTTGGGACGATCACCCGAGCGCAGCTTGAGGAGATCGCTCAGGCAAAAATGGAGCAACTCAACGCCATCAGTCTCGAAGGAGCCATCAAGACGGTGGCGGGCACTGCTCGCAGCATGGGTGTGGAAGTTACTGACTAATCCACTCAGTGCACATCAAAATACCTCTGCATACAGAGGTATTTTTGGTATAAATTGACATATTTTGCAATAGTAGTTTACAATGACAGTATGCGTAAACTCCTCCTCGACAAAATCTCTATACCAATCCTTATCCTTGGCGTGCTCGTCGTTGCTGCGATTGGCTGGTGGCTATATGAGGGGACGATTGGTAGCTTCACAACGACGATCTTCTATAATCGCTTCGATCACGATGCAATTCGCCATATGGATGTGAGCTATCAGTCGGGGTATGCGATAGACGGCTGGGATGGCAATAATGGTATGGTTATTGGTACCATCACCGACAAAGCGACGCGCGATCGCTTGCTGCATATGCAGCCATTTACTGATTGCCCGCACGGCTGTTCGGGGTGGTACCATTACGGAGATAACCTCCCTCACCCTGAGTCGGTATTTCGAGACACCGCTATCCTTGGCAATCATACTATTCCACCAAAGAAGTTTAGTGATCAAGCTCGAGCAGCCATCAGTAGCGACAACCGCTGCGTGGCACGCTATTCGTCGAGCCATCGCACCAACGATGTATTTTGCTTTTCACCAAGCAGCGGGGCATTTGTCTATGAGTTTGCTGAAATGAGTGGAATGTAGATAAATAGTATGCTAGCGTCAGTAAGAATGAGAGCAATACTGCGATATCTAAAGATATAACCACCTTCAAATTAAAAAGCTATATAGCACAAGAGGAACGATCATGAGCAGCACGTCATCCACCCACGTCCAGCAGCCACAAAATATACCAGTGCGTCGCACCAAGCAGATGGTATGGCTATGGCTCATTTTTGTCATTGTTGCGCTGATATCAGAGGCGATATCATATATAGTCAATTACCCTACAACTCACTACACACGAATAGATCCAGTTTGGGCAGCTATCATAATTTTCAGTATAGATGCAGCATGCTTTGCGGCTGGCATACTATGGCTTGGCTGTGGTAGGAGGCCTATTTCGCGCATCATCTATGGCTCAGCAGCGTTCTTAATGGGCGCATTTGCCTTCCAGGCTGGACGTGGATTCATTCCCGCCTCAATAACCATAGCACTGAGCTTCCTTGTCGCGACGCTTGCTACTATTCCTCGCTTTCACGTGCGTCATTACAAGCAGGTAGAGATAGCGATGAGTGTGTTGATTATCGTTGGCGCACTTGGGCTAGCATGGGCGTTTCGTATTGTTAGTATGTATCATCCGCCTCTGCAGATTCATTGAAAAATGGCAACGTATCGACCTAAGAGAAGAGCTGTGATCTATAAGCCTGCAGAAGTCCTTTCACGCTTATAGAATAAAACGTCATCAAGACACACCATACCCCTTAACCTACACGAACCGTTCCAAGCGTTGAGAGTTAAGCAATTAGAAATTAGATTGAGTATTGCTCGGGCATGTCAACACCTTCCTCGCCGTAGCCACAGGACACCAGTAACCAGCACTATTAGCATGATGAACAGCCCGATCGCGAAACTGGTCATCATCCCCCAGTCGGTGGCACGGTGCACGACGTCGGCCAGAAAGCTGTGCCCGGCACCGGGAGCACTAGCCATCGTACGCAGTCCCT